>Ga0208434_1000107_pt1 | contig 44910 bp, 65 predicted proteins | sample 13_taG_FD_184086 | JGI IMG/M metagenome (GOLD analysis project Ga0208434, IMG submission 184086) | Marine viral communities from the Subarctic Pacific Ocean - 13_ETSP_OMZ_AT15268 metaG (SPAdes) (version 2) | ecosystem: Environmental > Aquatic > Marine > Oceanic | place: Pacific Ocean | collected... | reverse complement strand
TACGCAGTCCACCCGATTCACCGAAGTCTGCATTCATGAAGCGTGAATCTTCATCAGCAAGAATTTCCATAAATACTGGATCAACTACCAACCAACGTCCTTGAGTGTCAACTTGCTGTTGATCAAGCAAACGCTTCATACGTGCTACAACCATTGCTGGTGAAGCAGAAGCTGTTGGAAGTGCGGTAGCACCGGGCAAACGTGCCACCAGAGGAATAGAGTGATCCCCTGCGGAGCCTGTTGTGATGTTACCGAAGTCACCTTTCTTCAGTTGCATAGAAGAAAGCAGTTCGTTAGAACCAGCAGTTGATACTGCTTTAGTACCGTTTACGGTAGTATTCAGTGCATCAGCTTTGCTGTGCAAAGAAGACTGTTTGTAACCAGCCATGTAGCCAAGAACTTCTTGGTCATGTTGGTCAGCAAGACGATATGCAGCACGGTTAGTTGCAAGGTCCATGAAGTTGACGTGGCTGTGAGCTTCTTCAATGTCATCCATTTTGAAAGCAAAGTAGTTAGCTTTGTCAATGACCAATGAAAAATCTTCGTCTTGCAAATCTTGTGCTGTGACATTCGTGCCACGTGCATACTCTGAGACAGAAATTTCTGGTTCTTTGATGATTTTAACGGTATCACCTTGGGCAGCAATTTCGCCAAAGTAGTCTGAATTAGTGATATCACCACATACAGTACTCTTGCGGAATGCAAGCTGTACTTTTTTTGAATAGATTACAGGGCTAAAATTACCGTTTGGTAAATTCCCATAACCTGATGCTGTTGTAAAAGCCATAATGAATCCTCCATTGAATGTTTGGCTTAGGTTTAAGTAAGCTTAACACAAGTTGAAGAGGCTGCATTTTGAAGGGTAGCGTTATGATAACGGGCCTGTAAATTCAGGTAGGTCTTAACTAATATGTTGTTGCTTAGAGTATACTAAAGTAAAAGGTAGCTACTTATGTATGTAGGGCTTTTATATAGTATTTATAATGACACCCATAGTTATACCTATTAAACCATGAGTGTCAAGTATTTATTTTAATTATTTATCTTGCACCACCAGAGAGATCATAAACAAATTTGCCAGTACGTTGGGACTCAATGATTGCATCCATATTACTTTCAAACTCTTTATCATTCATCTTCTTAACTTGAGACTCACTAAAAGTCCCTTCTGTATCTACAGTGTCAGGTTTAGTAGCACGTTTGTTGACTACTGCCTTAGCTGCATCTTTGGTGGCTTTCTTACGAGACTTAGTGTCCATACCTTTGTCTGACTTGTAAAGATCAATAACACGAATAACAGAACGTGGATCATCTTGGTTTTCATACAAAGCGTCTTGTACCCACTTAGGCTGTTCCCCTGCCCAATCATGAAACTCATCACTCTCTTTAAGATCATCAAAGTCACTGTGTGCAGTACGAATACTATCAAGAGATTTGTTACGATCTGCTTCAGCAGTCATCTCATCAATCTGTTGAAGACGATCCTCTGCGTAGCTAAACTTCTCTTGAGCTTTCTTCTCAGCGATAGTCTCAACAATAGCAGCTACATCAGGGTACTTATCAGCCCACGCTTGAATGTCTTCATCCGACTTAGGAGGACGCACAACACCTTGCTCTTTAGCGTTCTCTAGCTGTAACTTAATAGTCTTTAGTTCTTCAGCTTGACGTTGTTGCATCTTACGTAGATCATCATAGCGTTTCTTATAAGTGCGTTCTTCACCTGTATCAGGAGCCTTTTCTTCTTTTGCTTCCACAGGCTCTGCTTGTTCTTCTACCTCTTCTTGCTTGGAATCAAGTTTTTCTAGTTCAGCCTCTGCTTCTGCAATACGCCGTGAGTTAGCGTTAATATGTTTTGAATCTACAAAACCCGCTACTTTAGGCTTTTCTATTGTTGTCATTTCTGCTGGCATTTTTAGTTCCTTGTGTTACGGCCTAGTACCTAAGCCTTTTCGTTTCTTCTTCTTCGCTGGTTCGTTTGCAGTTACGTATCCCCCGTTAGCGTAACTCTTAGTCTTTGGTTTATTTATTAAGCCACCTTTGTTAAAACCCCCATACTTACCGCCCCCACTATAACCACCTGCCGCTTCATTTTTACTTCTCTCTGAAGATAGGTTACCTTTTGTAGGTCCACTTTTTATACCGCCACCCGATTTTTTACCGGGACCACTACTAGAACTACCATCTGTACCAGCACCTGTAGTGCCAGCACCTACACCGCCTGTACCGCCACCGCCTGTACCGCCACCGCCATTGCCGCCACCGCCATTGCCGCCATTGCCACTTCCACCCTTTACTGGACGAGAAGCGGCGGCAAAGGCTGCTGCTTGTTGTCTTGCTTTTTCTGCAGCTTCTGCAGCGTCTTTTCTTTCCTGCTCAATACGAGCGTCTAGTCTTTCCTTAGATGCTTTTAATCGTGCAGCTTTATTAAGACTGCTGCTTGAAGACGTTTTAGTAATGTCTGCACTACTTACCTTTGCAGTAATTGTAGGAGTACCGTCTACGCCCCCCTCTTTTGCAGCAGCAGTAGCATTCTCTTGTGCCTTTTTAGCCAGCTTACCTGCAATCCAACCTGTTGGTCCTGAACTTGCAATGCCACCTCGTTTTACTAATTCTACAAGTTTTGCATATTCAGCACTATTCTTGTCCGTCTTTTTTAGTTTCTCTTCAGCAGCCTTACCAATTTGAATACCTCTTGACCTCATAGTGGCTTGAATTGCAATACCCCCTAGTGCGCCTATAGGCCCAAGCAACATTCCTAAATTAGAAAACTTGTTTACCGTGGCAGCACTATCCATAGCAGCTTTTAGTTCATCAGTAGTCATCACACTAAAGTTTGGTGGAGGGGTAGGCTCCGTGTCTCCTTTAGGTTCGGGGCCAACCCTAGAGTCATCACCAGTTTGTCGTTCTTTTTTTTCTACAGGCTGATTAGTAGCCTGTGCTGTAGGCGCAGTCGCAGCAGGAGGTGTATACAACTCAAAACCTGCTGGTGGTGCAACGCCTTCTGCAAGTTCTAAAATACGCCCGTCTGCATTGACGTACTTAATCATCTTTAAGCCTTCTGTGTTATTTGCCAGAAAACTAAACATGTCCGTTGCAGGAGTAAAACCTACAGTCATCCAATCTTGAAAGTTAAAGGTAGAGTTTGGTGCAGTCACAAGTGAACCCGCATCCGCTAAATATTTAATATCCTCATTGTATACACCTTTGAATTGAGGCAAAGCATCAAAGTCAGCTAAGACCTGTTTCATCTGTGCAGGTGTAACATTATCCCCTTCTGCTGCAGATGCACGTGCTTTCTCTTCAAAGTCAAAAGGATCACCTGCAACCATACCGCCTTCAGCCATGCCTACAGTAACTTGTTTCTCATCCATGATAGGCTCTGTTGTTACGTTAGGCTTATTAGCTTTTTCCATAGCTTCAGCAGTCTTGTCAGCACCTGTAGTATTAATCTTAAGACCCTTAGTAGCTAACATTTCTTGTAACTTAGGATTAGTTTTTACTAAACCCATAACACCTTTTAGTGCTTCCGCTACTTTACCTTCTTCGTAACCTCCGTTAGCGTAGCGTTTAACTACACCCCCTTCAGCCATGCCTACAGTAACTCCTTGAGCATTCAACACCTTGTTAACTGTAGGGTCTGTTTTGGCTGCATTAACGATTTTATCTATCAAGCCACCATCAGCCATGCCCGTAGTTAGCATACCTTTTAGTTTCTCAAGGTCTTCATCTGTAACAACCTCATCGTCATTGTAAACTTCTTCAGGTACAGGCTCACCACCAATGCGCCCATCTTCATCCATAGCAGCAAGACCCCTCTTGGCTTCCATGCGTAGGTCTTCAAAAAGCTTAACACCAAAGAAACGTACAACATCAGCAGGTACAACATACTCGCCTTCACTTAGTTTAGCATCAATGTCATCCCGTACCTCTTCAGGCAAAGAACCCGGAGGTACATCGTTACCCGATACAGGGTCAACCTTTTCATCTGCATCGCTCATGAACGCCATACGTGTTTGATCTTCAGCCATCTGCGTTAACCTCTTCTCTCAATGTTTTTAATTTGCGTAAGGCACTGGCCTGACCTTGGAACCTAAATAAAGCTTTTTGATCTTCAGCTTGTTCCATGTTAGTATGCACCATATTAATTTTGTTGTCAAGCATAATACAGAAAGAATCCCATAAAGGCTTGTCATTAACTAACTTCTTTAACTTACTCATGCGCTGGGCCTCTGTACTAATCCACCTTTGTTTAGACGTAGTTTAGCTTTCTTTGGGTCTAGCTTCAAGTCTTTAATGTTGATAGATGTACCTTGTACTTTTACATTACCTGCGGCATCAGCTTCCGCAACTCGTTTAGCAATATCCCCTCTAGGAAATCTTTCTGCCATTCGCCTATCATTAACAGAAATATCTGATCTATAAACTAAATCTTTCTTACCTATCTTTACTTGACTACCCAATTCACCCTTTAATTGTTTAAGAGCTTTTTCAAAGGCAACTACATAAGTATTGTGAAACCCTGAACCCTTGGCTATAGACGCTTTGTATTCTTTTGAAGTTGCACTAAATCGTTTTGCTGCAAGTTTCTCAATAGGTGGTAATACGATCTCATCAATACCCTTAGACTTAGCGTCAGCAATAATAGACTGCAATAGTACTCGTACAGAGTCAGTCAATTTAGGAATAGGTGTTTCTTTTTTACTTGTAGTCATCAGAGCCTTACCTATAACATCATTTGCCTCATCCATAACAAGACCTAATATATTATCTTTGCCTGAGAAATCATATACGTTAAGCTTCTTTTGTGCCATTGCCTCAAAGTATTGTTTTATAGCTATCAAGTTAGCTCTAGGTTTTGACGCAAAAGGCAGTAAGTCTGCGTCCTCAAATATCTTTTGAATAGCTTTATCTGCTTCAGAGTCACTAAGTTTTTTATTAGTTCTTATAGGTAAGTACTTGTTAAACACAAAGTCTTCAAAGTCTTCAAATAGAGTTCCCGGCATATCAAACTCAGGTTTAAAAGCTATGTCTTCCATAGCAGACTTAAACTCTTTTCGGTACTCTGCTGTAGCCTCACCAATAACTTTACTAGGATTATCTGACATATTTTGTATTACGTCAGACTGCAGTTCTTCTATTAAAATGTAATCTGGTCCCTCTTCAGGAGTTCTCTCATAATAAGGAGCCTTTTTATCTGCTTTAGGATCAAGCAAGTTTTGCCTTAAACTATAACGAGTGTGTGCTAAGTTAGAACCACCATGATGTGTCATTAAACCTAAATCTTCACCTGCAACATCAATGCCTAGTTCTTGATAGCCTACCTCTGGGTCTGTTAAATTACTTTGTCTTTGAGTGTTACGATACAAAGGATTCTTTTTTAAAGCCTTAATGTTTAAAGACCCAATATCTACAGCCTCGGTATCAATAGAGTACTCATCTGCATAATCAAGGACATTACTGTTGCTACCTCTAGTGTACCTTCTCTCAGGGTCTAAACTAAACTCTCTATAGTCTAACTCACCCTTGGTTACTTTAGGTGCACGTTTACGTACAAACGCCTCAATGTTTCTTCCTCTAGTACCGGCTTTACTTATAGGAGCATTCTCAATAGCAGACTCCATAGGACTGTAGAACTCAGCAACAGTATCTGTATCAGGGTCCGATACATCATCAAGCATACCACCTGTCTCTTTAAACATAGGATTAAACTTAGGGTTATCCGTAGCCCCGAAAGCTTCCTTGAGTTCTTTGGAGATAAACCTTGTTAGCGCACTCATTGTTGTTGTGTCCCTGTAAAGCCTTGCTCACCCGGAGCAGGTGCGGAGCCTGTACCTATGTTACCCCCTCCACCGCCAGAGGCGTCTTGTGGGCCTGTAGGAGCTTGTCCTTGTGGTGCAGGGGCTTGACCACCCGACTGAGGAACTGCACCTTGTGGTGCTTCTGGTAGAGGCTGTGCGAACTTCTTGAGTATCTCCGCTTGTATTGCAGCGTCTTGTAGACTATTAGTTACCTTATCAGGGTCAAGGTCCATGCTCACAGCAATCTCACGAATGATGTAATCCATCTTAGCAAACGGTGCTAGTGTTGGGTTCTGTGCTACTTGCAAGAACTGCATCAAACGTTGGCTACGTACTTCGTTAGCCATCAAGCTTTCAGTACCCTGTGCGCGTACTTCCAAGTCACCTTTAATAGAAGGATCAAAGTCGAACTGCATGTTAAAGTTAAAGAATGCCTTACCTAAAGGGGCAAGCATGTAATCATCTACGTTCTTAATTACATTCCGTATAGAACCATTAGCAGCAGACATGAGCATACTAATGCCAGAAGCTGTACGTCCGACACCTTGTACTCCTGTCTGACCATGAGCAAAGCTAGGAAAGCCTGTACTCTCGTCTGCTAATGTACGAGCCTTATCGAATAGTTGCATATTCTCGCCAGCAACATTCGGAAACTTAGTACCAAAAATAGCTTGTCCGGGCGCACCCCCTTGTCTTCTAAAGACTTTTCCGGGATACAGAGATAAATCTTGGCCGGGAACTAAGTTGGTTTCATCAATCTCTATCAAAAGGTTACCCGACATAACCGCATTGTCTACAGCCATACGCATAAACCCATTCATAAGAGTCTGTGTATCATCCATATTCTCAGCTATACCTACACCAAAGAAGCTATAAGGGTTAAGCTCATAGGGTACAGCGTAGTAAGGAATAAGTGCAGGTTTAAATGGGTTCATAACTAAACGGATAACGTGATTGTTACACACCCAAATGTTAACACTCAACTGCTCTAAATCTTTTAGTTCTTTAGGAATGTCAATATCGTGTTCTTTAAGGATGTCTGTATCTACGTATCCCCAAAACTCAAACAACTCATAACGCTCTGCTTTTGACTCTTGAGAGTCATCTTCCATAGCTTGTTCCCACCACTTCTTTTCATAGGACTCACCCATGTTAAGAGACTTTTCAATGGCGTTATCACGAAAGAAAGGCCGACCTTTAAGTGCACGTACTTGTGAGCGTGACAACTTGTGACGTTCAACAATGTACTCAGCCTCATCCATGTTAGCTGCATCAGGGTCAGGGTAGAAGTTCCATATAGATACATGGCTAGTAGAAGGCACAGTCTTGATTGTAGGCTGATACTCACCTTCCTCATTCCAATTAGGATACTCTTTGTTGACAGCAAATGGACCCTTCATGATACCTGTGCCAAACAATGCCAACTCAAAAGAACTTAAGCGTAACTGTTTGTTAGCACCTGACTCTTCTAGTTGATCGTGTATTTTCTTTTGCATCTTCTTTGCTGCAATCATAGCAGGGCTAAACGTTACTGCAGTAGGACCAGTGCCGGGACCATCTATTAGTTTATCTTCAACAGGTTGTAACTTTTTAAACATACCACCAACACGCTCACGCAAAGATACAACAGTATCTCCCGGCTCAAGTACAGTGTCACTATTAAACAAAGGTACAGGATCAAAGGCTTCTTTTAACTCACTTGCACCTTGTTCTGCTTGAGGGTTGGTATCAAAGTGCACTGAGTCTTGAATACCCTCTGGTAGTGTAGTAGGATCAATAGCAAGAGGAAACTTTTTGTTACCAAACAATACATCAACTACTTGACCATAAGCAGCTAGTGTTTTAGTCTTAGTAACCTTTACAAATACTCTTGACTTTTCAGCCTCAGTAAATTGTACTTCAGTATTGTATATACCCCTATAGTTACGATAGGCACCCATCCATCGCTGTTCATCAATATACCTTGCATCTTCAGCTTTCTTAAACTTACTCATAACTAACTCAATAATGTGTCCTGCTTTAGGATCAGACATAGCTTGAGTAGTAACATCTTTAATGTGTGCCGATTCTGCAGATTCTAAGTTCTGTTCAAAGTCGTTTGTAAAATCTTCAGGGTCCATACTTAATATCCAAATGTAGGATCAGCAGCTTGAAAGCCGCTTCTCTGTGTTGCAGGATTAAAATCCCATAGGGAGCTTCGTGGTCTAGTCATTATACCGTAACGTATAGCATCATACAAGTGGTCTTCTGCATTTGTATCAACATCTTCTGGATTGCGTTTGTCTAACGGTAGACTAGGTAGTTGCGCTATAGAGTTGGTGCAGGTAGAAAAGAATACGAGTTGGGGTTCCTCAGTAAACTCATCTACCTGCAAACGGCGGTGTATCTCATTTTTACCTGAAACCCTAGACCCTTTTGAACGATCAGACGGCCTCCAGCGACAGCCCCTCATAATCATTTGTTCAGCTAGGCTAGGCCCAGTGTCACCTCTTTTATGCCAGAGGGACGAGTCCAACACGCCGTATCTTATGGTGCCATCGTCTGCCTCTGCCTCTAAGATCATATCAGCTAAGTCTGTAGCTGTAACTCTGGTGACATACATCTCTCTGTATATTACCAGTTGCTCTGAGGGAGACACAGCAAACCACACAACACCTGTCCAACTGCCGTAGCCGTAATCGCAAGCTCTGAACTTCGTCCAGCTATTAGGTATGTCATAAGGGTCAACAACATGTATTTTTCTGTTGAACTCAGGGAACGCTGCACCCTCATTGACATCCCAGTTTCCTTCTAATAGTTGTTTGCGTTGATGCTCTGGCATAGATAAAAGCATAGTTTCGTAGTCACCACTGTCAGCTAGATAAGGATTATCAAACAAACTGGCAGGTATAAACCTACGTTTAAACAAAGGTTGTCCTGCTTTAGTGTGGCCTTTAGGGTACTCTAAGCGTTCCCCTGTTTCAATATCAGTAGCCCAGAAAGGCTTGTTAGGTTTAGAAGGATCAATAAACATCTTCTTTACCCATTGATGCCCAATAGAACCGGGGTTAGTTGTAGCTCTCATATACAAGCCTAACTCAGGTGCGGAGCTACGTAAGCGTGAGCGCATATAGTTCCACGCAAACGGTGTAGCCCATTGTGTTAACTCATCAAATGCAATGTAGTTAAACGCCTGTCCTTGGTAGCGCATAACGTCTTGGTCTTTGTCTAGGTAACTCATCCAAATGCGCCCACCTCTAGGTGTAACCCATTGTGACTTACGCTCTGACCACTTAATACCGGGAATTGCTTTAGGGTACAACTCTTGACTTTTCTGTATAAGCTCCCTAAGTTCTTCTGTAGTATGCCGTACAAGTAACCCACTGAAGTCTTTATGGTTAAGACTGCGTAAAGGGTCTGCTAGTGTAGCGTAACTCTTACCTCCACCCGCTGCCCCGCCATATAAAACCTCACGTTCACTAGAAGCTAAGTAGTCTGTCTGTGGCCCTGCGTTAGGTTTGAAGACAATGTTCTGCGCTTCCTCTACATCAAAGGGTTGAGCTATAGGAGTAGCAGGAACCTTCTGTTTTGTTTCACGTGAAACTTTTTTAGTTGGCTTGGGTGTAGTAGCCGACCCTTTCTTTTTCAAGCGTTTCGTAATGCGAGATGGCTTTTTGGAGCCTTTTGGCAAGCTCACGTTTAATTCTAGCAACTGTTTTACGTTTTCGCTCAATGTCTACTCTTTTCTTTAAACCCATGTGAGATATACTTCTACCTGACTGTGTAGTTAACCAAGCAGAAACTTCTCTATAACTATACTGCTTTAAATGTTTCTTTGCAAGCTCTAATAGTTCTAGTTCTCTAACGATAGGATTTAACCATTCTTTGTTATCAGGGTCTATCTCGTAACCCCAAGGCACAGGTTTGACTAACCTTGGTATTCTTTCCCACTTCTTCATCTTGTCAGGCTTAGGTAACATCCAAAAGCCTAAGTCGTTTTCAGCAAAGAAGTCAGGCATCACTGCCCTCTTTAGGTGGTAAGATAAACAATCCACCACTAGACTCAACAGCAACCTTTTCAGTTTTAACAACACCAGCACGATCTAGTATCTGCCCTGCTGCTACCATTTTCTCTTTAATGCCTAACTGTGTAGGGTCCATAAGTGCACTACCGTAAGCTACAGCAGCTTTAGGGCCAAGCCTAGACATATAAGTTTTAGTAGCCTCAAAGATTTCATCCTTTAAAGCTTCAACTATTATACGTGTAGCAGTACCATCTGAGTAACCTGCTAACTTCTTAGCTTGTACAACATCTCCTTGGGCCTCATCAAACAAGACCTGCATAAAGAGTTGTTGCTTTTCATTTAACTTTTTGCTCACGTTATTCTCCTGTGCGCCCTAGACGCTTTAGCCGCTTTCTTAGGCTGCTTAGAGAACTGTTTACCTTTTGCTGTATCTGCTCTCTTTTTTGCTGAAGACGCAGCATACGTACCAGCACCCATAGCCTTAATAGCACTAGCTGGCAAGTAACGTTCTCCTGTAGCCTTTGGACCTTGCGTAGAAGGTTTACCACTTTTAGTTCTCCAATCCTGCTTAGTCCACGACTTAAGGCTCTTTTGACTTGAAGCTAAACCGCCAGAGTTCATCTTGGCGGTTGGCTTTTTCTTTGCTTTAGTTGTTTTACTTTTGTTTGGCATTGTGTTTTTTCTGTACAGCAAAGTTAGCAGTAAGGCTTGCCCCCTTGTGAGGAACAAACTTACCGTCATGCTTCATTAGTTTTAAGCTGCCATCTTTTTGTTTCATCCAATGATAACCTTTAGGTGCGTCTACTTTCATTACGTGTACCCTCCACCTTTTGCTTTGTATTGCTTGGCAACCATTTGAGCTTTACGAGCCGACCACTGGCCGGGCTTTCCTCCTTTGCCGCCAGCCTTAACGGATGCGACAAGAGACTTACGCATACTAGGCTTAGTATAATTACCTGCCGCATTTACTGTTGACCCACCCTTAGCGTAGCCTCTCTTAGGTTTCGCTTTAGATACAGTCTTTGCCGTAGAACTTCTGCTTGATTTCACCACGTGTGACTCCAATGTCTTTAAGAGAGGCATCTGACATATTGTGTAACTGCCAGTATTGTACTCTGCGCTGTTGGCTCTCTTGTAGTACTTTGATAAATTTCTTAAACATGGTATAACTCCTCTATGTATTACCAGAGATAGTTATACCATGCTTTATGTTACAGGACTACATACAAGATTGCAACCCCGTTATGCAATTTATTTATTAAGTCCTACCGATTGTTTCCAGAAAGACCTTTAGGAATAGCAACACCTTGACGCTTTAAAGTTTTAAATAAACGATCTTTTTCTATCTTAGTCAAAGAAGACGGGTCTTTTTTAAACTTACGCAAGTTTCTTCGTGAAAGAGTAAGCTGTACAGGTGTTCCTCTATCTCTATACTTAGCTTGTCCTGCAGCAACTTTTGCACTGTTAGCAGCTTTTGCTTTAGCAGATTTACCACCCTTTGATCCTAAGAAAGGTGCGCCCGGCTCATCTTTACGATTAAGCATCCCTCCAATACCTTTAGGAAGTCCATCAGTTGTTTTTTCACGCAACCTAGCGGGAACACCATCAGCTTTACGTGTAGGTTTGGCTTTAGGTTTATCTTTACCTGCACCCTTACCTGCAAAAGAACCTGCGCCTATACCTCTGCGCTTTGCAGCGGCTGCTTTATCCTTACGTAATTGCTTTTGCCTTTCTTCATATGAACTACCTTTGTCTTTAGAAGTAGTTGCAGAAGGAGTAGCTACTTTTCTAACTGTCTCTTCAATCTTCTTCTTAGTATTAGCAGAGATACCTGCACTAGGCCGTGTCTTAGGACGTACAGATGTCTTAGGTGCAGAGAACTTTTTCATTACACCAGCTTTAGTCTCACCCTTTTGAAGAATGTTGTAAGACTTTCCATTGTGTTTAAAGGTGTAGTCTGCAGCACTGCCACTATTTATAAACTTTTTACGGCTACGTTTAAACGCCTGACCAAAAGTTTCTTTTTTCTTAGTGTCACCACCCTCTTTGTAACCTGTTGCCGCCATAGGTTTTTTCTTTTTAGCCATGCCACCACCCATATAGGCACCAGCTTTCTTTTTATTCATCATTAATTTATCTCCAAATAGAGGCAGTACACATACGTGCTACCATTTTACTTTATCAGCCCAATATGCTGCACTTAGTTTACCTTTTTTAATGTTCTTACCGTGTCTTGCTTTAAAGGATGCACGTTTCTTTTTCATCTTGTCCGTTTCACCTGACTTTGGTTTCCCGGCGGTCTTCGCTCCCTGTTCACCGAACCTGATGAGCTTGATGGTCTTACCTTCTTTTGCAAGTACGGCATGACTTTTTTTCGGGTGATCAGGGGTACGCTTCGGCTTGTTATAACCTGCAAACTTTTCACCTCTATATGTAATACTCATTTTAGCTCCCTGACTTTAGGTAAACAATAAGCTACAACCCTATCTTCAGGAGCTATACCGTGTGTGCTGTATCTCTTAGTTATCTCTCTAGCGTAGTAGTTACAATGCTCTATATTGTTAAACACCATCGTATCCTCTATTAGTTCTCTAGTTGTACCTAGATACACCATAAGAACAAACGTGTACATACTGCTTACATAAGTTCAAAATGGGGAGCATCAATAAAGGGCCTACGACCTTGTGAACGGCGAAGGTCTACGTATGCATTCATTGCATCCTCCATAGAACCGTCCCACTCAGCAATGTTGCCTACACTCCAAGCTGCTCCCCACTTAATAGCTACACCGTGAATACGTGCAGCGTCAGCCATAGCGTCAGCTATATCGTCATACATATTCAAAGCCCACGTAACGTTAGGACCAACGTAAGCTACAAGGTCTACTGCACGACCCTCTAAGTGTTTGCTTTTCATAGTTTGTGATGCACCCTTTGCAACCAAAGCTTCCTGCTCGGCTACTGTACGCATACCACAAGTTACACCAAAGTCAACTTTAGTCATGTCTATAGCTGCATTAACTACAGTTATTAGTCCTGAATCAACACCCTCAAGCCTACTAATACTACGTGATGATAACTTAAACCCCATTTCGTTTCTCCTCTATGAGCTTTGCTTGCTCTCGTATTTCTTGCTGTTGTTTTTCTAATGTAATAAACTGCCTGTCTATGTCGCTTAACTGTGGCATTTTTAGGACATTGTTATTTCTTTCCAAAGAACTTACTCACTGAACGCATTCCTATGGATGCACTTACAATACCACCTAACGCAATCTGATACCACTGAGGCATAACCTCCAACGCTGCAAACCCACGTGCTACTATGTCGTTACCCCAATCACCACAGAAAGCTAAGATAAGCGGAATGCTAAACAACAAAGTAATCCATTCATCCTTCCATGAGTTCTCAGTAGCCCTCATAGCTTCCAAGTCCCAATCTAACTCACCTGTAAGCTGTTTCTTTTTTATCTCAGCTTCTGTGAGTTTAATCTGGGTCTTACCATCAATGATACTTGTGGCTAAACCTGTAAGGCTACCTATGAGTTGTCCTATCATTATTCTTTACCCATCCATATTGCAAAACAACCAGTTAATGCACCCATTACAACTGATACAAGTCCACTCTGCTGTATGGTAGGATCAGGTAAACCCATGTACCAATGTGTAACTTGGTAAGTTAACAGCGTAACCACAAGCATCATTAGCCGTGGCATTACTTTCCAATCATCAAAGTGTTGTCTAGGCATCGTAACTACAGTATCCTCTAGGTCTATCCGGGTCTAATACCTCATTACGAGATAAATGGCCCTCTAAATACATAGAACGTTCTACATGGTCTAAAGTATATCTTTCCCCTGTCGCTTCTTCTATGGCTTTACGTACATAAAAGACGTCTGACTTAGGAATGTGTACTTGTAATACAGAACGAGGGTTGTTTGATACAAGAGCTTTGTAATACTCTTCTATTACATTCTCACTTGCAGTAAGTTTTACTCTTTTTTTAGACATTGTCAACTACTATTTTTAATTAAGGTTAAAATAAAAAGGATTGTTAGTGTATGTATACATTAATGTGAACTATTCTTAGGCTGATTTAAAGAGTAGTATACTATTTTTTGGTTTATACATAACTGTATACTTTAAATGTATACATAGGCTACTACTACTACGTAGTTTTACACAGATATTACCCTATGTCAAGCCTCTCTTTTGGCTGATCTGTAGGAATAATGATATATGTACCATAAATGTCTCCACTATATGTTTCGTATAGGAAACTTCTATGTCTTCTTAATGTTTCACGTGAAACAATTAGCTATCTCAGTGTACATAAAAGTATGATACAGGAGATTTACTACCGAGTCAAGCATAAATGTGCTCTACAACGTAAGCGTGTGCTATTGAAAAACCCCGTGTGTTGCAGTGTACATACATACGTAACGCCTAACGGGGGGGTGGCCCTCGCCCGTACCCGTCTGTGCGGGTCATCATGTGCGCTTGGACGCATAATGTGGGCATATATGAGCCTAAGCTGTTGTTTTCTATAGGTTTTCCTACTGATTAGGTATCATTACATGCTTACATATGCGCGTATTACATGTGATCATACGCCCGACGCATAGAACAGGCAGATTTATGCATGTAACGTATGACATGACGTCACATAATGCCTACCCCTAGCGCATAACGCCTACATCATGTGTCATCACATAACGTCACGCGAGGCAGTGTTGCTAATTCGTTCTCACTGGTGTTGCTAATTCGTTCTCACTAAAATCGGCTTCTGACGGACCGTCCGTCACCATCCTCCTTTTTCTTTCGCATAATGCACGGGAAAAGAGCTTGACCTTTTTCGGACCATCGGGCAGAAGTTAAGACATCGAAACGGCAACAACGCCACAAACAAGGAGTTTTCGACATGACTAACAACACAGCAACTGCAACGGTCACTGGCACTTTCACATTCAACGGCACACAGTTTACCCAAGCCCAAGCTGTAGCCCACGGTGAAGCCGTATTTGACACACTGTGCCTTCAGGCTGAGTCCATGCTTGACGGATACAATGAGCTTGGCTCGATATTTCTTGGCATCCGTTCACTTCACAAATCCGATCAAATCTTTCACACCGAAATCATGAAAACGGGTTTGGGCAATGTCGATCGCCGTGATCGTAATGACATGATGGTGATCGCCTCTAATTTCCCTGCAATCCTTCGCCTCAGAAAGCGGGACGATTGGAAAGTCGATCTTAAGAACTCAGCGATTGTGAAGCGCTTTCGGAACGAAAACAAGAAAGCCAAAAACGAGGGCAAAGCGGCATCGGCTGGCAATGTTTCCAAAGGAAAAGGCAAGGCCAAGTCTGCTGCTGCTGCTGACGGACCATCCGTCACTGAAAATCACCCGTTTGCCGAGGCCATGACGGAAGCGGAACTGGCTGCATATGTACTCGACATGATCGCCGTCCACGGCTTAGACAAGGACACATTCGCTAAGGAATTGCGTAGCCAGAACAAAGGCAAAGCCTAAAAGCGAGGAGTTAACTGCAAGCCCTTCGGGGCTTGTTATTAACCTCTTGTTTCACACATTGTTTCACGTGAAACATTCAACCCGTACCAAGGAGAGTACACATGTCTACAGTTAAAAATCGCATAACGAAAACCACGTATCACGTTGTAATGTATCATCAAGATTTCGAGGATACACGTGAATATGATAACAAGTTCGCGGCTACATCGGACTATCTTGACTGCCGCCACGATTGGGCGTCTGACGGATACCCTGAAGGCAAGGAGCCTTACATATACAAGGCCGAGCATGAAATATACCCCGTTAACATAACGGATGACGTTGAGGAGTTTTTCGACTATAAAGGTTGACTTATATCAGCAACCCTGTTTTATATGGGGTTGTTGTTATGGATTAACTTTAACTGACGGACGGTCCGTCACTACAACCAAGGAGTAAGGCAATGCGGAATATTAAACTAACATTAGGTAACGGTTACACGTTTTCTATGTCACAAGATGTAGGTGCGGGTAGTGCATACATGCATCATGTCGAGGTTGCCCTATTCAAGGATGACCAGTTCGTTAATACAGGCTTTTGGCTACATGATAAGTGGGCTTACGAAGATTCGTACTATCATGATGATGTGCAAGGCTATGTTAGCGCCGAAAGCTTGCCCAATACTTTAAAGAAAGCACAAGATTACGCCGATAAAGCTTGACTTATATCAGCAACCCTGCTCTTTATGGGGTTGTTGTTATGGTTCAAGATTAGAGCCGCTACTGACGGATTGTCCGTCACCAACCAACCAAGGAGATTACATCATGTTTATGATCTACCAGCGTCCCATGAGCACAGCGCAAGTGGACGCTGTGAATAGACACCCTGAAAGCTCTTTTGCTAAAGCTTACATGGGTTTGCTATTCCCTAGCCCGGATAACGCTCAAGAGCGCGTCACTGCTGCCTTGAACCTTGGCCTCTACCAGAGGACCATGTTAATCAGTGCTACTGACGGAGGGTCCGTCACCTTAGAGCAAGTCTTTAATGCGGGTAACAATCACATTGGCGAGGGCGTTAACGTGGTATCTATGGGTAATCACCCCTCTATGTCTGTAGGTGACATAGCTGTGAGCTTGTTAGATGATGATGTGTACCTATGTATGCCTCATGGCTGGCATGTGCTTGACATGGAATTGTCTTTAGAGCCAGCGAATCCTAAATGCTATTGACAAACATCTGGCTATCCTGTTTATTGATAGGGTAGCCAACAACAACAACAACGTAAGCAAGGAGAATACAAATGACTAATCTATTTTATAGTGATGAGGAACTGGCTCAGATTAACGAAGCGTTGGGGCTTCAAGAAAAAGAAAGTAAATCAACCCAACGTGTAGACATCGACTTACACTGTGGTGCGTTCACGATAGAGGTACGTCATGGGTACAATACGCTGCTGTGTAATGACAGCTTTGTATTCTCGGACCCTGACATATCCAAGGTGTACATTGCGTTGGGTAAACACTTGGAAGGAGTAGGCAAATGACTATCACAAAGTGGACTGATATTGTTACTGACGGACCATCCGTCATCACAGATAAATCACACGGCTCCCCCTTTGATAGGGGTAATGCAGACTTCTGGTATCGCCGCCAACCAGAGCCTCACTTTTGGCCTGAAGGTACGTATCATGGGGTTAAGGTAACGGAAGACCGTATGTCTGCTGTAGAGATAGCTGAATACCTAGCAGGGTATGCGGAAGCGGCTGGGTTTGACGTTCAGAAGGACTATACATGATGGACAAGAAAGATATTTTTGATAGAGTGTGTGAGCTATTGGCTATCATAGTCATCTTTGTAGGTACTATATACCTTGTGTATGGTTCTGGCGGGTGGTCATAGCGTGATACACTCTAGGGATAGGGATGCTAGGCGTCCTGACAAGGCATGGCAGACAGAGTATCACAAGTTTTGTTTACGTAGATACAAACCTGATGTTGACAAAGGTAGGGATACAGTGCAATCTATAATCCAATCAACTACTGACGGACCATCCGTCACTACAACCAAGGAGACACAGTATGAATAGTACACAACGTATCAAGAAAGAAGTGATGGAGGAACTCACTAAGCATGTGAGTCTATGGGAAGCTGAGTACTTCTGTGCATGGCTTATGAGCAAATATAATATCAAAGAGGAGAAGTAATCATGGCTAAAAACTTACTCGGCAAGAGCCGCAAGCAAGACAACCCGTATGCTGTATTCAAGGGTGAAGGCCCCTTTGGGGAGACAGAGATGCTCTTACTTAAGACGTATCAGATACCCTCTAAAGAGAGGGAGAACAAGTATGCACGTTGGTTCGTAGCAGTGAAGACGCCCATGACCTATGGTTCCTATGATATGGGTGACTCATACATTCGTGAGGCAACATTAGGCTTGACATTAACGTATGCAAGTCCTGAATATAAGGAGCAATATAGCTAGGGGGTTGACTTCTAATAGCAGTCCTGTTTATCTAATGGGACTGTTGTTATGGATTAACCTTACTGACGGACCATCCGTCACTACAACCAAGGAGATACGATATGACATACAAGCTTATAGGCGTTGGCAATAACGCTAAGACCATCAAGGGCGATGGCTCAGAATACATGACAGGCATCCTGTACATGACACCTTGGCAAGTCATGGTTGATGGCAACCTGTTCAACTCATGTAGCATGGCTGTACTTGCTGGCTGCATTGAGGGTTGCCTCAATACTGCAGGGCGTGGTGCTATGAATAGTGTGCAGACTGCCCGTCAGCGTAAGGCTGAGTGGTTCTATCGTGACCGTGATAGCTTCATGGCTCAACTTGTAGTAGATGTCACCAAGTTTCAACGCTACTGTGTCAAGCGTGGTATCCAACCCTGTATACGTCTTAACGGTACAACAGATATACGTTGGGAGCTTATCAAGGTTGACGGCTTTGCTAACATCTTTGAGATGTTTCCTGATGTAGTCTGGTATGACTACACCAAGATTGCCAACCGTAAGACTTCTCATATCCGCAACTACCACCTAACGTGGTCGTTCAGTGATGCCAGCCCTGAATACTCTGCCATGTTGACAAAGGCTTTGGACAATGGCATGAATGCAGCAGTAGTTTTCCGTAGCCAACACATCATCCCTGACACATGGCGTGGCTTGCCTGTCATTGACGGAGACAAGGATGACTTGCGTTTCCTTGACCCGCAGGGTGGACATGTAGTATCCCTGTATGCCAAGGGCAAAGCCAAGAAAGATACTAGCGGTTTCGTACAAGATCACTGACGGACCATCCGTCACTAACACCAAGGAGTAATACAATGCAGATCAAAAGAAGATCATCACTTACAGGTGAAGTGAACACTATGGAGATAGATGTAACGGCTGCACAGATTGCAGCATGGGAACGGGGTGAGCTTGCACAAAATGCTTTCCCTGACGCTTCCCCTAGTGAGCGAGAGTTCATCATGACAGGGTGTACTGAGTCCGATTGGACTGCCATGTTTGGGGAGGAAGAAGATGAGAGTTGAGATATACTTTAACTTGCACAAGAAAGTTTTCTCTATGCGGCACAAAGGCAAGGTGATTGCACATGTTTGCAAAGCTATCCTCAAAGATGCATCCTATGTTGTGCAACCTGCTGGCCGGGCGAGGGTATTACGTGATAAGAAAAAGAATGTTCACGCATTTGTACGTGGTGAGTTAGTTGATGGCTTTGATGCTGGTATCTACAAAGAGGACTACGTATCTTATAACCCTTACAAGGCGGCTACCTTTGTTGACAGTGAAGGTGAAGCAATGTATAACAGTGACATAGCTTGCCTTGACTTGGGAGTAAGTGGTAAGCCCTACATAACAGCAATGGAGAGAGCTAATGCTGGAAGCTATATTTTGGGATGAGTGTGGAACCATAGCAGTAATAGAGTACAACCCTGACGTCACTGAGATTGGTGACTTGATTGACAAGTACCCTGATTGGAGATATAGGTATTCATGTAAACCTTACGTTCCTTCTGAGCCTGACTACTATGACCCTTATGAGGGTGACTATTATTAACGTAACTGTAACGGAGTACAACTATGAGTGAAGCACACTACCTATGTGAACTATATGTTGACGAGCAAGACACCTATGAAATCATGCGGTGTAACTCTTTTGAGAGTGGCTCAATAGCGTGTAGTAAATTATCTGAGGCATTCCCTAATGCAGCCTTTGACCTACTGACGGATCGTCCGTCACTACACTACAGGGACTATGACGTTGACCACTACAACACACTACGCCATGCCCTGACACAACCTAAACAACGTAAGGCTACACTCTTTGTAGTCGATGGAGGTAAGACATAATGAAAGCAACAACACTAGAACTAAAAGTACTTGACATGTGTGAGAAACTACTGCCAAATACTACTATGCGAAACAACAAAGAACTCGCATCACTACTAACTGAAATCCGTACCCAACTGGAAGGTAAATAATATGTTTGCACTTATCGCTACTAAGCCCCTCAATGACAGCACTTACGGCTGTCGCTTCAATGTCCTTGGCATCAAGGGTCTGACCCGCCGCCGCAAGTTCAAGAGCCGTGGTATTAGCCTTGATCGTAAGGGCTGCATGACTGCGTTCCACTTCTTCAAGCGTAGCATCTATGTTGAAACAAAGCCTAACCGTCATGTGGCTAACCCTCGCCGCTTGCGTCACTTCGCTGGCTGATTGTTGACATAGCCTACCCCTGCTGCTATACAGGTGGCAGGGGGATACACCCCACACATATACATAGGAGACTACATCATGGAATTGACTGACATCAAACAAGCAATGCTTGCATTAGACACTGATGATCTCAATGAGATCATTGACTTGGCGCATGACTTAAAGACCCTCAAGGGTAGGACTAACCTCAAGGTAGGTCAGGACGTTTGGGTAGTACAAAAGACCAAGCGTACTGCAGGTATCATTGAGAAGATAAACCAAAAGAAAGCACAGGTGAGGATGCTTGGTGGTATCTACAACGTACCCTTTGCAATGATTGAGGCAGCGTGATGCAACAAATAGTTATCAGTCTGTATGACTACACAGGAGAGGCTCTCAAGCCTTGGGCAGAGGCAGGGTATACCTGCCATGCCTTTGACATTCAGCATGACAAGGTTGAGAATGTTACACATTATTCTGGTGGTGGTTCTATTCATTATTGTCATGCTGACCTGCATGACTTTAGCACTCACAGTGATCTGTTCTTTCGTTTCAATGGTCGCAAGGTAGCATTTGGTATGGCCTTCCCTGTCTGTACTGATCTGGCTGTATCAGGTGCAGCGTGGTTCAAGAAAAAAGCAGAGGCTGACCCCTTGTTTCAACAGAGGGCTGCACAACACGCCATTGATTGTGCGGGTCTGTTTAATGATCTTGGTTGTCCTTACTTCATTGAGAACCCTGTATCTGTGCTATCAACTCTTTGGCGCAAGCCTGACCATACGTTTCACCCTTACGAATACGGTGGTTACATTGCAAAGAACAATGCACGGCATCCACGTTGGCCTGACTACATTGCAGACCGTGACGCCTACCCTAAGAAGACATGCTTGTGGACAGGCAATGGCTTTGTGATGCCTAGCAAGGTAGCTGTTGAGCCTGAGACAGGACACAGCAGACAGCACTTGAAGCTAGGTGGTAAGTCTGCTAAGACTAAGAACATACGATCAGCTACACCCCGTGGCTTTGCCAGAGCAGTTATGCTGGCTAATACAACTGACGGACCATCCGTCACTAACCTCAAGGAGAATACAAATGGGAACCAAGATAGATCACGACAAGCTGTACAAGATACAGACCTACTCGTTTCATGATGCAGTCATTACTGTGACTGAGTCTCTTTACAGTCGTACTGAGATTGATCCACCTACCAAGCCTAACAAGTGGGGTCATACACCTTCTCCTACAGTACACGCTGATGGCTCTGAGCATTACTACAAGTACAACCATTGGGAAGAGGCTATTGCTGTAGTGCCTTTGCACTTTGACTACAGTGATAACCTGACTGAGGCTGATAAGATCAAGGTAGTTCTTGAGACTGTTGATGCCTTACAGAAAGCTTATGCTTCATATCCTGATGGAGAGATCAGCATCAGTTGGACTATGCGTAGGGCATGTATCAATGAGTAGAGGTGAGCCTAATCTGCAACACCTCACTCCCTTATCAGAGGAACGGCAGCGTCTTATGGATGCTGTCGAAGAGGCACAGTGGCAGGGTGACTTTGATCAGAGTGACTCGGCTGAGTTAGAACTAGAGTATATCAATACCTGTATATCCAAAGGCGAACTATATGTTCCACTATTTTAATACACTTTTGTATTGGACAGTGTGTGTTATTGTTGCTATAGTTTTTGTAAGTCTTGGATTAGGCTTAGTATAAAGGAGGACCACATGGCTCGTAAGATTGGTGAACTTAAGGCTTCTGATACAGTACAGAAAGCCTGTGCTTTTTATATGAATACCCCTAAGTTTGCCAGCCTAGCGGGTAAGACACAAAGAGACTACGAAAGGCATCTGATGACGGCCTGTAATACAGCAGTACAAAGAGGTAAAAACCTTGGAAACATAAGATTAAAAGACCTACGTTTTGCTAACGTTACAGTAGCCTATGATACTTGGGAGCGTGACATAGGTGTGAGGAGTGCAAACTACATAGCCACTGCCCTGAGTATTGTACTGAATACATCTATACGTCATCAGGCATTGTTCAGTAATCCTGTATCTCTAATACAGAGGTCAAAGACTAAACCTCGTAAGGTTAGATGGACTACACCTCAAGTTAAATGTTTTCTTGACACTGCGTACAGTCAATGGAGATGGCGTAGCATTGGCTTGATTGTGCACATGGCATTCAACTGGGCGCAGCGTATAGGAGATATGCGTATGCTTAAGTGGACTAGCCTTGACCTTGTTAACAACACGTTAGAACTAGAGCAAAGCAAACGTGGTGAGGATGTATTCTTACCTATACAAGGTGGCTTGATTGACATGTTACGCCAACAACAGAACGACTTTGGGTTTCAAGATTACGTAGCACCTAGAGTAGAGCCTAGAGCAGGGGCGTACACACCCTACGATGACGATGAGATACACGTGCTAGTTAACCAAGTTAAAAGTCAGGCTGGCCTACCTAAAGAGTTGACAGCTATGGACTTGAGGCGTACTGCCATTACGCAGATGGTAGAGCGTGGTGTTGATGTGGTAGGGATCATGCAAGTGAGTGGTCACGCTAACCCTCAAAGCGTTAAGCCTTACTTGGTCAATACATTGGCAGGTGCTACCGAGGCATTGTCTAACAGAGAAGAGGACTTGATATAATGGACATGGATAAATTTATAGATGACTTAGACTTAGGAGAGGGAGAGACTGTCAGAGGTTACTGCCCTGACTGTGGTAGTAAGAATACATTTACTGCAAGTAAGACAGGCGGTGCTGTATTGTATAACTGCTACAAGCTAGGCTGTAAGATCAGTGGTGTTCACACTGTAGGTATGACTGCTGCTGACATACAAGCTAGGATGCAGGAAGTAGAACAAGATAAACCCAAACCAAAGGTTGAGATTATGGAATTACCTGAGTACGTTGTGCGTAGTGGCAGTGGGCTTGATGCATTCAGAGACAAGTGGGACTTATGGGATCAAGGCTTGATGTATGACCTTAAAGATAGACGCGCAGTGTTTCCTATCTTTATAGACAATGTTCTAATTGATGCTGTAGGTAGGGCTTTAGCTGGTGCAGAACCTAAGTGGTTGCGCTACACTGGCAAGGCTAACTACTTCATTGGAGGTACAGGCAAGACTGTAGTTGTAGTTGAGGATGTTATCAGTGCTATCACTGTAGCCAAGCTTGGCTTTACTGGTATGGCTATCCTTGGTACATCTTTGAGTGTTGCACATATGGAACAGTTGGGTAACTATTCTCAGGTTATCGTAGCGTTAGACCCTGACGCTGCACACAAGACCTTGCGTTTTAGACAAGAGATAGAGGCGTGGACAGGTGTAGCCACCATTGCATTAAGGCTTGACGATGACATCAAGTATCGGGTAGAATCGGATATTCAGAAGCTCAAAACGTTAGCGGAGTTCTTGTAATGATACAGCGTGATTTGTACGACAAGTTAAGAGTAGAGTACGAGGTAAGTGTGAGTAGACTGAAGCGTATACAAAAAGAAAACTATCAGTTACGTAATCAGATTGATATGCTACAACGTGATGCAAACTATTGGCATTCTCAAGCTGAAAAGTCTGAGAAAAAACGTATTGAATTGGAGAAAGATTACATGCAGTTAGAAGCCCAACTTAAAATATGGAAAGGTAAGGCAAATGATATGCAATAATTGCAGTGTAGAACTAACCAATGACAACTGGTATGCGACTATGAAAGAGAATAAACATTACTGCTGCATACCTTGTCATTTAAAACTACAGACTCCAAGCAACAGAAGAAACAATCCTGATCGCATGTTTGTTAATGGTAAATACATAAAGAGATCACACCCATTACACAAACCGGGAAGGTATGAATCATTTGGTGAGTTAGCATTTAGTAGCTTAGAAAATTACAACACTATTAAAGAAGGGTACGTGTATGTAATTAGTAATCCTGCGTGGCCTGATTGGGTAAAGATAGGCAAGGCTATAGATGCAGACGATAGGCTTAGTGGCTATCAAACAAGCTCACCCATGAGAGACTACACGTTGATACACTCTGTATACTTTAAAGACCGTAGTACAGCGGAGCGTAATGCTCACTCTCTTGCATCTAATAGAACATCAAAGCCTTGGGATAAAGGTACAAACGGTGAGTGGTTTTATTTAACAAATGAACAAGCGATACAAGTGTTGAAGGATACAACAGATGAAAGCTAGAGAGGAACTACTAAAAGAGATTGGTGAGTTGAAGAAAGAAGTAGAGTATTGGAAACAACAAGCCTATACTATACAAGAGCGTAGCAAAAAGTTAAAAGCTGAATTGTCTTTATGGAAAGGCACAGCACCGTGAACAACTATGTATATACAGCCATTGGACTTGTGGTATTCTACATTGGCCTCAAGATGTTTAGTGGTGGCATGAAAAGTATGGGTAACATAGACCACTTGACTTGGTTCTTGGGCAACCCTATCTATATGTTCTTTGGGTCAATCGTTATGACATTGGCGTGGCAGAGTAGTAGCTTATCCACTACGGCTATCATTGCCTTGGTTGCATCGGGTGTGCTACCCTTACCTGCTGCTGTGGCTGCTGTACTAGGAGCTAACATAGGAACTACAGGGACTATATGGCTGGCAGGACTGTTAGTGTCTGACGGTATGCCAAGGGGTGACACGTTACGCATAGCCATGATACACACTGGCGTTAATCTTTTGATGGCACTAAGTCTGTTGCCATTTGTAAATCACATAGCTAAGTATGTTGGGAGAGTAGGATGAGTTGGTGGAGAGAAAATATATCCGTTAATATCCGAAAAGGAGAGTAGAATGACTGATGTGAGTAAAACAAGGAACCATGTGAAACAAGCCTTAAATGGAATCTACAGGGCGCTAATAGAGTTACATGATGCGACAAGAGAGGTTCCTGATAAAACTCTTGATGAAGCCTTTAAGCATGTGGCCGAAAGTTTGTATACACGTTTTCTATGTTGTGCAATCACACGTAAAGAACAGGGAGCATGAAGATGACTGATGTGGATAAAACAAGGAACGTGGAACAAGCCTTAAACGCAATATACAGGGCGCTGTTAGAGTTATGTGACGCAGGAGATTTTACTGATGAAACTCTTGATGAAGCCTTTGAGCTTGTGGTCCGAAGCAAGGTTAAGCTAGAAAGATGGATCAGGGAGAATAATGATGATTAATGTAACATACATAGACCACATGGGTAGTGACCTGAGTGTAGTCAATGCAGCACGTGTATCCTTTGGTAAGAGTAGTAAGATGGATATGAGTGACCAATGGGGGCCACCTAAACTAAAAGACAAGGATGCTAAACTTATCAAGTATCTAGCCAAGCATAAACATATGTCACCATTTGGTCATGCCTTTGCCAGCTTCCATGTCAAGGCTCCTATCTTTGTAGCTAGACAACTGGTCAAGCATAAGTTCCTACGTTGGAATGAGATTAGTCGTAGGTATGTAGATGATGAACCTGAGTTCTATGTACCTAATAAATGGCGTGGTAGGTCTGATGATAAAAAACAAGGATCATCCGACACAGTTGTAGAGTTTCTTCGTATGCAGGGGTTTGGAGAACAATCAGTACACGATGGGTCTTTTAAACATCAAATGCATAGCCTCGATTTATATCGTGACATGGTGACAGCAGGAGTATGCCCAGAGCAAGCACGTATAGTGTTGCCACAAAGCACCATGACTGAATGGTATTGGTCAGGTAGTCTTGACGCCTTCATGGATATGTGCAATTTAAGATGTAAGCTTGACACTCAGTACGAGACTAGGTTAGTTGCAGAATATATACTGAGTGAAATGATTACCTTATTTCCAGTATCAGTGGAGGCATTAAGAAGATGATGGAGCTATCTTTAATTAGAACCCTACACGATCAGGAGTTCTATGAGGATCACAAGGGTATTAAATGCCCTGACAAGTTGTTCACTAAAGATGTACGCAAGATCAAACGTGTGTTGGACAACGCTATGGAAAAGTATGACTGTAATATATCTACTTCTGAGTTAGAGGCTTTGTTCTTCTCTGAGTATAGTACCATGACCACAGCTAACAAGGTTCTGTATGAGGGTCTGTTTGCCAAGCTACGCAAAGAGGTTCCTATGTCTAGGGAGGTAGCCTCTGATGTACTGTCTAGGATGTTTAGGCAGCACGTAGGGGAGCAAGTAGCTAACTTAGGGTTTGACTACGTTAACGGTAAGCTTACGTCCCTTGAGCCACTACGCCAAGTGCTAGAGGCACATGAGGATAACTTCATGCCTAACATGAATGTTGAGTGGGCTGACATTGATATAGATACCATCTTAGAGGCTGGTACTAAACAGTCACAGTGGAAGTGGAACATACCTAGCCTCGCCGGGCGCATAGAAGGAATTAGTAGTGGACACTTTATCATTGTGGGTGCTAGACCTAACACAGGTAAGACAAGCTTCCATGCGTCTACTATTGCCTCGCCTAGTGGATTTGCAGAGCAGGGTGCTAAGTGTATGGTGTTGTGTAATGAGGAAGAGTATGTACGTGTAGCTGAACGCTACCTGTGCGCTGCTGCCAGTATGGATACAGACGAGATCAAGTCTAACTATGCGTTAGCTGCAGCTAGGTACAAGAAGGTACGTGATCAGATAAGTATGTTTGATAGCACAGGTAAAGACTTAGGTTGGGTAGAGAACATCATTAAGCATAGCAAGCCCGACATAGTTGTACTTGACATGGGTGATAAGTTTGCTGTAAAGAGCAGTGACAAGTCAGATGTGTATCTCAAAACTGCTGCTATTCATGCGCGTAATATAGCTAAGAAGTATAATTGCGCTATCATATGGATGAGTCAGTTGTCTGCTGATGCACAAGATAAAGTTTACTTAGATCAATCTATGTTAGAGGGAAGTAAGACAGGCAAGGCAGCAGAGGCAGACCTGATGTTGTTGATTGCTAAGAACCAAGTTACTGAGGGTGATGACGATGACAACCAGCGACACATCAATGTAGCTAAGAACAAATTAAAAGGTGGATGGCATGGGGTTGTCCATTGTGAGTTAGATGGGGGCAGGTCACAGTACCTAGCCTAATGAAAGGAATACAATGCGGTTTGTATTAGATGTTGAGAATACAACACAGAAGAGGAACAACAAGTTATTCCTAGACCCTTGGGAGCCTGACAACTTCTTAGTTAATGTGGGTGTACGTGATGTGGATGATGGAGATGAGACACAAACGTTTGATCTTCAGCACAAGGAATACGTTGATCAGTCAGGAATTGAAGCTAGACGTATACAGAAGATACTAGACCACACTACCTTGCTCATCATGCACAATGCACAGCATGACTTAGCTTGGCTGTGGGAGTGCGGCTTCAAATATGATGGGCCTATATGGGATACCATGTTAGCTGAGAGTATATTACTCAGAGGAAACAACCTAGAGATCACACCCAATGGTGTAGCTAAAAAGATATCTATGTCTTTAGGTAATACAGCTATCCGTAGAAATCTTGAGTTTCAAAAAGATGACACCCTAAAGAAGTACTTCAAGGACGGGTACAATACAGATGAGATACCATTATCAGAATTGACTTTTTATCTTGAGGCTGATTGTAACACCACTGCTGAACTGTTTCACGCACAGGTTGCAGACTTTGCTGCTCCTGAGTCAGCAAGCCTTATCAAAGTGAGAGACATTACATTCAATGTATGTAAGCTACTCACCCGTATGAAGCAGACAGGTATGAAGGTAGATCGTAAGGCTCTTGATGCAGTGCGTAAAGAGTACGAAGAAGAGCGAGGTGCTATACAATCACGCTTACAGATGCAGGTACGTGAGGTTATGGGTGACACACCTGTTAACTTGAACAGTCCAGAGCAGATGTCTCAGGTAATCTTTAGTCGTAAGCCTCACTCAAAAGATGATTGGCCTAATCTGTTTGATAACTGCAAGAAGTTAAGCGAACTAAAGGAAATAATCAATGCTAACAGTGATCTTCTGTATCGCACTGAGGCGTTCACTTGTCCCACTTGTGAAGGTAATGCAGAAACGTACAAAGTAAAGAAAGATGGGAGTAAGTATGCAAGACCCAACAAATGTAAGGACTGTGATGCCAGAGGATATCAACTTAAGAAGCAGTCTCGTATGGCTGGATTTGGGTTCTTCCCTCCTAATGCTTCTTGGGTTAGTGCTAGTGGCTTCTCTACAGGAAAAGACGTACTAGATATTCTTAGGGCAACAGCGATAGATAACAACATGGATGTAGCTGTTAAGTTTCTTGAAGACTTAAAAAGACTCAATGCTGTATCTAGTTACCTGTCAAGTTTTGTTGACGGTATTGAAACCTACACCAAGCCAGATGACATACTACATGTGTCATTAACGCAACACATTACGTCTACTGGCAGGTTCAGTGGGCGTGAGCCTAACATGCAGAACATGCCTAGAGGCGGTACGTTCCCTGTAAAACGTGTATTCATATCACGATGGGAAGGTGGAAAGGTTATGGAAGCAGACTTTGCACAGCTAGAGTTTAGGGCTGCAGCATTCTTGTCACAAGACCCTATAGCTATGGAAGAGATCAATACAGGCTTTGATGTACACTCTTACACTGCACAGATCATCACTGATGCAGGACAGCCTACAACTAGGCAAGCAGCTAAAGAACATACTTTCGCTCCTCTCTTTGGTGCGACAGGGTTCGGTAGAACTAAGGCTGAAGCTGCATACTACCATCATTTTCTTGAGAAGTACGAGGGTATAGGTAAGTGGCACAAGAAGCTAGGTAGTGAGGCTATACGACTGCAAAAGATAACTAATGTGTCAGGTAGGCAGTATGCATTTCCCGGCACACATCGCAGAGCCAATGGCACACCTACTAACTTCACTAGGATTAAGAACTATCCAGTGCAGGGGTTTGCTACTGGTGATGTTGTACCTGTTGTATTACTTGAGATAGATAACAGGCTCAAAGGTTTACGGTCACGGCTGGTGAACAGTGTTCATGACTCAGCGGTGATAGATATACACCCACAAGAAGAGAAGGAGGTGCTAGGTGTTATTGATGATGTTAATAAAAACCTAGATGCAATAATTAACAGATACTATGGGGTAGAAATGAATGTACCTCTACTTTTAGAAGCCAAGATAGGACCGAATTGGCTTGACACTGTTGATGTATAATGGTATAACTACGGTTCGTTTAAAGCTCAGAAAGGATATATAATGAGCAATGAGTTGAGTACTAACTTCGCTGGATCAGACTTGGCAGCGGCAATGGGTTTCGGAGAAATGGATACGTCTACTTCTTCTGCACCAAAGATACCAATGTTGAATCAGGTGCAAGCACCTATCATGGTTGAACATGTTGTCGATGACGAGGTAGAAGAGAAGGTTGTAGTACCACTTGGAGCATACAAGCTCAAAGATGGTGAAGGTAACGAGGTGTATAGTCGATCTGTATCCATCCGTTTATTTGCACAGCGGCAGCAGTGGACGCAGTTCGACACTGATATAGGTAGGTCACATAGCACAGTCATGGTTACTAAACTTAAGGGTGACTTGAAGGATAGTAGAGGTACATTTAATCTAGGCCGAGATAGTAAGTACAGGACGCCAGAAGAATGGGCTGCTTTAGATGAAGACTACAAGGCACGACAAAGTAGTGTGAAGAACTCCAAAGTACTGTTTGGTAAGGTTACACTTAACAAGCCTTTTGATGCTGAAGGTAATCCTATGCAGGGCTACGATGGTGAGATTGACTTTGTGTATTACGTTAAGAACTTCCAAAGCAAGAAGTCTATGGACGCTGCACTACAGGAGATAACCGCTAAGAAGTTGTTACCTATTGAGCATACTATCAAGCTTACATCTAAGAAAGAAAAGATGTCTACTAATAGTTACGCTACTGTGGTGGCATCACTGGGGTCTAAGGTATCTATGAAGGAAGATGATCAAGATACACTTCGTTCTTTTGTTGACTACATAGACAACTCTAATGATTACATTCTTAGTGAGTGGAAGAAGTTGAACAAGCCTGATGTAGCTATCTCACCTGATGTGCTTGATGCTATCGTACAAGTAGAGGAGGCTCCATACTAATATGGATATGAACCATGCTGCTGAACTTCCTATTAAGAAGTTGATGCGGGATGCTACTCTAGGCAAGTCCAGTATGTCGGAGGCAATCATTGATAAGGTTGCCTCTGATGTCAAAGAAGGCTTAGACAAGCAGTTCAACGGGGGTCCACGTGATAAGTTTAAACTTAGAATGTCAAACATTGGACGCCCTAAATGTCAACTATGGTTTGAGAAGAATAAACCAGAGGAGAAGTCACCACTACCTGATCAGTTCATGATGAACATGATGCTAGGTGATATAGTTGAGGCGGTATTCAAAGGTGTACTGCGTACAGCAGGAGTCAAGTTTAAAGATAATGATGTTGTGAACTTAGACTTAGGTGGTGGTAGACGCCCAATCAGAGGAGAGTATGACTTAGTTATGGAAGGCAGAGTAGATGACATAAAGTCTGCATCTGATTATTCCTACACTAAAAAGTTTGTTGACCTTGAGACACTACAGGCTAGTGACCCTTTTGGATACGTAGCACAGCTTGTAGGCTACGCTACAGCAGCAGGTAAGAAGGTTGGTGGCTGGTGGGTAGTCAACAAAGCTAACGGTCATCACAAGTACGTTTCAGCCAAGCACGTTGACGTTGAGGCTGTCTTAGATAAGATGCGTGATACCTATGACTACCTAGAGAACGATGAGCCACTTGAGCGACAGTACACAGATGTTGCAGAGACTTACCGTAAGAAGGAGTCAGGCAATAGGATACTATGCAGAGAGTGTAGCTTCTGTTCATTTAAGAAAGCTTGTTGGCCTGACTATCAAGAACTACCATCAAGAACCTATCAAGGTAAACTAACGCCACCTAACGTGGCATATACTAAGCTAAAGACAGATGCCTAAACCTAAGAGGCAACACCTTAAAGCCAAGTACAGGAGTGGTCTTGAAAAACAGACTGCTCTTGTTTTGTCTGAGTGCCAGAAAAAGGTAAGGTATGAGTTACTTAAAATAGAATGGGAGGACTTGCGTTACCGTACTTACACTCCTGACTTTCAGTTAGACAATGGTATCTTTATTGAAACTAAAGGTATCTTTGATAGTGAAGACAGGTACAAGCATATACAAGTAAGGAAGCAGCATCCTGAGTTAGACATAAGGTTTGTCTTTAGTAACTCTAAGGGTAAGCTATATAAAGGTTCCAAGACTACGTATGGTGATTGGTGCGAGAAGAATGACTTCTTATATGCTCATAGGTTGATACCAAATGAATGGTTGACATCTCCCGGCGCATGTGTTACGGCTAAAATAATACCTCTCAAAACAAAAAGGAAAGATTAATGTCTAGTGATATAGGTGAGGGTGAAGTTGCGATATTGATAAAGCCTCTAGGAGATGGGCGCATAGAGACTTGTATATACAAATCGCCCGATAACTACTTGGATGATGACGCCTTAGAGATAGCTCTTGATGTAGCATTAACTATGAATGCTTTGTTTGAGTTAGCACTAGATGAGGAGTCTGATCTTTTAGAGGGTCTAAAGGCTAGGGTTGAGTCCAAGATACAAGAGATTATGAATGATTCAATGGAGAGAGAACAAGAGAAGCCAATCTATACTTCAGATGGTAATATCTTAAAGATAAACAGGTTCACGAAAACAAAGGGTAGCTGCTAACATGGCTAAGTGGAAAGAAGTAGACACGGATATGGTAAATAGCCCACCTCACTACGGCACAGGGTCTATAGAGTGTATAGAGTACATAGAAGACTTTCTAACTGATGAAGAGTATATAGGATACCTAAGAGGTAACATAGCTAAGTACCTACACAGGTGGCGATACAAGAACGGTATAGAGGACTTGAAGAAAGCTGAGTGGTATGGTGCTAGACTAATAGCAAAGGTAGAGAAACAATGAAGACTAGAAAGTTTAGTGCTACGTTTGTTCTTGAGGTAGATAAAGAAAACAATATACTATCTTCTCATGATGTACACCACAATGAAGATATCAGGGACTTGCTTGAGAACTTAGTCTTTGATATAGATGACGTTACCATATACAACATTAACGTGAGGGAACACGGATGATTACACAACAAGAAATAGATGACTTCGCTGAGTACGACAGAGAGGATATGATTAATAACCTCAAAGACTGTACACCTCTTGATATGGTCAAAGAGTTTGCTACAGCAATGGATCACCCACTTGGAGAAAAGTACGGCTACAGTAGAAAGCTAGAGGGTCTGCGTTGGTTACTTCTCAAAGAAGAGTACAATGAAGTTCGTGATGCAGATGGGCCACAGGAACTACTTAAAGAGTTAGCTGACTTGGTGTACGTTACGTATGGCTATGCAGCTACTTATGGGTGGGACTTAGACGAAGCTTTCCGTAGGGTACACGCATCTAATATGTCTAAGCTAGGCCCAAGAGGTAAGCCACTTAAACGCCCTGATGGTAAAGTGTTAAAAGGTTCAAACTACTGGAAACCTGACCTGTCTGACTTAGTATAAGGAAATAAAGTATGAATAACAATTATCTACCAAGTGACTACCAAACCTTTATTGCAACCAGCCGCTATGCACGTTGGATTGAAGGCGAAGGACGCCGTGAAACATGGGGTGAAACTGTAGAGCGTTACTTGCAGAACATAGCTAAGACATGGCTCAAGCCTGTTGACCTAGATGAAATGCGTGATGCCATACTTAGCCTTGAGGTTATGCCTAGTATGCGGTCACTTATGACTGCAGGAAAAGCGGCAGACAGGGATAATACCTGTATGTATAACTGTAGCTATCTACCCGTAGATGATCCTAAGTCTTTCGATGAGGCGATGTTCATCCTCCTTTGCGGGACGGGGGTTGGTTTCAGTGTTGAGCGTCAATTCATCACTAAACTCCCTGATGTTCCGCCTCTTTTCGATAGCGAAACGTGCGTTGTCATCAAGGACAGCAAGGAAGGATGGGCTAAGGGTTTGAGACAAGTTCTGGCACTCCTATGGGCTGGTGAAATTCCTAAGTGGGATGTATCCAAAGTTAGACCTGCAGGTGCAAGGCTAAAAACTTTTGGTGGTAGGGCTAGTGGTCCTGCTCCTCTAGTTGATTTGTTTAACTTTGCGGTCACAACATTCAAGGGTGCACAGGGCCGTAGACTATCTAGCCTTGAGTGCCACGACCTCATGTGTAAGATTGGTGAGGTGGTAGTGGTAGGTGGTGTAAGACGTAGTGCTATGATCAGTCTGTCTAATCTGTCTGATGATCGTATGCGTCACGCCAAGTCAGGTAACTGGTGGGAGAATGCAGGGCATAGAGCCTTGGCTAATAACTCGGTATCTTATTCAGAGAAACCAGACAGCATGGCATTCATGCGTGAATGGACTGCACTAATGGAGAGTGGTAGTGGAGAACGAGGAATATTCAACAGAGAAGCATCAGTTAAACAAGCTGCAAAAAATGGCCGTAGGGAGTCTTGCTATGAGTTCGGAACTAACCCATGTTCGGAAATCATTCTTAGGCCGAATCAGTTCTGTAATCTTACGGAAGTTGTCATCCGTGCTAACGATAGTCTGGAAGACCTTACAAGAAAAGTCCGTCTTGCAACTGTACTTGGAACCATTCAGTCAACATACACTAAGTTCCCCTACTTGCGAAAGGTGTGGGCTACCAACACAGAAGCAGAACGCTTGCTCGGTGTGTCACTCACAGGGATAATGGATAACAAATTAATGACTACGGCTAATGCTGGCCTAGCTGATACATTGGAGCATCTTAAAAATGTGGCTGTTTCTACTAACGCTGAGTGGGCTGACCGTCTTGGTATCCCTCATAGCACTGCTATTACTTGTGTCAAGCCCAGTGGAACAGTTTCCCAACTGGTTGACTCATCTTCTGGCATTCATGCTCGTCACTCTCCCTATTATATCCGTACTGTGCGTGGAGATAATAAAGACCCATTGACAGAGTTTATGAAAACACAAGGCATCCCTAATGAACCTGACGTTATGAAGCCTGATGCTACCACAGTGTTTAGTTTCCCTATGCAGTCTCCTATGGGTGCTGTTCATACTGCTGATATGACAGCACTAGAGCAGTTAGAGATGTGGCTGATGTATCAACGGCATTGGTGTGAGCATAAGCCTAGTGTAACAATTAATGTCAAAGCTGATGAGTGGTTTGAGGTAGGGGCATTCGTGTACAAACACTTTGATGAAATGTCAGGTGTGTCATTCCTACCCTTCAATGAACATACGTATCAACAGGCTCCCTATCAAGAGTGTACACAGGAAGAGTTCTATAATATGGTTGACAAGTCTCCTGTTAAAATTGATTGGACTAAACTAGCAGAACTAGAACATGCAGACAACACAAGCGGTATGCAGACTATGGCGTGTACTGGTGATGTCTGTGAAATGGTAGATATAACCTAGAAAGGATATCACAAAATGATATGGGTTTATACAGTAGTAATGATGATGATAGAACCAACAACAAACGAAAAGTCTTTCATAGTATTTTCACCAAACACAGCCTTTATAAATGAAGAGTCTTGTCAACAATGGAGAGAGGTAGACATGTTGAGGCTTTACAATTCAAGACCAAGTGAAACTGCAAAAGCAGTTAGCCAATGTTTTCCTTTTCCTTTTAATGTAGATAAAGGTACATAATATAGCTTGACAAATATGCAACACATCTATAAAGTATGTATTGTAAATAACAATAAGGGTAGGTGGTATGCAGTTAGAAGAAGAAGCTCTTAACTACAGTAAAGGTAAAGATGAATCTTTTAAAGAGAAGGTAACAGAGATGTGTGAAACTATGGAGAACCTTATTGTCTCTAACTTACACCCTTGTCATGAACGTAAGATGGTTGAGCAGCATATTCGTGAAGTGTATCTTTGGGCTAGGTATTGTGTAGAGTTACACGGTACAAAGTAAATGTTTCACGTGAAACAAAGTAAGAGGGGCAGTCGCTATGACCGCCCCTTTTTTTTGTATTCTATGTAGCGTACTTGACTTGCAGTCGTTGTTCTTTTTTGTTGGTATCTAATTCGTATCTAAGAAAGTTTAACTGGTCCTCGTCTAAGTCTGTAACGTCACCATCTATACCCATATCTTGTAAAGCTTCTCTTATTTCTTTGTCAGAGTAGCCACCATTACGTTTAGTTAAGTCATACATAATACCCATTCTTCTATTCTCAGGGTCAATGCTATACTTTAGCTCCAACATTGCAGACTCTTTAGCCCTTGAAAGTATAACTCCACGTAGTAGCTTTAATCTCATAGTGTTGTCAGCCTCTTTCCAAGTAGGGCTATCCAGCATCTTAGCTGCCTCATCGTTAAGATACTTAGTTATTACTTTCTTCATTCTGTTGTCAGCTTCAGGTATCTTGGCTGAAACATTAGACTTCCACAGAGGTAGGCCCACCATAGCAAATGCTCTCTCAACAGGTGTGTGAGAAGCTGACTCACGGTATCCAAATATCCTACCTATGGGTGCACCCTGTTGTATATCAGTCTCAAGACGCTGCGCTTCTACAGGACGAGGTGCATCAATAGCACCGAATGTACCCTTAGTGACAACTTCTTGTGCTGAGTACCCCTCAAGTCCTGTGATCTCTTCAAAGGCATCAAAGATACCCTCAACATAGCGCACAGAATTGTTGACAGTCTTATTGCCTATCTTACGATCCGTAGGAGTATAGCCTTCACCTGCCACAAGGTTTCCTATTTGACTTATAGGATCAAGTGGACGGGTGTAGCCAGACGCATACATGGATACAGTGTTACCACCCAACTCTTGTAAGGCTTCGCCTACTGCTGGCATATCACCTGACAGAGCATCTATTATTATGTCCATAGAAATCTTAGATGTATCTCCTAGTTGGCGTGTTAAGTTTTGAGGCCCAAAGGTATTTATAATCTCTTGTATTAACTCAGGTGGAGCTTCACCATCACGATCAAAGTGTGCCTTAAGTCTACCTATACCCATGTAGAAACTAAACGGGAAGTCATACAAACGTGACTTAACTGAGCCATCATCTGCTCGGACTTCATGCCACTCCAAGCCCTCTTCTAGGCCAGCCTTAGAGTGTTCACCTGCTGTGTTAAGAATAGTTAAACCTACAGCAGTCTTACTTATAAGTTCTACAGGATCACGTGTAGTACCTGCTGCATACTTGTGAAGCAAACTAATACCTGTGTGATCAAACATGAACCCCATAGTGTTATTAAAGAATTGACCAAAGGGGATCATAGCACCAAGTATAGGAACCCTACGTGCTTCTTCTATTCCTTTAGCTACATAACCTAGTAGACCCTTAGCATCTTTACCATAGGACTTAGCAAATACATTTCTAAGAGAATCATCAACAGCTTTAGTTTGTAACTCAAAGAAGTCTGCACCTGACATCTGATCCCAGTATTTAGGAGTACCGTCTGCATTAGCAGCACTCATGAACTCAGAGTAACTGACACCGTGCTTGATACGTATCTGCTTATCAATGTTGTACATAAACTCTTGGGTCTTGGTAAATATATCTTGTGCCTTAACTCCATAAAGAGTTTGCATACCAGACATAACCTTTTCAAAAGTGCCTTCTTTCTCCATGTCACTGAAGTCTAGCTTCAGGTCTTTCATTACATCATTACTATCAATGCCACCAGACATATATCTAAACAGTTCTTTACCTATCTTAGGATTGTAAGCTAAGAAATCTAGTACCTCTTCCTGTGTAGCAAAAGGGTCTACTAAGTTCTTTATCTTCTGGCTTTGCAAAGTAAGCATACTCTTAGCTCTCTTAGCGTACTCTACAGAGCTACCTATCCTGCCAACAAGTAAGTTACCTACGGATGCACCTCCATACAAAGCACCTCGCACCATGTCAGAACCTGACTGCATGACGGATGCATTAGACCAACCCACTACGTTTAACGCAGTAGTGCCGGGATGAGTAACAAGCATACGAATAAGGTTGGCTTGTGCTTTAGAAAACCCTGTGTCTAGTCTGTCTTGCAAGCCCTTTACAAACACAGGTGACTGAGGATCAAGCTCTGCTTCAAGTACATCATTACCTGTAGGAGGACCAGTAAGCCCTGCCTTCTTGCGCCTCTTTGCAGCCTCTTTAATAGAGTTCTTAGACTTACTTAATTGATACAGGGTTCTACCTGCCTCAGATGCAGTCCTTGCAAGTATATCCATGCCCTCATCTAAGTCTTTAGCCTTAGCAAACATAGGATGCTCTGCTTTAAGGGTCAGATCAAAGATGTCTTTTATGTCTTTCTTTACATCACCGTCCAAGTCTTTTACTATAGATGTGAGAAAGTCTGTGTAATGTACAAAGGCATCATCAGCGTACTCTAATTTAAATCCTGCACCCTCAAGTATTTGTATTAGTCCTTCTGTACCTGTTGATTCATCACCACTTAAAAAGAAACCTAAAGTATCCGCTGCAATGTCACCTGTCTGAGTGCCACTAGATGCAGCCGTACCTGCACGTACCTTTGCTAACCATGCCTCTGTACTGTCTTTTGTTTTGCCTAAGCTTTCTTTAATAGCTCTCTTAGCTGCAGCATCTGACTTCAAATTGTCAGCTACTGCTTTGTTACGGCCCTTCTCAATATCAATAGCTCTTTTTCTAGCAGCCGCTTCAGCTTGCTTCACTCTTTCAAACGCAGGTAAGGCTAGTTCTTTAGGGGCATTGCCTTTAGATATACTTGCTAAACTGTATGCAAGCACACCACCAAACAAACCTCCTGCAGCAGTTAACCCGTATGCTAACTCATCTCTCTCCTGTTGGAAGTCTGTCTTCATTAGTGCGTTCTGGTAAAAGCCTTCTACTGTGAGTGCAGCAGCAGTATCACCAAAGGCAGCACCTACACCAAACTTACGTCTTTCTTTCTTGAGTGCAGCATCTACTGCACCCTCTTCTACACCCTCTATGGCATCACCACGCATGGCTTTACGCATGATCTTACGCCTTATAAGACCTATCTGTTCTTTCTCTAGCTCTGAAAGTCCTGCACGTTTAACGCCTTCTTTACCTATCTTCTTTAAGTAACTGTTAGTTGCAATCTCAACTCCCTTCTGAGTTGCTTTAGATGCAGCCTTAGTAGCACCACCAGATATAAGCTTGCCTACACCTAGACCAATAACGTTAACAGGGTCTAACACAATACCACGTGCGTAGTCACCTACAGCGTCTAGCTTCTCTGCTGTAGTAGAACCTCCACTGAAAGCACCCTTCATGTTTTCAAATAGTCTGTAGGAGTTGTTAGCTACAGCCATAGACTCCTCGTCTGCTTTGTACAAGTAAGCAGCCTCACCTAGCACTGTAGTAGATTGCCCTACGTTAAACTTACGATTATAGTTTACCCATGCATCAACTACTTCTTGTCTGTCATGTGTCTTCTCTGACATGCCAAACCTACGCTTCATCTGTTCATCAATAATGTTGTAGTTGTGATCTTCAGTTAAATCATTTACAGAAAAAGAATCCTTCTCCCCACCTGAGTAGGTAAGGAAGTCACGCTCTTCTTCTACTTGTGTTTCATCAGGACCATATAGCTCTTCTAGTGTAGGCATACTTTTGTCTCTCTATTATTGTTCGCTTGCTTCACGCCGTTCTTGAATGGACGCCATAGCAGCAGCCATTTTTGCGAGTGCTTTTTCTTTTTGTTCAATAGATAACTCTTCTAGCCAAGCTGCGTTGCCATTACTTTGTTCAGCAGAAACTCCAAATAGACCTTGGATAAATGCTGTTGTATTTGCAGCACCACTAAAAATGTAACTTGCAAACCAGTTGTCCAGACTAACAATGGTAGGCTCTGCACTATACCATGCGTCTGCTAGGTTATTTGCTATTGTTAGACCTGCTTCGTTAGCAGTTAAATCAGTTATAGCTTTTTCAATAACGGGTTTATTTACTTTTATCTCTTCATAGGAGTCTAGTACAAATTGTTTATAACCTGCATCTCCCTCTGGTGTAGATGGGTACAGTTCACGATCACGTGCTAGACGTATATCAGGCATACCTTCTGGTGGTTCAGCCGCATCTGCTGTAGTCTGATCGGTAGGGGTTATGGCATCAGCATCACCTAGCTCAACAGGCTTCAGGTCAATCTCAGTAGGTATGGCATCTGAAGGCATTTCATAAGGTACAACATTACCGTTATATATTAAATACTCTGCATCGGGGTTAGCAGCAAACCATTCTCTAGCGGCTGCTTTGTTTGCAGGTCCGTTTAGTACTTCAAGCTTACCTATATCGTCTGGGCTTAATCCGTATGCTGCACCCTGCTCAACAAGCCTTATAGTTTTTTCCTCTTCTGTTTCAGGTGTAATATCTATACCTTGAAGAGTTGACAACAACAAGTTGTTACCTTCAATACCGTACTGACCGTAAAGCCCTTGCATTACTTCTGCAACTTTTTCAGGATTATTAGCTATTGCATATGCAACCTTCTCAGAGGCAGTTGCTACATCATAAGTTCCTCTACCCATACCGTCCATAAAGTATTGACTTCCTATGGCACTCACAATCTTAGTTTCATACATTGATTTGTAGGCACGTTGCTCTGTAATGTTTAGCTTACCTGCATCAGGATCAGCCAAAGCACTTCTATTAAACGTAGGTAAGCCCTTAGAAGCTGGCATACCCATGCCTTCCATAGCTAAGATATCATTGTAAGAGTAACCTGCTATTGAAGGTGTAGTTCTGCTGGCCTCATAACGTGCCTTAGCTTGCCCACCACCTGAAAACATATCACCTAAGCTTGCAAGGAATCCTCTATCCTCTGCATCAGAGGCTGCATCACCTGCATCTGTGTCAGCTTTAGCTACTTCAACTAAGAACTGGTCTTTCAAAGCTTGATCTATATCGTAACCCTCTTGTTTAACGTAGTCTTCAGACCCTTTATATACTTCATTCAAGTCTAATGTAGCACCATCATACTGAGTTTCAAACTGCTCTTGTAGTTTTCTTAATGCGCTTACGCCTTGATAACCATACTTACTAACTAGCTCTTCAGCAGACTTAGGGTTAAGACCACCTGCCTCTAATGCATCAAGCATTTCAATAGCAGAGTCAGCCATAGCTGTTCTATCATTTACAGTCTTACGACCAAAGCGCATCATGTAATCTTCTTGCTTAGTCATGAGGTCACGATAGTAATCGTTTTTCTTCTCAACGTTTTCTACGTACTGGTCTGCTGCCCCTGCTGCCAATGCTCCAAAATCAATACTACTAAAAAGTCCCATACCCTTATGCCCCTCTGCTCATTAGTCCAGCACTAGGAGCTTCTGTGGTGACGGATGGTCCGTCAGTAGCTTCCATTGGTGCAGCCTCTTGCTCTGCCATCTTATCCTCTAATTCTTCTTCTGCTGGACTACCAATAGCAGCCATTGTTTGAGAGATTTGTTCTTTACCTTTAGTAGATTTGTCTGCTAACTTGGAAGCAAGTAAGTCCTTAAGTCTTTCTTCTCTTTCCATCTCACCGTCAGGGTCATCTTCTGGCATGTACTCTTCGTACTCTATACCTGCTGAGTCAGCTAATACTTTAAACTGTTTATGAATTACAGGAGCAATAAGTAAACTTACGTCTACACTATGTATGCCATTACCTTGAGCAACCGTTAGTGCAGTGCTAGTTAAAGTAGAGATAGGTATACCTGACTGCATCAAGTACAATGCACTATCTAAAAACTTGTCATCAGCAAACTTATCTAAGTGCATCTTGATAGCTACGTTAGGGTCTGCTGTTTCGGGTGGCCTCTCCCAAGGAAAGCCACTAGGTTCATCAGTTAGGGATTGACCGGGGATAGGCCCGTTAAGTGCTTTACTCATTTCTTATCCTTAGAAAAATAGTAGTCATCTATAGATTGACCTGTAATATCACCGTTATTGCTAGGACGCCAACCGGGATTTTGTTTCCACGCTTTGCTGTTCTTCTTGTATATGACAGTGCTTAAAGGAGAATTTCTGTATCCGGGTGCTGCTTGTAGAACAGCTAAGGATTGAGTTCCGTCATAACCCCATCTATCAAGATAAGTAGAGTACAAGTCCATTTGTTGCCCTGCATCCATGCCACGTATCTTACTTAGTGTAAGGTCTTGTGGTACTTTGTTTAGTTCTTTTAAATCTTTCAAAGCTGTAGGTGTAATTTGCCAAAGAGATACAGCACCTGAATCTTTATTCCGTGCTGAGGTATCACCTGCTGACTCACCTGCAATAACATTCTTAAACGCTTGCTCTGGTAGTTTAGGGTGCGCTTTCTTTAAGCGACTCATACCATCTATAAACGTTCTATCTTTTTCAAGGTCTGCCATAGTAGGTGTTGAGTATTGTTTCATTCTTGCACGTTCTTGCATACGTAAAGCGTTCTCATCGCTAACAGCATTACTGGACTCTGGATCACCTTCTGTAAAGAAGCCGCCGTCTTTAGAAGGATCAGGTACACCCTTTGCTTTCTTTTCTTCTTCGTAACCAAAGGATATATCAAGCCAACCCTGTACATCCTCGTATGCACTCTTGATACCAGCTACAGCTTCAGATACCTTTCCAGATATTTCAGAAGCCAGCCCCGCACCTTTTGCTTCAGGTTTTCCTACAAGGCTCTTAGATTCTGCCTTGATAATATCACTTGCATCAGAGCCTTCTCTGCCTACATCTGTCTTAGTTATACCTGACTTCTGTTGCTTCTCTATAGCATCGAACATATCTTTATAATTTGACATTTAAAAGCCCCCTCCAAACATTGCCATTAATGCTCTACCATATGATGCAGACTTGGATGCCTTTGCTTGGGATTCAGCAGCTTTAGTAGCAGCGTCAGCACCTAGTTGTGCTACAAAAATATTGTTAAGCCTGTCTTGATGACTCTCTGAAGACTTCCAAGCAAATGACATTAAGTCCCTCTCACGTTGCCATATTTGATCTAAGGTACTAGCTGTAAATGCATTGGCTGTTTTTGCATCCTGCATGTTAGCATCATTCTGTGCAGCCATGTTAGCAGTAGCTAACTTTTGACGCCACTGAGTATTAGCTTGTGCAACTAATAGACTGTTGCCAGAATTAAATTGGTCACGTGCATTCTCTTGCTCTACGTTAAACTGTTTGATGGCATTAGTTTCACTTACATTAAACTGTGCCATAGCGTTAGCTTGAGTAGCATTAAACTGGTTAACTTGAGTCTTCATAGTTGCCATGAATTGATTTGTCTGATTATCGCTAGTTGCATTAAATTGTTTTGCTGCGTTTTCTGCAGCGGTATCACTTAAGATAGCATCTTGTACTGCCTTGGCTTTAAATATCTCTGTCTGCTGCTCGTTGTTTAAGTTTGCCAAGTCCATAGACAAGAAGTTCTTAGCGTTCTCAACTTGTGCTTGCTGTTCATTACTCAGGTTAGCCAAGTCCATAGTAGCCATAGCTGCAGCATCAGCCATAACCTTAGCGTTCTTAGCATTCATGTTAGCTAAATTTGTAGTAGAAGCAATACGAGCATTCTCTAATGAAATCTGTTGATCAGCAGTGAAGTTCATGTTAGCTATGTCACTGATCTTAGCAGCAGTAGTTACACGTGCTTGGAATGCCTGATCAAAGTCTAACTTAAGAAAACTTGCACGTTGCTCTGCTGCAAACAAGGCAGTCTGCTGACGGTTGCTTAAGTTCTGTGCTTCAAACTTGGCAAACGTGGCAGCATCTTGTGATGCAATAGGTAGCGCAGACTCCATAGCAGCCTGTACAATGGCTTGTCCTGCCATAGAGGATGCACCTAAGCCACGCGCAGCCATAGTAGCGTTAGCGGCTCTCATTGCACCTGCAGCCCAAGCAGGTGTTGCCCCTCCTTCAAAGTCTGTCATAAGCTCAGAGAGTTGACCTTTAACTGTAGCTTTCTTACTAGGGTCAGCATTAGCAGCCTGTATATCAGTAACCTCTTTGACTGCAGCCATATCAACAGAAGAGCCTTCAACGGCTTCGCCCGGCTCAAGCACACGTGCAGGAGGAGGTACAACTTTAGTAGGGTCAACCTGTGTTATATCTTCTGTACCTAGTCCTGTTATCTTTGTAGGATCACCTTTAGCAGCGTCAACTGTAGTTGACACATCTCCTTTTGATGCTGTTACATCTTTTAAAGCTTTGTCTACATCTTCTTTAGAAGTAGACGCCAACACAGATGCAGGTGTTAGAGTTTCAGGGGTAGGTGCTTTAGCTGTTGTGTCTGCCGTAGAAGCAGTAGCAGTACTCGCATCCCCTGCGTCACCTGTACCTGTGGCTATAATTTGATTAACAGTTTCAGCTATCTTGTCTACTGGTGTTTTAGTAACTAAATCAGCAGGGTCTTTTAAAGCCTTAGCTGTTAAGTCTCGTTGAGAAGCAGCCATTTCTGCACCCTGTGCAGTACTTAAAGTAACCATCTCAGCTTGTAGTTTTTGAATGTCTGCTTGCTTTGCCGAAACCTTTTCAGCAATCTTAGGATTTGTTTGATCCTGTGCTGAAAGATTAGCAAGCTCAAGGTTAGCTTTATTTAATTTGTCTTGTAATTGTTGGCGTGATTTAGTTAAATCTTCTCCTGTAGTCTCAGCGTATTCACTTGCTGCCGTACCTGCATCCTCTGCCTCTTTAGCTTGCTTTATTTCAAGTAATCTCTTTTCTTCTGCTGCTTTTTCTGCTGCAGCCAAGTCTCTTTTACGTTGTTCTTCAGCATCGGCAGCGGCTTTGGCAGCAGCGTCTATTGCAATCTGAGGATCAACAGGTGCAGGGCCACCGCCACCACCACCACCAAAGACAGCATGATCCAAGAATTGAACACTGGGGATAAATGGATTATAGATCATGATTAAAACTCTTTCTTGTGTGTCTTGGTAGGATCAGAAAACCTACGCCATCTTGCAATAGGTGCTTTACCGTATACTTGTAAGTGTTCTTTTTTAAGTGATGAAATCATTTGCCTTGCTTTTCCTGTGGTAGATATAAAGTCTAAACCCCAAAGCTGTTTATCTTCTATGTCTTTATCTTCGTAGTCTTCTTGTTTAGGTTCATACTTATACTGTAATAGTTTTTCTGCTTTATCTTTTGTTAGCCAGCACCAAGTTATAAGTCCTACAGGTACATTTTTTTGATTGTAAAATATTCTAACACGGTTGTTTTTAATTGGCAATACTAAATACGTATTTATATCATCTAAAGTATATTTTTTATGTGGTACGCTGTTTATAAATAAAGTTAATCCATCTGCTACTGCTTTGTTGTAGTCTAACTTCACTAGAATCCGTCCTTTAATCCGTCAAGTATGTCTTGAACTGATACTCTCTTCTTAGCATTAGGTGTGTATCTACACATATACGTCTTAGGGCATTCACTAAACTTAAACATAGGGTAATGATATCCTATTGTACCATTAGGTCCACGGTAAATGCAAACCATTTCTCCCTGTATCTTAACTCTTTTTGCTAAGTGACACTGTACAAACTCAGGGTTACTTAACATCCCTGCTAACACAAGGGGTAACACAACAATATTAATCATTAACCAATCCCTAGTGATATCAGATATATGCCCCCACCTAATACACCAATTATTAGTAATGATAGGCCACCTATAGCTGCGTTGTTTGCCATCTGTCTTTTAGCTTCCATCGCCGCATACACAGTATCTTCACGTTCCTTACGTATTTGCCTACGCATACCTAACATTTCATCGTATGTGCCAAGACCAAACCTGTAGTCTAACATAAACTTTATTTCTTTTTCTTTCTCAAGCAATGTCTTCTTACGAACAATAATGTCCATTGCTTCTTGTTCTATGTTGTCAGTACCGTGTGTCTGCT
>Ga0208434_1000106_pt1 | contig 44990 bp, 35 predicted proteins | sample 13_taG_FD_184086 | JGI IMG/M metagenome (GOLD analysis project Ga0208434, IMG submission 184086) | Marine viral communities from the Subarctic Pacific Ocean - 13_ETSP_OMZ_AT15268 metaG (SPAdes) (version 2) | ecosystem: Environmental > Aquatic > Marine > Oceanic | place: Pacific Ocean | collected... | reverse complement strand
TCTTCAAGCCAATACAGGATGGTATGGATAAGCCAAAGACTGAGTTGGCGTTTCGTGTTCCAGCTTCTAAGATTACAAAGAAGAACATGCACGAGGTTATGGATGATGATATGGATGGCCTCGATACAACTATTGACTGGAAGAACACAGCAGATAACAGCTACGATGGTGAGAAACTGAAACTACTAGTACACGACGAGAGTGGTAAGTGGGAGAAGCCTGAGAACATTCTAAACAACTGGCGTGTGACCAAGACTTGCTTGAGACTAGGTAGCCGGGTCGTTGGGAAGTGTATGATGGGCTCTACTTGTAACGCACTAAACAAAGGGGGTGACAACTTTAAGAGTCTATACGTGAACTCTGACCCTTCCAATAGAAACTCTAATGGCCAAACCAAGACTGGTTTGTACTCTTTGTTCGTTCCAATGGAGTGGAACTTCGAGGGGTACATAAACAAGTTTGGGTGGCCTGTGTTCGATGACCCTGTTATCGAGATAGAGGGAGTAGATGGTGAGATGATATCTACCGGTTCTATTACGTATTGGGATAACGAAGTGAAGTCTTTGAAGTCTGATGGGAATGCACTGAACGAGTTCTATCGTCAGTTCCCTAGAACAGAGTCTCACGCCTTTAGGGATGAGAGCAAGTCCTCCATATTTAACTTGACTAAGATATATCAGCAGATAGACTACAACGACTCTGTAATAAAGGAGCATTTTGTTACAAGGGGCAAGTTCTATTGGAAGGATGGCCCTGATAGCAAGGTAATTTGGACTCCTGATAACAATGGAAGGTTTTTGTTGTCTTGGATTCCTCCAGCACACTTGCAGAACAATGTAATTATGAGGGGAGGCAGGAGACACCCTGGCAATGAGCACATGGGGTCTTTTGGGTGCGACCCTTATGATATATCTGGAACTGTAGGCGGAGGAGCATCTAATGGTGCTCTTCATGGGCTTACTAAGTTCCATATGGACGAGGGTCCTTCTAATGAGTTCTTCTTAGAGTATATTGCTAGGCCACAAACGGCAGAGATGTTTTTTGAGGATGTATTAATGGCCTGTGTGTTTTATGGGATGCCGATACTTGCAGAGAACAATAAGGCTAGGCTGCTTTACCACTTCAAGAATAGAGGGTATAGAGCGTACTCCATGAGCAGGCCCGACAAGGCCTCTAACAAGCTCTCTAAGACCGAAAGAGAGATAGGGGGTATACCGAACTCATCTGAGGACATAAAGCAGGCTCACGCATCCGCTATAGAGTCTTACATTGAAAAGTATGTAGGCTTAGACCTTGTGGGCGAATACAGAGAAGCTGGAGACATAGGGTCAATGCCCTTTGTAAAAACTTTAGAGGATTGGGCTAAGTTTGATGTAAACAACAGAACAAAGTATGATGCGTCAATTAGTTCAGGACTAGCCATTATGGCCAACCAAAAACACCTATATAAACCCGAAGTTAGACAATCAAAAATAAAGATTAACTTTGCAAGGTATAATAACAAGGGTAGTAATAGCCAATTATTAAGATAGATGCAGAAAATTAGCGTAGATATACCATCGGCTTATTTCCCCGACCAGTTTGTTTCTGATGAAAAGAAAGCAACTCCTGAGTTCGGATTAAGAATTGGACAAGCAATCCAATACGAATGGTTTAGGAAGGATGGTAGTCGAGGTAGGTACTATAATAGGTATCGAAAGTTTCATAAAATGAGATTGTATGCTCGTGGAGAGCAGTCAATAGCAAAGTATAAAAAAGAAATTGCTGTAGATGGGGATTTGTCTTATCTAAACCTTGATTGGACACCTGTGCCTATTATACCTAAGTTTGTTGACATTGTTGTCAATGGCATGTCAGATAGAATATTTGATGTTAAGGTTGTGGCTCAAGACCCTATATCTGTTCATAAAAGAACCACGTATCAGCAAAACCTAAAAGCAGAAATGGTTGCTTCGGCAGAGCTAGATCAAATTATGGATGCTTTCGGGGTTGATGCATTTACTATGGATAGGGTTGACACTCCAACAAACGACGACGAGTTGGATTTGATTATGCAACTTAAGTATAAGCCCTCGATAGAAATAGCTGCAGAAACAGCAATATCTACTGTCTTAGAAGATAATTTTTACGAGGACTTGAAAAAAAGAGTAAACTATGACATCGCTGTTTTGGGCATGGGTGTTGCCAAGCATGAGTTTAATTTAGGCTCTGGGGTAGAATTAAAATATGTTGATCCATCTGACGTAATACATAGTTACACAGAGGATCCTTATTTTAAAGATTGCTTTTATTGGGGCGAAGTTAAAACCGTGCCTGTGGGGGAGTTGATTAAAATAGACCCCTCATTAACCACAGAAGATTTAAAAGAAATTTCAGAGTATAGCTATGGCTTTTATGATTACAACAACGAGCCTAGCACCTATGGGGATGACACCTTTAGAAAAGACACCGCAACCCTTCTTTACTTTAACTACAAAACCACAAACACATTTAAGTACAAGAAAAAGGTGTCAGAAAATGGCTCTGTAAAAATAATTGACAAGCCATCGGACTTTAACCCCCCAAAAGAAATGATGGAGGATGGGAAGTTTGAGATGGTGGAAAAAACTATTGACGTTTGGTATGAGGGTGTGATGGTGATGGGTACGAGCATTATTCTCAAATGGAATCTTATGGAGAATATGGTTAGGCCCAAATCTGCTTCTCAGCACGCAATACCAAACTATGTTGCTGTAGCCCCTAGGATGTACAAAGGCAATGTTGAATCTCTTGTAAGAAGAATGGTTCCATTCGCTGACCTTATTCAAATTACCCACCTTAAGTTACAGCAAGTAATGAATCGAATGACTCCAGATGGAGTTTTCATTGATGCGGATGGTCTTAATGAGGTTGATTTGGGCACAGGTGCGGCATACAATCCCGAAGATGCATTAAGGTTGTACTTTCAAACAGGGTCTGTTGTTGGGCGTTCATTTACCCAAGACGGAGACTTTAATAATGCTAGAGTTCCTATTCAGCCCATAACTGGGCATTCGGGTGGTCAAAAAATGTCTGCGCTAATAAACAACTATAATCACTACTTAAGAATGATTAGAGATGTGACGGGGCTAAATGAAGCTAGAGATGGCTCAATGCCTGATTCAAATGCATTAGTGGGGGTTCAAAAACTAGCGGCGGCAAATTCTAATACTGCAACACGACACATTCTTGATGCATCTCATTTTGTAACTAGAGAGCTTGCTCAAGCTATATCTATGCGTATTTCAGATGCTATGGAGTACATAGATCATGCCGAGGAAATAGCGATGCAAATAGGTCGACACAAGTCTGAAATAATAAAAGACATTAGTGAATACTACTTGTACGACTACGGCATATTCATAGATGTATCTCCTGATGAAGAAGAAAAAGGAAGACTTGAGCAAAACATTCAATTAGCCATTCAAAAGGGTGATATTGGGCTAGAGGATGCTATTGACATCAGAGAAATAAAAAACACGAAAACTGCCAATCAATTACTTAAAGTAAAGAAATCAAAAAGAGCAGACCAAGTCCAAGCCGATGCTATGGCGCAAATGCAGTTTAAGGCGGAAATGGACAACCAAAACAAACAAGCCGAAATACAAATGCAGGCAATGAAATCTCAAATAGAGTCCGAATCAAATGTCAAAGAGATGGCAATTAGGGCTAAGTTTGAAATGGAAAAAATGATGAGGGAAACCGAAATGAAAGCCTTATTAATGCAAAAGCAATTTGAGTTTGATTATCAATTGGCTGAACTTAAAGAATCCAAGTTAGAAGAAAGAGATATCGCCAAAGAAGACGGTAAAAAGACAAGAATAGACCGTCAAAACACTCAACAATCCAAACTTATAAACCAAAGAAAAAATAATCTTCCTCCGATGAGTTTTGAAGACAAAGGGCCTGGAGTAAACTTACAATTCCCTAATATGCTACAAAATTTTAATATGGAAGAAAATACTAACTTTGAGTAAAATTTAATCTATGGAAATTAAAGTAAGAGACCTTGGCTCTGAGGAGTCAAAGTCAAGTCAACAGATTGAGCAAGAGCTATTAGACAAGCATGAGCAATCTTTGAATGAAGAAAAACCGGTTGTAAATACTGTTGAAATTGAGAAGGAGGGGCAAGAAGTTCAGCAGGAAGAGCAACCAAAGGAAGAAAAGTCATTTAGTGACGAAGATGTTCTTTCATATATATCTGACAGATATGGTAAAACTATAGACTCTGTTGATGAGTTACTTGCTGAAAGGTCTCAATCAGAAGATTTACCTGAAGACGTTGCAGCCTACTACAAGTATAAAAAAGAAACTGGTAGGGGCATGGATGACTTCATAAGACTAAACAAATCCTCTGATGACTTTAATGAAGATGACTTATTGCTAAATTATTATTTAGAAACAGAGGATGGCCTTGATAAATCTGACATTGAAGACATGATGTATGACAAGTTTCATATGGATGAAGATTTAATGGAGGATAGAGAAATCAAGGCTAAAAGAATAGAAAGGAAAAAGGAGCTCGCTAAAGCTAAGAAGCACTTTAATAACCAACGAGAAAAGTATAAGGCCCCGCTTGAGTCAAGTGCCGCCATCTCGGAGGATGATAAAAATGCTTTACAGCAGTATAGAGAGTACCTTAATAGTGCCGAAAGTGAGAGGCAGGAAGCGGAAAGAAGAGTCGAGTGGTTCAATCAAGAAACTTCAAAAGTATTCAATAATGATTTCAAAGGTTTTGATTTCAGCATTGATGACAAATCATACACGTTCTCTCCAGGTAATGCTAGGGATTTAAAAAAGTCTCAATCCGACATAGTAAACTTTATAAGTAATTACGTTGGTGAAGATGGCTTGATTAAAGATTCAAAGGGTTATCACCGAGCACTATCAGTGGCTATGAACCCTGATAAATTCGCCAAGTTCTTTTATGAACAAGGGCGGGCCGAGGCCATAGAAGGTGACGCAAAGCGTGCGAAAAACATCAAAATGGATGTTCGTCAAACGCCAAAGGGATCTTCTGACGGAGGGTTCAAGGTTCGTGCTGTAGACTCAGGTCGAAGCATGGGCTTAAGGATAAAAAGTATTAACAAAAAAAGCTAAAAAACTAAAACATGGCTGGATCATTACAAGCGGGGTCTGTCGCATTAACCCCCCACGGTAGTAAGGCAACATTGCCTTCTAACTATATAAGCGACTTTAAATTCTTGGATCAGTATCTACCCGATACTTATGAAAAGGAATTTGAGCGATATGGAAACAGAAGCATTGCTTCTTTTATGAGAATGGTAGGTGCTGAGATGCCCACTAACTCTGACCTCATCAAATGGGCAGAGCAAGGTCGTCTCCACGTTAAATTTGAGGGTGCTACGATTTCAGGAACTACTGGGTCTACTACAGCTCAAAGATTTAACATTGTACCTGCTGGTTCACCTGCTGCTTCAGCAATTCCAGTGAGAGTTGGTCAAACTCTTGTTGTTTCTGATGAGGCCGCTGGGTCTACTAAGACTGACAAGGTTATTGTAACAGCTGTAGCTGGAGGTGGTAGTGGTATCACTGTTGCTCCATACGCTGCTACTCCAAGCATTGTTGATGGATTAACAGTAACTGCATTTATTTATGGTTCTGAGTTCCGTAAAGGAGATACTGGAATGGAAGGCTCTATCGAGGCTGAAGACAATATCTTCGAGAACAAGCCAATCATTCTAAAGGACAGATATACTGTTGCTGGTTCTGACATGGCTCAAATCGGATGGGTAGAAGTTACAACTGAAAATGGTGCTACAGGTTACCTATGGTATCTAAAATCAGAGCACGAGACTAGGCTTCGTTTTGAGGACTACCTCGAAACTTCTATGGTTGAGGCTGTTCCTGTTGAAACGAACTCAGGTGCTGCTGGAGCATTAGCGACTAGTGCATACGGTTCACTACCTGCTGGGTCTTCATTGGCACAAACAGGTGGTTCTGAAGGATTATTCCACGCAGTAGAGAATAGAGGAAATGTTTGGAGTGGTGGTAACCCAACTACTCTTTCTGACTTTGACTCTATCATTCAGGTTCTTGACAAGCAAGGTGCTATCGAAGAAAACGTATTGTTCTTAAACAGACAGTTCTCTTTCGACATCGATGATATGCTTGCTGCTCAGAACTCTTATGGTGTAGGTGGTACTTCTTACGGTCTTTTCGACAACGACGAAGAGATGGCATTGAACCTCGGATTCACAGGATTCCGCAGAGGATATGACTTCTACAAGTCTGACTGGAAATACCTCAACGATGCCACTATGAGAGGAGGCGTAAAAGCTGGAAACATCAACGGTATTCTTGTACCTGCTGGTTCTACAACTGTTTACGACCAAATTCTTGGCAAAAACGCTCAACGTCCGTTCTTACACGTAAGATATCGTGCGTCTGAGTCTGAGGACAGAAGATATAAAACTTGGATGACTGGTTCTGCCGGTGATGTAAGAACTTCTGATCTTGATGCAATGGAGGTTCACTTCTTATCAGAGCGTGCGCTTTGTGTTATGGGAGCGAATAACTTCGTTATGTTTAAGAACTAATATTTCTTAATTAATGGGGGAGGCAACTCCCCCTTTTTTAAATTTTAATCAAATGAAAGATAAAATATACGTGCTGACGCAAGATAGAGCACCACTAAACTTCTTGTTGGCTTCAAGGCACACGCACCGAAGCCCTCTGTTACATTTTGACGGAAAAACAAATCGAGCCCTTAGATATGCTCGCAACCAAAAAACACCATTCGAAGATGAGCAAGATGGCAACGCCATTTTAGAACCAATCATTTTCAAGGATGGCTTTCTTCACGTTCATGCCACCAATCCTGTTCTTCAGCAGTTTATGGATCTCCACCCTGGGAATGGAGGTATATTCATGGAGCTTGATACTGAGAGGAACGCTCAGGAGGAGTTAGATATTATTAGTGCCGAGGTAGATGCCTTAATAGCTGCTAAAAGTCTTGATATTCAAACAATGGAGACATTGGGTCGAGTATTCTTAGGACTTAACACAGAGAAGATGTCATCTGCTGAATTAAAGCGAGATGTCATTCTGTTTGCTAAAAACAATCCTATTGAGTTCTTGGAGGCATTAGAAGACCCTATGCTTGAGATTCAAGACATAGTAGCTAAGATTTTTGAGGAGGGATTATTGTCTATGCGTAACAAGAACAAGGACATTTACTTCAACCTTCCTGGGAACAAAAAGAAACTTACTAGCGTCCCTTATGGAGAAGACCCACAGCACATTGTGGTATCATTGCTTCAGCAGGATGGGGATATTCTAAATATGTTCGAAAAACAATTATCTAAGAAAAAGGGTGAATAATAAATATTTATCTATATATTTGAATCGCTAAATGTTCATAATTATTGTTTAGAGGGCCCTCTCGGGGGTCCTTTTTTATTTAGTATATTTGCGTCATGGAAAAATATTTACGTATAAACTCATTAGCTGTAGCCAAGGCCGCAGATACAAGTGTTGCTCCTAACACAAACAATGAATTAAAAGGAAGTGGAGCTATTGATTTCACAGCAGTAGCTGAAGCAGGAGACTTTGTCTTAATTTCAACAGGTGGTAGCAATGGCCCTGCGTATGCGCTTGATAAAGTAGTAAGCGTAACTGATGCTGACGAATTAATACTAAACACAACGTCTACATTCGGGATACCAACAGGCAAGCAGTTTCAAATATACGACAAGGACACTCGAAGAGATAACATTATTAGATGTAATGATATTGTATCTATAGTTCAAATAGGAGGGGCTAGAGACGTCGCTGCGGGCTCTCCAATTGTTGGCCTGATATATACTGGCATTGAGATTCAGTATACGGGCGGGGCTATGTTAACGATTGTGTTTGAAGGTAATGACCCAAACGAAACCAAGGCAGGGCTTTTCCTAGATGCTCTTATCAATCAGATAGAAACACACTTGCAGTCTAGTGCCACCAAGGTAATGGCAGACTTTGTTATTCCTCCAGGCTCAGAAGATTTTGTGGCCATACAGAGAGGTTCAGCAGCAGTTGCAGTTTCTTAGTATATTTGCAGAGTATTTTTTTTACCATAAATTTTTTTTACCATGGATACAAAGTATTTAGAAGTAACTGTCAAGAACGAGCAAACTCAGTTGGTTCGTATCAGTGACATTATTATTGTAGAGCAGGCAGGCACTGCTAAAGTTGAAATCACCTATGTTGGTGGCAAGAAAGTGACTATTAATCACGACGCTATGGCTGCTAACAACGAGGAGGTTAGAGATAGAATTGAGTCAGCAATTGTTGATGCGTTGCAAACAAAGTGGAGGGACATTGTTCATCCTCTTTCTTTAGCAGGCATTACTGACGCTGGAGGTGCTGTACCTGAAGTAACATCTATTGATATTGCTTAATAAACTATATTTTTAGTTTTAACTAGGGGTCGTTTTCGACCCCTTTTTTATTTTGTATCTTTAGCGTTATGATTAATGAGGTTCGCCAAACTGTACTCGCTATAGCGAATAAAAATAATTACGGATATATTTCTAGGCTTGATTTCAATCATTTTGCAAGACAGGCTCAATTAGAAATATTTAAAGAGTATATGTATGATTACAATACTCACGTTAACAAGCAAAATAAAAGGGTTTCAGTAAACCAATCTACAACCAGTCCTGTGGCATCTAACGATGGGTATGCTGACCTTGCGGAGCGTAAAAGACAAGTTATAGAGATATTCTCAACCTTAGCACCATTAGGCAACGCCACTGATGGGCATGTGTATGATAAGCCTAGCGACCTGTATCTTCTTAATAAACTCTTTTTTTATGATACTGAAAGGGTATCGGGCACAAAGGAGAGTGCGGTTAGTCCCAATAAGCTAGTAGATCCTTCACTTACGGGGGTGTCTGCATTTGGGAATACAGCGTCCGCAGGTGACTTGGTTGTAAACACTGATGATAACACCTTGGCCTTTGTGGTGGAGGTGGAGAGTGGTACTTCGCTGAAGATTACCGACAATATTTTTGGGGCGGGGGCGCTTAAATACAAAATATTCAATCCTAGTAAGTATAGTGAGATTGAGATACAGGACCCCTCGAAAATATTTAACCTAGCGGCATCTACGTTGGTTAATCCATCTACTATGTTTCCGTCTTGCTTGATGCAGGCTGATAACATTATAATGTATCCTAACACTATAACAAACCCTGGTAGCGTAATAACTCAATACGTAAGAAACCCAAAAGACCCAAAATGGACAGGGGTGACTGTTGGTGCTGCTCAAGGTCAAGAAATATTTGATGCCACCGCTTCTGATTTTCAGGATTTTGAGTTGCCAAAGTCTGAGATACCATATTTAATATCTAAAATTCTACTTTCGGCAGGCATGTCAATAAGGGAAACGGAGGTAACTCAAGCAGCGGCAGGGTTAGTAGGTTTAAATTCAAACGAAGATAGATAATGCCATATTTAACAGGATATCAATATTATGAAAATGCAGGTGCAGTTCCTGAGAATGCTAATTGGGGCTCATATCAGTATGTTCCGCTAAAGGACATTGTCAATAATTTTATGATGATGTACACGGGCAACAACGAGATGCTAGCCAATGTATCTAGAGCCCAAGTTATATTTTATGCAAAGCGTGGTATTCAAGAATTAAACTACGATGCATTTAAGGAAATAAAAGCATTGGAACTTGAGGTTTGTGATAATCTGAGGTTTGTTTTGCCTCCTGACTTTGTTAATTGGATAAGAATATCTCTATACAAAGACGGTGCGTTATTCCCTTTAACAGAAAACATTCAAGCCAATAGTGCTATATCTTACCTTCAAGACAATGATTGTAGAATTTTGTTTGACGAGACGGGAGAGATAATACAGCCCGAACAATCTGAGTTAGATTTAGATAGAATAAACGGAGCAGCAAGAACTTTATACTTTAACGAGGGAAGTAGATTCCACGGCAGGGAGGGGTTCTTTGTTGATGGGAAATTTTATTTTGACTATGACATTGGATCTAGATTTGGACTTAATTCAGAAACGGCAAACGCTAACCCCACTTTTAGAATTGATAGAAGGGCTGGGGTTATAAACTTCTCGTCTCACATGGCTCATGAAACTTGCTTATTGGAATATATTTCTGATGGCATGGAGGGTGGAGATGACTCGTTAGTGAGTGTGAACAAGCTATTTGAGGAGTATGTATATGCTTACATAAAATATATGATAGTCAACTCTAGGGTGGGTGTTCAAGAGTATGTTGTCAGGAGGTCTCAAAAAGATAAGACAGCCTTGCTTAGAAACGCTAAAATACGATTGAGCAATATTCACCCAGGAAGACTACTAATGAATTTAAGGTCTCAGGGTAACATAATTAAATGAGAGAACGTAGGGAATTTACCGCAGGTAGAATGAACAAAGGGTCGGATGAAAGAATCGTCCCTGAAAGTCAGTATATCGATGCAATGAATATTAGAGTTAACAGTGCGGGTGACTCTGGTGAAATAGGTGCTGTACAGAATGTTCAAGGGAGTAAAAGACTCTCAGCGCTGGAGTTTGCAGGAATAAGACTTTCTTTTGATACCGTGTGCTTGGGTGCTTTTGCAGATGATGCCAATGAAACTATATATTGGTTTGTTCACGATCCGGGGGGTACAAACACAACAGGGGCAACGACGACTGCTGTGGATATGATTATCTCATATAACATGAGTACGGATCAATTGCTGTATCACGCCATATCTGTAAGTGTTTTAAATTTTAGTGCCTCTCACTTAATAAATGGCATAAATAAGGTTGGAGACTTATTGTTTTTCACAGACGACTTTAACCCACCAAGAAGAATTAATGTAACAAGGAACTATCCTTTCCCATCAGGGTCACCTTTCGCTGACAACGTTGACGAAGATGATTTTAGTGTGATACAAAAACCACCATCAAGCGCTCCAGTAGTGAGCACGATGAGCACGGGTAGCGAAGAGAATTTTATTGAAGACAAGTTTATATGTTTCGCTTACAGATTTAGATACAAGGATGGGGAGTATAGTGCATTGTCTCAGTTTAGTGAAGTGGCATTTGAGAGCAATAAGTTTAGCTTTGACAGGGGAACGTATGACAACGATGGGTGTACGAACAAGCACAATGCAGTAGATGTAACCTTTAACACGGGCACTGAAAATGTTAGCGACATACAATTATGCTTTAAGATAAGCGGCACTAACACTATTCATGTAGTTCAAAACTATGACAAGGTTGAATTTGGACTTGCGGACAATATTGACCACACCATAGTTTTTGACAACAGCAAGATATACACGGCAATTCCAGACAGCCAGCTTCTACGGATGTTTGACAATGTCCCTAGGCTCGCAAAGGCTCAAACCGTTATTGGGGGAAGGTTAGTGTATGGTAACTATGTGGATGGCTTTGACTTAGTTGATAGTGATGGAGCTAAAATAAAAATGACCTACACTGCTGAACGAAGAGAGCTGGATTTAGGAGTAACCAAAACTCAAGCGGATTCAGAAATTTCTTTTTCAAATCTAGACTACAACATTAGTGGAGGGGCAGTGACCGTAGACAATGCTCAAGCAAGTATTGATTTTTCAAATCAAAATTTAAACCAAGGTGCTTCTTTTAGGTTACTATTTAATTTTTCTAGAGAGGCTTCTTCGACCTATGTGCCAACATCTTCTGAGTTAAGTACATTTTCTTATGAAATGTTTTTTAAACTGCCCAAAGATTACAGCTCAGTATATGACTTATTTAATAGTCCTGAGTTTAAAAACGCATTGGGTTTTGATATAACTTCTCAGGGCTATACTAACATAGCCAATATAGACACCTCCAAGTCTGTAACAGATAACAATTCTTGCAATGCAACTGGAAAATTTACAGAGCAATATATGTGTGCTTACGAAGGTACTAGGAGTAGGCCAAGCATGTCTATAATTGCAAACGGGATTGAGGCCATTGGGACAAGTATAAGTAGTCTCGTTGAAACAAGACAGATACAGGTTACCCCTACGCTAGGTAACAATAGTGTAACGTTCAAGTTTCCAGCGTTTAAGTTGAACCACTCTAGCACCGATTTTTACGAATACTTTAGTATTGCTAGTATGGATTATGTGGCTTTACCTCCTGACGCAGGACAAAAGTCGCTTCATAGTAATAGGGATTACGAGGTAGGAATAGTTTATATGGATGAATACAATAGATCGTCTACTGTTCTTACATCTCAAAACAACAATTTTTTCATTTCGGCAGGGAATAATAACGAAATAAATGGAACTAGGGTAAGAATACCTGTGACCCAAAAGCCGCCGACTTGGGCTAGCAAGTATAAGTTCTTTATGAAGAGTTCGGGCGGGGACTACGACACCATATATAGTGACATCGTATTTATAGACGATGCTAATGGAACGGCTTACTTTAGACTAGAGGGTGACAACAAGCAGAAAATGAAGGAGGGGGACAGGTTGATTGTAAAATCAGATTCTGCTGGAGCTGTCGATAATTTGATAGAATGCACTGTGCTAGGCGTTGAATCTTTTGAAGAAGACGGACTTCCTGTACCTGCAAGCAGCCCATCGGGTCTTTATATGTCTATTAAGCCTGACGGTGATTTTGATGTAAGTAGTGGAGTTTCTACCTTAAAGATAATTGACCCTGATGCTGTAAAAACAAAAAGGAATAAGCAACCAGTATTGGCATTTGAGCTATTTGATACTGGAGGAGCAGATATAGCAATTACCGCAGGAAGTATTATATCTATGAAAATAAAACATCATAGAGATGGTACAAAAGGGAATTGTGATGGATTTTTTGATGAGTACATAATGGATGACTTTGTTGCTCAGTCTGATTATGCAAACTTTAAAGACTTTTTTGATAATCACTTGGGAGGTTTGGATTTTGATAGATTCAAAATTGATAGTGGCGATATTTCTTTAGATAGTCACTACGACCCCTCGATAGGGGACTCAATAAATGATGGAGGGTCTAACAATATATTTGGAAGCGACCCTAACGGCAAGCATGAATTTCAATTTGTAAGGCAATCTAATGGCGGGTTAGAGCTACACACTCGTGCTGGTAGAAGGGGTTGTGCTGGACGCAAGAAAGCAAAAAGCAACGGAATAATAAAAATTCAACAGTCTAATGGTACTTTTATATTTGAAACTAAGGCTCTTGAATTAAATAACGATATATACTTTGAGGGCAATCAAACATTTGACGTAGGCGTTGACGGGGCTAGCAAGAGAATTCACAAGGGTAACACACAAGATCAAAATACAGCGACAAGTGCTGATGCCATATGTGACCTTAACTTCTTTAACTGCATAATGTTCTCTAATGGTGCTGAGTCTATGCGCATAAGGGACAGGATAACAGACAACAAAATAACGCTAGGTGAAAGGGTTATGACTGTTGCAGAGAAAGAGTTTAAAGAGATAGACAGATTCGCATCCCTAACTTATAGTGGCGTTTTTATAGAGGAAACTGGATTAAACAAATTAAACGAGTTTAACTTAGGCGTTGCTAATTTTCAAGACCTAGACAAGTCTTTGGGCGAAGTTATGGTGATACAAGATATAGGTAACGACCTTTTAATACTACAAGAGGATCGGGTTTCTTATTGTCTTATTGATAAAACTTTGGTAACAACATCTTCGGGCAATGTTGCATTAAATGCTGAGTCAGATATTTTTTTAGGAACTCAGGTTGCTAGATTGGAGGAGTTTGGGATAAGCAGAAATCCTGAAAGTTTTGCTAGGCACGGAATGGATTATTTCTTTGCAGATACAAAAAGAGGTGCGGTTATAAGGTTAGCAGGGTCATCGGTAAGGGATATGGAAATGCTTGAGGTTTCTAAGATTGGATTGAGGTCATTCTTTAGAGACAACCTAAAAGAAAATATAAACAAACAGCATATAGGAGCTTTCGATGAAGACTCAGACGAATACGTTTTAACATCTACCGACACATCACTCCCAGCTGTAAATGTCATAGAGCCTTGTGATATTATAATACAGAGGGAAATAACAACAAGTAGGGCAGGGGACACAATAAACACAACGGTAGATTTAGGGGATGCGGTAGGCCCAGTTACTGTTGAAGTCAACATATCTGATTTGGCTCAGTTTGTATCTGAGGGTTCTAGTACAGCAAACCCTAATCAAAAAACATCGGGCACGACTACATCGTCTTCAGCAAACAAGTTAATAGACAGTAACGCTAAGTTTGTAGCAACAGTTACGGTTAACGACCAAGTTAGAATGACTGATGGTGCTGGTCTTGCTACCATATCTAGTATTGACTCGGATACACAACTCACATTAAGCTCCGACATATCATTGTCAGGTAGACGATATGAGGTTTATGCTTTTGCTGAAGGAAGAAAACTTATAGATACAAATGCCACGTTCGCTACGGATGGAGTTGCTCTTAATGATGTTATTGTAAATAAAACAACAGGGGCGGTTGGCAGTGTTAAGTCTGTTACGTCTGAGACAGAACTAATTCAAAATGCAGGGGGTGTCCTTAAATTAGGAGACGAATATTTAATTAAAAAAAGTTCTACGGGCTCTATTACGCCAACCATAACTTGGAATGGGTCAACTCAGGGAGGTAGTGGAAGTGCGAAATCATCAACGTCTTCGTTTGCCTTTACTAAGAGTGCCTCCAAGCCGAGCACTATGGACTTGTCTATATTGTTCCCCGCAAAGGTTATGGGTAATTTTGTTGTGAAAGCACCTTGCCCTGAACCTACTAGGTTAAATGTTGTTTATGTTGTCCTTAATAGCAACGAAAGTGATGACCAACAAGTTGGATATGCATTCTCAAGAATAGAAAGCGGAGGTTACTCAGACTTAGAAGGGGGGCAGTTTGTTTTAGGAACAGGAACAGACGCTACTGTCGTGAGTAGTTTTATTCAGAAGGCAGGATTGCCTGGAGAGGGTGTTATACCCGTCAGTGGTGATACAATAAGAATGGCTGCGTTTAATAATGGGTCGTTTGTTTTAGATGATATGACTGCTGCTGACCCTGTCCATAGGTTTAGAATACTTGAGACCTCTACGCAGTATACGGCATCTCAGATTCAAACAATACTAGCTAACTCTGAATTAAAGCCCCCGACATCTATTTCTGCTAACAGTGCAGGCGACGGGTACTTTGCTAACTTTAATTATGTAAGGGAGAGTGGGGAAAACTACTTGTATCTAATATGGGATTTAAGGAATGTAAACAGACCAGCTGATTTTAGTGTGGTTTCTCCTGCAAGTTCATTTGATGACAACCTAAATACTGTCTGTTGCACCACAGGAAGCACACAATTATATATTGATGCGGATGACCCATTGAAAGTAAATGGAGTATTTACGGATAGAGACTTGGCCAACATCGCAAACGATGGTCTGTACAGTAGGGGCAATGGAGTGGCTTATCATATAAATGGAGGTCAATTGTCTGAAATAGTTGACTGCCCTACGTGCGCTACGGCTTGTGCTACGTCAGCGTCAACTCCATTTGTGCCAGCTCAGGTTGTTTCAAACCAAGAGTTATATAGGTTGCCTGTGGAGCTTGGAAGCGCAACGGGTGCTGTTACTATCAGGATAAAGCCTAATGTTGACTTGTCTGGAGCTTTGTCGGCTACAGATCACGCAGGAATGATGATAGCTAGCTTGGGAGCAAATACGTTTAACTCATACACTTCGTCTGTGCTTGGGTTTGTTCAAAAGTTTTGGTCTCACAATGGCAAGATTGCGCCACTACCTTCTTCGGGTTCTGCTTCAGTTCCGTTTACGGTTAGAGATTTTAATGGTTCTTCTTACACGAACGATGGGGTTCAAAGTGTATTGGTAGACACCTCTGAGGTTACTGCCGCTACAAATGTGGCCGAGTATGTAATGATTGTTCCAAAGACATCAGCATCTCCATCCAGGCTGTTGCTAAACTTCTTCTGTGTTAAGGCAAATCTGTTCCAAATAACCGCAAGCTGTGCTACCGCACTGCCGTCATTCACTGGGTTCTTCAATGCGTCAAGTTCTGTTACAGCGTGTGCAGGAACACCTGCGACAACATTTTACCACTCAACATTTAGCGGTGGGTCTGGAGGTACACCTGTTCTACACGATATTATATTTACTAATTCTAATGGCTCAACAAGAGCATCAGCAGGGTTTTACAAGGTGGGTACTGATGTATTGACTGTTGATTCTAATGGAGTCGTAACAAATAAAGCATCATGCTAATAAGAAAAGGAGATAAGGGAGAAGAAGTAAGACAGATTCAGCAAGAACTCGATATTGAGGCTGATGGTGTTTTTGGTCCTGTAACTGAGTCTGCTGTGATGAGGTTTCAGGTTGAATCGCATCTAGAGGTAGATGGCATAGTAGGTCCTAAGACTTGGGCTGTAATGTTTGGCTTGACCACAGACATTCAAGAGTCACTAGACAGTCAACACGGAATTGTTATTAACCATCATATGCTACCTAAGCGTCAATACCTTAGAGGTCCAACTAAAAAGGAATGGCTGTTCTTACACCACACGGCAGGATGGCATAACCCGTATCGCACCGTTGACCATTGGGGTAGAGATAGCAGGGGCAGAATTGCAACTGAGTTTGTTTTGGGTGGGCCATCTATATTTAACGATGAGTTCAAGTACGACGGTGAGATTGTCAAGTGTATACCTGATGGAGGATATGCTTGGCATTTAGGAAGTAACGGATTCCAAGAGATGCATACAAATAGTGTGGGCATAGAGGTGTGTAACTTCGGATACCTAAAGGATGGGAAAACTTATGCTGGGCACACTGTGCATCCAGATCATTCCGTTGAGCTAGCAAAAGAGTTCAAGGGGTATAAGAATTGGCATAGATACTCTGACGCTCAGATTGAGTCTTTGCGTAAGCTAATATTGTTTATTGCAGACAGGGATAATATAAACGTCAGGGAGGGTCTTCCTGCCCTTATAAAGGAAAAGGGAGCCAATGCCTTCGAATGGAACAGAGAGGCTTACTATGGGCACGTTAGGGGCCTTCTATCGCATTCCAACACTAACAAGGGCAAGAGCGATATGTTCCCACAGGAAGAATTATTAACTATGTTAACAGAACTATAATGGCGTACACAATAACATATAGCCCTAATTTACCCAAAGGGGGAGGGTGGCCTTCATTTTACGGATACCATCCTGAGATGATGGTTGGAATGAATAGTGATTTCTTTTCTTTCAAGAATGGCAACATTAACATACACAACTCAAACGACAATGGTAGGGCTAGGTTTTATTCAGAAGAATCTACTGATGGAGATACATCTATAGTTGTCTTTACGACTCCTTTTATTGAAACCGTTTTTAATGAAAACCCAGTCGAGGCAAAAGTATACAAAGCGCTTAAAGTTAGTGGGAACAGCTCCTCTATATCATCCACAATGAGCACTGATATGCATAGCGGGAATATAAGTTCTTTTGAGAAGAAGGAGGACTCATACTATTCTTTTATAAATATGCCAATTACAGATACCGAAACCGACATGCGTTTTTCTCAAGGTATAGGTGTTTGCAATTCTAATACTGCAGCAAATAGTATACAATTTGACCTGCCAAGTATAAATACTATGATTTCTATTGGAGATAGAGTATTAAGTGCAGGGCCTCTTAACAACAACATTGCTAATACACCCCCAGTCTTTTTGGGAACTATCACAGCCATCACTAGCACGGACACAACAACAACAATAACAACCACAGGTGGATCAACCGCAAGCACCAATGACTTTGTATACGCAGTGCCAAATCCTTTAACTAGTGACGAGTCTCACGGCCTAACAGGGCACTATATGATTACTAAGATAAATATGAATTCTTCAAGCCTTGTCGAGTTGTACGCTGTAGATGCAGACAAAATGAAAAGTTATCCGTAACTTAGGGGCATTGCAATGATTGCAATTCACAAAATATAACATATATGCCCATATTAGCAACCATAGGCGCTATAGCAGCTGGAGTAAGCGCAGCCGCCTCAGTAGGATCAGCAGCAGGTGCGGGTGTTCAGGCAAAGAAGTTTCGGAATAAAGAAGCCGCAAACAGAAAAGCCACGGCAAGAACCATAGCAACCAGAAAAAATCTTTTAACTAGAAATGTCATGGAGGAGCAAAGAGTTAGGTCTCGTGCTTTCGATATGTTACTTGCTAGAGGAGAGGCAGGTAAAGCCTTAGGTGTCCAATCCGTTCAGGAGATGGGTCAAAGAGGTGCATTAGCAGGAGTGGGGTCTGTTGTTCAAAAATTTACTGATTCAGATCAAAATATATTAATGAGGTTGGATGAGGCGCTTCAAAACCAACAAACAAGAGAGTTAGCTCAAGAGCAGAAGAACTTAGATGAGATGGGAAGAATTATGGAGGCAGAAGCTCAAGGTAGTGCAGCGGCGGCCCAACAAGCTGGGCAAGATAGAGCAGGAGCCTTGAACCAAATGGTATCAGCAATTGGAAGCGCAGCCGCTAGTGCAGCAAAACTTGAACCCCTAGTCCCAACAACAAAAAGCGAAACAAAAGGGTTTGAATTATTTCAGGCAATAGGAGGGAATCAAGACGCAATAGATTTAGTTTCAAAAGAATTTGGAGGTGCTGCAGGTCTTACTGGAGCAGGGGCAATGGGATTCTTCCAATCACTACCTGCTTCAGATTTAACAAGTATAATGGAAGGTAGAGAGTATGGTGGTATTGGTGCACTAGATTTTGACGCTTTGAAACTTTACGGAACTAACGCTAACGATTAAAACATAGGCATGTCTAAATATTTTGGATTCAAACCAAATGAGGGGTACAACAGGGTTATAGACTTTAAGACTATTAGGTCGGATATTGACGCCCAGTTAAACAATATAACGAAAGAGAAGGAGGAGAAAAGAGAGGAGATAAGAAAAGCCACGAATGACTTGGCTACTCAGCTAGAAGATAGGTCAGGGTTCGGGGCACATGATGAGTTAAATAGAGGGTTACACGACATAGCAGACCAAATAAAGTTTAACAAACTATATATGTACGAGCAGGCCAAGGCAGGGCAAGTAAATTGGTCTACTTACAACAAATACTCTCAAGACACTAAAGCTGGGTTAGCAAGTGTTCAAACAATGATGGCTGCTCTTCAAACAAGAGCCGAGTTAGTACTAACCGACGAAACATCGCTTGGGGCAGAGGCACATCTTTTAGATGACAAGCTAGGGTCAGGTGGGTTTTTTAAAGAAAACAAATTATATCAAGCACCGGGTGTAGCTGGCATTTTATTCGTTGGAACTGACGAAGAGGGGAATATTGTATATGACGAAAATGGTGAAATAAAAGATGCTATGGCTCCTGCTGAAATGGTTGCTTACGACAGGGAGGTTGGTAAAAAAGAAGATTTTGAAACTGAAATTGTAAACAGAGTAAACACCTATGCTCTTAATATAAATAACAATCCAAGCGCAGTGAGCCAAGTTGTTAGCCAAGTTCACGTAGATATAGAGGACGATATCGATGCAATGAGCCCTAAGCAGGTTAGCGACTATTTAGACCAATACGGTGGTGACACAAAATTCGATTATGGAACTAAGCAAGAGGCTGAAGAATCTATAATGCAATACAACAATTTAACTAAAGAAATATTTGAACTTTCATCTCAAATAAAAACGGGAGAAAAATTAGATGGCTCTGACTTGAGTGATGAAGAAAAGGCAAATATGGAAAATAGAATAGGGAGTCTTCAAAATCAGCTAGATAAACATAAATTATTTATGTTCATTGAGGAGGGCAAAAATGGAGCCGTAATAGATTATGAAGTTTCACAAGCTCATAGAACTATGATGAGCGAGCTTATGACTACAGATTACTATGCAAGAATAGGGTCAACCACGCAGGCCAAACTCGTGTCACAAGGAAGAACAGCAGAGGAGAAGAAGTATGCAGGATACGCTCACTCTATATCTCAAGGTGTGCAGTCATTAGCAAGCGCATCAACGAACGCAGAATTAGCGCAAGCCATAGGTCGATTAAAATCATCTATGACGGGTCAAATTTCTGGGCTTGAATCTCTTGCTTTTAGTGTAGATGAATATTCCCCTCTTCCTTTAGGTGATGGGACGTTAAAAGTATCTGTTCTACTTAATGGAACGGTTCATGCTTTTGATATAGCGAACGAAAGTGAGGCGAATGACCTTGCAAAGGGGCTTATTGACCTTGGAGGCGCACATAGCTACCGAAGAACCGCTAACGAATACGAATATTCATTTGATCCTGTTGTAGGTGCTGACCCTGATTTTAGGGGCGACATACTCCCCGGTACACCCATCGGTCCAGGTAAATAATTAAAAAAACAATGGTATATAGCTCAAAAAAACAAGAATTATATAAGTTCTTAAAAGACAGGAAACTTGTTGCTGCTACCGAATCCGAGTTTAGCAAGTTGTTTGATACCATTGGGTATCAAGACCAAATATTTAATGAGCTAAAAAGTGGCGGGTTTTATGCGGGGAGCAAGGGTCAGTTTTTGGATGAATTTTCTACTATTTCTAGGTCGGACTTAGAGAGCCTGAGTGCAAACGAAATATTCACGGAAAAGGACGGCAAAAAATCAACCGTCACATCCCAAGTAGGAAATTTTGCCGAGAGTATGGATCCGGGCGCAAAGCTAAATTCATACATAAGGGAGCTGTCAAATAGCCCTCAGTTTGACGATAAGTCTAGACAGAGAGTGCAAGGAGCAGGCGTTAGGGCAGCCACCCCTTCAGACCCTTCAAAGTTTAAAGGCTTTGAGTTGTATGATAGAAATAATGGGGAGGTTATATCAAAGTTTGATTATAGCTTAACTAGCTATGGCGAAAGACAAAACGCTCTTCAATCAGCAATGGGTGATTTGCTCACTTGGGCTCAATCAAAGGGGCCGTCAGATATTGAACCACAAGGTCCTGGATTAGACTACCAAAAACTTTACGGCACGATTACAGAGCAGACAAAGCAAAGGTCAGCGCAGGTCTTGGCGCTTCAAGCTCAATATAGTTTTCCGACTCGACAGGGCGAGTTAACAAATATGACATTAGGTGAGGGGCAGACTATTGAGGGTAGAATGAGACCCGACTTAGACCCCGCCAATCTAACTACTCAAGACCCTGAAGAGGGGATGAAAGGTACGCTTCCTAGAGACGCAACGGCAAAGGCCTCTGTTTTTGGACAGAATCAAGTTGGATACGTCTATGCGAACGGATTGTATAATTCGGGTAATTATAGCCTAGACAATGCCTTGAGTGAATATGAGGGCAAAAAGATAATTGACAGCGAAGGCAGGGAGCAAGTGGTTAAGTCTGCTAAAAAACAAGAAGCCGAATCTGGAGCTATGGAAATAGTTTTGGAATATGAAAAGGGTGGAAGTGATAAGGTTTTTCAAGAGGAGGGGATAGAAAAGATTGCTCTTGGCAATTTATATGACATATCTAAAATAAGAGACGATTTCGACCCAAGTCTAGAACAAACTATTATGGATGATCCTGACCGTTTGTATGGAGAGGGCTCTGTAGGGAACCTTGACGCTTTCAAGTCAAATGATCCTGAATATGTTTTTAACGATTTTAAAGTAAAGGTTGACGCATTAATGTCTTTAAATGACATGGGTGACGAAGAATTGGTTTCTCAAGCAACAGAATACGCCAACAACATATTAAAAAATATACCACTAAGCGCATCAACTAAAAGTTTTGTTGGAGATGTTTACGACGCTAGCTTAGGTAAGACAATTAAGAAGCAATTTAGCAGTAGAGATGAATATTTTACCTACCTAGTTAACAGATACCTTCAAGAGGCAAATCCTAGGTATGGCCAAACAAGCGAATTATCTACACTTAGGGATAATGTTTTCAATGCAGGTGAGGGGAATCCCTATATGCATGGATATACATTTAAACTTAACAACTCAGACTATACCATAGCCGAAGTGTTAAAACACACTAGTAAGAGTGGCGAGTACAATATTGCCCTAGCTAACAAACCGGTGGGGGAAGCTAGAGGTATATTCGAGGGGGTTGAATCTTATAATCTTTATGACAGAAACATATGGGAAAGGTTCAGAGACAATGTGACTCTTAAGGATGAAAGGGCTTTAGTTGAGGAGCAGGAAAGAATGGACGATGTTCAGGGTGAGCTAAAGAAATACTATGATTATTATCAAGATGCTTTTTCTGCGGCATATTTATCAGGCGAAGTTGACTTGGCTAGAGACTTTTACAGAACACTTAAAAACATCGAAAGAAACTCTGTTGGAATCGTAGACTCTGAGACCATGGAGTTTTTTAAAGAGCTCGAGTACGTTCAAGATTGGAAAGAGGATGACTTCGAGTCTAAGCCCTTAACGCTTCAGGCTATAGGAAATATTAAAAACACCTTGGGTGGTTCAGCATACAAGGCCGTGGTGGGCACTATAGGCTTGGCTGGATACGCAATGAATTGGTCTGACGAAAACAAATTTGCCGACGACATAATAGAGTGGTCAGGTAAAATGCACAAAGCGGGGAATCTTAGAACTGACAACCTAACATCTGATTACTTTTCTTCTCCTGTTTATGGAAGCAGTTTAGAGTACGAGGGCTACAAAGTATATGTTGATGAAACGGGGAGGCCTACAAATGTTTACACTAGTGAACTTGGTCACGTTTCGGAGGCAGAAAAAAGGAAGGTATTAGACCAAATAAGCAAAGACGAATCATTTGAAGAAAGAGAGGTTAAATCAAGGGAGTGGTATAACCCTTCACTTGCAGGAACAGTTGGGTCTTTAACGAGGGTATCCTCTGATTTGGCTGTTTTGGCTGCGGGAGGTGGTATTGGATCTGGACTTACTAGAGGAGCATTGAAGGCCCTGCCAAAGGCTGCTCAGTACTCTACTCAATTGATAAATGCGGCAATGCCAAAAGTTATTGGTACGTCTATTATTGCTGGTCAACAATATAACGACCTAAGGGAATATGCTTTACAAGCTGGATTTTCTGAAGACGAAGCCAACAACTATGCGGGCAGAGTGGGTCTTGCTATTGGTTTTACTAACATGGCGTTTGGTGGACTTGAGAAAGGATTAGTCGGTGGAGGGTATAGATCTATGACTCCTACGGTGACTGCGGCGGCCTCCAAACTTGCCCCTGAGCAAGTAATGAAAAACGTTGTTAAAGGGCAAACTGCTAGGTTTCTAAAATCAGGTGTTATTGAAGGCGCAAAAGAGACGTTTGAGGAAGTTGTTCTTGAAAACCTAGTTCAGTCAGGGTATCACGGGTATGCCGCGGCACGGTCTGATAATAAGATTGAGGAGCATACTAGAACTGCTGATGAAATATATGAAACTGTTCTCGTGTCTTTCATCACTGGATTTGCGGGCGGAGGACGCTCTGTTACTGGAGAGATTTCAAACTTAAAGAATGCTCAACAATTTGAACTTGACGAGTTATTGTTTCCTGCAGCCAAAAACATAAATGCATCCAAGAAGGCGGTAGAAAGACTAGTTGCTGATGGAGTTATTACTAGCAAAGTAGGAATTGACCTTAATAAGAATCTTGAGTACGCACACAGGGCATATGAAAATATGTCTCCAAGGGTTAAGGACAAAGAGAGTATAAACTTAATTTACAGCAATGAAATGGCTTCTCAAAGACTAGAAGCACAAGCCGCTAGGGAGAGAAATCCAAAAAGAAAGAAAAGAATAGAGAATAAGGTTGAAAAACTACAAACCATAAACTCCACAATAACTGGCCTTCAAGAGGTTTATGACACAGGTGATTCAGCGTATGTGTTAAATGGGGAGCTGGTGAGCAAGGATGAAATATTATCTTTTTTCGACAACAACAATCCAAAGACTTTTAAAAGAACTCAGTATCAAGTTATAAATGATCCTAACGTAGCGTCTGAAATACAAGATATAACCTCAGAATCTTTAGGGTCTCCTTTGGCTCAGTCTGACATCATGTCTTCTTTAAAGTCTGAATACGATACGTCCAGGATTAAAAAGGGAAAGTCTAAATCTCAGCAAAAAATTGATGACATAAAATCAGAGATAGATGACGCTGATGGCGTATCAAGGTCAATGCAGAATGCTAGGCAAAAAGACGGAAGCTACCTGTTTTCTGTAAAGCCTCCTGAAGGATTAGAAAGTGAGGTTGTAAAAACAGAAGCTGGAGAAACCTATAAGGTTACTAAAGAGGCTGGAGATGAATTTATAACTAAGCTAAACCAATTCAAAGTAGAAAAGGGCGCAGAGGCATCTGCTGAAATAGAAGAGAGCAAGGCAAGGCAAATAACGGCTAATTCACTAATGGCCAAAACTAAGTTAACCAAAGAGGACCTGTCTGAAATAAAAGAGGGGTATGATAATATTCTTGCAAGCCTTAACGCTGAATTGTCAGAGTTACAATCGGGCAAAAAACAAAAAGACGGCAGTTATTTTTTCAAAAAAAGACCTAAAATTGGCAGAGTCACTCCAAGTAGAAACATATTTAATTACACTACGGGTTATACAATGTCTGAGTCTGATTTTGAAGAGGCAGTTGAAAACAGGAAGAGAAATATTGAATATTTTTCTAAGGGATCTGAATTGGCAATCAGCGATTCCTCTCAGGAGTTTGACAGCAGAAGTAACCTAGCATATAGTCAGGTTGGCGCTTTAATTAATGCAGGTAAAAAACAACGAGCGCTAGAAGTATATTCAGATTATGTTTTAACCGCAGGGGATTACAATGCGTTTAGTGAGTCTAGTATAAACCAAGAGTTTGAAGAAGAAATTGTTAATACTGGAGTTCTTAAAGTAACCTTAGAATCAAAAAAGGCCCCAGCTGAGTTAACGGAAAAAATAAAAGAGGTTAGAGAGGCTGAGAGGGTACGTTATAGTGCTATTGCATACCATAAAAAAATATACATACCTGGACCTAATGCTAGAAAGGCTCTTAAAGGAGCCAAGTCAGAGTTTGCTAATAAAGATGGGATAGGGGTTTCAAATGTAAAACCACCTCAAGAGCTGGGCTATACATATGCCACGGTAAAAATTCCTTTTATGAGCCGGCCAACTGACATAACATTTAAGGGCGGTTTTTCTCTTAATCAGACAAAAGAATTGTATGTTTTTGAGGATTTTGATAAATATAATAGTCAATTTACTGAAAACAAGAATACGTTTGAAGCCCTCAATAACTTTTCGGATGCTCGTAGAAATATTTTAGGAAGAGCGGATGCGGCAACCGAACAGGAGGAGGCTGCTCCAGCAACTGAAGAAGTAGCACAAGAAGCACCTGCTGAAAAAGTAAATATTCAACCAACTGATAGCAGTAATCCATCTTTTGAAGAAGGGAGTATGCAAACTTTTAGCGTTGATGGTGGTGTTTTGGAGATAGGTAGAGTAAAAGGGAATAAGGTATTTTCAATATTGCGCTTGCAGGTAGATGAAAGTCAAAGGAGAAAGGGCAAGGCGGGGGCCTTGTTAAAAGCAGCTATATCATATACTGACGGCCAAATTTCAGGAGTTGCAACTAACGATGCTTCTGTATCATTGAATTATAAATTAGGGATGAGGGCTAAAGGAGATGAAAATTTATCTTTAGAAGAGACATTAGCCAAAAGAACAGAAAAATCTGAGGATGGTACTATAACTATGATTGTTCCATCAAAAAAGGGCGTAACCGAAGAGGCTGTGACCCCAGCTCCTGTATCAGAGGATCAAAAGCAACCGCCAAAAAAGGTTGTTGCAAGGAAAATAGAGGATAAGCCAAGGGTAGATGAGTTTAAAGAAAAACTAGAACAACCATTTGCTGAAGGCGCAGAGGTTACGATTAAAACAGATACTGACTTAAACAGAACTAGAGGCGTAGAGACAACGACATTTGTTCAGACTATATTAGATGAGAAAGGTCGACCAAAGACACAAAACTACAAGACATATAACTCTTTAGAGCAACTTGCTGAGAACTTAGATGCCGACATGGATGCTGAAGCAAACAAACCGGCTGTTGAGCAATATGCAGACGCAAAAAACAAAGAGATACAACTAGTAGAAGTAAGGGAAAATAAGTTTGAAAAGTCTCCAAACTTCGGACAGCGATTTGCCACCATTATTATTGATGGAAAAAGAGTAGAGGTTCAGCTAGAAGAGGGATTTGCTGGAAGAAGGGCTACTGACGTGAACTCCTTAACTGCCATAAATAAAGACATATTTGGGCTAAGTAATAAGAAGGCTAAAGCGGCGGCAGTTATCAGCGACAGAATGGTCGAGGCTATGGCAAAGAGAGATGGCATTTCCAAGGAGGAGATGTACAAGAAAATCTCTTTCAGAAGAAGCCCTGGAGGAATCCCTAAGACTATGAACCCTGCAAGCCTATTGTTCCAATCGGACTATAGCTCAAGAGACAGCAAAATAACCTTTACCTTTTTCAAGAACTCCAAGGAGTTTGACGATGCTGTTAAAGCTGGATTAATTGAGAAAGATGTATCGATTGAATCATTGGATGGCAAAACGGCAGTGTTCCACCAACCAGATGACGCTTCTGTGTCCAACTTTACATACAAAGGAGAGACTATTTTAAAGGGTCAGGGCGGTGCTCTTTACCCCATAGTGTTTAAGCAAGATGGAGACGTACAGCAACCAGTTTGGGCTAGCACAGGAGAGGCCGCTGCAAGTGGACTTGTTAACCTTATAAATGAGTCGGGAGTAAGCAATGAGGATGGCGTGGCTAGAATGGTCCTTACTACGGGATCAAGAACTAAAAACCTTAGCAACTCAAACTCAATGGAGGGCGTTGCAAGCATCTTTAGCGCTTTTTCAAACAACCCTGACTTTGGTATAACCGAAAACACATATAAGAAGTCTGTGGTAGCAGCAATGAAAAAAGCTGGTATAGAAAACAACCTAACCACAAAGAGTTCTTTAGACGAAATAATGACCACTATACAGGTTGTGTCAAGACCACAGAACACAAACTTTCAAAAAAGAAAGGACTTTAATGAACAATTGATTACTGAGATATTAAGCAGAAGTAATAATAACGCAAATAGCAAGTTTGTTAAATCTATGAAGTCATTCTTTGCTGACACGGGGTACAAACTGTCTGTGTCTAGTAGAAGAAACTTAGCGATTAAAAAGGGAGATAAAGGCGGATTGGTGAATGGATTTGCTTACGTTTTAGGAGAGCCTATTGTAAGGGATTTAACTAGTAATGGATCGGGTCAGGCTTATGCTGTGATTGAAGTTACAAGACCTGAAGGGGTTGCTCTTGATGCTCCATTAGTGGAGGCAGTTGCAGATGATGCTCACGGAAGTTATCCATTTGCAATAAAAACCATTAACCCTCAGTCTAAGGTTAGCGTCAAGTTCTTTGATAAAACGTCTCCTAGAGAAAACATAGTAGAGAATCCCAACAAGCAAGGGGAAAGGTTCTCTGATGCTCTTTCTGATTTAGAGCAAGGAAGGCCACGTAAAAGTGCTCACGGCAAAGTGTTCCCTGGGCAAGCGGGTGTCTCTTCAAGCATTCTTAAAATGATGACCGAGAGTCCTGTCGCTCAAGAGACAGAGAGCCAAATAGTAAAATCAGACATCGAGGAGTCCACCAACAGAATGGAGTCCCAAGATGGAGCAACCTCTACGGTTCTTGATGAGGATTCAGAGGTTGTGTTTCACGGCTCACCAACACCACTTGAGGGGAAAACCATAAAACGAGGGCCATCGGGAGCAATATTCTTGACTCCAAACAGAAGGTATGCAGAAATATATTCTACTGATAGAGGGGGTGAAGTAACTCAAACAATAATTTCCAAACAAAAGAAACAGAATCTATTCGATTTAAGAAACCCTAAGCACATTGAGAAACTAAAACAAGGGTTTTTAAAAAACAATGAGGAGCTTGAAGTAGAATACGATTCAAAAGAAGATGCTTTACGAGATTACAATAATGCTATTAGAAGCATGAGAGAGGCATCAGAGGGTGGAAATGGCATAAATGATTGGGCTACTGGCAGTCAGTTTATTGACCAAATGGAGAACGCAGGATTTCAAGGAGCATTGTTTGCCGAAAGACCCGAAGGTGTTATTGATGAAAGTGCTGTGATTAGCTATGCCTTGTTCGATAAGCAACTACCAATTATGAGTAGGGAGCAGACCTCTACGGTTCTTGATGAGGCCAAGGAAATGTCTGTTCTGCCATTACCTGAAAGATTCCTATTGGGATACGAAGAAGCAACAGGCAAGAGCGTATCTGAAAAAGACAAGCAGTCGTTTTTGTATAAGCTGGGGCGTAAGTTTAAGTATCAGCCTGGTGGGGTGTTTGTTGACATGAAGCAATTCAAGGCTGTAAATAACTTCACGGGAACTTCAGCTAGAATTAGTGTTGATCCTGAAACGGGCAAACCATCCCTTAGTGTATCCGATAATGTTTCTGAAACAGATGTTACTAAGGGTAAGGGCAAAATTATTAGAGTCAACCTATTCAAGAAGTCAGCTGGATGGAAGTGGACGGCAAACTTCGACGGGAACACCTATGAGAATTTAGATAAGATAGTTTCCGTGAAGGTTGGAAGCAAGCACATATACACCCTCAACTTCGACGGGGCTGTGCCTGTAACACTAAAGAGCTACCCTAAGGAGCCTTCAGAGCCTAGATTAAAACCAACAACAAGGGGTTCTGTTCACCTAGGGCCTATCATTGGTGAGATAACTAGGAACAACATTACGAACCCCGTATACTCCACAGTAACGGTATTTGACCCTAACGACAAGGCAACTATAGATAGGCTCATAGAAAGAGCTCAGTCCAGATCAAACTCGGCAATACTGCCTACGCAAGAAAATTACAACAACCACCAGCTAAAGGATGTTCCCGAGTCGTTTGTTAAGTTCCAAGAGAACAAGGGGGCTGTTTTTTCTAAGCACGGGAGGCATATAATATTTGCATTAGAGAATCCTGATATTTCAACACCTCTTCACGAGATGGCTCACGTATATGAAAATTACCTGACCAATGCAGATAAGAAGGTTGTTATGGATTTTGCGGGCGAGAAGCAATGGAACAGGTCTGTAAGTGAGAAGTTCGCTAGAGGGTTTGAAAAGTATCTTGCTGAGGGTAAGGCCCCTTCTACCAATCTCAAAAAAATATTTGAAAGTTTCAAGACTTGGCTTACTGATATATATAATGGCATAACAGGTTCAGCAATAGACATCGAGTTGAATGATGGGATGCGTGCCATATACGCCACTATGTTAGGCGGTGAAGTTGTTTCTGAAAAGAAACCTGCCCCCACAAAAGCTAAGAAAGCAGAGCCAACGGTTGAAGTGGCTGAGGCTAAGAAAGCAGAGCCAACGGTTGAAGTAGCTGAGGCCCCCGTGTCTACAGAAAAATTAGACAGTTTCAAGGCTGAAGTTAAAAAGGTCTTGGCTAGTGACAAAACTCTTACGGCAAAGAAGAGCGCCCTGAAGACAATGGTGAACAGACAGGCCAAGGGTCTAAACTTGGTGGGCAAAGAGGGTCGATTTGTAGATAGGCTTGGGAAGGCTAGGTCTGAGATGTCTATGACCAACGCCATAAATGACTTTATAAAGGTTGCTGAAAAGCAAGCGAAAGTTCCTGGAAGAATGATTGTTGTCAACGAGGCTAAGGAGTTGATAAAGAGAATTAAAGAAATTGACCTTGCAACTAGGCGTGCCGAGATGAGTGTGAAAAAGCGTAGCGTTGCAATGCTTAGAGACATTGAAGCCTTCTTGAAAGAAAACAAGATAAGCAAGGAGAATAAAGTAAACGCTCAGATACTCAGAAGGCTGAAGTATGTTATAGGCAAGAAGAACCCTAACACAATAGCTAGGTTTGAGGCTTATCTAAACAACATAGTTAAGGATGCGGCATACGCTGAGAAGTTTAAGAATGCGGATGGTATCAGAAAAAAAATAAAAGGCAAAAGAAAAAGAGACGCTGTACCTGGAGACATCAAGGCAATTGCGAATGATTTTATAAGTCTAAACATAGAGAGCGTTCCTAACATAGATGAGTATACTCAATTGGGTGCTATTATTTCAGCTGGAATGGAGAACTCCAAGATGATAAAGGGTGAGCCTCGCATGCCAAAGACATTTAACAAGTCTGAAGTAAACGCATATGTATCCAAGGAGCTGGCAAGGCAAAGAGATAAGCAAGCCGAAGAGCTAAAGCAAAAACTAGTAGACGAGGGGTTAGATCCAAAAGGTCTTACAATGTCTCAAATGAAAGCAGCCCTGAGGGGAGACCAAACGACAAAAAAGGAAACAACCAAAGAACTTATAAATAATTTCAATGCTTTATTTGAAAGGCTTACGCCAGACGTAGAAGCAGAAATAAAAAACAGGGGTCTTGGTAAGCAAGATGCTAAGTTGGTCAAGGACTTTGTGGCTATGGATTTAAACCTACTCAAGGATAGAGCTATGGTTATAAAAGCCGCCAATGTATTGACTAACTTCTTGGAGAATGGTAGCTTATATGGAATGTCTGAATCCGTTAGTTATCATACTGGTAGAAAAAATTTACTTCAAGATATTGAGGATGGCCTTAAAGGGGCGAAAAGGTCAAAGTATAACATTATTGGAAAATTTGACGACAGAACGGCAAGAACTTTTTATAGTACCCTGATTTCTGTTATGGGGGGCACAAACAAGTCTAACACATTTTTCAATAACTCTGGTTCAGCGGATCTCGTTAAGGGGTCAAACTCTGGAGAGAAGACAGTGAATGAATACTTGAATGGTTTTGCTGATTTAAGGGATGGCAGTATAAGAAAAGCCGTGTTCTCTCTTAAACTAAGCAAGTTGCCTTCACTGAAAAAAAGAAAAAACAACACATATGACCAGCACGTAGAAAGAGCTATGTACGCTCACTTAGATAGAATAGAGGAGGGCTCTAGCAAGGAAGAGGCTTTTGCGAATAATAAAAGAATGCTTAAAGAGTCTGTAGAGGTGCTAACCAAAATAGATTCTAAAAAAGGTGAGGCTCAACAAAAAGTATACGATAGAATAGTAAAGGGTTCTGAAACAATAGAGGATGTTGTGACTAAAATGAATCCTGATTCCTTAGGGTTGGTTAGTTATTGGAGGGACTTATACTCAAAGCACTTTCCAGAGCTAAAAAGAGTTACTGAGCAGTACTACAACAAACGACTACCTAACGATCAAAACTATTTCCCAAGGTCTTTCATAACGATTGACCCCACAGAGTTTGCGGAGGAGGCCGCACAAAGTTATGGCGCTCAAAGACAGGCTAGGATAACATTAGACACTCAGAAAATTAAATCACTTCCAAAGGGCAAGATTCTTAATTTAGATTTTGATAGGGTGGCCTACACTAGGCTGAGAGAGGGTCTCATTGATGCTAGAACCGTGGAGTCGCTGAAGCAAATAGATGGATACGTGAACTCACCTGAGTTTATTGAAATTGTAAACACAAAGGAACAAGTAGAAAGAGTTAGGAGTAGGATTGACATCTATAGGAGGCTCAAAAGAAATGAGCTGGGGCAACCCCTAGATACTGATGTAGAATCAAATAAGGCGGTTAAAAAGGTGTTCAGAACTCTTACCACCGTAGGTATGGCGAAGGTTATGGTTCAAGTGAGTCAATCTATGAAGCAGTATTTGACCGCAATGATTAGTGCCACGAGTCAAGTTGGAGTTTCGAACATTATAACAAAAGACATCATTTCTGTTTTTAATCCTTATAGTGAAGCAAATAAATTTATAGACAGAACAAGCCTTTCAATTATAAATAGAGGCTATGGGTCAAGGGTAGAGGTAGGAATGGAAGAGAAGCTATCAAGGTCATTATCTGCATCTCAAAATTTAGCGTTCTCTGGGCTAGATGTGATAGATTCAATTTCAACAAGTGCACTTCAATTGTCTGTTGGGTTTTTTGATAAGATGGCTGCAAGAACAGCGTTCCTTGGGTTTTACAAGAAGAAGCTAAAGCAGATGGGGCTTCCTCATAAGAACATTGATTGGGCGAGCCACGAATTAAATGAGGAGGCTGCTTCATTCGCAGACATCAAAGTTGCAGATACTCAAAACGTATCCGATGAGGATATGAAGGGCGCATTTTTTACTAACAAAAACAGTGTAGCTAGAGGGCTTATTAAAATATTTATACCCTTGTCAGGATTCAGACTTAATGCAAGAGTTAGAGTTAATACTAGTGTTAAGATATTAGCAAGTCCAGCCACTACGATAGAAGACAGAAGAGATGCAGCGGCAAACCTTGTTGGTACATTTAACGAGATGGTTAGTTATGTAGCTATAGGCTATATGATGGGTAGATATTTATTTGCCAAGGCTGGTGATAAATTAGGGTTTGAGGATCCAAACAAGTGCGATGAAAAGGTTGGTGCACTTGGATTTGTAATGTGTAAAAAGGACTTGGATTATATCATTGGAATGTATGGCGGTAGATTTTTAAACGATTTATTAAACCCATTCCCACCTGGGGATGAGCAAGCAATAGTATTGTACAACAAAGCATTAAATCTTCTTTCTGAAAAAGACGAAGTGGATCAAGAGGATTTATTTAGAACATTTGACACTGGGGGATATAACCAAATGCTTGGTATTGCTGGGGTTGTTTTTGAAGATATAGAAGGCATGCTAGAATACCAAAGACTTGCAAACACGGGGGAGTACATTTATGAAGATGAGTTCGGCAATAAGACCGTAAAGAAAATATCTCCTGAGAGTCAAGCCGTATTACAAGAGTATATGGTGTTTAACTACTTCTCACCGGTTAGGGAAGTCAGAAGGTACATCAACAACCTTGTGACACACACCAAAAGGATGGGAGAGGATAATTTCTATACTGATGCATTCTTTGAGCAAACGTATGGCTATGTTATGGAAAAACACAACCTAACTGTGGATCAAATCAAACAATACGTTACATACGAGTTTGACAAGTTTGGCAACAGAAAAGATGGCTTGAATCCAGAGTATGAGCTAACTGAAAACGCCTTGGCTAATCTCAAAAGAAACAACCCTAAGGAGTATCAGGTATACCAAGATATACAAGCGGCGATAGAGGAAGCAGAAAAGGAGTACAAGTTTATGAAAACAATGTACAAAGCATTAAATGATTATACTACTCGCCAGCTCTACACTATAATGATGAACGACGAGGAGAAGTTCAAAGAGATAAAAAGCAAGTATGGTATCACTAAAACTCAAGTGACTGAGGAGATGCAAAAGTTAGTACTTGCCGAGGAGGCTAATTAGTCATCATCACATTGATGGCAGTATGCCCCCCTATGACAACGCCACAGGCAATAGCCTGCTTCTTATAGTTGCGAGCATAGGCCTGGGAATAACTTTCCCTATCTATGCCACAGCCGACCTGCATAGCGAATATTTTTTTATCCTGTCCACATAGGTGCTCTACGTAGGCTTGTGTATGGATGTGCCCCTGCACTGTGGACATCATATCATTCTTTGATTTAGTGCGAGCTGTCCCTCCCTCACCATGCACGTATTGTACGCCATCAATAACAAAGCGAGGCTGCCAATCCCAGCTAGTGCCAAGCACCTCATTGTAGGATTTAATCCAAGCCTTGGGTATGTTAGATGAGAACGCTTTGCGGGCTATAAGCCGATCATGATTGCCAATACAAACCGTGGCGGTCTTAAATGCCTTACTCCACTCCTGAACCTTCTCTATCGCAAAGTCAAGCTCCATCCCTCCTGAGAGTCCATTGGGGTCTGTCTCATGATATGAGGCATAGTGATTATCGATGATGTCCCCACAGAAGTGCACGGCATTACAATTAAATTTTTGATAAGTCTCTACACAGAAATCAAGGTATCCTGGTAGACAGAAGGGCTCGTGAATATCACCGACTATTAGCAAACGCTTTTCATTGCTTGTAATGTTGTTGTAAGCAGCTAATCGTTGTCCGCTTAGTCTTGGCCTAACTTCAGTCATTTTCAATGGATTTTAGTATCTCGTTGATTTTATCACAGAGCACCTCAACCTCCTCATAATCTTCATCGGCCCAAGATTCGTACAATTCATTAACAAGGTTGTGGAGTTCTTCCATTGTCGTCAATATGTGTAGAAACCTGTGTGCGTGTCGTATCATTACCTATCCATTGCTCTCATCATAGTATCGCCAAGCGTCTTATCTATTTTACTTATACCCCTGTATATGCGCTTAGATGTCATCTTGACGTTTCTTTTTTCTTCTAAAGTAGATTCAATTCCAAGGTTTGTGTACATAACACAATCCATTTCCAGCAACGTGTCTATTTTCTTGCGATTAGACCAAGTCTTATACCCGACTATCTTGTCAATTTTAGACTCTACGCTGTGGTTCATTGTCACAATTTATGGATTTATGTTCATACCTTTCTATAAGTTTTTCAACATATATAATCTTTTTGCCTATTGTTTTGAGCGATTCTATCTCATTTAGGATTTCGAGAGCACGATCACGGATTGTTCTTTCTTCCTCTGACTCAATCATTGCAATGGTTTCCATGTAATCAGAAACATATGAATTGTCTGAATACATAAAGCTCTCGTGCGTTTTAAGGCCATGTATTATAGTCGAGTGGTGTCTTTTAAACAATCTACCTATTTCGGCCAGCTTTGCACCGTGCCTGGTATATAGAATGTTAAAGGCGATTGCACGTACCCTTACTAGTTCGTGTTTTCTTGAATGGCTTTTTAAGTCGCTTAATTCTAAGTCATGAACATTCGCAACCTTATCAGCAATTATCTTGAACGCTTCAGTTCTCTTCGTCTGTAATTTCATTTATAGTTTTATTTGAATTTAAGTAATCTAAATATTCGTCCGAACTTATTTCGTCGATATTCATTATGAAAAATGGCTCTTCGCCATTATTAAAATATTCTAGTTCTAGAAAAACATCCACCCCATTTTCATCGGTAACAATGAACCCTACGCTTTCAGGCTCATCACCTGTAGCATCAAGTGTTTCGGCATTAGCCGCCACTATGCTCATAGCAGAGTACCTGACCGTCTTGGGTAATGAAATAAGTTTTTCAATTAAAAAATCATCTATCTGTACCATATACTTCTGTTCTGCATCCGTGTCTTTCGAGTTCTCCGAGTCTGTACTCCTGTAATTTTGATAGTTTCCCATTTTTAGTTTTGATTTCAGAAAACAAAACACCCGAATCAGGGGGGATAGCAATGAGGTCAGGAATACCATTCTTGTTAGTCTTTATAAGTTTTATCACGTAATAACCATCAGCCTCGAGTTCCTTAATTCTTTTAGATTGTATTTGCTGCTCTCTCATGAAGCTGTATAGACTTAAAGATAGGAAAAACTACCTGAGGAACTATTGCATTTCCGTAGGCTTTGATTGATTCTTTTCTCCATTTAGGAAAGGTAATACCGTCCAGCTTGCGGGGAATCCCATCATCTCCGCACAGAACAGGGGGTTGAGTTGGGAAGACTTCCCACCCGTTTCCGCAATCTTCTCTGCTACGCCCGGGAGACTCTGCATTTTGTAGTGAGAATCCTCCCCTCTGTCCCTCTTGTACTCGTTGGCTTGTTTCCCCTTCCAATCCCTCGATGTTGGCGTGGGAATCATCCCGTTCTCCGCTACGTCCCTGAGCTTCACTCCCCATCGTTCGCCCTTCTTGTTCTCCCGATACCATCCGTTGCCGTCGTTCTTTACCCCGCTGGCCTTGCCTCCCTCCACGTCCGTCGTCCGTGGTGTTGGTAGCATTCCGTTTCTTGCCATCTGCTTCAGTGGCATTTGAAGGTTCACTCCCTTCTCCTTGTGCCTCTGCTTTGCCTTCTCGAATGTCTCGGGTTTCCTTGCTGAGTTCCAATCGAATGCTGTCGGTGTGGGTAGCATCCCGTTCACCTGCGTTGCTAGGTTTGGCATCTTCGTTCCGTTGGGATATTTCTCCATTCGCTTTTGAAATGTCTCCAAGTTTACCACGTCCTCCCTGGTCGTTGGCGTGAGCAACAAACCATACCCTGTCCCTTTTGTGCGGGGCGTTGACGCTTGCAGCTGGAAGTATAAACGGGATGACTTCGAAGCCTTCATCTTCCAAGTCAGCTTGCACCTCATCGAAAACCAATCCTCCATTCCAACTAAGCAGGCCACGAACGTTTTCGCCCACGACGTACCTTGGTTTAATTTCTCGTATTGCTCGTAGCATTTCTGGCCAGAGATGTCTATCGTCGTTTTTACCTTCTCTCTTGCCTGCGACGGAGTAAGGTTGGCAAGGGAATCCCCCTGTGAGGATGTCGATTTGCCCTCTGTGAATAGTAAAGTCTGTTTCTTTGATGTCTCCATATGATATTGATTTTGGGAAATGATGATTTAATACTTTGCGTGGGAACTCCTCCCACTCGCAATGGAATACGTTTGTCCAACCCATCCATTCGGATGCAAGATCAAACCCACCTATGCCTGAAAATAAACTGCCGTGTCTCATAAAAAATCCTTTTTAAAGTGAGATAATGTGTAGTCCTTCTTGCCACTAACTGTCTTGTAAATCTTGGTCTCGATTCCTTTCTCAGCAAACACCCAATAGATGTCGTTCTTTAGCCTGTCCTTTGTTGTCATCCTGTCCCTAGATTGCCAATACGATGTCGCACTGAAGTCTATATTATAGTAAACCAATGCATCCGCTTCTCGTAGGCTTATCCCCTCCCGCCCGCTTACAATTTGCAATGCAATGTTCTTGTTGCTTCCATTGAACTCATCGAGTTCTGTACACAACTTATCATCAAATATATGCTTTAGGGCGTTAAGTTCCTCCTTAAACTTATAAAATATTCCAATTTTCTTTCCCTTGAACCTATCCTTGATGAATTCAGCCTTGCTATAGTCCAGGACCATACTCTTGCCACTTTCGAACTTAACGGTTCCGCTACACATCTGATGAACCTTGCTCATCAACTTGACAGCCGTGTCGGCAAGTATAACCTCCTCCGAGCCCTCAATGACCAAGTCACGCTTTAGTCTGTGTATTAGGTCGTATGTGCTGTCGCACATCTTAACCCTAAGCACGTTTTCTTGGGTGTCCACTTCGAAGCCAGCTTGCTTCTGAGAGAACGATATCATGTATGGCTTCATTAGGTCCATAGCCCCCTTCGTAGCGCCGCTATAGTCCTTCACCCTGTGATGTCCTAGGTTTCGCTCCTTGATTATAACGTACCTGTCTGCAAACCGGTAAAAGTTCTTAAACTCGGAATAAGGATTCCTAGGCATCCCATACACTTGATGAAACATCTGTGAATAGGATTCAGGAGTTGGTGTACCCGAAAGCAGGATCACCTTTGCGCCCGTCTTTTTGATGAGTGTGAATACGCCCTTTGCTCTCTTTGATGGCTTAGGGAATGCACCAAGTCCGTGAGCCTCATCCAGCACAATAACATCCCATTTAGTTTGAGGGGCTTTGTGCATCGACTCGTAGTTAATCACCGTGATATCGTAACCAGGTGCGTACATGTCGTAATCGCTTTGTATTGAACTGATGGCTTTCTTCTTGGTCAAGAACAGAACACTCTTTGCTCCAACCTCCTTGCATATGCCTAGGCTGGTAAGTGTCTTACCCGTCCTAACCTCCATCGCCAAGTAAACGAATCCATAACGATTGATCGTGTCAGTTGCCTTGCTGATTATGTCCTCTTGGTAGTATCTAAAACGGAACATCGTCATTGCTTTTGTTGCCAAACAAAATCCACTTACCCTCCATATCCTTACCCTCCTCTATATTGGAATACTTGAACGTGCCGTAAGCCCTGAGCCATCTATGGAACTTAATCCTGGACACGGACATCTTGGCCTTCGGTGCGAAGTCAGGGTAGTCATCGGTGAACCTCATATATAACTCATTAGCACGCAGCCTAATGTTAGGCCTTAGAAGTTCTGATGGCTTTGATCCATCTATCAAGCCACACCATTCAATAAACTCGTGGCATGTCTCAGCACTTAACTTCCGTATGGCTAGGTTAACGAACTCACTCTTGATAAGGCCATCCTTCATATACATCTGTAGGCACGATATCATGTAGTTGTCGAAGTCACACCACTCATCATCATCCCAATCGCCAAACATCAACTTGCCGAACTCATCCAATGGGGTGAAGTCCTTGCTATAATGCTGGTGAAGTTCTAACTCCCACTTACGTCGCTCAAAGGAATTACCCTTACCCTTGATGGCGTAGTTGGTTGTGATGGCAATCTTAGGTGACTTCTTGAAGGGTATCTTGATTGCATCCTTGTTCTTCTTCTCTAGCGTTAACCCCTCAGTAACCACCGAAAACAATCGCTCAAAGTTGAACGCCTTTCGCACATCATCGAAGCATAGTATCTGAGTATCTGCTGATACCAGCTGATAGGCAAACGAACGCTCGAACGTAAATGACTTACCATCAATAGTGACCAGCTTTTTCATCTGAGACAGGGCATTCATTACGATACCCTTACCCGTGCCACCCTCGGGATTGTCGCTTATCACCTCGTCATTAAGGATTACTGCTGGGCAGTACGACATATTCTTGTACCCGTGCATTAGGAAGCCAATGGTGGACTCCATAGATAGAATACGATTCTCGTCCTTGCCGCATATGTTATGGATGAAGGTCTTATAGTCGCAGTCCCTAGGCTTGCACATTAGGAAGTTCCTGTCGATAACGTGGTCTTTCCATACGTAACCACCCAAGTCCATATAGTCGATAGGTATTATATCGGTTGGAGTTATCTTGACCGCACAGTTACGATAGTACAAATAACTTGAGTCCTTCTCGTCCTCAATGAAGTACACATCGATAGATGAAAGAAGGGTAAGGAACTCCTCCCGAAAGTACTTAACGCTCTCAGCAAAGTAGTTGTAAACCGACAGGTCCTCCAGATCAAGAACGTAGTTCAACACGAAGTCCTTTATCTCCTTCTCCGAGGTATGGTCAATCAAGTTATTGGTCACCTTCACAAAGACGTAGTTCTTACTCCCCTCGGGATTGTATTTATAGAACCCGCTATCCTCCAAGAACAGTTTAAACGACAGGGGTATGATAGTAACCTTACCCTTATCCGATTTAGTCCAAAACATCTGCTCCTCTTGCTCCTCCTCAACCGACTTAAGGATGCCATCAACGTCTACACCCTTCTCCTCCAATGGCTCAAGAGTGCATCGTATATCTTTTTTTGATACACCCGACCTCATCTTGTCTCTGACATACTGCATCTTATCCTGGTCTTCATAGTATCTACTACCGAACTTAGCAGTATGGCTATATGCCGAAACAATAGTCCCCATAATTTCCTCGTCATTGAAACCTTCTGCTGCATATTGACGTAAATAGAACTCGGCAAGACTCCTATTTATTCCGAAATCATTAAAAGCCGCCGCTAATATGTAGACGTTATGATTCCTTTGCCCTTCTACCATTGGGTACTTCTTCTCCCACCACTTCACCAGTATGTCAATGATTTTGTTTTCATCCGTGATTGGTATAGAGGGCTTGTCCCGGTTCTTCATCAGCTCCGTGTAACTATCTTCCTCGACCTTATCCCAAACAGAACTAGTCTCATTGATATGGATCAAGGGGTCATAGGACTCGTAGCATACACGACTAACGTTCTTGCAAGTCTTATCAAACTTGTCGGACTTGAAGTATTTCTCAAGGCTGTTGAAGTAGTTCTTGTGATTGCTTTCGTCAGCTGGAACTTTCACCAATACCTTAAGACCCTTGCCCGATGGAGACAGGAATACTGAGTATACAAACTTGTTCTGCTTGAACTTCTCTTTATCCTCCAGTAAATCCTTCTGTCTATCGTATCCATCAAAGTCAAGGCACATAATGCCACTATGCTTAATGAGTGCGTTATCTGCTCTCTTCTTAAAAGTCCCGGAGAAACATATAGCTGGTAAGTCCTGCTTCAATTGATTCCTCCTTGACTTGTCTCGCTCCCCACGAATGTCCTTTATAACATCCCTAGAAGCCCCCTCCCTAATCCTTTCTAAGATGTGTAGCACATCCCTTTCAAAGGGTTGAGTTGTATCTTTTATATTCTTAAATATAGATATTGTCATTTCTTATGATGATTTTATGACGATAAAAGTTATATGTATCAAGGGTTATGACGACCTGACGACTTTACATCCAAAAATATTCGTTGTGAAAACAAATTCAGATATAAAAAATATTATTAGTGTTGGTAACCAAAAAGTCGTCATATGATGGTCGTAAAAAAGGGGGGCGATGCCCCCCATCCTACTACAAAAACACTAGTATTTAGAACGGTTGTTCTTGTTTTGCTTTTGGCTCGTAAGTATCCAGCTCCACATAGTAGCTGCCACCTTTTGATTGGTTGATGTTGAGGTTTACCCACCCATTCTTTGTGCGGTCTTTAATAAATGTCATAGCATCTTCTGCTTTTAAACTTAACCGTCCAACAACAAAGTCGGGTGCGTTCTCGTTACGCTTGAACGAGAATCCATCTGCAAAAATTTTATCCTTACTCATATTAAATTAATTTAAAGTTCCTCCACAATATAATGATTATCGATAGATTCGGTGGAGGATTCCCCGAAAAATCGATTATAAATTTCTGAAGCCGCCTTCACCTTCTGCTCTCCAGATCGCAGGAACTCATCAGAGCAATGGAACATTCCCATCGCCATCGAGTTCTTATCGATAACCCAAAACTCCATCGGAACTCCGAATAGGTTTTGGTATATGTACGCTTGGCTATCGTAGTTGTACTTATAAGCTGAGTGCCTAAAGCTACCAATGCTGGATGTAGTCTTGAGGTCTATAATTCGGTTATCGTTTACGATATCCGCCTTCCCTTTCCAAGGCAATCCAAACAAACTACCAACCTCGGGCATCTCAAATGAGTTACCGTCCTCGTATATGCCCTCAAAGAAGTCGAAGTTACCCTTGATAGCATCCACCATCTTATCTACTTGGTCTTTCTCGTGGCACAATAAAGCCATATTGCCATCCCTCGTAGCCTCCTTATAAATCTTTGTTGATCTGGTTGTGGAGTCAATACAAATAATAGACTCAGCCTTATGGGGTTCTAGAACCGCCCAATGGAAGTACCTACCCATAACCATAGCCTTGCTATCTGACTTACCCTTGCGAAACATTGTAGGGTTATTCATTAGCATAGAGATGTCGGAGTTGGACAGCCATTTCCGACCAAACTCTCCGTAGTACATCTCGTCATCTTTTAGTTTGGCTACTGCACTCATATGACCCCTAGACATTCTTCTTGAGTTCTTTGATTACAGACTGCGATATCTTGGCGTACTTTGTCTCCAGCTTGACAAGTAAGTCCTCTAATGTATCCTTGCCCTTGTTTGCCTCAACGTACTGAACAACCTTACTCCAATTAGCATCACCAACTTTTAGTGTTGGCTTTTTATTGGACTTTGCTGGTGCTGCCTTCGGTGTTGACTCAGAGGATGGCAAGTCCTCACCCGTCCATAACTGCAACCCTAGACCGTGCATGGCAATAGCCTTAGCCGTTGACCTTTGGATTGTCTTGTTAACATCGAATGCCGTCATATTTTCTACGCTGATGGCTCGGTTGCGATGATCCATAACGGGTAGCATATCAATATGCTCTAAGCCATCGATAGTCATTCCCACCTTCACGTATGCAGTCCTCCCATCGGAGAAGAAGTTGAGACCCGTGTGGTCGTGCTCATATATAGTGCGTTGTGCTGATGGGTAACTTTTCTTGACCAATGACCAAGCATCTGCCCACGATACATAATCCAGCTGACCTTTACGCTTAATGCGATCAGAAAATGGAATGCTACTTAACTTTTGAAAAACGTTCATAATACTTATTTAATTTAGATTTAGCGAAATTAGATATCCTCTCGTCAGTATGCTCTGACATAGATTGATACTTTGACAAATATAGGTGTTTTGCACCATTAATCCACCCTTTTTCTAAGAAAACTTTTATGTATTCTTCGGGTGCTAGTTTATATCCAGAACCGTGATACCTTCTTCCCGTTTCTGCTATTGTTATTGACTCATCCTCCCTCTTGGATATCTTATATCCCATAAAGATTGCCGAATCATCAATGTGTATACCCTCTTTGACTTTGATCGCCTCTTGGTATACGTCCAGGATTACTCTCCCCATAATATTAATTTTACGAATGATAAAAATGTGAATACGAATGATAGAATCATAAAGAACTCACCTAACTTTTCTGCTACTGACATTGCTCTTGTTTTTTCTTGTCAGAATGGACAGTTGCGTACATAACGGCTGCGTGGTGCATGTTATCATCAACTGTCTTTATGAATTCCAAATACCTTGTATAGAATTCTACGGTCTGTTCCATTTTATGCTTATTCATTATTCCTTTATTTCAAATTGCCATTTACAAGCCAATAGAATAACATTGAGTTCATCTTTGACCTTACTTATATTATCCCTTACCTCCATCCTTGTATCGTTGTCCATAACATCCAGCAATTGGTACATATCCAATAGGTTAGCCTTTGCGATGTTAATGTGCCGAGATACTGACCTCATTCTTTCCTTTTTTTGATCTGCATTTAATTTCATGATTCCTTATTGTGTTGTTTAATAAATTCTACGACTGCTTTGTAGATTTCCTCTTCATTGATGGTTAGTAGTGCATCGTTAATGACGTAGTGTTTACCTTCTTCTTGAAAGCATTTCTCCACTACATCCATCACATTCCAATTACAATGGTAATGTGGGGTAATGTAATCTCCGTATTCAATATTCATGAATTCTGCTATTAGTTTATTTTCTTTCATGTGTTCTAAGGGTTTACCACGCTACGTAGTTGGCGTGAGGTTTGTAATCAAAAACGTATTCTTTTTCTGCGGCGTAAGGCAGAAACTTGGAGGCTATCTTTCTCCAGTGAACGCCCTCGTTGGCTATGATAACGAGCAACTCGTTCATATATATGCAACCGCCAGAGATTACGTCCACCTCGTGTTCAATGAACATTTCGTGGAGGTACTCGCCAAAGGCTTGGCAAAATACTTGAGGGGACATAGCCTCCTTGTTACCGTGATCAAAGTATTGGTCAATCTCTCGATAGAACCCATCCTCCGTGTCCTTACAGAGAATGTACAACTCATCAATCTTGTCGGTGAGCTGGATAAAAAGTTTAGTATTGTATGTCATAGGATTTAATTTAATGTGAATATAATGTTTAGAAATCGGACTACCAAATTTTGGACAGCCATTTTCGTAAGTCCGTTTTTTCGTGAGTGTGATTGTGAATTTATGCCCCCCGAAGGGGGCGTGGTTTTAGAATATTGGATTAGTTCTCGAGGGCATTAGCGAATTCCTTCTCTAAGACCGCCGCAATGACTTCACGGAGGCGTTGGGTCTCGATTTGAACCTCCTCGCCCTCGTAGCCGAGTTCCTCGTCTGAGGTGTATCTGTAGTGTGGTATCACTTTGCAACCACGCTCTCGTATGGCGTTGGCTATGGTCATTGCCAAGTCACTTGCCTCGTCCTCACTAGATACTCTAGGCTCTGTGCGAACGCTAGTGCCATCCACCATGTCGATTATAAATAAGGCATCCACTAGGTGCTTATGAATCTCCAGTAGGGACTCGTTGTCATCATCGTTGTTGAAGTAATCCCAAGCCATAACCAACTCGTGGTGCAACTCGCTAGCTTTGTTAAGCCACTTGTCGTCAATGCCCTTTCGGAGTTTGATCTTCCCGATGCGTTCGATAGCCTCCTCCATACCACTCCATTGGAATAGGAGTTCCCTATCCGAATGGTACATCATAATGTTGTCCCATTTCATAGATGCCTCGGCATCCTCGTGGTGGGAGAGGAAGTTATTATCGCCTACCCATCGGTGTATGGTGTAGTCACCCATACGAGTCTCTCTGAAGGAGTCCTTCCACTTGATGTGCTTGATGGCTCTGAGAACCACTAGGATTGATTGATTGAGGTCTCGTATGTTGGGGCGAACTACGCACCCATTTCCAATTTCTGGAGGGAAACAACAATCGTGGGCGAGGTGTAGCAACTCGTTGTACTCGTCGTCACCCATCTCTTTATAGAGGGCATCGCCTTTATCGTGGAAGGTATGGAGTGCGTTGGACATCCACATTGGCTCGGCATCGTATCTGAGTCGAGGGTGTGGGTAGTTGCAGAACTCGGCTATGTACTCATTGATGTCCTCAATGACCGTTTCGCTGAAGTGGTTTGCATATGGAGTCATATTGTATGACTCGTTACTAAGGTGCTTGTCGCACTTGTTTATTAAGTAATCGATTGAAAATTTCATATTTCTGGGTTTTAAGATTTAAGAATTAAAGTGAATTAGGGAAATGGTCTTTGATGGCTTCTACGCCTTTCTCGTAGGACTCTATGTAGTTACTGCCAAGGGTGGTGAACTCAGAGTATTCGCGAGGTGCGGCGACCTCCATCATACCAATGCAGAAAGCAATGGCGTCCCCCATCGTGGGGAACTCGTACAACTCGTTCTCGATACAAAGCCAAGGCTTGTCATCGATGCAGATTTGGTGGTACGCGTTTTGATCTTTCTTGTGTCCCCAATGGTGGGTCAAGACTAGGACGTTGTCTTCGTCCTTTTTGCCATCGGCATTGTTCATGAAGTCGAATATGAGATTCGATATTGAGTGGTCGTGTGATGACCAATTAAGATAGGATTCGTAGGTATTCATTGTATTAGGATTTAGAGGTTAAAGTAACTGTGTTCTAGGGCTTTGAATGTCAAGCCATCTTTTATGCCATCGCTGTAGTCGCTCCCTAGCATATATGTTCGCAACATTACTTCGTTGCACTTAGGGTATGGGAGGTCATCTATGAAGTCATAGACCTCACAAACGTGCCATTCATTTGCTAGGAACTTATCTAGCGTGTTTGGGAAAGTGATTGTATTCATTGTAGTAGGATTTGTGGGGGCATTGCCCCCTTGTTTAGAATTTTCTGGTTATTGATGAG
>Ga0208434_1000103_pt1 | contig 45470 bp, 50 predicted proteins | sample 13_taG_FD_184086 | JGI IMG/M metagenome (GOLD analysis project Ga0208434, IMG submission 184086) | Marine viral communities from the Subarctic Pacific Ocean - 13_ETSP_OMZ_AT15268 metaG (SPAdes) (version 2) | ecosystem: Environmental > Aquatic > Marine > Oceanic | place: Pacific Ocean | collected... | reverse complement strand
TAGTTTTTACGTAAGTACCGTTAGCTTGTCTTTCGTAAAGAGTAAGCTCAGACATGTTTCTGCCATAGTGGCTTAGATTGTAATATCTTTTCCAAGTATTTTCAATACCACCTAACGGTATAGAACTTTGATATTTCTCGTTGACTATATTATCCATAGTCTCAGGTATAATACTAGCGTTGTATTTGTCTAGTATTTTTTTAAAATCTGATCTAGATATTTTACCATTTACATAATCAACGGCATAAACCTTCATTACATTAGCTGGTGGATTATGCTCGTATCTATACTCTTTAGGATTAAAATTTCCTTTTTGTAAAGCAAAGCTATTTAAGTTAGCAGCTGCTCTTAAAAAGTTTTCCATAGTAGCTGTTGAGTTTGATAAAAACATACCAACATCATTTTTACCACCTTCTTTTACAGCATCTAAAAAATCTAAAAATAAATCTCTATTTTTATTAGCATAGTCTAAAGATTTTTCTAATGTTTTTGCAGATATCTCTCCAGTTTCTTTTATTTCTTTAATAGCTTTAGTAGTAGCGTCTGCACTCTGCGGAGCTCTATCTACGTTTAATCTTTTACCATCATACTCTAAATATTGAAACTTTCTTGTAGGTCCAGTTCTAACTATTTTTAAAGACTCTGGGTTTTTTAAGTAAGGCTCAACTAGTACTCCTATAAAATCTTCAGGCGTACCGAATAACCCTTGTCTTTTTCCACCACCTTTACCTGTTGTTTCCAAAACCCAACCAGCATCAGTTTTAACCCACTTATTTAGCCCGCTACCTGTTTTAGCATTACTAACCATGTGTTTTATAGTAAATGCAGCTAGGTCTATTAAGTCTTGCTCTGATTTTTTAGCAGCTTTTTCGTAAATAGTTTTATACCTATCAACAGTAGAATACACCTGCTCTGGACTGTCAAAATTTAAAGATTTAGAGTCTAGTCCAAGCATAGACTTTAAGTTTTCATTGGCTCTTTGCTCTGATACTTGCTCGTATAGAAACCTTTGTACAGGTTCTGGTTTTACATTTTTAGAAAGATTTTTAACAGCTTGATTGTACTCACCTGTTATCCACTCTATAGACTTTATTAAATCGTTTTTAGCTTTTAAAGGTTTACCGTTTTTAGCGGTTAAAAAGTTTTTATCAAAAGAAGTATTAAAAGCTTTTTCAACTTTCATACCAGAAGCAATAGAGTTGTAGAAGTCAAACTCACCTTCTTCATACATTTTTATGTCTTTTTTGTTCTTTAAAAAACTAGGTTTGAATTTGTTTACTTTTGCCTCTATTTCTTTACTAGCCATACGCTTAGACGTACCAGCCGCAATGTCACCTATTATCTGCTCTGTACCTTTTGCTGTCTTAATACCAGATTCTTCAATCTTAGATCTTATAACTTTGTTTGCAACATTATCTACATAAAGCTTTGTTAAACCTTGTAAGAGTGTCCCAAACTTAGTTCTATTAGCGGCTTTCATGGGTATACTAAGCTCACCAGCTGGTGTAATACCTATATCTTGCTGTAATTTTCTTAATGTTTCTATAGATGGTTTTCTAAACTCAGGTTTTAATCTCCAAACCTGTGGTTGAGATGTTTTACCTAAACCTCTACCGGAAGGTGATGATATACCAGGTATTTTAACGTTAACCTTATCATACATTATTTTAAGCAGTTTATTGCTTAAGCCTGTAGCGTAGCCTTTAGCGTCAGGTGAAACGTCTATAATTTTTTCTTGACCTTCTAAAGTTTTAAGCGTAGCTTCTGGACCAGCAACATTATATTCTGGTACAACTTCCATAAACTTTTTAAACTCTTGAACGTTTCTAAAAAGTCCTTGCATTCTAGATACTTCAGCAGCACCTTCTTTACCGTAGTTCAACGTAGATTTACCAGTAGCTCTTTCGTAAGGCATATTTAGCAATGCCTCTACTACTTTAGGTGAATACTCGTTTGCAGCTGTTTTATATGTCAATGTAGATGCAGTCTCTGGTTTTAACTTAACAGACTCTTCTATCAACTCCCGCTTTATTTTTACAGGCGTAAAGTCTCTAACATCTACAAGATCTTTTGCTTCAGCTTCTTCTTTAGCTTTTCTTTCTGCTAAAACTTCTGGGGTTGTTTGGTCAACCAACTGCTTAGCAAACTCAGTGTCAGTACTTGTAGTTTCTAACTTTCTACTGTACTCTTCTACTATTTTAGGACCAACCCTAAGGCCTAAAGGTTTTTGCATGTACGTACTAAGCTCTACTTTTTCACTAGTTCTTGGGTTTACAGGCTTATAGTTTCTGATAATACTTTCGAACTGATCTAAAACTTTACCTGCTATTTCAGGATTACCCTTAATAGCACTAACGGGCACACCTTTTTTAGCGGCCCATCTACTTACAGCTTCTACACCTAGTCTTACATACTGATCTTTAAAATCAGTAAGTTCTTTAGGTGTCATACTTTCTTTATTGTTTTGGTATTTCTCAGCTAACTTACTAGCGGATGTTTCTAACTCTTTAGAAGCTTTTGCTTTTTCAACTCTTTCAGGTGTTATTTCAACACCTTCAATATCAAAAAGCTTATTACCGTCTACTTTAACATCTCTAAATTGATCAAACTTCTTTTTAAGAGCTGTCGCACTACCTCTTTTGGCTATATCTTCTATACTGCTTAAAAATTCTAACACATCACCAGCTGTTCTAAGATCTTTTTCTTTAAACCCAAGACCCATTGCATTAGACGTGCTGTTTATAGCTCTTTTTAAACCAGGTAATACACCTTGCTTTAACAAAGCATTTTTAAACTTAGGCTTAGACAATTGCTCAACAACGTTAAATATATACTCTTCAGCTGTTAATTCTTTTTCGTACGTTTTGTTTAAAAACTCTTTAAAAGTTGATCCTGTTGCTTCTTTAAAAAACGGATTTAAGATAGGTTCTACTTGAGTCTCTATTTTATTTTTAAGAGCTTCTGCAGCTTTAGGGTTAGCATCAAACGCAGCTTTAAAATAAGCGTGACCAAGCTCATGTCCTTGAACGCCAGGTCGCATTTTGCTTATGTTAACAACTATAGCGTTTACTGCCCCACCGTCTTTGTCAAAACTTACATATTCAGCCTTAGAGTCACTTTTTATAAGTTCATTACCCTGTGCATCTTTGCCGTTTTCGGTAACAATTACTTCTAGTTTTTTATTACCAACCATTATACGGCTCTTTTCAACGTTTGTTTTAAACGTGTTTACTTTTCTTCTTATTCTGTCGATGTTTGCATTAGCTCTTGATATAGCTTTTTTAGCTTGTCTTTTTTCTATAAAAGTAAGGTTGCCTTCGGCTAAAGCTTTTTCAGCGTTAGCTTTATTCTCTAATTGATCAGACATAACAAGGTTATCATAGCTTCTTTCTGATATAGCTATGTCTCTTGTTAATGCGTCTATAGAGTTTTGCTTTTGCTTCATCTGCTGATCCGTTAAGTTACCAGCTACCACGTCGTTTTTTAACTTGTCTAACAGCTCGTACTTACTAGACATAGATTTAAAATCAACACCTTTTAGCTTACCGGTTCCTATTAAAGCAAAGTTAGCTGCGTTTATAGCAAACCTCCTCATTACTTTAGCATCTTCACCAAAGTGCTCATTCATGTAAAGATCAAAATCAACATTACCTTCCGCAGCTTTTATTAGGCCTTCACCAAACAAAGCTGTTTCACTAGCTACAGCACCACCAACGCCGGGTAAAACAAGTTTTTCAATAGCTGGATTTAAAGCAGCGGCTTTGCCACTAAACCTAAAAGGCATAAGCTTATTAGCTGCGGCACCACCTAAAAAGAAAAATGCACCAGCTCCAGTTTCGGCTTCACCACCTGTTACAGCTTGAAATTTAGCTTCTTCTAAACCAGTACCAAGCAAATAACCTAAAGCTTTTTGACCAAGATTTTTAGACTTTAGCAAGGTGTTCATTCTAGCTGTTATACCTGCTAAGCCCGCGGCTTTGTTGGCTAAAGCAAACTTAGGTAGCTCAGCAGCTAAACCAGTTGTTGCTTCAAAAAGCTCCATAGAAGCGCCTCTTTCGAAGTTTTCTTTTTGTTCTTTTGAAACTTCTATACCAGCGTTATTTAGAGTTTTTTCTAAAACATCTAGTTCTTTTCTTTTGGAAGTACCAAAGTCTAAAGCTAAGTCTGATTCGTCAAAATAAGCGCTCATCATAGTTTCAGCGCCTCTAACTAATACATCACCAAAATCTTGCTTAATACTAGCTGGGTCTCTATTAAGAAGCAACGTTGTTTTAAGAGCTTCGGCTTCTAACAAAGAGGTGCTCATATCCTCATCTATAAAGCTTAATTGCTTTTTAGCTCTATCCCTTTGCTCATCGCTCATGTATTTTAAAGCTTCTCTAGCTTTTTCTCTATTACTTAAGTTTTTGAAAAAATTAAGATCTTTTGTTTTTTCGTAATCATCAGTGTATTCAGCCGCGACAATATTCCATATATCTTTATATTCTTGCTCTAAATTTTTTATATCAGATATGTTGCCGTAGTATTGCGTTTTTAATTTTTCTCTTGGTTGCGAAGAATAAAATCTTTCTAAAGCAGTTAGCTTTTTAGATTTATCAATCATAGTGTCTTCTTCTCCAGCGTCTTCTCTAGCCTGTTTTTCTGTGGCTGTTAATCTTTCGCCTGTAGATATATCAAAAAACGATGTGTAGTCTTCGTTTATTTGTTTTAACAAATCTTCTTGCTGTTTCTGTTTAGCTTTTATCTTTATGTCTAGAGCTGGGTTTTGCTCAATAGAATTAGCTTTTTGTTCTTCAAGCTCTAGTATTTCGTTAGATATATTTATGGCTGGAATCTCTTTTTCAGAAACAATACCTTTAGCCATGTATATATCAGATCCTTCTTTGAAAACTTCAACTACATTTTCATCTTGCTCTCTAGCTTCTTGCCTTTTTGTAGAAATTATATTACGCTCTTCATTTATCTTTTTATTTATAGCGTTATCTACAAAATTATCTATAGCTAAGACGTCAGGAAGCTCCGTGCCGGGATATTGCTGTTCAAACCTACTTTTTAAACCCTCTATTATTTCTTCTCTATATTCAGGATTTTTATTAAGTTCAGATACAGTACCTTCTTTTCTACCTTTAGCTTCTATATCTTCAGCTGTAATATCTTCGCCCCATGGAACATTTGGAAAATTTATTTTAGTTAATAACTTTCCAAAAAACCCTTTGTCTTGTACGTTTTCATATAGAGAAGGATTACTAAAAAAGTCATTAGTCATATCCTTAAATAGCTTAGCCTCTTCTGTTGAAGCTGCTTTTTCTTTTCTAGTTTGAAGATCTTTTTGTTTACGCTCTTTATTTAGTCTAGTTCTAACCTCGTAAGGAACGTTCATTTTAACCTGTGGATCTAAAGTTAAGTATGTATCAAGATCTATTTTTTCTAAATCCAAAGAACCATTTTCCTGCTCTAAGCCCATATTCTCGGATGCTATCTCCGGTTGCGGTGTTACAGTCGCATCCTCCTCCGCAACACCTTCTGTCTTTCCCTTTTCTTTAATACCATACTTTAAAATATACTCGTCAAGCTCCATGTTAAGATTTGAAGCAGCTAGTTTTATTTCCTCTAGTGAGTATTCATTTCCTTCGTATTCAAACATAATTTAATTTTATTGATTTAAACCAGGTAGACCTTTTTTGGTCATAATTCTTTTTTCTCCTCTTTTTTGTCTTTTATTGTCGAGGTATATAGGTATTTGTTCAGCAACTAAGTCTGTTATTGAGTCAGAACCGTATTTAACGTAGTCCATTTGAACAGCTAATCTAGCAATGTCTTCCGCTCTATTCATGTCAAAAGACCGAGCCTCCTCTTCATCGCCTATAGTTATAATTTTACCCTCTACAGAAACACCTTGATCTCCGTAATACTGTCTTATTGTTGACATTGTGTTTTTTAATAAACCATCAACTACAGTTGTAGTTCTATTTTTTATTCTTTGTTTTTTATCTAACCTAGTTATCTCTGTTTGAGTGGGTTTATCAGTGTCAGATTTAAACTGTTGGTCTATTTGTTTTCTACGTAAATAAGCAGCTTCTTTTGACTCTATTCCTTGTTGCTCTTTTTGCTCTTCTAAATTAGAATACTCTAACGCAACATCAGATAAACCAGTGGCTAATCTATTAACCACAGCATCTACTAACTCAGATTCTTTACCTTCATCAAAAAGACTATCATCAAAATCAATAAAATACTCAGCTCTTATACCAGGTATTATATTGTTTTCCTTAACAACCATTTTAGCTACTTCAGGAGTAATCACAGCTTTTAAATCGTCTCTATAAGCTCTAGCTTCGTTTTTAGTTAAAGGTCTTTTTAATTTTTCTATTTTATCTGTCTCTTCTTTAATCAAAGTACCAACGGCTTTGCCTTTATCGTTTGTTATTAGCTCTGGAACTTCAGTTATACCACCGTAAGATATACCACCGTCAACACCAACTGATAAATCACCAGTGTAATAATTATTAGCGTTAGTTAAGTTATCTTCATTTATAATAGAGTACTTGCCAGCTTTTGTATTATCAGCCCAATCAAGTTTATTTGTTTTATATACTTTTAAATTATTAGTTAAATTAACAAATCTATTATTTATAGAATTTAATTCACCAGATAACTGCATGTACAGTTCAGGGTCGTCAGAGGCAGATACTCTAGCTAATTGACTAGCTATATCAGAATACTCTTTTTTCCAACCAAAAGCTTTTGTTGCTATTTCTTTTTGCTCTTGAGGATTTAAACCTGCTATATCTATGTCTTCTACCCCTTCTAAAAGCTTAATCATTTTAGCGTCTTCAGAAGCTTTCTTTTTTTGATCAGCTTCTAATTTAGCTTTACGCTGCTCCATCAAAGGGCTATACGTTGACTCAAAACCTTTTGAAAAAGCTCCAAAGTAATCCACTACTGGTCCTGCAGCTACAGCTGCGCCTCTTATTAATGCTTCGTTTACTGCCATTTTTTATTATTATTTTATTTTGCTCCAGCACCACCGCTGCCTCCAAACATACCTGAACCAGCAACAGCACCACCAATAGCTCCAATGCCACCAATTATAGACTGTGTAGCAGCCGCTCTAGCTTGTTTAGCAGCTCCTAATCTTTGCTGTGACATACCTAGCAATGTACCTGTTTTTTCATACTCTAGGCTCCTTGCTTGAGTAGCTCCTTGAGCTTCTAGCTCTTGTAGTCTTTGAGCTGACTGTGCTTGTAGCATTTGATTCTGTTGCTCTTGCTGACCTATACTAGCAGAAGCTTGTTGAGCCGCTTGCATCTGCTGTCCAGCTAGTGATTGCGCTAATGCTGCTATACCAGATCCTCCAGCCGCACCTTGCAAACCAGTCATAGTACTGGCTAATGCTTGCTGTTGCGCTTGTTGAGTGAACTGAGCTTGCTGTTGATTAACAGTCAAATCCTCCATGGTGTTTTCCATACCGGCATAAAGATTTGAAGTATCTAATTGGGCATATGCAGCTTTATTCATAGCCATCTCTCTTTTAGCTGCTTTTTCTTCTCGCCTTCTCTTACGGCTACCTATGATACCTCCGGCTATACCGGCGACGCCTTTTATTGCTCCTCCAACAAGGGCTGCTGTGCCAATTCCTGCCATAACTTTTTATTTTTTTCTATTATTTCTTTTGGTAATTCTTTATAGTCATTGGTATATACGTCTAGTTCTGCTTCTTCAAAACTTTTAGCTTCAGTCTTATATACGCAAGCCCAATGACAATCTTTATGTATATATAAAACTCTTTGAGTTCCTTGTTTTGTATGTATAACATGAGGTCCTTTTATTCTTACAACCTCACCATTGTCAGCTAAATAAGAAAGTTCACCTTTTAATAAAAAAGATGGATGGTTTTGCTTGTGAACCATGCTTATAACTAGATGACCTTTAGGCATGAATATCTGCCTAGTGTACATACCGTTTTCAATATGTTGAATTAAAGGGTATGTTTCTTTCATTTCTTTAGATTGCTCAGTTCCAGCCTCGTGGTGGACAGCACCCTCTACATTACTTAAAACTTGTTTTTCAAGTTCTAATATTTTTTCCCAAAGTATACCTCTTGTTTCTGGTACGTTTTTTAAAATTTCTTTTAAAGGATTTTTTTTATAAATAACGCCTTTTTTATTTGATTTAATTTTATTTTTTGACATATAAATATTATTACACGTTATTTGCTACTTTCAAACACTTCGCTACCTACAGAAAACAATTCTGCATACGCCGTAGTGTTATTTCTAAACTGTGCTTCAGCGTAATAACCTTTTAATTGACCAACGTGTGCTCTAGTGTCTTTTTTGAAAAACACAAAGTCAGCTGTTGTTGGCGGTTGAGATCCGCTTACTATATTTATCGTAAGTATTAAATCTGTTATATCAGTTACTGTTCCAAGTTTAATTTCTTGAGCTGTATCTATATCTAAATACCAAGCCTCGTCACCAACCTGTAGTGTTACTGGAAAAGGATTATTAAATGTTAGTGTTAAATTAGGCATAATTATATGTTTTTAAGTACAGTTAGCATCAGGGCAACACAATCTAAGCACGCTCCAAGCTGTTCCAGTTGATCCAGTGGCCCTTAGTGTAGCAAAATCTTTATCATTATAATCAGTAGCACTATATTGCCACCAAAGTATTTGTTGATATGTATTACTTGCAACTGTCATGTTACTAACAGTATATCCGGTTGCTGTATTAAATTCAGTTTGCCTAGTGTATGTCCAAGGACTCGTTATATTTGTTCCAATAAATTGATCTACGTCAGCGGCCTCTGTAGCTGAAGGCATTTTGTTTCCTGTGTTATACGTGCCGAATATGTTGTCAAAAGGACCATCATTAGAAGTTCCAGAACCAGGCACAACATGACTTGTTGTTGCTACTTTATCACCAGTAGTTGCACTTCCATGGTATATTTCAAACTTATCTGGAACACCTTGCGCATCAACTAAAAACGCAACTAAACCACCAGCTGGATCAAGTGGTATGTCGTAATCGACTATGTCATAACCTCCAGAAGAAGACGTAGAAGTACAACTTATAGATGGTATTACATATAAGAATTGATCTATATCTATAGTAAAGTTAGTGGTTAAATCACCTATACTGTAAACATCTACAAAGCCTTTTATTGTAGCCGTGCTAGCCCCGGTTATCTCAACGCTAGTAAGTTCAAACTCTATATTAGTACCGTTATTCTTAACAAATAAAATATCTATATCATTAGCAACACTTATATTTGGACTAACAGATATTTGAGTTGAAGAATCAACGCTTGTAACCTCGTAGTTAAAAGGAGCTAAGCTAACAGCTTGTTCTTTGATAGAGCTTACGTCATAAGCATTAAACCTATCACCAGCAGTTATACCATCTGTACTACTTAAAGTTATAATACCTCCAGTGCTAGCTGACGCTGTAGAAGCTATAGTTGTTTGCATTTTTGGTATCAAAGGATATAATTCTCTATCTTCTTCTAAGTATGGATATGATAAACCTATTTTACTTCCAGAAGGAGCTGTAATATTCCACTCTACAGGAACTTTAACGGGTGTGCCGTAGTTATTAAGCGCGTCTCCTTGGTATTCAACTTGTGTAAATCCAGTCATTCCTTGAGAGCTTGATCCATTAAAAATCATTTTAGGAGCCGCGTTGTATTGATTAAAATACTCTACAGTGTTATTAATATCAACATCAGCTCCAGATATAGTAAGAAAATACCTAACAACATCTAAAGACAAGCTTTGTATATCAGGAAAAACAACTTCAACGTCAACATAGCCAGAAGAAGGTATAGAGGTGTTAGTTGCTAAATTCCATGTGTTTGGACCTGTTTCAAGATTATCATCTGTTAAAACAACGCTAAAAACTGCTCCTTCGTCTCCCCATACTCTCCAAATTTGCGTTCTACCAACGCTTTCAATATTTGTATCTGTTTTGTAGCAGCCTTCGCTAGAAACGTACCAGCACCATCTTTTTACTTTTGGATTTACAATAGTAAAAATCTCAATTCCTTTAATTAAGCGAATAGCTATTTTATCACCAGAAATATTTTCATTTGGATATATATAATTAACGTTGTAAGTAATGCTTGTTAATCTGTTTTCAGAATCATAAGTTGGTGTTTGAACTATATTGTAATTGCTTTGGTTGCCTTGGATTACTTGCATACCCGCGCCTATATCTAAATAATGATTAGCAGCTGCAGTGTATGTTTTACTAAATAATAATTCACTTTGCTCAAAAGCGCCTGAATTTGAGTAAGGAGTATTTGTTTCTGTGCTATCACCAGTAACGTTAGTACCAACATTAGCTGTGAAAGTACCTGCTATAGTTATTTCATTGACTACCCCTTGGCCTACAACACATAAAGGTATATTTACGTTAGAAGAAGGCATTGTTACTCCAGCTGCAAAATTTATAGTACAAATAACATTTGCTCCGCTTTGAGCAAAAGTAACACTACTAACATATGTATTTGAAAAACTAGGATCTATAGAAAAATCACTAGCATCAATAGTGAATCCAGATAAAGGCGAAATAGTTAATGTTGCAGAACTAGCACCAACAGCGGTAGCTATATCTGCGTTTTCTTCTATAATATATGTTACGTCTGAAAAAGTATAATTATTAATTGTTGGCATATTTAATTATTTTAACATGTTGGAGTTATCGTGTTGTACTGCGTAACTTCCGCTATTACACCATTAGTTAGTTTAATTATTAAAGTGTTATCGTTTAATGCGCCACTTCCTGGCCCATTGTATGGATAATCTGGATCTAATCCGGTTGTAGAAACTCCTTCACCTAGAAATATATAATATCCAGAGATATAATTTAAAGGTTGTTCTGTTGTAAAATGATACATTTGCGTACCTACATTTAATCCAGCCGAGGAGTGCCATTTCATTCCCACGGCCTGAACGCTAGACACTTGAAAAGCATAATTACCATCTACACCTTCATAAAATTCATTTACAGTACAAACAACGTTATTAGCACTTGTTTCTGGCTGAATATAATAGGTCGTCTGTGGTTTAGTAAGATTAAATTTATACCACATATTAGCCGCTTCGTCCGGCGGACCTGTTACGGGTGTATCACCGGTTGAACTACATTCTTCGTCAATAGTTATTATAAAATTATAGTCTTGAGGGTCACATTGAACTATAACCGGTGGTCCAATACCTTCGCCTATAAATTCGCAATCGTTAAACTGCTTTAATCCTTTTATATAGTTAAACCATTTACCTTCTTTCTTTTCAAACTCTTTAACCTCACCTCCTTCAAGATCTGTTTTAATGTAATTTACATACCAACCTGGTTGTTTTTGTTCTACACTATTAGGAATTATTTTATTAAAATTAACTTCAGCTATAGAATATGGTTTAGAACCTCCTTGTTGGCTGTATTGAAACCTTCTACTTTGAGTTCCGGTGTAGTTTAATGTACTAAATCCTTTTACGGATTGAGGCATTTCATTGAAAACAACATTGAAAGAGCTATCATATTGTACGCCATAAAAGTTATTAGCCTTGTTAAGAAGCCCGTGTTCCCAAATTCTACCTTGTTTAAAAGTAAAATATCTATTATTTAAACTAAGGCCACTTTCTTGTATAAATGATTTTCTTGAAGTCCAACCACCTACAGACTCCTTAAATGAAACAGTAGTTTGTGTTATTGGATTTGTTGTATCTGTGTTACAGTCAGGGTTTAGTTGATAATCTTGACTCTCGCTAAAAGTGTTTCTCCAAGATTGACTAAGATTATCTAAGGTTACATTGTATATATCTTTATCGTCATCATAACTACCTATAATTTTAGTAGAAACTCTTAAGTTATCAGCAAAGAAATCTGACATACCTTTTTCTGCGATGTTAGTTATACCGTCTCTAGATAGCCTTATAACAGCGCCTCTGTTTTTATCTGTAAAATAAGATCTAAACGCATATTGCGCAAATGATTCTGGATTTTTAGATATACCAAATTCACCAGCATAAGGAACTGCTTGACCTAGCACAGCGGTGTTACCAGTTAAATTAACATTTCCGTCAGCGTTGAATAACGCATCTTTATTAGCTAACACTCTAAAACACTTATCTTCGCAAAGTGTTATTAAATCTGTGTCTCTAGCGTGTAGTTTTTGTATTGTCCCATGTATTGGATTTAAATCCTTTGTTATAGGTAGAGCTTGTATAAACTGATTTAACCTGTTTATGCCTGATGTAGAGTTGTATACTTGTGAAAATATGTAACCACTACCTCTTCTTTCTTCCGCGTAAGGATCATCTAGTACTGTAGAAACTTTAGGACCTTTATCTATGTAGACGGCATTGTAATCGTCTCTAATTCTATTAGATTCAACGCCTTGACCGTACGAGTAACAGTTAAACCATTCTACTTGCTGGTTCGTGTTGTTATAATTTGATATAGGCGTAGCGTTAGAGGCTTCATAATAAAGGTCTAAGTCTACAGCTTCTTTAGGTTCTGTTTCAAATATAGCTGGATTAGGCGATGTTAATAATTTATTGTTGTCAGTACTAACGTTTTCAACTACCTGTATAGAAGGAAGCTTGCTACTCAACACGCTTTGCTGATTCCACTCTGGCATCCAAGGGTCATTTATAACTCTATCTAACATTATCATAAATATAACTGTACCATTTTGAGAATCTGTTCTCCAATTGTTACATGAATTATACCTTTTGTATCTACCACCTCTTGGAACTAGATAAGATAAAGTTTCCATTACGGTGTAAATTTCACTTTGATCACCTTGCTTAGATTGAAATCTTATTTTAGCACCCTCCGCTAAAGTACCACCTGTAATTCTTCTTTGTGCCCCTCTATCTGGCGGTGCGTAGCCAACCATGCTGTTTATATAAGTTTGAGTTGTATCAGGTCTCACGCCTGTGTAAACAAAACCTACGACTCTTCTTCCTCTGGTAGGCGGTGCATAACCTTCACCGTTCCACTGCCTAACAATATCACCAGCACTAAAACCGCTTCCAAAAGCAGGTGTAGTACCAGCATAATTCATACTGCTCCATCCAAATATACTGTGTTCTTTATTCCTTGAACTACAACTGTTTTCACTGCACCCATCACAACCAGCATCACCGTAGTTAAAAGTTTTATGATAGTTATTCCAACCCCAACTCCAAGTTGTAGTAAAATCTATTTCATCTTTAACGGCGTATCTAGGCGCTAAAGCTTTAAAAGACTCTATTATATTTGTATCAAACGCAAAGTTTCTATTTATTTTAGCAAAAAACCTACCTTCAAATTCTGGCAGATTTTTCTTTTGCGGCTCATATATTTTTATAGTAACTGTTGTACCTGAGCTTGTTAAAGGCACTTCTGGTCCTAAAGGCTCTTTTAACACTATTTCATACTCATTGTTGCTGGTGCCTTTTGTTTTAAAAGAATCTATTTCATAATAATCACTAGTTGTGCCACCTGTTGTTATTCTTAATTTTCTATTGCCAGTAAAACCTTTATGAAACTCTGGATTAGCGGTGTTTGTAGGCCCGTTAAACTGAAGCGTTATTCTGCCAGGTTCAATTTCATTTGTTAATCCTACGTCATTACCAGCTCTAAAAACGTCAAAAGTTGATATAAATTCTGGAGCAGATGAAGATATTGATAATATCTTATATCTATTTAACTCTTTTATAGCAACATCATTATCATGTTGTTTTTTTAGAATTAAATAAGTTTCTTCATCTACTTTGTTTCTTTCCGAAGAAGGAAAAGACAACCATATATTTCCATCTTCTGCATGATAAAATCTATCTAATGCTAAATTGTAGTATTCATTAGAGGTTTCTTTTATGAAGAATTTATAATGAGTAGCCCAGTCTGGCGGTATATTAAGTGGAGTTACTTGTAATTTATTAACAGTAGAAGAAGCTGATATGTCTAACTGAAAACTAGCGTTTTGGCTTGTAAAAACAGGTGTTTCTCTTCCGTATGTATCTTTATACACAACTCCAACCTGATAGGTTCTTATTGATTTTACAGAGGGTGCTGGTTTTCCTATCTCATATATAGGTTCATGCGAAAAGCTATTAGAGCTAAGTAGTAAATCTACAGATGTAGATATACTAGAATCTGTGTTGATATATCCAACCGTATTATAGTTTTGTAAATAATTACCATACACTACTCTATTGCCTATAATTTCTTGAGATTTAGCTTTTCTAGGTACGTTATCCCAAGGTCTTAAAAGTTGATTATTATCTACAGTGCTACCTATTAATTCGCTTTTTATTTGATATGTACTAGGTAAAGAAACATTTAAATAATCTTCTTTTTTCAAAGTATCAACAACGTAAACAGATGTAGAGTTGCTTTCTTTATATAATATATCAATTTCTGAAACCTCTTCGCTAGTCCAAACTAAATTTTCTATTATAAGTTTTTTAATTCTATTAACCATGCCTATGTTATACGCGTCTGAAGAAACGTATTCAAATTCACCACCTAAAAAAGCAACTTTAGAAAAAGGTGAAAAACAAGAATATTCATTGTCTATGTATTTCCATCTATAGGCAAATCTAGGAAATTTATATTCAAAAATACTATCTTTTTCAAGCAAGACACATTCCCAAACTATTGGCTCTACTTCTTCTTCGGAATTTATAGTTTTTTGTATACCTAAGGATATAGCTTGTATCTGAGCTGTTATAGCTAAGTTGTTTATTTGTTTTATTTGTATTTGTATAGAATATTCTTCATCTTGACCAAATGGATTTTCATAACTACCTGTCATTATAACCACATCATCTATCTGCCAAGCCGCAACAATTTCGCTTATTTCAAAAGTTATATGACCGTCCCAACCATAGGTAGCGTCGTAATTTGGGTTATTAGTAGCGTTGTCTAAAGAAGTTCCAAGATAAACACCACTTTCTCTTTGGTCTAAATACTCTCCATAAGTTGGATATGATATAAAAACGTTTGGCTCTGTTGTTGGGTTTGGTATGTATGTAAAGTTTTCTAAATCCGTATTATTAAAAGTTGTAGATACTGGTGTTATACCAGTACCAGAAACATTATTTCCAAACTTAGAAACAGCCGCGTTTATAGTAGGGGCATTTGTTGGTGATAACTTTGCTACAGTTACATCTTTTTCAGTAAAATCTGGTCTACCAGTCAAACTAGTTTGATAAACGTTCTGTTGTGGTAACCACTTAGGGACTTTAGTGTGCGTAGTAAAATCTACAGAACCTGTTTTAAATTTTTCAATATTAATCTTCTTTGGTTCAGTCTGATCATCTGTCCAAAATAAAAATTTATCAAGTATATTAATACCTGTAATTAAATAGTTTTGTGAAAAATTGAGTATACCAGCTGTATCGACCAATACTGGTTTTACTAGATCTGTAGTTTGATCATACTCCGCTATAGCGCTCACGTTGTCAGAAGCTATAAACCAATAAATTCTTTCGGTTTGGTCGTGCCTGTAAGACCCAATAACAACGGGGTTTTGAAGGGCATCTATATAGTCAGAACTCCAGTTTTCAGAACAACCTTCACAGCCTCGCTGCTCTCGGTTTCCTTTTACATTTTGTAAAGTACCTACGTTAGATCCATCTGAGTTTGCTAAATCTAAATTTAGCGCGTCGCGGTATTCACCATTAGGTATCAATCGCTCATCAAGATCTTTATTCATTCTTCCTGATTGGAAGGTATGGATAAATTCTGGCATATATTAGTGTTTTATTTGCTTAGATTTGTTACGCATAACCTGCGTAATCTCTTCTATTTTGATATTTGATAATCTTAATTTAGCATTACGTCTAGCGGCTTGTTTTTCACGCTTAAACCTTGCTATAATATATTCTGGTGTATTTGATCTAGTTGATAAAATAGCGTAAGCTATATACTTATATAAAGCTTCTTCAGCAAACTTATGCACAGTCATTTCTTCGTCTTTAGCTAAACCGTCACTTATGTATTTTAAAGTAACAATGCGGTTTACCATATCAGAGCTGAAGTGTATTAAACCTTTTATTTGATCTATAAAAAACACACCGTTTGATTGAGAGTTTTCAGGATTAAGACCATAACGTCTACCCAAAAAATGCTCTGTCATTAAATCACCGCTGTTTGTGTTTCTATTGTTTTCACTGTTAACAGGGTTAGAATTAAATCTTTTTAAAGTCTCTGAGTCTTGAGCGTATAATATCTCACCATTGCTGTCAAAAGTATATTCGTAGTTACTATCTTGAACTATAGGTAGTGGATCACTAGTTTTTCTAGCAGGATATATAACATGCTCTAAACCTTGCTCATCTGTCCAGGTTAATTTAACATAGTTTACATAGTCTTGTGGTAAAACCATATATAGCTGAGGACTTATTTCTATTTCTTGTGATTTAAAAGATGGTAGAATATCAAAGTTAAACTCCTGTATACCACGTTGCGCGTGGAAAGCAACATCAGTTCTTTTTATTTTACTTATAACTTTACCTTCACCTACGTAAGATATAATAAAGTTATTTATAATATCTTTTAATGAGACAAATTGGTAGTTACCATAGTCTTCGTCTAAACTATTCCAGACGCCATCTGGTCCTTCGTAATATTGCTCGTTAGTATAGTTTATTAGTCCCATTTATTAAGATTTTTCTTGTTGTATAGTTTCAATTTCTTCTTGATTAGCTACATTATATAAATTGTAGTCTTTAATCAATAAACCAGCCATTTCTAATATCTTTATAACAAGCTCTGTTTCTTCAGATGGATTTAATTCAAAATCAACTGAATTTGAAGCGTCATACAATGGTTCACCAAAAACTATTTGGTACGCCCATTGCGGAGTGATTGGCTTTTTAATATAATTACACCTTACGTTAGAAGTTAATTCAGAATCACCATAAACATTGATTCCAGACGTGTTTTGAGTGTATATAGGACGTGTATTCTTTGGTTTTGTAAGTGGAGATGAGTTGATATATAAAATTTCATTTTTAGCAACTCTCTCGGCTTCTATTTGCTCTGTAGTAGATGTACCGAAACCATCAGTTGTAGTGTTACTATATATAACTGTGCCAAGTCTATATAGATCAGTGGGTAATTCAAACTTAGTATTGTCGTGGTTTAAATTACCTGACGTTACTTCAAATGGACTTATTTTTTCATTTAAAATATTTAACATATCTGAGTACTCTGTGTCATTACCAGGTAATCTTCCAAATTGATTAATATCGTAAAAGTATTGCTCAAATAAATCTAACTGAGCTTGGTTAGCAAATAAATTAAACTCTTGAGCAGTAACATACCCACGTTGCTCTTTATTTAATATAGCTAAAACTTTTTGATATACTGTATCTATGCTTATTGCCATTTGTTATTTTTATTTATAATAGTTAGGCCACCATTACAGCGGCCTAGCTACTATAATGTGACTTATAATTTTTTAATTATATGTTTGTAAACTTCCATACCTTCATCTGTTTTAAAGAAGGCTGCAAGTGCAGAGTAAGGGTGCTCGTCAAAAGGAACAGTCATTAACTTTCTACCAGTTTCACCATATGTAAAAGTTCTCTGATCTGAAGATAATTTTAATATTCCTAAGTCTGTAGCTTTTATACCTACGTTTCTAAGCTCAACGTTATCATCGCTGGCAAGCTCTAAAAATAATATAGGATTTTTCTTAGCAAAAACTAATCCATCTCTTTTAAGCTCGCTAGAAGTTAGCGTATCAACTCTACTTCCGTACTCAACTCTTAATATAGCCTCTAAATTACTTATATCCATTTGTTTAGCCGCTAACAAAGCTTCTATTTCGTATTCCATATAAGCAAGTTCGTTTACAGACTGTTGCACTGGATTATACTCTTCATATACTTTATTTAGCGCTGGGTGATATAATGATAATAGTTTTTGAAGGTTTTGTTGTTGTTTTGGAACAGCTAATAAGCCATCTCTAAAAATTATCCTACCTAATATATATTGACCTTTTTGATCATCAACAAAAGGTGAGTTTTGATTAGTAGCGTATCTAAGCTCTTTTTGTTCTCCTGTTTTTTCATCAAACCAAAGAAGAGGAGATCTTCTAGAGTTTTTTGAAGGCAAAGTAAAAACCAAAGGTGTCTTACCTTGTCTAAGTTGATATAATCTATCTTTAATTTCCCAGCTTGGTTTAACTGGTGCTTGTGATTTTTTTGTAACCACTGGCTGAGGTGCAACCTCAACAGCTTCTTCTGCTTTAGCTTTTTTAGCCATGATATAATAAAATTAAATAGTTAATAAGGGTAATAGTTACCCCCGTTGTTTTAACGAGGGTAAATATTACATTATAATTACTAGATATTAAAATCCAGTAGTTTTGTTGAATAACACAAAGTTATTAGCGCCTTGAACACATAAACATCTTTCTGATAAGAAGTTTACATTCATTTCGTCTACTTCACTTGTGTAATTTCCACCAACAGATCCAGTCACCCAAGACTTCAAGCGGCGATCATCAGCTTCTGAAGCTCGGTAACGAACGTGTAAGAATGGTCTTTGAATGTTTTGACCTAAAATTTGATCGTAAACAGTTGAAGTTCCGGCTGGTACTAAAACACCTAGAGTAGTTCCAGTTACACCAGCAGTTGTAGAATCGTTCAAATATTTCCAGTCAGTTTTGTAAAAGTCATAAGATCCTCTACGGAAACCAGAGAAACCTAAGTTAAGCGCCATATCTTCTGAGTTTTCAAATACTCCATAGGAAGTACCTCCAGATCCATAAGAATTTTGAGCAGCTAACATTAAGTCAATATCTAGAGAAGTAGCACGATTCAAGAAAAGCATGTTTTCTTCAATAGCACCTTGCTTATCTAGTTCAGCTAAAATATCATCAAACTCTAAAATTCCTTCTGAATTAGCGGTGGTATCAGAAAAATCAGGATCGTTGTAAACAAGACCTCTGCTTTCAATAGCTGCAAAAAGACCTTCAGACCCAGTGTAACCAGCTGTAGCAGCAGCTCCAGTTGAATCAGAAACAGCCTCTATCATTGACATTTCTAAATAATCCTCAAAACGAATACGAGCTTCGTGCTCAGATTTTAGATACCAAAGATATCCTCCAGTTCCAGCTTCAGTAGTAACTTCAACCCATCCAATTTGAGCAACATCAGAACCATTGATATTGTACTTGTCTCTTAGGATAATAGGTTTGTTACTAAACTGAGTAAACTTAGCGTCAACAGACTTTTCTACAGCTCCACTACCTTTTTTGTATTCAGAACCATAAACAAAAACTTTAACTCCAGTTTTAGCACCAGCAGTTCCAGCGTCGTAAATAGCGCTTAAATCAGCAGCTCCATAAGGTGCTACAGTAATAGTTGTAGCAGTACCATCACCACCAGTTGTAACTCTAGCTTTAACTACAGTTCCTTCGTAAGCGATAACAATAGTATTACCAGCGTTGATTAAAGCAGCTTTTTGCGCAGCATTTTGAGATCCAGCAACTGCGGGAGCATCATCAGTAAAAGTAACAAGATTAGTCTCGTCTAATACAACAGAACAATCTTCAAAAGCAATGTGAAGACGTCCTTGCTCAGACCAAACTACTTGATCAGAAGCCATAGGCATTTCAGCGCCTACCATTCTTAAAAATCCAGATACAGTACGGTTACCATATCGCTCTACCTCTTTTTCATACACTTCAGGTAGAAATTGTTGTGTAAAATCCATGTCATTTAGAGACAAATAATTGTCACCAAATAGACCTTTAATAGGGCGCGGAGTTACATGATTTAACTCAGCACCAGTTCCAGCAAATCCCTGTGCCATAATTTTTAATTTTTAGTTGTTATTTTTTAATTTTCATTTTTAATTTAGAAGTATCAACGCCGTTAACAGATCTCACTGTCCAACCATTAGAAGTTGTAGTTTTTTCATGACCCCGTCTCGGTTCCATATCTACATTTTTAGCTCTAGCAACACTTGATTTTATAGCATCGGCTTTACCTTGCTCATAAAAGTGTTGTGCTATAGCGTCAGAATTCATAGCGGTGAACAAAGACTTGTGATAACCTTTAGCATCAGACATTTCATTTTTATCGTTTAAGAACTTCTTAACAAAATTATTAATGTCGCTTTGTGAGTTTTTCACGTTGTCTACGTCTTTAACGTTGAAACGATATTTTTTGTCTCCAACAGAATATTCAAAACCTTTGAAATCGTTGTTAAACAAATCGTTTGTTTTCTTTAAAAACGTATTTTTTTGTTGCTCTGCAACTTTAGTTGACTCTTCGTTTTCTTTATTGTAGCGGTTGAAAAATTCAACTGCTTTTTGCTGATCAGGATTTAATCTTGATCCAGCTTTTATTTCATCGTAGTATTTAGACTTTAGGCCTTCTAAATGGTCTTTAGCCTTAGCTAGCTCTTCTTTATAAGCTATTTTTCTTTTTCTAACATCTCTTTCATCATCTAACTCATCATCATAGCTAAAGTCTTCCATTAATATATCGATGTCTTCTTTGTCTAAATGCGGTTTTGTGGTTTCGTAATATTCTCTCAACAACTGATTGTTGTTTAACTTAGAATAATCTTGGTTTAATTTAACGTAGTCTTGTAGAGTTCCACCAGTGTCATTCATAAAGTCTACAACTTTTTGAATATTATCAGGTAGATCAACCCCAGTTTGTTCTTGCTCCTCAATAGCATCAACAACGTCTTCAGTTAATTGCTCTGCTTGCTCTTGTACTTCTTCTTCGGTAATTTCTTCAATTACCGGCGCCTCACTCTGCACGTCTTCAACACGTTGCTCGGTGTTTTCTTCAACCACTTCTTGCAATTCCAAGTTGGTTTCTTCCCGGCTTTCCGCGCTTTCGTCTGTGCTTTGCTCTTGAACTACATCTTGATCTTTTTTGTTTAGTTTACTTAAATCAACCTTTATTACGCCATCTTCTTGCGTAACTGGTTTTGGCGCTTCTTGTTGCGCCTCTTCAACTAAAGAATCTTTAATTTCTTCGTTTTCCATGATAAAATATTATATAATTACTATTATTTATTATCACCTGGGTTATAGTGAACCTAAATCAAACCCACTGCCTAATATATCATTCCCAGATGATTCAAAGTTTTTTGGCGGTAGATCGTTTTTTCTTTGAGCTATAAGTTCGCTTTGCTGCGTAGCTTGTATTTTAGTTCTTTCGTCTTTTCTATCTTCTTTCATTTTATCTTTTCCAGATAAAACTTCACTTTGTTGTTTTTGAAGCTGCATATTTATTTGAAACTCATAAGCCATTAATTGCTTTTTTAATTCAGCTTCTCTTATTAACTTTTCTGCTTCAAAATTAGCTTTAGCTTGCTCTAGCTGTATTTTGCTTTGAGTTAAAGCGCTTTGTTTTTGAACTTCTAATTGCGCAGCAACTTGCTGTGACTGTTGATTAGCTTGCGCTTGAGCTTGGATATTTTGCTGTTGCATTAGCTGATCACGCTCCATTTTCTTTTTACGTCTAAGCTTTAATAACGCGTTAGCTAATTTTATATTTTTAACATCTCTGACATCTATAGCGTCTTCTAAGTCTATAGATTTTTGAGCTATAGCCATTTGTATGTTATTCTCTAATACAGCTTTTTCTTCTTCGTCTGGTTGTAGCTCTATAAATATACCAAAGTCGTAAAGGTGCAACTCACTTAGCTCATCTAGCGTAGCCACATTGTGAACACCTATTTGCTGTATAAAAGCGTCTCTTGTTGGTGAATATTCTAATATGTCTGATATTCTAAGCGATAAGTTTTCTGCTAAGTCAGAAGTTATGAACAAACCACCTGTTAATATATGTCTTGTAGCTGTATTTGAATTAGCGGCTGCAAGTTTTTGCACACCAACTAAAGCATCCTTTGAAGGCGTACTACCATCTCTAGCTTCATTAAGACCCGTCACATCACGAATCATTTGCAGATAATAGTTGTATGTATTTATGAGTTGAGGTATTTTATTACCACCAGATCCACTCGCTATTTCTTGAATAGGTACTTTACCTGGGTTTAAATCACCTTCTTGAGTAAACGATCTACCAATTACAGAACCTGTTTGAAAAAACATGTTTAATGCCTCTTGAGGATTGTAATTAGTCCCATTACCTAAATCAACTTCAGCTAAACCATCAGCGTCTAAATAAACACCGTCTGGTACCATGCGCGATAATACTTGCTGTAGTTTTAAATGTGTTAATTGAATCATATCAGCAAAACCAGTTATACGGCTAACTAAAGACTCAATTTGTCCTTTGTACATACGAGGCGCACAGATGCTATAATTCATTTTAACTTTAGTAAAATCACTTTTTGGTCGCAGCATGTTTTTAGCCATCTCCCATTTAAGCAATTTATCTGTACCTAAAACTAAAACACCTTCATATAAAACCTCTAAAGATCTACCAACTTTTTGTATACCATACTGCTCAAGTATTTCTTGAGGTGGATTAAATTGATCATCTTTGATTAATATTTTTTCAGCTCCAGTAGCGGATTCTTTAACTTTATATACTTCGTTCATGTACGTTTTATAGTTAAAGTACAATATTTGAACGGTATTAGAATCTGTTTCGTCGTAATTAGCTATTGTTCTATCGTAAAAACCATTATTTTGAAAAGCGGTTTTACTGATGTTTTCTAAGTCATCATTAGTTAATTGTGGAAATTGCTTTTTAAGCTCATTAATATGAACTGATTTTATTTCACCAGCGTAATATATGTCATCAAAATATGGTGACTCTGTATATGAATAAACCATATAGGCTGGGTCAACATAATCAACAACTACACCTTCCGATTGTGTAAATCTATTTTTAACAGCTCCAATACCTATAGTTGTTAAATCATAATTAACTCTTTTTCTAGTTAAATCATATTTATTACCTTCTAATAAAACATTAATAGCTTGTTCTTGTGCTATTTCAATATTTTGTTTATAAGTAAGCTGCATGTGTAACTCAAGCTCTTCTTTTGTTTCTGGTAAAGTAGCTGGGTTATTTTCAAATAAATTAATACCTAGGTTCTCCTGCACATACTCGTTTATTTGCTTAGTTTGCATATCACGAATAATAGACTCCATATAAGCAGTTCTTTTGCTTATACCATAAGGATCTTGTGAATATGCGTTTATATCAAAAGCTCTTTCAGATATACCATTAACAACAATATCTACAAACTTAGGTATAATAGGTACTGGCTTCCAGTCTAAGTTCAAATAAGATAAATCACCGTTTATAGATAATTCATCTTTATATTTCTGTATGCTCTGCTCTCCTCGAGCGTACAGTCTTAATCTATGAAAAGTATTTTGATTACTTTTATATCTATTAACACCGTTAGCTGATTTAAACCACTCGTCTTGAATAGCTCTACCAACTTTTAAGCCATACTCAAAAGAGGCTTTTTCTTGATCACTAGCAACTTGACTAGGAAAAAAACTTTTTACAACTGACTCAGCCATATTTATTTCATTATTTTTGATATATTCCCGCCGTTAGTGTATTTAGCGAATTTTATATTTATTGGTTGTTTTTCTATTTTAGCTACAGGTCTGTACAAATGTCTATTACAAGCCATCACAGCTAAACCAGAACTTATAGCAGCATCAAACTTTGTTCTTTTGTTTATATCAAACTTAGCCCAATCATTTAGTGTTTTATTAAAATACATATCTCCATATTGAGCATCTGGTTTTAATCCAACATATTTATCTATGTAAGATTCTATAGCCGCAGCGTGAGCTTGCTTTATATCCTCGCTAGAGTTAGGTATACCACCTATTTCTTTTTCAGCTACAGACAACTTATTCCAAAGTTTATCAGGTCTATTCATTGAATAACCTCTATAACCCCTTCTTTTTAAATAATATAAAAGTCTTGGTTTGTTATTTTCTGCAAGCAAAGGCATGCCATAAAAAACCAAAGCCATTAATACATCTTCAAAAAATATCTCAGCGGTTTGTGGTCTAGCTATGTATTCTAGAAAAAATGTATTTGGTGGAGCATCTTCCATTGAAAACTTAGTTAAACCATGCAAAGCACCTTTAGATCCTTTACCATCTACTGTTCCAGATATATCGTAACTGTCACAGCCAAAAGCACCTATATGTTCGTTTCCTGGGTGCTTAACACCATTTTTTACTATTTGTTTATTTTGTAAATCATAACTAGGAACCCAAGTTATATTAAAATTACCGTTTTGATTCGGCACAAACTTTACTCTAGTATCTTTTATGCCATTTTCCCATTGAAAACTACCTGTCGTTACTACACTTGTATTTCTCAAGTCTTCGTTATAATCTATTTGCTCATATATTTTAACTAAGTTAAATATACTGTTTTTAGTTTCGTCTCTAAAAGCGTGTTCTTCAGTCCTTGGAAACTGTCTATAATATTCGTTTAAAGCGTCTTGGTCACTTCTAAGGCCATCTGCTTCATTGTCCCAGTGTTCTATAACACCAACATCAATTAAATCACCTTGTGGTCCTTCAGTTGGTTCTTGCGGAGTATTGAAAACAGGGTGTCCATAAGAATCAATGAATCCTTCGTAGTTCCACTCCATAGGTATGAACAAAGAATATAGTCCTGAGCTAGTCTGTCCATTCCTATTTCGTTTAGTAACATCGGAGTTGTAATATAGTTTTTTAAAATTTTCTCCACCTTTGTCTAAAGCGTTTGACGTTGAACCCATCATACACTTGCCTATAACTCTAGAACCTAGTCTTAAGCAAGTTTTTGTTACACGCCAGTTATTTAATATATTATCAGGTCTCTCCCATTTACCACTTTCATCGTGGACTAGTAAAGCTAATTTTTCACCATCATAACTATTATCTCCTGTGTTCTTCCAGTCAATAGTAGTGTCTAGTCCTTGTAATATTTCTTGTTCCTTTTTTGCTTGTATTGACTTTTTTGTGAGTCTACTGGCTGGTATTCTATAGGCAAGCTCGGTCTTGGGCCTGTCCATACCGTCCTGGATTGGTTTGAAAAAGAACGGGTAGTTGACGGATATTGGTACAACCTTGTCTGTGAACATTTTCTTAGCATCCGCTCCAGACTTAGACAAGATACCGTACCGTGCATCTGACGTAATTGTCGCCATGTTAACGGCTTCTGCTGAAGACATAAACGAAAATCCTGAACGACGGTTTTTAAGATAACACATTCCGTAAGATCGTGAGTCTGCTTTACAAGCTTCCCAGAATATAAAGAATAATCTGTTTGCTTCTCTAAAATCTGGCTTCCCAACATCAATCTTGGACCACTGCAAGTACATAAAGTGAGTGCCAGTAATGTAAGTAGCCACGCCTCTATTATAGAACCAATGACCTTCTTCTCGTTTTTTAAACTCATTATCAATATAATTTTCCCATTTAGCTTTAAACTCGTCTGGATAATCTCTCCATTCAAATATACTATTAATGTTCTTAAGCTCTTTAGGGTACTCTTTAGCTTCCCACTTATTACTACCTTTAATTAAATTTTTCGGCTCTTTAGGGAGCGCTATTTTAAGACCTTGTATTTCGTATATTTCACCTATTTGACCTGTCTTACTAATAACTACAATATCATTTTCTTTATTGTAACCGTAATTCCATTTTTTAGATTTATTAAGTCTTTTTAATGTATTTATTTTTACAGGTTGAATTATTTTGTATAAACTCTGCTTGTACATTATTTAGACCTCCTTTCCGCAAAACCACTAAAAGTTTTTTTACTTTCTTCTTTTGGTTTATTATCTAAAACAGCTTCTTCTTCTTGTATTCTTGTTAATATCTCAAAAGCGTCAAATATAGCTAGCTTTTTAGTTGCAGCGGCGTTTTTAAGCCTGTCAGCTGAAACATCATCTTCTGTGTTAGTAATAATTTTTTCTTCAGCAACTTTTATTAATTCTTCAACTGCTTTGTGACCAGCTTGGATTATACTCTTTTTCGTTTCCTTGATATTCATATTTAATTGTAATAAGTCTGTTTGGAACTCTGTATAGTCTTTCATTTTCTATAAAAAACTCGTATTCAGCCCCTGGCTTAAAAGAAACTAACGTGCCTTTGTTTATGTAACCGTCGCTGTGTTTTACAACGCCTTTACCAGTAATTTCATTATTTAACTTAAACATATCATCGTCCTGCAAGGGTTTAATAAAAGAAAAACCGCTCGTAGCTTTCCATTTACCATCTCTTTTGTAAGCATAAACCTGGTCTTGTTGTACGAAAAATAAATCTTCTTTAAAATAGCTTTTACTATTTTTCTCCTTACCTCTTACGTCGTAAAATCTTCTAAAAACGTTGTGATGCACTATAACTTCATCGCCTGGTCTGACTTGACTACAGGTAGCTAACGGTGTAGCCACTACAACACCATGCCTACTTACGTATTGATGATTTTGCATTTCTGTATTTAGTATTAACTCAGATTCATCAATTTTAATTTTATTGTTGTTTCTTTCGTCAAACGGTTTAACTATAAAATTAAAAACACTATTCATTAGTATTCTAAATTATATTCAACTGCGATTGCCATGTTTTTGTTAAAATCTTTCCACGGCAATATTTCGTTATTTTTTTTAATATATATAGAGTACTTAGTGTCTTCTTCTATTATATTTTCTATAATATGACCGCCATACACTTCCTGTCCAACAGAATAGTGCATGGCGTCATTTTTATAATCTCTACCTATACTAATCTTCCTTACTAGGTTCATTTTTTGCAATTTTACCATCATTGATATCAATACTAACCTCCCCATAGGTTTCTTTTAATTCATCTTGAAACTCTTGAAGATCTTGTTGCACATTTGATATACTATGTAGCAGTCCGTGTTTTTCGACTTCTAGCTCCCCTAGTTTTAATTGATGTTGATTGTAGTTCTTTACTAAATCTTGAAGCTTAGTTAATTCGTCTTTTTTAATTTTTGCCATTTTATTTAATTTAAGTGTTTAACATATAGTTAAGTATTACGCATTTACGCGTTACTTTAATCTTCTATTGTCATAGTTATAGAAGTTGGGTTTTCTAGTTCGTCAATTTGTGAAGCAATACTGCCTTCAATAGCTTCAACTTGCTCTTCACCCATAGCTTCTTTTGTCCAGTCAACAATTATTTCGTTTGTTAGTTCATCAAAAGGTATAAACTCAGTTTCAGGATTTAAAGTTACTACTTGAGTTCCAATATTAGTTGCTGAATAATCTTCTTTTATTCCACTTACTATCCAGTGCACATTATACACTACATTTGTTTCACCTTCTTCTTGAGGATGCACGTCTACTGTTTTACAGTTCCAATCGTATGTTATCATTTTTTTATTTATTTATTTTAAAATTCTAGGTATTGTTAAAGTATCTATTTGTTTTCCAGATTTTGGATCTAAAATTTCATATCTTACAGTCTCACCACACACCACCATTTTGCCTAATAACCCTATTAGCTGGCCTTTACACCCAAGCACCTCTAGCCGACCGCTTGATCCATCTGCTCCATCTGCCCCAGCTGGACCTTGAACACCTTGAGGCCCGATTGCGCCTGTCGCGCCTTGAGGCCCTTGAGGTCCTTGAGGCCCTTGAGGTCCAGTATTTCCTGCGTCTCCTTTTTCTCCTCTAGAAGCAGCCGTTGATGAGTCTTTACCAAAAGCATCTTTTATAAAAGCATGCAGCTCTTCCACGTCCTGTCTTAAATCTTCAACTTGTTTTAATAAAAATTTATTAGCTTGATATATGCCATCATCGTTAAATAACTCGCTAATATCATTTAAAACGTCTAGTTCTTTAGCTTTTTCTTTAGATATTACTATTTCGCCATTAACATCTTTAACAGCGTCCTGCCCCTCGGACCCTTCTTTATAAAGTTTTTTACCCCTAATGTCGTCGTTTATATTCGCCATATTAAGTTATATTATATTCATACCATATTTGATAAGACACTCCTCTCATTGGAGGCTGGGTTGCCACTCCAGTTACAATTCCTATCTGAACTTCGTCTTCAGCGTTAAAAGTAAAATTATTAGTTCCAAAATCAAAAGTAACTTTCATGCCCGCCGCGCCTCCGCCTGTAACTGTTCCAGCATAGGTTGTGCCGCTTAATACTCCATTTATTTTTTTACGAAAAGTACAAACCGTAGCTGTTGGCGTGTTAGTTACATTTTTTAGTATAATTTTTCTAATTCTACCAGCATATAAAGCAATCCAAGTATTATAATATTGATCTTGAGATGAGTCTATTATGTAATTCGTTGGGATCCACATTGGGTTAGCACCATCTTGCGCTCTTGGAAAATGATCAAATCCACCGCTGTGAAAATGAGAAACATAGCCTTTATATCCGTTAAACGCTTTTATATGACCATTAACATCAAGCTTTTCACTTGGAAGTATTACTCCAATACCAACATCGCCAGAAAAAGGCTGTAAAGAAATTTGTCTTCCATTAGTCCCTGCGTTGTTTGTTGCTTGTATTAGTTGAGTACTAATACCGTTGGCAGAAAACGTCAACTTAGAATCAACAGAGCTATATGGCTTTATAGTTAACGCAGAATATGTTTGGCAAGTAGCTAAGCTACCAGCGCTTCCTCCTGTATTAAAAATATCTAGCTTAGCATCAGGACTAGTCGTGCCTATCCCTACGTTGCCAGAACTGTTAATGCGCATTTTTTCTGCTCCTCCAACTAAAAACAAATGATTACTAGCTATGTAGTTAAATGTTTTAGATCCGTTATCAAGTGTACCGTATGTTGACTCTGCTCTAATACTAAGTTGGTTTGTACCAGCTGTGTCTTTTAATCTTAGATACTGCTTACCTCTAATTTGTCCATCTACGTCCAGCTTGTAGCTTGGATTAGGAATGGCTCCTACTCCAACTGAATTTCCCCACATAACAAGAGCATCATCAGCTGAAGAAGTTTTAAAAGACATATATGGTGAACCGCCGCTTGTTGACTTAGCTTGTAAGCCCATATCAAAAGCAGTGTTGTTATAAGCTCCAATTTTCAACGCGTAAGCAGATTGGTTTGCTGCATATGGTATTGGTGTTACATAGGCTTTTCCGTTATATACGTGCAGTTTTTCACTTGGACTATAAGTCCCAATCCCGACGTTGCCTGTTTGTTTTATAGTAAATTCTTGATTAGCAGCTACAGGATAAGATGCTTCTGAAGTGACTGATCTTATATAAAAATCTCCAGTTGCTTGATTATGAGCACTACCTACGTACCATCCCTTGGAATTATGAGAATCCCATAGTTTTATAGCAGGACTGGTGTTCCAGTTTTGTCCACTACCCTTTAAACTTAATAGATTACTTGGTGTAGTAGTCCCAATCCCTACGTAGCCGCCTTGGGTTATTCTAACTCGTTGGGTGCCATTTGTAGAAAATTGATGCCCGTTAGTACCATCATAAGAATAAACCACATCTTCATTATCATCACTAAATACATAATTGTGCGTAACTACCGAAAACGTGTCAGCGCTTGTTCCGCCAGCAGCAAACATGCTAAATCCTCCGTTTTCTATGTCTAGCAATTTGTTTGGACTAGTCGTTCCAATCCCGACGTTACCTGATGAGTCAATACGCATTCTTTCGAGTTCTGTAGAGCCATTATCAGCATTAAATCTAAAACCGCCATAAGCTGCGCCAGTGTTATCACTTGATAAAAGTTTTACAAATTGCGATTCCGAATTTACCCTAAAAGAATATCCTGAATTAGCGCCTTTAACTTCAAACTTATCTCTAGGACTAGTCGTTCCGATACCTACGTTGCCTGTAGAAGTAAACCTAGTATTAAATACTTGATTACCTGTATATATATCAATATGCTCTTTAGCATTTGCGTCACTTACAAAATCAATAGATTGATGATTTGTAGAATCAACTCGCATCTGAAGCTTATAAGTAGTATTCATCCAATCGCTACCGTTTGCCGTACGAACTTCTTTAAAATCTAAATGATGTCTTTGTCCGGTTATTTCTGCGTGGTAAACAGTATCACCCGCAACACTTCCTAAGTTTCCGTTATCTACTAACAACTTTCCAGCTACCTCAAGTTTTTGTGAAGGACTAGTCGTACCAATCCCAACGTTGCCTGTTGAGGTTTTGATTGCAAAAACATCTGAACCATTAAGATTTACAAACATTCCGCCGTAACTAGCATCACCAATTAACCTTATTCTAGCGTTCGTATAAGGAGATGTTTGCTTATAGTGGTACCATTCAGATCCAATAAACCCAGGATTATTATGCCAGGAAATTCCCCCCATGCTTGGAGAACTATTGTTCGAATAAGCGTAGAGGCCTTGTCCAGGATTAGAACTGGTACTGTTTAATCTTATGTTTCCATTTTCTACAGTAAGTTTATCGGTAGGAGTCGTCGTACCGATCCCGACTTTTCCAGCCGAATCACAAGTTAAAGCTGTACTAAAATTAGATTTTAAAGTAAGAGTAGTAGCCCCTAATATTACACCTGACTGATCTAAATTACTTGTTCCAACAGAAAATACAGCTGAATAATTATCAAGATTTAACCTGCTATTACCAGACACATTATTAAGTCTAAAAGTATTGCTTCCTGTGTTATGAATTAAAGATCCTTCTTGAGTTCCTAATGAATTATCGAAAGAAATAGTGCTTGACCCAACTGATAGGTCTGCTTGTAATTTTAAAATAGGCGCAGCATCCAAAACGTGCAATATTGATCCAGGGTTAGTTGTTCCAATACCTACTCTATTATTAACGGTGTCTGTGTACAACACGCCGTTGTCCACGTCAATTCCATTTAAAAATTTTATTGACATAAATTAAATTTTATTATTTATTACGAATAACTTACTGTCTTGTCAGTTAATCCGTTTTTAGCGTCTATAACCACTACTCTAATATCGCCTATACCTTCAGCTACTAATTCTGTTCCAGTTAAAGAAAATATTATTGATATAGCGGAGTTGCTGGTGTGATCCACGTCAGCGTGAACTATGCTGCCGCTTGTGGTATCGTAAAGTTGCACTATTAAGTTTTTAGAGCTTAAGCCATGCGTAAATGAAGCTGTGTTGTTACCCGCCATTGCACTAACATCTATAAGCGCTGCGGCTGTTGCTAATTGAGTATCAGTCCCCGCGTTAGCCCAAGAAAAAGTTCCATCACCATCAGAAGCTAGTACTTGGCCAGCTGTGCCGTTAGATCCTACTTTAAGCTCCGCAGCTCCAACAACATTTTCGTCAATACTGGCGCTTAAAACAACATTGCCAGAACCATTAAAACTAACTGTGGCGGCTGAAATATCACCATCTATAGAAAAGTTTTGCGAAGATGCTAATGTTGTAGCTGTATCAGCGTTACCTTCTAAGTCAGCAATTAATGTACCGGTTGTAGCGATAGTTCCCGTGCCAGCTGGTTCTGAAGTGGCAATACCTAAAGCAAATTTAGGTGTTGAAACGCCAGTACTAGCATCATACCACATACCCGGGTATTTTGTCCCAGAAGAAACAATCTTACCGTACCAACCGATATCTGAAGCGTTAGCTGTATTATCTTTAGCGTACTTCATCATATTGTCGCCAATAGCAACAGTTGTTGAGTCTATAGTTGTTGTTGTTCCTTGAACATCTAAGTTACCACCTATTGTTACGGTTGTTCCGTCATCTGAAATAGAAGAGTCTTCTATGCCTGTTCCTCCTGTTGACCATTTTGGCACTGTGTTTGCTGTGCCAGTGCCTGTTACTGTACCTTGATATTGATCTGTACTGTTTATTTTCACCGTTTGATCAGATGATGTAAAATCAACGGTTACATTCGTGCCGCCTTCAAATCTTAAACCAGTAGTATCAGTTGCAGTAAACTGAGTAGTACCAGCTGCGTTTTTAACAGGTAAAGAGGTTGTATTTACATTTGGATTTGCGGGAAGTGTAAAGGTTGTTAACTCGTGTCCTGTAACGTGTCCTGTTGTGTTAGTTGTAACACCAGTATACGCATCAAAAGTTCCTCCAAATGCTAAAGTAGCACTGTCTGTAGTTTCTGTATCTGTAAAAGTGTCATGTGTTACAGATATAGTTGAATTGCCTGATTGGTTAGCTGTAAATGTTCCAGAACCACCTAATGCTCCTGTGCCTTGCACTGTCAGTGTTCCATTGTTTACAGTTGGTATACTTGGGAAAGTAACTAAGTTACCTTCACCGTCTATGTATTCAGAAGACGCACCGCCAAAAGACAATGTTAGCGTACCATTTTGTGTTATTGTATTACCAGAAGTTGCATTACCATCTGAATCCAATGTAACGCTAGTAATACCAGTATCAGTTCCATCTAAGCTAATCCAAGCGCTACCGTTATAGTACTGCATTGTGTTTGTTCCCGTGTCGTAAAGAAATTTACCTTCAACATTAGAAGCGTTTGTGGTTGTTGTTTTGTGAAGTATTGCGTTTTGTAATTCTGATACGCTTCGTAAGTCTAAATGATTTAAAAATGGAATTGCCATATTTTTAGTTTAAATAAGCGTAACCACTTTCCGCGGCCGCTAGGTTAATTGTTAAGTTGTTTTGGTCTATATATTGTACTCCAGCAAACGCCCCCACGTTTTCATATACCTGGTTGCTGCTGGAGAATTTTATGCTAACGCTTGGAAATTTATTTAAGTTGTGATTTATAGTCCAAGTTGTTGAAGCGTTTATTTGCCTATGCGCATATGTTGCGTCCTGGGCGTACATTGATATAGAGTATATCTTTTCTAACGCTAAAGCCCCATTACCTGATACATAATCTAATCCTATATCGTAGTTGTTTAAATTATCCTCGTCTTCAACTATACTAGTCATGTCAAAAACGCCATAGTTATTTGGCTCCACAATATCAACTAGTAATATTCTTTTAGCTTTATACTCTAGTAAAAAGTTTTGTATGTTTTTGTTGCTAGCGGTTACTTCGTTAACTTTAATAGTAGTTAAACTATTTATAGCAGCGCCATCAACTGGACCATATAAACCTCCAGCCTGCATTTGGTCTACAAACTTCCAGGAGTGTTGGCTGTTAACGTTAACGTAGCCTTTAGATAAAAATTCACCTAAATCAGCTAGATTGAAATTTTTAGTAACTGCTCCAGAAGCATCAGTACCTATCACCTTGTCTTGAGCGGTAACGTTATTATCTATTGCATATGTACTAATCCTAGCCATTTAGTCTTTTTTTGTTATAGCTTTTGCTTTTTCCCAAGTTCTACCCACAAAGTAAGCACCATACACTGTTACAAGCAATGTTTGGAATATTGGTATATATTCTTCGGCTATATTGAACTCACCTATATTACCATCAAAAAAAGCACAAACAGTAAATATAACAGTTAGATATATAAGCACCATAGGCCTTATATTCTTAGATAAAAAGCTGTCAGACTCCATATCTGCTTTCCATCGTGCTGTTACTTGCTCTTGCGCTTCTTTATCAGCTTTCTCAAGAATTTCAGTTATCAGTCTTTGCGCTTCTAACTTTTCTTCTTTGGTAGTAGTTAGTTTATCGATAACGTCACCAACTTCTTTGATGACGCTACCGGTTAACCATTGCCAAATTTTTTTCATTAAAAATATTAATCAAAAAGTTTTTCTAAACCAAAGAAAGTCCCTCTTTGAGCTCCTCTAGCTAATCTCGTCTGTCTTTTAGATTCAGCCCCTCCTTTAACTAAGTCATTAGACACGGCTTTAGCAACTTTTTCAACTGCTTTTTTCGCGCTATTTTCTTTTTTTTCTTTTTTAGTTCCAGTTTTAGGTTCTTCTGCTTGTTTAGCCATAGAACCATACTTAGCCATTGATTTTGGAGCACCTAAGCCGCGTGGTCCAATTCCTTTTCCGTTGTTTGCCATTTTAATTGTTTTGTTTGTTATAATATATAGTGCCATTCCAGTCTCCTTTAAAAATGGCTTTCATTTTTTGTTTATTTACTATCTTGTATGTAACTGAAACTCTATGGTTGTTTTCTTTGTAAAATATAGTTGTTTTAATTTTTCTATTATTAAATCTAACAACTTTTTCTTCTACTGTTTCTAAAAAGGTTGTCTTAACGTTATCAAGACTGTTTACCTCAAAGTAATAGTTATATATCTCTAAGTTTTTATTTTTTTCAGTTATAAGCATTGTGTAGTTACTTCCGTCACTTTTCCACGTGCCTATAAAATTATTTTGTTTTACTTCTGGTTTTACTAATACTGTAGATACTAGCATGCTTAATGTTAAGAATAATGTTTTCATTTTTAAAATTTAATTATATTATGTATATATAATATAATTACACATTATATATATATTTAAGCTTCTCTGAAGTTAGACATTATAGTATTTTTTTCTTCTACTCTTGCTATTGTATTTAAAGCTTTTATAGTTTGTTCCTCACCAAAAGCTTTTAAAAACAACTCTTCTTTTATGCCTGGATCTTCCTTTATTAACTTCTTTAATGACTCAGCATCGTACTTTTCACCAAACTCATGGTTTATTCTAGCTCTTAGTTCATTAAAATTACCGTAAAGCTCTTCTGGTCTAGACAAATACTCTCTTTGTGATTTAGATAAATTAGCATCTCTAGTAGCTTTCATTATATCACCACCCATAAAATTAACTACTGTTTGACCCATAGCTGAGTCAAAGTTTGAAAAATGTGTTAACTCATGAGATAACTTTGGTCCTTCAGCGCCAATCTCTTTACCGGTTTTTGGATCATATGATGTTCCTACACCTATATTTCTATGTAAACCTGTTTTAGGTTCATATGAGGTAACTACAGAAGCATAGCCGTGTTCTGGCGCTTGACCAGATAATATTCTAGCTTGTTTAGCTGTTTCCGCCATTTTCTGTATTGTTTCTAAACTAAACTTTTCGCCTTTAGCTGTTACGGCTTGTTTTTGTACAGCTCGTTGAGCCTCAGGATCACTATAATATTTAGAAAACCAACTAGATTCAGGTACAGGTCTACCAGCTTTAGCTTCTTCTTGTTTTAACGCTGGGTTGACCGCTTCAAAAAAACCTATAGATTTATCGGTTTTGCCTTTTGTTAATAAATCTTTGCCTTTATGTATTTCAGCTATATGAGCAAATTGATGGCCTTCATACGTAGGTTTTCTTGTTTTAGCAACAAGTCCTAAATCTACCTCTGGTAAAACCTCTGTTTTAATAGGTTGCTCATTATTAGTTAAACCATCTGTGTTTAACTTTTTTTTCATATTGAAAGCCATATTTTTATTTTTTATAAGGAAAGGCTTTGTTTAAAGCTTCTTTTCTTTTTTTACAACCGCAATCACCCGGTAGTTTTTCAACCATTTTCTTTATACCAGTAGCTTTTGTAAACTTTTCTATTGAGTCTCCTAATCCTTTTGATTCCATAGTATTATATTAAAATCTACTGCAGCACCATCTTTTTCTTGCCGCTCTACCTCTTTCTCCTGTCCAGCTTTTAGACCTAGAGCAAAAAGCTTTTTGTCTTTTATAAGCTTTGGTACCAACTTTAACATCACACTTAGTTACAGCTGTTTTTAGCTTGCTACCTGGGTTTTGTTTTCTATAAGATGCTACTCCGGCTTTAGTCATACCAGCGCCTTCTTTCTTGCTTCTAAAGTGTCTACCTTTGCCTTTTGTTCTTTTGTTTGTTTGTTTGTTTGGCGACGGTAGTTTAACATCAAAAACAACCGGATCAATAGGTGGCGTAGTTATATCTACACCTTTTTTCATGAGTTTAGAAGACTCTTGAACCTTCATTGTTTCAAGCCTGTCTTTTAACCTATTTTGTTTTTCTTTCTGCTTAGCTTCGTATGTAGAGTCAAAACCTTCTTGTGCTACTTTAGAATAGTCAACACCAGTGCCAGCCGCGTAGCCAGCGCCTTCCACTAAAGAAGAGCTCATCTTAAAAGCAGAAGCTTTAGCTTTGTTTGTTATTATATTTCCTTTATAAGCCATAATTATGATAGTTTGTTAGCTTCTTTTTCCCACTCAAAATCGTCACCTTCTTGTCCTTTTTCAGAGCCATCCATAGCAATCAACATGCCTTGATCTCTTTTGTATACTCTAGATGGTGATTTTGTATCTTTCTTCCACGTTACTATAGCATCGTTATAATCTAATTTATTCTGAAGCATCTGGCAGTGGTGTACATTTTCGTGTGCTATAGCAGCTTTCTTTTTAGCCGCAGAAACGTTTTTGTTAACAAAAGTTGTACCATCTCTATTGGCTTCAGCTATAATGCCTTTATCTAAATTTTTTTCAAAAACTGGTCTACCAAATGTAGATAACTCTTCATTGTAGCCGAATAGATCTCCTTTTGATTTTAGTTTAAAACTCATTATTTTTTATAACCACAAGATTTTTTAGGAAGCGCGCTACCGTCTTGCTGAGCAGTAACACCCATTGCTTTAGCTGCTTTAACACCTTTTGGCCCTGAATTAATAAGTGATTGTTGTCCTTTGTTTTTTGCGGCGTACTTGTTTGGTGATCCGCAATCACAAGGCTGTTTACATCCGCAACCTAAAATAGGCTGTGTCGTTGCGCCGCTTTGTGTTGATTTTTGCACTCTTGCTGTGATTGGTAAGTTCATAGTTTTTTAGTTTTATCTTTCGTTGTCTTTTATCATATCATCAATAGCCTTGTTGTAGACTTTATCTGTATATGTTTTGTTTTTGTAAAATTTACTAGACGCTGAGGTTGGTATATCCTCTTCGCCTAGTAATATTCTGTATATTCTAGTTATTAAATGCTTACATTTTGTTGACACTTTATATACGGCATATTTAGATGTCGTTCTGTTTCTTTCTTTAAAAACATCTATCCAACCATCACGTCTTAATCTCTCCCATCTATGTTTATCCCAGCTGTAAGTGTAAACACCATCTATAAAATCATTACGTGTAAAAAACTGTTTGCAATCTAAATATATCAATAACTCTAGATCGGCATCTTTTATATCATAAGTTTTACAGGCCCATTTGCGAACGAGCCTGTAATACTTTAATAAATTCATTTCACGTAAATCTTGACTACTTAGTCTCATTCAACTATAACTACGTCAGATATTTTTATAACATAATAAAGTTTTTCGTCATATTCTATACCATGACCCGCGTGTTTGTCGTATCTAATAGTATCACCTACTTTTACAACTGGAACTTGATCACCAACGCTTATAACTTTACCTTTTGAATATCTTACGTCTTTGTCTTGAGATTCAGTAAGCTCAAGGCCGCCTACTTTCTTTGGAGCCTCTTTTATTTTATCTACTACTAAATAATAATTAATTGCTTGCATCGTCTAATCTTTTATTACTGATTACACAATCTGCAGACAAAATAGTAGTTGCAACACTAACGGCGTTTTTTAGCGCCGATTTTGTAACCAAAACCGGGTCTATAATACCGTGTTTAATCATATTTACTTTTACACCGGTTTTAACGTCTAGCCCAGTGTTTTTACGATCAAAATATTTTTCCTCTATACCAGCGTTGCTAAGTATAGTTTTATAAGGAGCTTTGATAGCTTCAAGTAATATTTCTTCACCAGTAGACTTTGCTTTAACGTTTTGAGCTGCGTTTAATAATGCTACACCACCGCCAGCAACAATGCCTTCTTTTAAAGCCGCCTTAGTAGCGTAAATAGCGTCTTCAACCCTATCTTTCTTTTCTTTGAGTTCGACTTTACTGTCAGCACCGACTTTGATAATACCGACAACACCGGATAGCATTGCAAGGCGCTGCTCGAGCTTTTTCTTAAAGAATCCATTAGTTTCTTTTTTTATATTTTTCTTTACGTCCTCTATGCGATCACTTAACTCATCACCTTTGTCTTCTACTTGCAAAACCGTATTGCTATTGTCTGTTACAGCTTTTACAGCTCTACCTAGTACTGATGGATCTATAAGATCTAGATCATCACCAAGTTCTTCATTCATTAGCTTGGCTCCAGTTAAAAAAGCTAGGTCCTCCATAGACTGCAGCTTAGTAGGGCCAAAACCAGGTGGATCTACAATGTTGACTTTTATATTGCCTTTAACTTTATTAGCGACTAGAGTTGCGTACGGTTGCTGCTCTACATCTGCTACAATGAGCAAAGGTTTTTTGTCTTTAATAACAAACTCTAATACACTTTGTATTTTTCTAATGTTTGGTATTGGTGAGGAAACTAAAAGAACATAAGGGTTATCTAGCGTGCAAACAGATTTTTCTTTGTCTGTAGCTAAGTGTGGAGATTTTAATTTAGAATCAAATTGAACGCCATCAACAAACTCAACATAGGTCTCGTTTGTCTCAGACTCTTCCATTAAAACAACTCCATCTTTGCCAACTTTTTCGTAAGCTTCTCCAATTTTTTGTCCAAGCTCGATGTCATTGTTGCAAGAAATACTAGCAACTTCTCTAAGCATTTTATTCTTAACAGGTATACTGGTTTTGTCAAGATAAACCATAACTTTTTCGCTGCATTGTTGAATGCCAGCTTTAACGTCTCTAATCGTTTCTTCATTATCTGAATCGTTTATACTCTTTAATATAGAATAAGCAAGGACGGTAGCCGTCGTGGTACCGTCACCCGCTTCTCTCACTGTGTTTGCGGCAGCCTCTTTAATCAAGGTTGCTCCAATATTTTCGACCGGATCTATCAAGACTACGCTTTCTGCAACGGTTACTCCGTCTTTTGTAATCACCGGTCGGCCAAGAGCGTCTTCATAAATTACGCATTTTCCAGAAGCACCAAGGGTACTCTTTACTGCGTTTGTTAATTTTTCAACGCCTGACATTATTTTACTGTTGGCTGCATCGCCAAACGTCAGATCTTTTACTATCTGACTTGGGTTATTAAATTCCATTTAATTAAATTTTTATTTAAATTATTTATCGAATGTTTTGACCACTTTAGGTCCGTTTACAAAGTCAATCTTTTTCACGTAATGCTCTATTGTCTTATCTATCGATGTTTCCGCAGCTTCTATAGTTTCTCTGCGAGTTACATCGTTCCAATTTTCATTATCACGTAAATCTTTGTACTCTGTTTGGTAATATCCGTTTGGTAGCTGAACGATGCGCCAGTTTTGTTTATCGGCAATATGGTTCCATAGTTTTAAACGGTTTTCGTTTGGTTGTGGTTGACTACTCCACGTATTAGTCGAATAATAAACTGTCATTGGTTTTGGTTTTAAAGGTTATTAATATATACATATAATCACTTGTATTTTACAAATCTTTAATAAATCTTATAAAAGCTGCTGCGTTAGAAGGAGTTCCCCCAAATCCAGCTTGACTTAAAGCATTGATGCTTGAGTTAGCCGATACGCCCCATAGCGGGTTTTGTGGTGAATTGTTATCCATCCAGTAAAATTCAAATCTACTAAAACCTTGAAATTCTAAAACACTTGTTGTTGAGTTAAAACTTGCGTAACCATACCCTTGAACATTTAAGCCAGTATCTCCTAATCCAGTCGTGTTTGTTAATATCTGTGAGTCCCACTCACCGGGGTTCGCGCCAAGAGGGTTAAGATTACCAGATAAAGAACAACCAAGAGATAAAAAATCGTTAGATGTTGGTAGTCTATAGCCAGAAGGTGGCGATACTTGATCTTTAGCAAAAATATTATAAAGCAACCCATAACCAGCATTGTTAGAATCAAAGTTTACATAACAAGCAGCTGGTGATCCTAGTTGTAGATGGTTATGCCAGGCAGTACTACTAGTCACAATAGGTATTAATCCCTCCAAAACTGATATGTATCGCGTATTGGAGTTAACTGTTTGCCACAATAACGAACATATAGTTTCAGTGTTAATATCGGTAGGAGGCCAAACTCTTTGATCTCCACGAAATATATTTGTTACTGTTGAGCTACCTACTAGTATTCTTGATGATTTTGGCTCTACATCTCTATATCTAATCTCTCCCATGTTTTTATGTATCAAGCAATATATAAAGTGTAGCATTATCTACATTACTTCCAAGCCCTATATATTCAGCTTTAGTTAAAGTTACTATATATTTAATTTTAGGCATTGAAGTATAAACATCTGTATTATTTACAACAGCGTCTGGAGCTGAAACTGTTACATTTCCAGTAGTAGTGTCTACTGATATGTTGGTACCAGCGTTAACTGATTCTACAGCTCCTGGATCTCCTTTGTCCCCTTTATCCCCTTTTGGCCCTATTGGTCCTTGATCACCAGTTGGTCCGGCTGGCCCTTGATCCCCAGTATCTCCTTTCGGCCCTGGTTCACCTTGCTGGCCTTGCTGTCCATTTTGGCCGTTTATACCAGCCTGCCCTTGATCTCCTTGAAGACCTGTGTTTCCTTGAATACCTTGAGGACCTCTTAATGGGCCGATGTTTACCCATTCTCCCTCAGCTGTCCATGCATAACCGTCTCCAGCTGTTGCGCCGCCTCCAGCTGTGGTTATAACCCATAAATCACCAGCACTTCCTGAAGCAGGTAGATCACCCACTGTTTCTTTTGTACCTTGTATATTTATTGAAGTTCCATCTGCACCTGGCAATCCTTGGGCTCCTGCTGCTCCTGTAGGTCCTGCTGGACCTGTTTGTCCTGTTTGCCCAGGTGCTCCGTCTTGCCCATCTGAACCATCTTGCCCTGCTGGTCCCGCAGCTCCGGCTGGTCCGGTTGGTCCTGTAGCACCCGCTGGACCCTGTGGACCTGTAGCACCAGTTGAGCCCGCGCCTATATAGCCAGCCAATGCTGCTACACTGAAGTTTTTTGTTTTTCCAAAGTCAACACCTTGTTTTCCGTCAGAACCTACGACTTTATCCTCTGGATTTATCTCAACGTCGTTTGAGTATGTCTTAATTCTTGCCATGTTTGTTGTTTAATAGTTTTTATTACTTTCTTTTTTAGTCCCTTGACCGTCGTTTCCGCGGTTTTGAGCTGGAGTTTCCCATCTTTTGTCTTTATGGTCCCAATCTTTACCTTTTGCAGCTGAAGGATTAGCTCTTCTACGCCTTTGATTCTCTGCTTTCTTCCTTCTACGCTCAGGAGTCATCGCTGCAGCCTTGTCTCTAGCTGCTTTTGCTCGCCTAGCGGCTGGTGATAATTTCTGTTTTGCCATAAATGTATAATCACTTGGTTAATTTACTACTTAAATGTGACATTAGGGTGCTACTTATATAACTTATAAGGCTTATGTCATACTTTTTTGTTAGATATAGGGAAGTATAGCTCAGCACCCCTCCGTTCAACAGGGTGGCCCCCAGCACAAAATCAAATTTTTTGACCCAGGCCCCCTAGTTTTACAACGTTTCTCACGAATTTTTTAGGTTTTTGTTACGTTAGACCTATCATATATCATAGCCTACAACTAATTTCGCAAATAAAATTGCATGTATAGCATTACAGAGTAAATACGATTCGACTTAGATGATAATAATGTAAATAAAAACTAATAATAATAAAATAAAATACTATGCAATTAATAAACTACATTGATTTCACTTCAATATGTGAAGATAACAATTTGAAATATGGCGACTTGTCACCAAAACAACAAATTGAATTAGAAATAATATTACAACAATTTATAAATCAAAATAAATAAATACAAACTAAATACGAATACATTCTGATAATATAAATGTAACTAATAAATAATAAATAATAATATAAATATAATAACTATGCAAAATTTAAAATCAAAAAGATTTGTTGTACGCAAATCACTAATCGGAAAAAATCAAATCATTGAAGTAACTTTCAAAAATGGTAAGTCGTTCACTTACAATCATGATAAAGTATATGAAATTATGAAAGATAAATTAAATTCTATGAATTGTTTTGAAAAGTACAAATCATACACTTCATCAACAAGTGTGCCAGTAATACTACGCGATAAAGAAGTCGTTTAGTATTACAAACTTACGGGTGACTGTCCGAACCTTCAGGCAACGGGAAAACTGGGCAGAATAAATATGTGATTGGAATAGATTCGTAAGTGGCCCCAACTTGTGGTCGCATAATGCGACTTCAAGTTTTGCCATTCTTGTTGAGTCAGTTGAAACCAAAACTGTGACAATAGCCTGTTACTTGGTTATCTTAATAGTCTAATGTCACACTTTTAATCACTATATTTAAATTAGATATAGAGAGAGGGAGAGTAGTACCTCATCACTAATATTAACTACAAAATAAAACAACCACTTTATACAAACAAAATACGATACACTACAGATAATAATAATATGAAACGAATAAAATATATATCACTCTTATCAAAATGGCTTCAAAGTAATCCAGAAGTTTATGTACAACAGGTTTTACCTCAATGTATATCAGAAGAAATATACTATTATCAAAGATGTCAACAAGAATTATTTAAACTTTAAAACTAATTACTATGCAATTTATACTAAATCTACCTAACGGTAAACAAATAGATATGAGTAGATACATACTCATGCAAATCAACGGCGATATAACTCGCGAAGATGTTCAAGATAAAATTAAAGAATTAACTAATAAAAATAAATAACTATGCAACATAGAAATATACCTTATGAATATCGTGAGTGGACTGCTTCAAACGGTCAAGAGTGTTCATCATACTCATGCAAGTACTTTAACTTCTATCCTTATCACTTAATATCATTTCCTGCAGACACTGAAGCAGAAATGCAAAGCAAAATCGATGAGTTATTAGACAATCGAGTACAATACGAATACAAGCGTAAACTGTCTAATGCAGGCGCTGCAGCGTATTACGCAAGTAAGTCTACTCATGATAATTATACAGGCGATTAAACAAATTATTAACTATTAAAACTAAATACTATGAATATAGAATACCACAAAGTATGGCGTATTGCTCTGAGACTATACCCAGACATTCACCCATCTAAATTAAACCAAGAACAAAAAGATAAATGCTTAGAAATTTACTATGACTATTACTAAAACATTATACATAGATATGGACGGCGTACTCGTCGACTTGCAATCTAACTTAGACAAGCAAGGTTGGCATCAGAATGTCTTTAAAGACCCACCTCCAATGGCAGGTGCTGTTGAAGCGTTCAATGAATTATGCTTCGATGAAGACTACGACGTCTATATTCTATCAACTGCTCCGTGGAATATACCAAATTCTTGGACACAGAAACGCTTATGGGTTAGTAAATACTTAGGTGGTAAAGCTCATAAACGCTTGATTCTTTGTAACCATAAGAATTTATTACGCGGTGATATACTCATCGATGACAGAACTGCAAACGGCGCAGGTGAATTTGACGGTGAACTAATACAGTTTGGCACAGAAAAATTTCCAAATTGGCAACAAACGCTTAAATACTTATTAAAATGAAAAAGAATAAACGTAAATTTTCACATCATAAACTAAAACAAGTACAAATTAAATTACTTGAACAAGAGTACTATGATCGCTTAAACGCAGAAATACCACAATGGCAACAATCTTTTTACAAATAAAATACGATTTACCTCAGATAATATATATGTAACATTTAAATAAATAACTATGCAAAAAATTAAATTCTTCAAAAAAGACAATCACAACTTCGCCCGTATTGGCATTCAAGATTACAAAGGCTACACTGTCGGCAACTTGCCCGCTAAATTTGCTTTCATCTACAATGAAGATCAAGACAAAGAAGGCATAACAGAGTGGTTCAACTACAAAGGTCTAACTTACGTACCAAAATCAGATAATCCATGGGCGTAATGACTATGAAAGAGCTATGTGAATACTCTTTACAACAGAAAAAATTACGTGCAAGAGGGCATAGACTCAAGCACGCCCACGACGGTATGTGCAGTGGACTTACAAATGTCGAGTACAACAGAGTTGTAACTAGGCAAAAATCTACCTTTTCAAAAGCTAGAAAGTTCACGCACAATCGTATGTGGCTAGATACACACAAGAAATTTGACACTAAACAATTAAATATTATAGTAAAATCATGACTAATTATCAAAGACAACAACTAGAACTAGAAAACAACTTCGTTCATAGTATGCTAGTCGACTACGGAATCAGAGAAGTAACAACGGCTAAACAAGCTAAAAATGGTACTCGTGAGTTTGAGTTTCCTGTACCTTGCTATTCAAAGCCTCGACTCAAATGGTTTAAGCGTAAGAAATATGACTTAAAAGACTTACCTCGTCTTCGCATCGCTTCATTCAAATCAGGTTATGTACGTAAACAAAACGGTGCATACACTGCTTATCAAATAAATCCTGTCTATATGCAGAATATTCAATATGTATGGATGCGAGACAACGGTGAGCTTTATACTTCAAACTGTGAAAGTCATGCGCGAGCGCTTATATATTCACCAATTGTAAGACTAAACTATATACTAAAATTTTATCTAAAAAACTATGCAAACAATTAAACTAACGGAAAACGACTGCACTTTTGTGCACTATGTACTACGCATGTACGCTAACCAAACACCTGGGTTAGACCAAGAAGACAAAGAAGAAATCTACGAAGTAGCAAATAAATTTAAATAATATGAAACAAGTAAAAGAATATATAGACAATGAGTTAAGTAAACTAGATCGTGGCATAGTAGCTACGCCTAACGAAGACTACCTTTTACAGTTTACAGAAGCTAATAATGGAAGTAATGATTATTTACTAATGCAAATGGCTAAAAACTATGGTTACAAGCTAGCTTTACTTAATGTAAACGACGAAATTTACAAACAAGACAAACCCCTTATAAAACTATAAAACCAAGAAAAAAATGAGTAAAATGTCAGAAATAGATCTTATAGCGCAAGGCGTTGCGGATCACTGTATGGAAATAATGTATGACAGTGTTGAATGGCAAATAGGTGATATACCTCTAGATGGCGATGACTACAATGCTATACACGCCTACACTATGAAAAAAGCGATAGAAAATATGTTTTACCATTTTTTTGAACGTGAAACCCATGAGTCACATATAAAAAATACAAACAAAATACAATTGCTATTGGATAATATAAATGAATAATAATTAAAATAATAAACTATGTATTGTAAATGCGGCGAAAAAGTACACCCTGTACGACTAGAATTAGGCTATAAAACTTGTGTTAAACACAGTCAAACCCAAACATACTCGTATGTACCTATCATCGAGCATAAAACAGGTAATACAATACAAATCGTCAGCCAAGAAGTTAGCGCTTCTGTACACAGAGCTTGGCGGCGTAAATAGCTAGACGAGTAGCTTAATTAGGTATGATTAAAGGCGACTAGGCACAGCGTGACGTCGGCTCGATGATTACACATAAGTTAATTGCTAGCGGGAACTAGGTCAGGTGATCTTTAGGTCAGGCTACCGACGGATATGAGACAGGTATGAGGTTCGAATCCTCACTAGTTACAAAGCGGCATCCGCGGTATGCTGCCCCTTACGGGAAACATGTGCTATAAGCATCAAGCCTTTTAGGTTGAAAACAAGTAAGGGATTATGGGGGTGATATGGTTTTGACGTGATAGAAAGCCTATATGGAACTATCA
>Ga0208434_1000099_pt1 | contig 45810 bp, 58 predicted proteins | sample 13_taG_FD_184086 | JGI IMG/M metagenome (GOLD analysis project Ga0208434, IMG submission 184086) | Marine viral communities from the Subarctic Pacific Ocean - 13_ETSP_OMZ_AT15268 metaG (SPAdes) (version 2) | ecosystem: Environmental > Aquatic > Marine > Oceanic | place: Pacific Ocean | collected... | reverse complement strand
TTCACCACGGACGCAGCTACATGCTTTGGACTGAAACAAACATCATCCTTGCCGTTGTCGGTATGGTGGGATTGTTCGCGTCTGCTATCATCTGGCAACGCGCTAACCGTATCACTTCTAAATACTATGGCAAAAAGTAAATCACTGGATGATGACTACTTCATCAAAAATGCTGTGCTGTGTTGGCTACATCATTATGGCAACAAAGGGCACAGATGGGATGACATCTATAAAGAATTAGCATCCCGCGAAACGTACACCACCAACCCAACTACAAGCCGTGCTACAAAAACCACAACTAAAAGAGTACGAGTACAAAACAACGACTGACAGTCAGGTGCGCTATCTTTTAGCACCCGATTCAGAGCACGCTGCATGGGCTGCTGCTGAGTTGTCCGGTGGCAGTCAAAATGTCCTAGATGTGAGGTTATGTGATGAGTGGTAAGTATTACCCAAACAATTGGGAGGCATGGAATGAGATGCCTGAAGACTTCCTAGCAACTCCCACATGGGAGGAATTTGAAGACTGGAAGCTGCGCGGCTGGGAGATCCCAAGCTCTGTTTGTTGTATCATCCGCGCTAACACCAACAAAGGCAAAGTCAAAGAGTTTGTCTACCAAAAACAACACGCAGCAGAAGAACGCATCCGATTACTTATGGCTGAGGGTGTAGAATTTACTGTTGTCACTGAAGATCAAATCCGCCACGTTACACCTGTTACTGATGAGCATTATCTCGATTAAACAATTTGAAGAACTTAGTGAGATCTACCCTGAGCTGACTCAGTGCTACGATCTCGATTCCACATTCACCACGGACGCAGAGGAGCCTATTGCCTACACCAGCCCAGATTGATGAACAGATACAACTTGAGCGTGATGCGATTGCTCAAGGATTAAAGAAACTACACAAGAACACACGCGACTTAGAAGGCAAAGAGTATGCGTCTGCTAGTGTGTATGGAGCTGCTTCTATTGATACCTTGCTGCCTCTTGTGGTGGCACGTATTGAAGCAACTACATCACGTTTGAGAAAAGGTAACGCTGGTATAGCATTCAGAGAAATACAGCAATACCTAAGTGATGTTGAACCACTTGCTGCTGCAGCTATCGCCGTCAAGGTTACATTTGACAAGGTGTTCTCATACAAAGAAAAAAGCAGTTTAGCTACAAACGTATGCGATTCCATCGGCGTTGCTGTTGAACAAGAGTGTCAAATGCGTCACTATGAAAAACATGCACCTGGTCTTCTCAAAACATTAAAAGATAACTATTGGCATCGTTCTATTGGAACACAACAGAAGTTAGTTGTTGTTCGCACCCTTATGAACCGTTACAATGTAAAACAGTGGGATGCATGGGGGCGTGCGAATCGTATCAAACTTGGTGGCTGGTTGCTCGACTGTATCATGCAAAGCAGTGGCTGGTTTGACAAGGATGAGAGACGAGAGGGACGCAAAAGTGCTCAGTATGTTATCCCAACTCCAGCGTTCTTAGAAATCAAGGACGCAGTGATGAGAGATGCTGAGCTATTCAGCCCACTTGCATGGCCTATGCTTATTGAACCAAATGATTGGGAAAATGATAGGCACGGGGGTTACATCCTTAACGAGGTGATGCGTGGTCATGACATGGTTCGACGGGGTACGGGCCACCGTATACAGGGGGATAAACCTTTGAGTTTTCTGAACAAGATTCAGAAGGTTGCTTACCGATTAAACCCCTTTATTGTAGGGGTAGCGGAAGAGCTAGATAGATTGGAACGAGCTGTTGGTAAGTTTCTCCCTATCGTTCATCATGAACTACCACCCAAGCCTGTAGATATTGAAGAGAACAAAGAGTCTCGTCAAGCATACAGAAGAGCTTGTGCTGAGGTTCACAACTTACAAGCACAAGAATTTAGGAAGTCATGTAGAACACGCATGACGATGGAAGCTGTTGCTAGGTTCAAGGAACGAGATAAGTTCTACATTCCGTGGTCGTTTGATTACCGTGGAAGAGCATATCCGATTCCTGCATTCCTCACACCACAAGATACAGACTTTGGAAAAAGTTTGTTAGTATTTGCTGAGGGGTCTTACATGACACCAGAAGCAGAGGATTGGTTAGCATTTCAAGTAGCCACAACATATGGTCTTGATAAAGCTCCCATGGCTGAACGTTTGGAATGGGTAAAGAACAACACACATTTTATATCTTGTGTCGCTTCTGATCCCGTCTCACACATTCACAAATGGGAAACTGCTGACGAGCCCTGGCAGTTCCTTGCAGCGTGTGATGAGTATTATCATTGTGTGTTAAAATGTGATCGTCACTTTACACACAGCATGATAGCTACAGATGCTACTTGTAGTGGTCTACAGATACTGGCAGGTTTAGCCAGAGATCGTAACACTGCTCAGTTAGTCAACGTTCTTCCATCTGATCGTCCACAAGATGCTTACAAGGTAGTAGCTCAAACTGCTACACCTTACTGCCCTAAATCTATCCAACCCTACATGGACAGAAAAACTGTCAAAAGGGTTGTGATGACGGTACCTTACAATGCTAAACCGTTTAGTAACCGTGGGTACATCAGGGACGCACTAAAAGAGAAGGGTGTTGAGATTGACAAAGACGACTTGACAAAGACAGTTGTTGCTGTTAGAAATGCTATGGATGAGGTCGTACCTGGTCCCATGGCTGTCATGTCTTGGATTGAGTCTGAGGTTGCTAAGGCAATTGATAGGGGTAAGACAGAACTATCGTGGGTCACACCATCTGGTTTTGTTGTTACCCAGAAGCTCATGAAAAGAAAAACACAGGAGATCAAGCTACAGCTTCATGGACGTTGTAGATTGAAGGTTGCTGTTGATGAATCTGACAAGGTTGATAAGCAACACCATAAGAATGCAACTGCGCCGAATCTAATTCACTCACTCGATGCATCACTGCTCCACTTTTCTGCGCTTCGTTTCGACGCACCGATCGCTCTCATTCATGACTCTGTATTGTGTCGTGCTACTGACATGTCTTCTCTCAGTGCAATTGTACGAGAGACATATATGCACCTCTTCGCAGAGCATGATTACTTGCAAGACTTCGCTGACCAAATAGAAGCGGAGACTGAACCACCGATCATTGGAGACCTTGAACCGGAATCCGTGATTGAATCCACTTATTTTTTCTGTTAATGCCACGTACTATCCACAAAACTGAACAGCCTGTGATCCTCGAAGGTTATCAAGCTGTACTGAAACCGAGTAAGTTCGGTTATTCCCTGTCTGCCCTTGTTGATGGCAGCATGGTTGACGCCCTTGAAACTGACCGTGAGGAATCACTGCAGTGGGCACAAGGTAAACTCAAGAATCCTAAGCGTTCTGTGCTAAAGCCTGAACCCTGGGAAGAGGTTGCAGACAATCAGTACAAAGTCAAGTTCAGCTGGAATGAAGAGAACCGACCGCCTGTCGTCGATACCGAAGGCACACCTGTCACAGACGAGAATACGCCCATGTATTCTGGTAGCACAGTTAAGCTGGCGTTCTATCAGAAGCCGTACATCCTCAAGGATGGCGTCACTTATGGAACAAGTCTTAAACTGGTTGGTGTACAACTGGTGTCTCTCAATTCAGGAGCTGGTGTAGACACTGGCGATATGGCTGCTGAAGATGTAGCTGCCTTGTTTGGCAAGACTGAAGGCTTCAAAGCTAACGATCCTGCTGTTACTGTTCTTCCTGGTTCTGACGACGACTTCTGATGATTGAATTTATTACTGAAAAAGATGCAGCCACTGGGCTGTACAAAGGTACACTAACCGTTAACCTCCCTGAACTCACTGCTACCCGCTACAAAGCTGACCGCAACGATTTCAAGTATGAGATGCGTCGTGCTATCAGCGAGATTGTAGAGGAGATCATTGAGAAAGGGATTGACGACTGATGGCTTTTCGATCCAAGCTCGAAGAAAAGGTAGCTGATCTGCTTGTCGATCTTGGTGTCAAGTACGAGTACGAAACAACTAGAGTCCGTTACATTATCCAGCATGTCTACACACCTGACTTCGTGTTACCCAATGGTGTCGTGCTGGAATGTAAGGGTTATTGGGAACCTGCTGACCGACGTAAAATTAAGGCGGTAAAGGAGTTAAATCCACACCTTGACTTGCGTATGGTCTTTCAGGCTCCATACAATAAGATCAGTAAGAAATCTAAAACTACATACGCTAAGTGGTGCGATAAGCATGACATCCCTTGGACATCATTCCAAAACATCCCCCTCGACTGGCTCATCTGAATTCTTATTTCATGAGCCATGTGAGGAGTGTGGATCGTCAGATGCCAAGAGTGTCTATGATGACGGTCACACATACTGCTTCGTTTGCCATCACTATACGCACGGTGATGGTGAACCTTCTTTACACATTCACGAAACCAAACGTGTGAACATAACAGGCTCAGCCCAAAGGCTGCAGAAGCGTAACCTCTCACAGAAAGTATGTGAGAAGTACAAAATATACCGTGATGGTGATAAGCTCCGCTTTTACTATCATGACGAATCAGGCATCGTCAAAGGTGCCAAGGTAAAGACAAAGGGCAAATCATTCTCGTATGAGGGTGAGGTGCCTGGTACATTCTTCGGGCAGCATCTCTACCCTACTACTGGTAAACGTATCGTCATTTTTGAAGGCGAGATGGATGCAGCTAGTGGGTCAGAATGTATGCCAGGTTGGCCGATGGTTTCCGTACCATCTGGTGCAGCTGGTGCAAAGAAGGCTGTACAGAAACAACTCCCATTGCTGCAAGGCTACGATGAGATTGTTATCTTTTACGACAATGACGAACCAGGTCGCCAAGCCGCTGAAGAGTGTGCTAGTGTACTACCACCTGGTAAAGTCAAGATTGCCCACCTCCAGGGCGACTACAAGGATGCCTCAGACGCACTCCAAGCTAATGACTCAGACGCTGTATGCCGAGCTATCTGGGACGCCAAACCGTTCCGTCCTGATGGCATTGTCGATGGCAAAACTCTTTTAGATCTTGTAACCACACCATCACCAGCTGCAGATCATGACTACCCATTTCAAGGACTACAAACAAAGCTTCACGGGATCAGATATGGAGAGCTTGTTACAATCACTGCAGGATCTGGTATCGGAAAATCCAGCTTCTGTCGTGAACTTGCAACTAACCTTCTTGACAAGGGGGAGCGGGTCGGTTATCTGGCGTTGGAAGAATCCAACCGTCGTACAGCCCTAGGGTTGATGAGTTCCCATGTCGGTAAATCATTACACTTGGGTGAACATACTCACGAAGATCTTGTTCAGGCGTTCGACGCTACGATGGCTAATTGGAACCTTTATTTGTTTGACGGTTTCGGCTCCTACGATCCTGATGTTATCTATAATCGGATTGAGTACCTGGCATCAGGTCTCGACTGTAGAATCATTTTCTTGGATCACCTCTCCATCCTCCTTTCTGGGCTTGACGGAGACGAACGGCGAATGATTGATACTACAATGACTAAGCTTCGATCGCTCGTGGAGCGTACAGGCATAGCATTGTTCTTGGTATCACATCTCAAACGTACATCATCGGATCAAAATCATGAAGAAGGAGCACGAGTCACGCTCGGACAACTGCGCGGATCTGCTGCAATCGCTCAACTCAGCGACGCGTGTATTGGATTGGAAAGAGATCAACAATCCGACAAAGCTGGAGGTTCTACGACTGTTAGAATCCTTAAAAATCGTTATTCGGGCGAAACTGGAGTAGCCTGTCAGCTAAGTTATGATCTCCCTACCTGTAAATTCTATGAAACTCAACCAGAACCAGAGTTCAATGCAGCAACAGACTTCTGAACTTAAACGACCTAACCCACCTACTACTCAAGCTATCGAACGTGCACAATTTAAAGATAAAACGTTCAGATGGAATGGGAAGTGAGTCTAATCTTTGACATAGAAACAAACGGTCTACTGCATGATGTTAGTACCATCCACTGCCTTGCTATCCACGATCTCTCGACAGATCAGACGATTGCGTACAATGACACAGGGTCCAGTGAGCCAATATCAAGAGGCTTGCAAAGACTCCAGGACGCGGACAGGATTATTGGTCACAACATTATTGGCTACGACATACCTGTTATTCGCAAACTTTACCCTTGGTTTGGTAAGCCTGCTTATATGGTCGATACTCTACTCCTTAGCAGACTCTACCACCCCGACATGATCAACTTGGATAAGAATCGTACCTGGGATGGTATGCCTCTTAAGTTGTACGGTAAACACTCACTTGAATCTTACGGCTACAGATTAGATGAACGTAAAGGTGACTACGGTTCCACTTCTAATTGGACAGATTGGTCCCAGGAAATGGAAGACTATTGCATACAAGACGTTCACGTTACCACCAAACTATGGAAACACTTCCAACCCTACCTGAATGGGTCGCGTTAGAACACGAAGTACAACAAATCCTTACGGAGCAGGAGATTCATGGATGGTCTTTTGATGAGAACGCTGCATGGCAACTTGCATCTTCTCTCACCAGAGAACTACGAGAAACTGAAGAGCTACTACGAAACCGGCACCCTTTCGTCCGAGGATCGGAATTCACTCCTAAACGAGATAACCGCACGCAAGGATATGTCAAGGGTGCACCCTTTACTCGACTGAAAGAACTCAACACATCATCACGGGATCATATATCATGGATCTTGCAACAATTCTATGGCTGGACTCCAAGCCAGAAGACAACTACTGGGAAACCTGTTATCGACGAGGTGATCCTGAAGGAGATGAATTCGGAAGTAGCGACGATGTTCCTCCGGATTTTGACGATAACGAAGATGCTTGGAATGATCAGCGAAGGCGCGAACGCCTGGCTGAAGTTGAGTACGAGTGCTAAAAGAATTCACCACCATTGTAGTGTAGCGACTAATACTTTTCGCTGTGCTCACCGTAATCCCAACCTCGGGCAAGTCCCATCAGATGAAAGATTTAGAAGACTCTTTATACCAAGTCCGGGTTTACGTATGGTCGGCGCTGATCTTAGCGGGATTGAGCTTCGGATGCTCGCTCATTATCTTGCACGGTATGACGGAGGAAGATACGCAAAACTATTACTTGAGGATGACATCCATCAGATCAATGCTGACAAGATTGGAATCTCAAGGCGACAAGTGAAAACCGTGACCTACGCTTTTCTATACGGTGCAGGTGACGAAAAAATCGGACACTCTTATGACCAACAGCTATCAACCAGCGCTGCAAAAAAGAAAGGTAAAGAGATTCGTGCCGCGTATGTGGACGCGGTTGATGGATTGGATGGCCTACTCAAAGCTATTAAACAAGCTGCAGAAAGAGGGTTCATCAAGTCTATCGATGGACGAAAAGTTAACGTTGACTCGCCTCACAAAGCTTTGAACTACTGCCTCCAGTCAGGAGCCGGTGTGGTTGCGAAGCGTTGGATGGTAATCAACCAAGATACAATGAGAGAGGCACAGATATGTGCTGCTCAATTAGGATTTATTCATGACGAGCTACAATTCGAGTGTGCCCCTGAGCACGTCGGAGACCTATCTACATCCCTGGTATATAGCGCTACAGCGGCTGGGGAGTACTACAACATGCGCATCCGAATCGACGCGGAAGCAACACACGGAAACAACTGGAGTGAAACCCATTAATGTACAGCAAAAAGAACAAGGCTGAGATTAAATCAGTCGCAAAGAAAACCCGCCAAGGACAAGGACGTAACTCTGTACCCAAGCGTGGTAAGAAAGCATACCGAGGACAAGGTAGGTGAAGTTACTTGTAGACGCCGATTACGTGGTCTACAAATGCTGTGCTGCTACCGAAACAGAAATTGATTGGGGTGATGATGTAATTCTAGTCACAAGTAAATTCAGCGAAGCCTATGCTGCTGTCAAGCGTGAGCTTCTCAAGATCATTAACAATTTTCTTTGGGATGTACCTGAACTAATTCTGTTCTTTAGCGATAGTGTAAACTTTCGTAAATCTATCCAGCCCGCATACAAAGGGCATCGCAATCGTAAGAAACCTTGCGGTTACAAACGTGTGATCAACCGACTCAAGACTGAGTACAAAGTTGTAATCATGCCAACGCTTGAGGCTGACGATGCCTTGGGTATTTATGCTACACAGAACAGTGGCAAGTGCTGCATCTGCTCACCCGATAAGGACATGCGCCAAATCCCTGGTCGCCTCTTTGACATGTCAGAAATGATGAATGTGGAAAAGGCAGAGGGAGAGAAGTGGCACCTTATACAAACATTAGCAGGAGATCAGACAGATGGTTACGCCGGTTGTCCCGGTATTGGTGTTAAACGTGCAATCACCCTCTTTGAAGAGAAGGGGTATTCTTGGAAGACTGTCACCCAAGCGTTTGCTGACAAAGATCTTTCGGAAGATGTTGCCCTCGAAAATGCAAGACTTGCAAAGATCCTCACAGCATCTGACTATGACTTCCACAAGCAACAGCCAATTCTTTGGACCCCCGCCGCCGATTATCGAATTGACGATGGAGCAGGATCTAAAGATGAGAAGGCTAAACGATCTACTTCCTGATGCAACAAAGGAGGACATCATTACTGTCTTCCTTGCATTGCAAAAACAAAACTTTGTCCTATCCAATACCGTCAGTAACCTAGTTAAAAAATGGCCCACTTTTCACCCGACTACTACACCCGAGGATCAATCGAATGCTGGGATGCAATCCGAGACTGGGATTTAAACTATCATCTTGGCTGTGCTATTAAATATATTTGCAGAGCCGGTTACAAGTCTTCTGAATCGAAAGAGAAAGATCTTAAAAAGGCTATCCACTACCTTGAAAATGAACTCAAACACACAACACTGCAGGTCGAACAGTCTGAGCGATCAAGCAATTCAATTCCGTTCAGCGTATGGGATCCAGAATACGCCGGACAACCGGACTATGCAACTGGGTTTGATCGATGAAGAGTACAATGAATTCCGTAGTGCTTTTCACAACGAACCTTACGAAAACGAACTGAAAGAACTTGCAGACCTTGTGTATGTTTGCTTTCAATATGCTGAGAATATGGAGTGGGATCTGGAGGAAGCGCTGGATCGCGTCCACAGAAGCAACCTGTCTAAGCTAGGATTAGACGGTACACCTATTCGCCGTGCTGACGGCAAGGTTCTCAAAGGACCAAACTACCAACCACCTGTATTGAACGACCTTATCAACCCATGACCGCATCTTATATTTCTCGCACGGGACGTGTCCAATCTTGGATCGATGACCCAACGTCCCGCCTACCGGTTTCGTGCACCGTATTCACTGTCGAAGACTCAATGGAGGGACCCGATGGAATTGAAGCAAGCTGGCGATTTGTATCACATGCTCTACGTTTCGGAGCAGGCTGCGCGGTACACCTGTCGCGATTGCGACCCCGAGGTGAAGAAAATGGAAAAGGATTGGTTGCATCTGGACCGGTCTCCTTTGCTAAAATCTACTCAACACTAAATGAAATCCTTCGTCGTGGGGGTATCTACAAGAACGGCGCGGTGGTATGTCATTTGGACCTTAGCCACCCTGATGCTCGTGAATTTATTTCTACTCCTAGATCCGAGCTACCGTGGGTTAAACGTTGCATCAACATCACCGATGAGTGGTGGGAGAGGTGTACGTTTAAGGAGGACATTCTCTTCGGTATTAAATCAGGTGACATTTGGCTCAACAAAGTAAAATACGACAATGAAGGAAATCGAATCCGAGGTAATGTCTGCCTTGAAGTTTACCTGCCCTCACGAGGTACCTGTTTACTCCAACATGTCAATCTCGGTGCCTGTGAGTTCGACGACATCCCTAACGCTTTTACTGAAGGTATGTCCCAATTGTGCGAACTCCATGGTAAGACAGGTGTCGGCAGCAGCGGAGAGTATCTCCCTAGCGAAACTGACCGACAAGTGGGGCTCGGTATCCTCGGACTCGCTAACCTACTTCGTCGATACGGAGTAACGTATGACCAGTTTGGACGTGCGTTGGAACAATTCAACAAAGGAGAATCAGTACGGTCTGCAGCCTATGAACTTGTCACCCAAATTAACGCTGGCATTGAGTCTGCAGCCAGCATTGCTCGCAACGCTAAAATGGTTCGAGCCTTTGCTATTGCGCCAACTGCCTCCTGCAGTTATCGAAGCACAGATCTGGATGGCTATACTTGCACTCCAGAAATCGCTCCGCCTATCTCGCAGACAGTTGATCGCGACTCAGGTACTTTCGGAGTACAAACATACAACTACGGTGACGTAGAGATCGCCTCTAAGGTGGGCTGGGAAGCCTACAAACGTGTTGCCGATGGCATCATGACTCTACTTAACAAGACTGGACTTCTACATGGTTACAGCTTCAATTCGTGGTCCGATGTGGTCACGTATGATGAAGCGTTCATCCAGGAGTGGCTTGAATCGCCCCAGACTTCTCTTTATTATAGTCTCCAAGTTATGGGCGACGTTCAAGATAAGTCAAGCGCGTATGCTGCTCTCGAAGAGAGTGAAGTCGATGATTATCTGAACAGCCTGCTTGAGGACACACCAGAACCTCAATGTGATTGTGCAGAATGAACCCTTACGAAAAGATGATGGCGCGGAAGCGCAAATGGACACCAGTACAGACAACTGCTGGTACATGCAAAGAGGGCGCGGAGGAAGCAATCTTCCGTGCTCTTGCATTGCGACATATGGAACTGCCTGTGGGAGATTTTATCACCAATGCCCTCAATAGTGAAGTACCAACGTTGGCCCGTGAAATACTGGAATCCAACGTTAAAGATGAAGAAAACCATGACATCGCACTTGGTTACATCGCCAATGCTTACGGTGTTGATCCGCAAGCTGAAAAGGAAGCCCTTCGGCTTAAGACCGCTTGGGAGGCACATCCAGATCATACGATCACCAAAGCGATGGTTGCCGAGCGTGCGATTTTCTTCGTTCTTTTACCATTCTTCCGCTTTAATGGTGACGCTGGGATGAGAACCGTCAGCGCTGATATTTCCAGAGATGAACAAATTCATGTGGCTACCAATAGTCTGGTTCATACTGAGCTGGGGTATAACATCAGTCCTTCTCTTGATAAACTCAGGAAGGCAACTATCAATTGGGTAATGCAACCACTAGGTATTAATACTACCGATAAATATTTGGACAAAAAATTTTGGCTGGATTCTAGCGACCGGCTGATGTATGAGGGCAAAGCCCCAGAGTTGTCCGCAACTAAATCTGCTAGAATGCCAGCCTTTTTTGAGCATAGTAATGTCAACCTCCCCCAATATGCCTGACCTTAATCTTCTAGATGTTAGGGGTATGACAGCAAATGCCATGCTTGCTAAGCTGGAAGAATCTTTTCCACCCACCAATCCTACACCAGAAGATTCAATGGAAAAAATTATGTACCGATCTGGTCAGCGTAGTGTCGTTGAGTGGGTCATCCAATACATGGAGGAGAACTAATGGGTAAAAAATCGAAGGCTAAAAGAAGGGAATTTATTTCCGAGATCAGCCGCGACGGTAAGATCAGTAAAAAGGAAGGCCGTAAGGCAGCTAAAAAAGGCATCAGCCTACGTAAAATTAGGAACCGTAGGATCGGTGACTATCGCCAGGCAGCACGTGAGTTTGACCGACGAGCACAGAGCTATCGAACTCCCGCTGCTAAACGTCCTACCTACGAACCACTGAAGATTAAACGTGGTGCAGAACGTGCTGATTTTGCACGCCAGATAAGTGAATATGACAACCGTGGACGCCGACCCGATCGGAATAACAAGGGGAATAGGGAGCCTGATAAGCCAACTGGATTTGAACCGACACCACTGCCAACTGATCCTGATCCAGCGGTACCAGAAACCCCAACCCCTGAGGGTCCATCAGCCGAGGACCTGTTAGCTGATCAGATTGCAGAGATGCAGGCTGGGTTTATACAAAGTATGCAGGAGCAACAATCGATGTTCCAACAAATGCAGGCTTCACAAAATGACCGCATGGCTGCTTTACAGCAGCAGATGCTTCAGTCACAGGTTAACCAGTCAGAACGTCCTCAAGTAGCGGGTGTCAAGATGGCTGACGGCTCTAGTGGAACTGCCACACAAATTGCTAGACGTGGTATGTCCGGTGCATTTAGCCGGCGTGGTATGCGTATCTCTTCTCTCAATATCTAAATTATGGCTGACTTTAGAGCGACATATGGGGGCCAAGGATTAAATCCTGTAAAAAAAGCAGAGGCCGCCGGGATGAGTATTGCAGATATTATTAAAGCCGGCTACGATCAAAAGTTTTTCTTTGGTCATCGTGCCCAAGATTATCTGCAACAAAAGCAGTCTGCAAGTTTTGAAAATCAAATTAAAGATTTACAGAGCACCTTTCAAAACCAAATGAAAGAGGCTAACCAAAAGTTTGCTGAAGCTCAGGCTAGAAACGAAGAGAGGATACAACAAATGCAGCAGCAAGCTTTAGAAGCTCAAACTAGACAAGCTGCTCCACAACAAAGTGCTCAGGTACTAAATGCTGGTAAGTCGATGGTTATCCGACCTGGTGCTTCAACCAGGTTTAGTCGGCCTGAGCTACAAATTAAATCAATGAACATTTAAAACGATGTCAGCTAAAACTCGCTATGACGTTTTATCCAGTGACCGTTCTCAGTTCTTAAACGAAGCTGAACAGGCATCTAAACTGACACTCCCTTATTTGATTCGTGGTCATGAGGAACATACCTCTGGCATGAAGAACCTTCTCACCCCATACCAAAGCGTTGGTGCGAAAGGTGTAGTCACTCTGGCATCTAAGTTGATGTTAGCTCTGCTGCCCGTTCAAACCAGCTTCTTTAAACTACAGCTTGACGAAAGTCAGTTGGGGCAAGAGATGGGTCCGGAGATTAAATCAGAACTTGATTTGTCTTTCGCAAAAGTCGAACGAATCATCCTTGAATCCATTGCATCTACTGATGATAGAGTGGCGGTGCATCAGGCACTGCTACATCTAGTTGTCGGTGGTAACGTTCTGGTATTCATGGGTCGTAAGGGACTCAAGGTTTATCCTTTGAATCGCTTTGTTGTCGATCGTGATGGCAACGGCAACGTGATTGAAATCGTCACTAAAGAACGTATCAACAAAAAATTAGTTGAAGATAAACTTCCTGTAGATTATCTCCAGAACCAAACTGTCAGTGATACCTACGGGGATCATGATGATGAATGTGATGTGTACACACATGTGAGACGAGAGAATAATCGTTTTGTATGGCATCAAGAGGTACATGATTACAAGCTAAAAGGTTCTGAAGGTAAATCACCAGAAGCTACCAACCCATGGATTCCGTTGCGGTTCAATACTGTTGACGGTGAGAACTATGGACGTGGTAGGGTGGGTCAGTTCATTGGTGACCTGAAGTCACTTGAAGCACTGACACAAGCCCTGGTTGAAGGAAGCGCAGCAGCTGCTAAGGTAGTGTTTGTGGTGAACCCCAGTTCTACCACTAAGCCTGCTACCCTTGCCAACGCTGGCAACGGTGCTATAATTCAGGGGAGACCTGATGACGTTGCTGTCATCCAGGTGGGTAAGACCGCTGACTTTGGTACTGCTTACCAAATGACTTCTGTTCTCGAACGTCGTCTGAGTGAAGCTTTCCTTATTCTCAATGTGAGACAAAGCGAGCGCACCACTGCAGAAGAGGTCCGCATGACACAGATGGAGCTAGAGCAGCAGCTGGGTGGTTTGTTCTCCCTGCTGACTGTTGAGTTTCTTGTCCCTTACCTTAATCGTAAGCTAGACATGGCTCAAAAATCTGGTGACATCCCACGTCTTCCTAAGAACATTGTTAAACCTACAATTGTTGCTGGTATCAATGCCCTTGGTCGTGGTCAAGATCGTGACAGCTTGACACAGTTCCTTACTGTGTTAGCTCAAACTATTGGACCCGAGTCCATTGCTAAGTTTATCAATACAGATGAGGTGATCAAACGCTTCGCTGCTTCTCAAGGTATTGATGTTCTCAACCTTGTGAAGAGCGTACAAGATCTCCAGGCTGAGCAACAGCAAGCTATGGAACAACAACAAGCAATGATGGCACAACAGCAAGCACCTCAAATGGCTGCTGTCGATCAAAAGGCAGCACAAGCTGAGATGCAGGCAATGCAACAAGCACAACAACAAGAACAACCACCACAATAAACATGGCAGAAGTAATGTCAATGATTCCAGATGAGTCACCCGCTGGAGAGCTTAATGCTGATGAGCAGGATTCTCTCCAAGTAGGTGAGCAGATGGAGCAAGAGCAAGAGCAGCGTCTTGCTGGTAAATACAAAAACGCTCAAGAACTTGAAGCTGCTTACCTTGAACTTCAAAAGAAACTTGGTGATCAGCCTACAGAAGAACCATCAGAAGAAACAGAAGAGGAATCATCTACTGAATCTCTGCTAGATCAGCTTTGGGAACAGTCTCAATCAGAGCAATATGATGATGACACTTTGCAGCAAATTGCAAAGGCAGATCCAAATGAACTAGCTCAGATGTATTTGGAATACCGTAACAAAGCGGAGTCAAATAACCAAACACAGATGACAGAAGAGTATGCTGACAGTCTAAAAAGTGCTGTTGGTGGTGACGAGCAGTATAATGAGATGCTTGGTTGGGCAAGTCAAAACCTGACTAGCGAAGAGATCGATGCCTATGATGACATCATGGAGAAGGGTGATCCTTCTGCTGCTTATTGGGCAGTGCAGGCTTTGTCCTATCGTTACCGTGATTCCAACGGTGTGGAAGGTAATCTTGTTCAAGGTAAATCGCCTGGAACTGGTGGTACTTTCCGTAGTCAGGCAGAGGTTGTGCAAGCCATGTCTGATCCACGCTATGATAACGACCCAGCTTATCGTCAGGATGTGATGCGTAAGCTTGATCGCTCTAATGTATCATTCTGATGACTACTGTTACTGAAGAACGGGGTCGTCTGAACCTCTATGCAATTGAACCACCTATGACAATTATGGATGTAACTGAAACCCACAATGAAAAGGCTGAGAAGCTTAACGGTCGTCTTGCTATGCTTGGCATCATGGCGGCTCTCGGTGCTTATGCAATCACTGGTCAAATTATCCCCGGAGTCTGGTAATGCCACAAGGTAAAGGAACGTACGGTACAAAGAAAGGTCGTCCGCCTAAGAAAAAATGAGCAAGGCATCAGTTAGCTTGAAGATCGGTAAACATAAATCACGGTCAGGTGGCTTGACTGCTGCTGGACGTGCTAAATACAACAGAGAGACAGGCTCTAATCTGAAAGCCCCACAACCTGGTGGTGGTAAACGAAAGAAGTCCTTCTGTGCCCGGATGGGTGGAGTCAAGGGACCGATGAAAGACAGCAAGGGACGGCCCACCCGTAAGGCTCTTGCACTACGTAAATGGAAGTGTTAACTATGGCTAAACGTGGTCTCTATGCAAACATCCATGCTAAAAGGATGAGGATCAAACAAGGATCGGGAGAAAAGATGCGTAAGGCTGGGGCACCTGGTGCTCCTACCGCTGCTAACTTCAAACGATCTGCTAAAACTGCTAAAAAGAAAAAGTAACCCCTATTAATTAATTATGAAATCTATTATTGCTGCCGGTTTCCTCCTCGGCTGTGCCCAAGGCGCTATCGCTGGTCCCTACGCAAACGTGGAAGCCAACTCTGGCTACACTGGCTCTGACTACCAAGGTACTGTGACTGACGTTCACGTCGGTTACGAAGGTGCTAACTGGTATGTCCAGGGTGGTCCTGCTTTGATCCAAATGGATGGTGAAGATGGTGACGTTGAGCTGTCCGGTAAGGCCGGTGGCTCCTACTCTGTGTCTGAAACCCTGTCCCTGTATGGTGAAGTCTCATTCATCACTGGTGATGATAACGGTTACGGCACCAAGATTGGTGCTAAGTATAACTTCTGATAAAGACGGGGCGGCACTGGATGTGAGCCTTGGTCGCCCCTAATAAAAGTGCTCAAATACATAAGACTGTAAAACATAACCGCACTTTTTAATGACCGCTATTCTTTCACAACAACAGAGCCGCTCCACTTGGGAGGAGTTCTGCCGCTGGGTAACCAGCACCAACAACCGGCTGTACGTTGGTTGGTTTGGTATCCTTATGATTCCAACCCTCCTCGCAGCTACAATTTGTTTTGTAACTGCATTCGTAGCAGCACCACCTGTAGACATCGATGGAATCAGAGAACCAGTTGCCGGCTCCCTTATGTATGGGAACAATATTATCTCAGGTGCCGTCGTGCCCTCTAGCAACGCTATTGGCCTCCACTTCTACCCAATTTGGGAAGCAGCCACCCTTGATGAATGGCTGTACAACGGCGGACCTTTCCAGCTCGTTGTCTTCCACTTCCTTATCGGTATCTACGCTTACATGGGACGAGAATGGGAACTTAGTTATAGACTAGGTATGCGTCCCTGGATCTTTGTGGCATACAGTGCACCTGTTGCCGCCGCTTCTGCTGTTTTTCTTGTATACCCTTTTGGTCAAGGATCTTTCTCAGACGCTATGCCTCTTGGTATTAGCGGAACCTTCAACTATATGTTCGTATTCCAGGCTGAACATAACATTCTTATGCATCCGTTCCATATGCTTGGCGTTGCCGGCGTGTTTGGTGGGAGCTTGTTTAGTGCTATGCACGGAAGCTTGGTTACGTCTAGTCTTATTAGAGAGACGACTGAGGAAGTAAGCCAAAACTATGGTTACAAGTTTGGGCAAGAGGAAGAGACCTACAACATCGTTGCAGCTCATGGATACTTTGGTCGTCTTATTTTCCAGTACGCTTCTTTTAACAACAGCCGTAGTCTCCACTTCTTTTTGGCAGCTTGGCCTGTTGTTGGTATCTGGTTTACTGCTCTTGGTGTATCTACCATGGCTTTCAACTTGAATGGTTTTAACTTTAACCAATCAATTGTACACAATGGTCATGTGATCAACACGTGGGCAGACATCCTTAACCGAGCTGGTCTTGGTATGGAAGTCATGCATGAGCGCAATGCCCACAACTTCCCACTGGACTTGGCAGCAGCTGAGACTACTCCAGTGGCGCTGACTGCTCCGGCAATCGGCTAATCTTCGTACGTTCATCCCTTTAGTGGGACGCATAATTGCCTAGCATGGAACGGGGCTAGGGTCTACGGAGAACTATTATGTCTATCAATCTCATTCGTTTCCTTGCATCACAGAAAAAGCGTGCAGAGCGCTATCATACTGATGCCCTCCGCTACCGTGGTGTAGTGTATAAAGAGATCGACTGATTCCGTAAAAGCGGACTGGGGAGTGCAATGCTCCCCTTCAGTATTTGGCATTGGCCCGTACGCGGACACCCTTTGCCGAACCGGTTTGGTAGAAGACCTTAGAATTTTTACCACAAAATTTTTTTTATCAATCGATTGGTAGTGTTTCATATTAATTAACTAATACAATGGCTTTTCAATCTTCTGTAAACCCGACTCAGCTTACTCAGCTGGGTCAAGCTAACCTATCTGGTGATAAGCGCGCCCTGTACCTCAAGCTCTTTAGTGGCGAGATGTTCAAAGGCTTCCAGCATAACACGATCGCTCGTGATCTGATTATGAAGCGTACCTTGAAGAACGGCAAATCTTTGCAGTTCATCTACACGGGTCGTACCAAGTCTGAGTTCCATACTCCTGGAAACAGCATCCTGGGTGATAGCAATGGCGCACCTCCGGTGGCTGAGAAGACCATCACTATTGATGACCTTCTGATTAGCTCCGCATTCGTGTATGAACTGGACGAAGTTCTGGCTCACTACGATCTGCGTTCGGAGATCAGCCGTAAAATCGGCTATGCTCTGGCAGAAAAGTATGACCGTCTTGCATTCCGTGCTGTTGCACGCGGTGCACGTCAGGCTTCCCCTGTGTCTGCTACTAACTATGTTGAGCCGGGTGGTACTCAGATTCGTGTGGGTTCTACCACTAACGATTCTGACGCTTACAACTCCGCTAACCTGGTTGCTGCATTCTATGATGCAGCTGCTGCTCTTGACGAAAAGGGTGTCTCTAGCGATGGCCGTGTTGCTGTCCTCAACCCCCGTCAATACTATGAACTGATCCAAGCTGTTGGATCTAACGGTCTTGTGAACCGTGATGCTCAAGGTACCGCACTGCAAGGTGGTAACGGTATCATTGAGATCGCTGGTATCAAGATCTACAAGTCTATGAACATCCCGTTCCTGGGCAACTACGGTACCAAGTATGGCGGTACCACCGGTCAGGTCGATCCTGGTAACACCGGTTCCTTCGTTGGTGAAACCATGGAAGACGCTTCTGGCGCTTCTACTGGTATCAACAATGATTACGGTACTGCTGCTGAAGTTGGCTCCAAGTCCTGCGGTCTGATCTTCCAAAAGGAAGCAGCCGGTATGGTCGAAGCCATCGGTCCTCAGGTGCAAGTCACCAGTGGCGACGTGTCCGTGGTCTACCAAGGCGACGTGATGCTCGGCCGCTTGGCCTGTGGTGCAGACTATCTGAACCCTGCTGCAGCTGTTGAGCTGTACGTGGGTGCTACTGCACCTTCTGCATTCTGATATTTATCTGGGAGCCTCTTCGGGGGCTCCTTTTTTTTAATTCCTTATTGAGAATGAGAATCAATGACATTTCCTACCACTAATGCAACACAGGAGCTTCCTGCAGTAAATCAAATTTTGCAGTCATGTGGTCAAGCACCTGTTACTACCCTAGATCAAACCAACCCGGACGTTGCGATTGCCTATCAGACTTTACTCGAAGTCTCTAGGGAAGTACAGGCTGAGGGATGGTCATTTAATAAGGAGTTTCATTACGACATGACTCCTGACAATAATAACGAAATCCTTATCCCTAATAATATGTTGCAGCTTGACCTAACACGCAACGCTGCTAATATGGATAAAGATGTAATCAGACGTAATGGTAAACTTTATGACAAAGCTAATCATACCTATACGTTTACTGAGAAGGTAGAGTGCGACATCACCTGGTTGTTTGACTGGGTTGATCTCCCTGTACCTATTGCTGACTTCATTACAGCCCGCGCTGCTACTGTTGTTTCTAGTCGTATTGTTGGAGACGGTAACCAATACCAAATCCTACAACAAAAAGAAGCTTTTACTAGAGCTATGGCAATGGAGTATGAGTGTAATCAAAGTGACTATACATACTTTGGTCACTCCGGTAACACTAATAGATACACAAGTTACAAACCGTACAACGCACTTTATCGATAAATGGTTGCAGTTACTCAACGGATCAATAGCTACCTTGGTGGCGTATCCAAACAATCAGATGACAAAATGATGCCAGGCCAGGTCCGTGAGTGCTACAACGGATTTCCTGATGCAACATATGGTCTAACTAAACGACCGGGTTTTAAGCATATCGTTAACCTGGGAACTGGTACTACTTATGATGATGGTAAGTGGTTCTATATTAAACGTGATGACGACGAAGAATACGTAGGTGTCATCAAAGGAAATGCAATTAGCATTTGGAACGCAGTTAGTGGTGTTGCTTGTACTGTTACGTACGGTACTGGCTCTCAGGCATATCTGAGTGGTGCTAAGACTAACTACAAAATTATCACCGTACAGGATACTTCTATTGTTATTAATAGTAGTGTTACTGTAACTGCACAGGCAACCCCTACTTTTAATGCTCACCGTGCGGCAAGTGTTGAGGTTCAGTATGTAACTTCTTCAACTACCTATACAATTGAGATTACAATTAATGGATCGACCCAAACTGCTAGTTATACAACTCCTAGTTCTGCTGACGTTAATACAATTCTAACTCAATTAGAATCCAGTATTAATGGTATGTCAGGTGATCATGCTCAGATAACTGTCACTAAACTAGCTAACTCTTTGGAGCTTAGCAGCACTATTGCTATGGACATCCATGCTCAAGGTGGTCTTGATAACAAAGGCTTGACAGCAGTTGAGGATGAAGTAGCTAGCGTTGGGGAGCTGCCTTTTAAATCAGTGCACAACCGTATTGTAAAAATTGTCAACACTAACTCTAGTGCTGATACATACTGGGCAAAATTTGTAGCACATGACGGTGTGTCGGGTGAAGGTTATTGGGAGGAGACTAGGGATCCTGGTGTATCACCTGGTCTTAATAACTCTACTTTACCTCACGAGCTTATCAACACTGCTGTAAATACATTTGTCTTTCAAAAAATTACATATGAAGACCGCTTGGTTGGTGATGATGAGACTAACTCACATCCCAGTTTTGTAGATGAAAAGATTACCGCTGGATTCTTTAATAGCAATAGACTAGGTTTCTTGTCTAAGGACAACGTAATCATGAGTCAATCTGGTGACTTTTATAACTTTTATTTTAAGTCAGCACAGACTACTATTGAATCAGACCCTATTGATATTAGCTGCTCGTCCATCAAACCTACTGCTTTACACGCTGCATTACCTACAGCTCAGGGTGTGGTTCTGTTTTCAGAAAACCAACAGTTTCTGATGTTTGCTGATGCTGGTGTGCTTACGCCTGCATTGGCTACTATTCGAGCGCTTTCTAATTATGAGATGGATCGAAACATCGAACCTGTTGATGTGGGTACTAATCTCAACTTTATTACTAAAACACCTGGTTACTCTCGTATATTTAGTATGGTCACTAGGGGCCAGCAAGATAACCCCCAGGTCCTGGATTTATCAAGGATTGTAAAAGAGTGGATTTCACCTGATATTGATCAGATGATTTCTAGCCCACAAAACTCAATGATTGCAGCATCTGGTCAGTCATCAAACGAGGTCTTTATCTTTCGGTATTATAATGATGGTAAGGAAAATTTAATGGAAGCTTGGACAAGCTGGTTAATGCCTGGTACTGTACAATTTATCGAGACTAATTCTGATGATATGTACGCTGTTACCAAGCAAGGTAATCAATTTGTACTGTCTAAAGCTGCACTTAGTCAAAGCCCTGAGCAAGCTATTATTGTGAACAACCAGGGTCAAAAGGTTAATCCTAGTGTAGATTTGTATGCAACTGCTTCTAGTGTTGTTTATGATGCAACTACTAAAATTTCTAAGTGCTACCTGCCTTACAATGATGTCTCTACCTTGACACCTGTTATTGTAATTAAAGGTAATACAAGTTCTGGTTCATTTGTTGAATCAGGTTTTACTGTTACACCAGAACGTGGCAGTGATGGCACCGGTCCTTTCTTTAGTGTAGCTAACAAAGATTTAAGTAGCGTTGCATCTGATGTTATTGTAGGCTTTAAATACAACTTAGATGTTGAATTACCTAGAACTTACTTCAGACCAGACCCCAAGGTAACAGATTTTACTGCTAACCTTACTGTAGCACGTATGAAATTTTCTGTTGGTTTGTCTGGTATGATGAGCTTTAAAGTACAGCAGACTGGCAGACTACCCTTTGAACTTGAGTTTACTGGTGATGGCTCCACTACTACTTATACGTTTAACAAGAGTGACCTGGATTATGTAGATAGGTCTGATGTTAAGGTGACTGTTAACGGTGTCAACCAAACTGGATTTAGTTTTAGTAACGACACAACTATTGTCTTCAACTCAGCCCCAGCTAACAATGCAAAGATTAGGTTCTTCATTCAAGACTGGTTTAGCGTGCAACCTACAATTGAGGCTAACACGTATCTAGCTAATGATGTACCCCTTGATAATGAAAACGTATTTACTATTCCCATCCATCAACGTACAGAAAATTTTAGATTAAAAATGTTTAACAATTCACCGTTTCCTGTTGCAGTTAATGCTATGATGTGGGAAGGGCAGTATACACCACGTTTCTATAGGAGGGCTTAATTATGCCAGCAGGATGGATCGCCTTAGGCGGGGCAGTACTGGGCGGCGTCATGAGTGGAATTGGTCAATCCCAACAAAACTCTCAAGCCAGAAAAGCCGCTAGCCGGCAAAATAAATATAACAAGGATGTTTACAACTTCCAATACGGAAAAGGTAAAAAACTTGGTGGAGAAGCAGGACGGCAGTATGAATTTGCTGTTGAAGGTCTTGAAATTACAAAGAGAAACAACGAAGCTAACCTTCAGTTTCAAGAGTATCAATCGGTTCAGCGTTATAATTATGACATGGGTATTCGTGCTTACGAATTTGCCCAAGCTAACCGTGTATATGATCAATCAGTTTCTACTGCATTACAACAGAACAGTTTCAACCTACTTGCAACAAAAGCTGCTAATATTGATCAAGATAGATTAAAGCATGAACAAGAGATCTCTTTAGCATTAGACGAGACTCAAACGCTTTTAAATTATGGTGCCGCCGCAGCTGGTGTTGGTCTTAAGAAACGATCATCTAAATCAGCTGCAGTCAGCACGGTGCAGCGGGAAAGGGTTTCAGCAGCAAAGGCAGCAGGTGCTTCACAAGCTCGTGGTATGTCTGGACGTAGTGCTGCTAAGAACGTACAAGGTATGTTAGCAGAAAGTGGAGCAAATCAAACTGCTATTGTTGATAAACTTATGTTTGATTTAGAAGCAACTGACCAAGAATTTTTTAAGATGAATCAACAACTGGTCATGGATCAGGTTGGTTTTGAATTTACTAGGGACAGTATTGCGATGAGTGATAAGGCAGCACGTACTAAAATTAAAGGTCAATCACTGCAAGCTGCTATCAATGCTGCAGCAAGTATTGCACTTAAGCCTGAGATTGCACCGCCTATGCCTAAACCGATTGCGCTGCCACGTCCTGAATATCAAGATGTGTTCAAACCTGCCAAGCCTCCTAAGCCGATGAAGAATGTTGCTATGACATCTAGCCCACTCCTGGCTGGTCTTAGCGGTGCTATCCAAGGTGCACAGTCTGGTTTGAGTATTGCCGCCGGTATTCAAAGTTATAATAACCCTAACGGCTAACCTATGTCTAAATTTAAAAGCTTTGCACAGCAGGGGAGCTTTAGGGATTACCAGATCCAAGCTCCTGACGAAACCGGTAAAATTAAAGAAGAAACAGCCCGCACCATCCGTGGTAAACAGCGGGCTCAGGCGTCTCTAGAAAGACAAAACAATCTATACCTACAAGCGCAGAAGCTTGCACAAGGTGTAGAAGAAAATCAACGTGAACAGAACTTTAAACTTGAAACTGAAAACCGAAAAGCATTTCTAGATGCTCTCCGTCGTGATAACGAGATCGCGACTCGGAACGATAAGATTGCTGCAGCACAAACTGCAGATACTTTTAAGCAACTCAGTGCTTTCTCTAAGTCTGCTTTTGAGTTGTATGGTCAATACCAAGAACTAGATCTTAAGCGTAACCAGCAGGAAAATGCTAAAATAGCCTATGCAGCTGGAGCTGATTACAAAACAGTTGTAGCTATTCAGGCTTTGGGAGACAATCTTACTAAGTCTGAATTCCAACAAACAGAGTTTATGCGGCAAAAGCTTGCAGAGGGTGGTAATGTAGATGCCCTCTTTGCATTGTACGAAAGACGTGCTAGCAAAGCTTTTATCAATAATATTGGTGTAGCTCAAAACACTGCCTACAGTTACCATACTGCTGCTCAGCAAGAGCAAGCGAGGTTTGACGAAGAAAACCCTAATGCTACAGTTGAAGAACGACGGGCAAACTTAAAGGCATTTGAGAGTGAATATGCCGCAAGCTTTGTAAGTGAAGACGGTCGGGGTATGAATGCAAACATGCTTAACACGTATGTTTACCCAATCATGCGTCGCTCTCAGACTCAATTCCTTAGCAATCTAGATAAAGAAGGTCGCAAAGAACAAGAGTCTATTGTCAAACAAAATAACTTTAAGGCATTGAATCACGCTTGGGGGACAGCTAAATCTGCTGGTGTCGCAGAGTGGTTAACAGACTCACCTTCTGCAGAGAAGTTTGAACTGTTTGCTGAATGGGTTACAAATAAATCAATTGACTTTTCACAAGATGGTTTAAGCTCTCAAGATATTGAAAGCCTGCGTGACTTCCAGTATCAAGGTGCTAACTATACACAAACTGGTGAACTGACTTCTTACGGGTCATCACGTGCTGGTCTATCTGATAACGCTACATTTAACCAGGCTCTTAATACACGAAAACGGGCAGAAACTGCGGTTTATCGGGAAGGTCAGGCTCTTCGGCAAAATGAGTATGAAGGCAATGGCATTAATATATATAATGAGATTGCTGCAGACGGAAGTATTAGTAAAGAAGACCTTATTAGATTAGAAGAAAATGATAAAGATAGTGGTCTCCCTGGGTTTGAATCTAAGGCTACACAACTTGCTAGAAAGGAGCTGGATAGCGTACGGTTTGAAACTGCCTATACAGAAGTGTTTGACGATAAGTTGAACAAAGGTACTCTTACTCTACAGGATCTTGATCAAAAGGGTGTTAGCTTTGCACTTAAGCAAAAGTATACACCGTTGATTCAGAAACAAGATTTACTTATGCAAGATCAAACCTACCAGGATGGTGTCACTGCTGTCGGTAATGCGATTACAGAACACCCAAGGGTTGCTAAAGGTCGTGTAGGTAACAAAGATCATTGGACTACTATCCTCTTTAAGGCTGAACAATTACAACAGCTTAAAAACGATGTATTGAATGGTGTGCCTATTTCAGAAGCTGTTTCTGGTAGGTTAGGTATCATCTCCAGTATCCAAGCTACTACCGGTGCTATCAGCACTAAAGGTCATTATACTAAGACTGTTCAAAGTCAGGCTCAAGGTGCTGTAAATTATCAGGAAGCTTTGCAAAAAGATCGGGATTTTATTGAAAGCTCCCAGACACCTAACTTTAGAAAAGATGCTTATGCTGCTGTAAATGCTTATGGTCAGAATGATTTTTATGAAGATTACTATCCTATGCAGAGAGGTGAAGTGACGCCACAACTTAGAAGGCGTGCAGCTATTATGGGTGTATCACCTTTGGTTGCTATCAACTTCCTTGCTAGTGGTCTCTCTCAACCTCCTGTTGCTATGGATACACAGGTTCAGGCTATTGCTGATAAAATTACACCAATTACTGGTAGGTTGATTAACACTTACCGTAACTCTGGTAGCCACCTGAGCCGTATGAGTAGGGCTGATAGAATGATGGATGGCACACTTGCTACCGCCCCTACTCGTTTGAATCAACCCTTGCCGCCTGGTGTGCAAGGTTTAGCAGCCTTGGTTAGCTCTGGAGAAGGAAGCCCTACCTCAATGTTTCCAGGTGAAAATTACCCAGAAATGCTTGACATGTCAATTTCAGAGGTTGTCGAGCTTCAAAAAGAAAAACTAAAAGATGGACGAGCTTCTGCTGCAGCAGGTTCTTACCAAATCCTATATCCTGAAGTAGCTGCTCAACGTGTTGGTCTTTCATTGGATGAAAAGTTTACCCCTGAAAACCAACTTAAGATGTTTATGGGTACTTTGTTCAATAAACCTGGTAGAGAAAACCTTGCAGCGTATTTGCAAGGAAAAAGTGATAACATTGAACTAGCTATGGATGAACTGTCACAAGAATACGCTTCGATCGAGTATAGAAACGGCCGTAGTTATTATAATGATGGTGTAAACAAAGCAAGTATTAGTCGAGAAAAGCTTCGTCCTGCTATGATTTCTGCACGCGAAGAGTTTACTAATCAGTAATTATGAATGATTATGAAGATCAACTTCTAGGGGGTACGCTCCCGGAGCTGACTCCAGAGCAGAAGGCTGAACTTGCCCAAGAGCAAGCAACCATCGATGCTAATCTGGAGCAGCTTCAGCCAGAAGTTGAACAACCTGAGGTGTCCCAGGCTGCAGCTACGGCTGCTCCTGCAGAGGCACCTCCGCAACAAACAGAAGAACCTCAAATCCTAGGTCAGCCTGAAAGTTTTTACACAGACCCTACTTCTAAGCAGGCAGCTGTAGCTGGTGTATCAGACTTTGTAGTTGATGCACTTAATCTCATTCCTAATGTAGATATTCCTAAGGCTCCTAAATTTGAAAACGACGTTAACCAAAGTGTTCGAGAGATCTCTTCTATTGTTATCCCAACTGTAGCACTTGGTGGTGCTGGAGCTGCTGGTCTAGCCGCTCGCGCTGGTCAAGTAGGTAAGGTTACCAAGCTAGGTAAGTTCCTTAACGATCCTCTTACCAAGCACTTAGGCAACATGGCATTTACTGCTGGAGCTGGTGCTGCTGTAGATTACACAGTAGAGATCAACCAGCAAGACGACAACCTAGCTGGTACACTTCGTAAGACATGGCCTCGCTGGTTTGGCTGGGTACCTGAAGATCTTGCTACACTTGATAGCGACAGCCCTGAAACTAAGCGTGCTAAGAACGTAACAGAAGGTGCCTACCTTGGTATTGGTACTGACATGCTGCTTGGTCTTAACAAGCTATTCCGTAGTGTACGTGGCTTGCAACAGGGTGCACCAGTCCCTAAAACTGAGAAGGCTGCTGCTGCTCTAGAGCGTATGCGCGTAGCAGAAGGTGATGTAGAGGATGTTATCGAAACATCTGCTGCAAAACGTTCTGATTCTTTGGATGAACTTGGTAGCTACAACGTAACTAAGGCTGACGATCCTAACAATCCTATCTTTGGTTACCATGATCTTTATGGTTATCAAGAGGTTGGCTCACGTTCTGTAGACGACCTGGGTATTGTTGGTGCTTCTATCGATGCTGCACGTATTGCTGGTGACATTGATACTGTGTATGGTCGTATTGGTAACTCAATATCTGAGGGTGCTCTTAAGTTTAGCCTTGAGGGTGTTGAAAACCAACAGGCAGTACAAAAAGGTCTTGCTGATGTCTTGACTGAAGCAGATGAATACGGTTACCGTACTGCAACAGGTACAGAGATTAGTAGCGAACAGATTAAAGATGCTGGTGAACGTCTGGCTGCTACGTTCTACGAACAAAACGTAGATCAACTACGTACAAGCCTTGCTCAGTACCAACGACTTAATCAGACTACTAATGTCTCTGTGCTATCTGAAACAGCCTATAAGGGTGTTGTCGGTGCGTTGAATAAGTACATGGATGATTTTGTCAACATGGATTACATGCGTGCACAAGCGTACGTAGGTACTTCTTTTGCTGGACAGATCTCCGACATGGCACAAGGTATGCGCCTTACTGAGGGTACACCTGCTATTGAACGTGCACAGGAACAGATCCTTGATCGTATTGAGTTTCTAACGGTGCAGAAGAACATGACTGCTTATTCCGACAAACGGTTTAAGAGTATGTTTGGTTTGTTTAATAAACTGTCTAAATCTGATGCAGATTCTATTACTACTGCAGAAGCAAACCGTATCCAAGCTGCTATTAAAGGTGCAGAGGATGAGACTGCAGCAGCTCTAGCTAAGATTAAAGAGGAAGCTAAGTTTACTGTTGATAACTTGCGTGAAATCGCAACCACACAACCTGAAATGCTTAGCCCTTTGATGCTTGCTTATGAGTTGTCTGACGGTAATGTAGACACTATCACTAAGATGAACCGGTATCTGAAAGAATCTACTGGTATTCTGAGGAAAGCGTTTATTGACCTTAACCCTGAGATCCCCTCTGTTGTTCTCAAAGGTTTTTATTCAAACCTGTACAACGGTACACTGAGTGCTTTTGGTACACCAATCAAAGCAGGTTTGGCAGCAGGCGCTCAACTTATTGAACGACCATTGCGTGGCATGGTGGGCGGTATGCTTAACGGCGACATGTCTACTGTACGTAGAGGCTGGTATCAATACAGTGCGTTTGGTGATTCACTACAAGGTTCATTTGCTTACATGAAGCAGGTGTTCAAACGGTCAGGTATGGATCCTGAAGTAGTTGCACTGCGTGAAGACTACGGTATGCCTTCCAGACAGCTTGAGCTTATTAACTCATTTGCTGATGCTAAGGCTGCTCAAGGTGATTATGGTCCGCAGGTATTTGCCGAGATGGTAAATAACATGCAAGACCTTGCTAATCATCCCTGGCTTCGGTTTGGACAACGTTCTATGCAAGCTTTGGATGGATTTACACAATCGATGGTTGGCTTTGCTGAAGCCCGTGGCCGTGCATATGATGACATTACCAAAGGTGGTCTTCTAGCATTTGATGCAGAGAAAGCTGGTGAGTTGTCACAAAAGGTGTACAACAAAATGTTTGATAAAACCGGCTTGATTACAGACGAAGCTGTTAGTAAATCTGCTGGTGAAATTGCACTTAACCTTGACAACGTAGCTACAGATGCTGTGTCTCAGGTTATTAGGCGTGCTCCTGTTCTCCGACCATTCTTGCTGTTTACCAAAACACCTCTGAACGAACTGGCACTGTCAGCTTCTTATAACCCAGTAGGTGTGTTTGTTAAGGACATGAATGCGTTTAAAGAACCGTTTGAAAACATGCCTTATCAAGAGGTTGAGCAGCTTTTGGCAGCCCGTGGTGTTGAAGTAACTCCTAACACTGTACGTGCTAAATACGAAGAGATCCGTGCTGACCTTAAGGGGCGTAAAGCCTTGGGTGCATTGATGGTTAGTGGTGCAGTCTATGCTGCGCTCAACGATAACATCACTGGTAATGGTCTTTATGACAAGCAGAAACAAGCTGCACGTAGGAATCAAGATTGGAAGCCTCGTTCTATTCGACTGCCTGGCGGTCAATGGGTGAGTTATGATAACCTTGGTCCTATTACAACTTGGCTGTCTTTGTCAGTTGATATTATTGATAACTTTGATAGTCTTGCATCTAATGAGATTGGCGAGCAATTCCGTAAGTTAGGTTTTGTCCTCAGCTCTGCTATTACTGACAAAACAGCTTTGTCTGGTCTGGAACCGCTTATGGATATTATTAGTGGTAACCCCGGCGCTCTTACTAAATGGAGTTCTAGTTTCCTTACTAGCGCTACCGTACCAGGCTCTAGCCAACTTGCAGAAATCTCTCGCCTGATGGACCCAGGTCTTAAGGAAGTTGAGACGGAACTGTTTGACATGATGCGTAACCGCAACCCACTTACCAAAGGTCAGCTTCCTGCTAAGTATGACTATATTGATGGTGGTGAGGTTGGTGTCCCTGACAACCTTATGTCTAGGGTTTGGAATACGTATATGCCTTGGAAAGTTAACGGTAAGATTAGTCCACGTAAACAATTCTTGATTGATATTGAATACGATGCACGTCCTACTCTAAACACTTACAGGAAAGTTAAACTAACCAATGAAGAACGTTCTGACATCCTTCAGATTATGGGACGTGATGAGTTGTTTGCAGAAGGTATTGATCGTGTTATGAAGCGTGTACCTGGTGGAGTCGAAGGATTCCGTCAACGCTATATGGAAGCTGTTAATGCTGGTCTAAATCCTGATCTAAGCACGTTTGAAGGTATTCATTCTGCAATTGATCAAGAGCTTAGGTATGCAATGGACCTAGCAATTGCTGCTTCACCGACTCACTCTGACATGACTCGTAGACGTTATATTCAAGAGGTTAGTACAGATCTACTTAGCAACGGGAAACAAGACGAAGCTCAACGTTTCCTTGACTACATGGAACAATTCTCTCGGTAATTTTTTAACAAAGCGTTATGGCTGTAACATCCAATACTTTTACAGGGAATGGTTCAACTACGAACTACTCCTTTACATTTGAATATTTAGAGCAAGAAGAAGTCAAGGTAACACTTGACGGGACCGCTTCAACTGCATTTACCTTTGCCAACGCTACTACCCTTAGCTTCACTACTGCTCCCGCTAATGGAGTAACAATTCGTATCTTCCGCGATACTAATATTAGCTCTCTTAAGGCTACATTCTTCCCAGGATCAGCAATCAAAGCGGAAGATCTAAATGCTAACTTCACCCAAAATAACTTTGCAACTCAGGAAACTGATAACGAAGTTATTACTGCAAACACGACTGCTGCGTCTGCTGTTACTACAGCTAATTCAGCAGTTACCACTGCAAACGCTGCAACAACAACAGCAAATAACGCAGTTACTACTGCAAATTCTACAATTGCAACCGCAAACACAGCAAACACAAATGCTTCGGCTGCTGTTGCTACAGCTAATACCGCATCTACAAATGCAACTAACGCTGTAACTACTGCAAACACTGCATCTACAAATGCTAGTAGTGCAGTTACTACTGCTAACTCAGCAGCTACAGATGCTGCAGCAGCAACTACCGCAGCTAACACAGCTACAACAGCTGCTAATGCAGCAACTACTGCTGCTCAAGCTGCTCAGGCTGATGCGAATACAGCTACTGCAACTGCTAACTCTGCCACTACAACAGCTAACACAGCAGTTACAACCGCAAACGCAGCTACTGCAACCGCAAACACTGCAGATACAAATGCAACTGCAGCTGTTACGACAGCTAATGCTGCTAGTGCAACTGCAAATGCTGCTTCTGCAGCTGTGTCTGCTGCCGCATTCTATACACCAATTGCCGCCCTCGCCAACCTTCCTGCTAGCCCTGCTAACGAGGATCGCGTAGAGGTTGTTAATTCTACTGGTGTTGAAAGCAACAGTGCTGTATCTGGTGTACCAACAGGCTTTGTCGGATCTACTGATCTGACTATCCGACTGCAGTACAACTCGTCTACATCTAAGTGGGCATGGCAGCAGTATTTTGCTGCTGATCCTGAGAACAGATATTTGACTCAATCCCTGCCTGTTGTAAAGGGTGATTCAACGAATGGTGCTGGACAGCTGACGCTCAACTGTGAAAACAACTCTCATGGCGTCAAGATTAAAGGGCCACCACATAGTGCCGGTGCTAACTATACGCTGACACTACCTAATGATACTGGTGCTAATGGTCAAGCTCTTACTACAAATGGTGGCGGTGTTCTTAGCTTTGCTGATATTGCATCTTCCATTATTACGCAGACTGATTTTGCTTATAAGCCTTCATCTAATACGGCAACTCTAGCTGGGCCTTCATCGTCAACCAACCCTACTGGTTATAATCAATATATAGGGATCCACAGCAGCGGTAATGCTATTATTAGGTTTGAGAAAAGCACAAACCTCCAGTTTTATAATTTAATAAATCAGCTCTCTAGTGGTGACTCTATAGATGTAAACTGGAATAATGCAGGTACTCAACGTACAGATACTACGACCTTTCATTCTCTTACTGATAACACAATTAGTGGTGTCTTATATGGAGAACTGAGTGTTAATAGTTCCTTAGGAACTTTTGGTATTGGATCGTATCCATTTGCAGTTACTTCTACCAATATCATCAATGGTACGGAACCTATCGCTAACAACCAAGTCCTTAGATATAAAACTGCAACCAATAAATGGACTGTAGACGACGCTGAAGTTATTGCAATTGTCGATGGAGGCAATTTTACTACCGGCGGTTCACTAGTACAAACATCAACAACATTCGACGGAGGATCATTCTAATGCCAACACCTGCTAATCGGACTCCTCTGCGTGTAGCGCGAGGTACATATTCTAATCTTAATAGCTCAGTCTCTGATATTCAAGAGGGTGAGATTTGTTATGCAACTGATCAAGACAAACTGTATGTTAAGGAAGGGTCAAGCCTTGTTTCTACACAAGCTGACGTATCGGCCAAGGCTAATACCGCTGATATTGGCGTAACCATTCAAGGGTATGACGCCGACACTGCAAAGACTGACGTAGCTCAAACTTACAGTGCTGCTCAGCGTGGCACTATCACTACGTTGACCGATGGCGCTACGGTAACGCCTGATTTTGCAACATCTAATAACTACACTTTGACACTCGGTGGCAACCGAACAATTGCCAACCCTACCAACCTAACTGCTGGTCAATCCGGTTCTATCTTCCTTGTCCAAGATGGCACTGGTAGCCGTACAGCCGCGTGGGGTTCTTATTGGGACTTTGCTGGTGGTACTGCACCGACACTAACGACAACTGCAGCAGCTGTTGATCGTATTGATTATGTCGTTCGTACGACTGGTTCAATCCATGCAGTCGCTACCCTCGCTTATTCATGAGTGTAATTAGTAATAATCAACTAGCAGGTGCCGCAGGACAAGGCGGCGCTGCTGCTGGTTACCAGATTGACCGCAGCTTGCGGTTTAACAGTGGTGACAGTACATACTTAAACAAAACATTCTCAAGTTCTGGCAACCCCAAAACATTTACAATTGCTTTATGGGTTAAGCGTTCAGTTTTAAGCACGGATCAAAATATATTTAATGCTTCATCTTCTCCCGGACAATCAACCACCGTACCAAGAACAGAGTTTCGATTTAATCCTACAAATGATCAGCTTAAGTTTGCTTTTAATAGTACTGGAAGTTCTTGGAAAACATTAGAAACAGCCGCCACATTTAGAGATGTAAGCTCTTGGTATCACATTATTATTTCAGTAGATACGACCCAAGCAACTGCATCCAATCGAGTAAAGATTTACGTTAATGGAATACAACAAACGCTTAGTGGAACATATCCGGACCAAGGCGAATCTTTACCTTATGGTCAAAACTATGGACATAGTATTGGAAACTACACAAATAACTACAATGCTTATTTTGACGGCTACCTAGCCGACGTTCACTTTATCGACGGTCAAGCACTTGCGCCGACTGACTTCGGTGAATACGACGCCGATACTGGTGTCTGGAATCCGATTGAATTCACAGGTTCTCATAACGTAACGAGTGGTTATTCAGGAACAGTTCCTAACAGTGTCACTGAAATAACACCTACTGGACCAAATGGTAATGGTGTTGCCTTAGCATCACTTCTTTTTGGTGGTACTGAGTTGACTGTCAGTCAAAACTATATTCGACAAGATGGTGGGGGTTTTGAATGGTCCGCTGCTATCCCGTTGTCGAGTGGTGATGTAGCTGGCGCTAAATGCTTGTACTTTAATAATACAAGTAACCATGATATTGAATTTAAGATTGACGGCAGCTGGGTCACAGTTCAAACAAACGCCAATAATGTTATTGGTTCTACGCAAGGTCAGGGAGCAATAATTACTTATACTGCTTCTGGTTCAGTCAACTGGACTGGGGTTAGAGCAACCAATGGAAGCAATGTAAGTGTTACCAGTGTCTCTGGTATCTTTGTCAACAATGATCTTGTCGGTTCTGGGGTAACAGGAGTAAATGGCTTCCACCTCGACTTCTCGGACAACAGCAGCAACGCTGCGCTTGGAACGGATAGCAGCGGCAACAGCAATACTTGGACGGTTAATAACCTGACGGCTTCAGCCATTGTCTACAGTAATGGTATTAGCGGAAACCTTTTTGGAGGCGCAGCTACAACACTGTTTGACGGCAGCACTAGCACTGGCTTTTATCCTGGAACAACCGGAACAAGCGGAACTTTTGATGTTACCGTAACATTTAGTCCTGGCATAAGTTGTAGTACACTTGAAATTTATACTGCTGACAAACAGGCTAATGCTACTGGTTCGGTTTCAGTTGACGGTGGTTCACATCAAAGCGTTCCTGGGAGTGGAAGTTACACCACGCTTACAGCACCGTCTGACGGAATTTTAAATACACTTGTATTGAGAAGAGTTGCTTCGTCTAGCACCAGTAATGCTTTTAGGTTTAACGCTATTAAAGTCGATGGCGTTGTTTTGACTGATGGTGTTCCAGCAAACATCGACAGCCTGATCGACACGCCGACGAATTACGAGGCAGGTTCCGGCAACAATGGCGGGAACTACTGCACACTAAATCCCTTAGACAAAAATACGCTCACCCTTGCAAACGGAAACTTAGAAGTTACTGGCACAACAGTAAATCAAAGCGTCAGGGGCACGATATTTGTAAGCTCTGGCAAGTGGTATTACGAGGCAACGGTCACAAACGTTGGCACTGAGACTTATGTTGGTTTTGCTGGTGGCTCATATGCTTTTGACGGAAACACTGGTCGTGCTGTATGGCGAGGGCAGGGAAATTCTGGCGAGTTAATGAAACTAGACGCCTCAACCACAGGAAGCCAAGGACAGTACACAACTGGTGACATTATTGGTTGTGCTATTGATTTTGATAATGACAGGATTGATTGGTATAAAAACAACACTCTGACTATTTCTTACACTTCTGCTGGCTTATCTTCTTATGCGCCTTTGGCTCCGTTGATTCAAGGCGGTGGTGGTTCTTATGAAGTTAATGTCAACTTCGGCCAACGCCCATTTGCGTACACGCCACCAACAGGCTTCCTTAGTCTCTGCACGACGAATCTACCGGACCCAACGATTGCCGATGGTTCGACGGCGTTTGATATAGACCTCTACACAGGCACAGGTTCAACACATGAGCGGAGTGAATTTTCTTTCAGTCCAGACCTTGTTTGGATTAAGCAAAGAAACACTACTAGAAACAACTTGCTCTTTGACACTGTACGAGGTGCAAATAAGTTCGCTGTTTCTAACTCGTCTGGCACACCAGGGACCGGCTCGGGGATGGTCACAAGTTTTGATAGCGATGGATTTACCCTCGGTAATTCTGCTGACGTTAATCAAAGCAGCGGGACATTTTGTGCATGGTGCTGGGACGGTGGAACGTCAACGGTCAGCAACACTGACGGCAGCATTACTTCTAGTGTCAGAGCCTCGCAAACAAATGGCTTCTCGGTTATTTCCTATACAGGAAACAATACCTCTGGAGCAACAGTTGGGCATGGCCTCAATGCTGCACCTGACTTCATTATCATAAAGAGGCTTGGTAATGAAAATTGGCTTACATACAACAGGGCTATAGGCGCAACGAAAGCAGTATTTTTGAACCTTACAGATGCAGCACATACTAATGCCGCGTGGTTTAACAATACTGATCCGTCAAACTCGGTTTTTACTTTAGGAAGCGGTAACGCTGTAAATAACAGCAATGGCGACACTTATCTGGCCTACTGTTTCTCGTCTGTATCTGGATTTTCATCCTTCGGTTCGTATGAAGGCACAGGAAATAGCGACGGTCCGTTCGTATTTTGCGGGTTCAAACCTCGTTGGGTAATGTATAAAAACATAGACGCTGCAGGTGGTTGGCAAGTTTACGACTCAGCCCGCAGCTCTAGCAACGTTGCTGATGAGCGTTTGCAATGGAATAACAGCGCTGAAGAAGATACGACAGTTGGTATAGATATTCTCAGTAATGGTTTTAAACTAAGAACTACTCATTCTCGATCAAACGCTTCTGGTAATACCTATATTTGGGCATCATTTGCGTCTAACCCCTTCAAAACCGCCCGCGCACGCTAATTAACATTATTTACTATGCTACAACTTGATGGTAAGACCTTGCAATATGACAAGGCATTTGTTCACGACGGAATGCAATATCCGTCTAATTGGCTGCGCCTGACTTCTTTGGAGGAAAAGCAAGCCATTGGTATCGTTGAAGTCCCTGATGCCCCCGTGGCGTCCTGGGACCAACGGTTCTATTGGGGTGTTGATAACCCCAAAGATCTTGATCAACTTAAAGAACTCTGGACTGCAAAGGTTAAGGAAGCCGCAAACTCCCTGATTACTCCTACTGACTGGTACGTAGTCCGCCAGGCAGAGAACAGTGCTGCTGTTCCTGCCGAGGTTCTCTCCCGTCGTACTGAGATCCGCACCCTTAGCAATGAAAAGGAGGCTGCTATTGCTGCCTGTGCAGACGTTGCAGCCCTTGCTGAGTACGTGACTGGATCTGAGTACAGCCGGTGGGAACCACTGCCTGAGCCAGAACCTGAACCCGAGCCTACTCCAGAACCGGAACCTACGCCTGAGCCAACTCCTGAGCCTGAGCCTACTCCGGAACCTACCCCTGAACCTACTCCTACTGAAGAATGATCACCCTTATCCGTCCAATTCTTTTCTCATTCCTTAACTCTGAAAAAGTCAAACGTCTTATTGTAGACATGCTTGCCAAACTTGCTGAGCAATCTGACAACACTGTTGACGATCAAGCAGTGAAGTTTATCGAACGCGGTTTGTTCGGTGGACCCCTGGAGTGAACCACCAGTTCTCCCTTCTCTAACCCTCCCAGCAGCCCCTGAGCTGCCCCAAGCGGTACTGGAGGTACCAAGGGCTCAGTTACCTAGTTACAAGCCCCTTGTAGTACCTCCTAACACCCTTAGACCACCACCTGGTATTGAGGGGATTAATGTGGGGGATGAACCTCCACAAGAGGAGGAGAAAACTGATTCTAAAAAACAAACTACAAAACCGAATATAGACCTACCACCTGAAGCTCAGATCATACAAGTCCCATTTACGGACATTGAAGTCCCAATGCCGACGACTACGATCATGACTACAGCAGCTACAACAGCATTTATTAGTGTTGCTGCCACCCTAACTGCCACGTCTTTGTTCAAATACATTGTAATGATACTCAAACCAGTATTCAAACAAACATGGAGCAAGTTGACAAAAAAGAAGGAACCAAAGGTTTCTTAGATAAAGTTAAGGAGAATACTGAGGATGAATTACAGATCCTTGGTACCTTTGTCCGTTTAGGTGTTGTCGTATGGAGTGGTTTTATTATTACTCTTAATTACGTAGACCTACCTATGATTAAAAAGGGACAAAGCGGTGGTGATATTACATTTGTAGCTTCTGTCTTTACAGGCGCATTAGCGACTTTTGGGCTGACTACATCTAACAGTAAAACGAATCCTAAACCTCCTGATCCTAAAAAGAAAGAAGAATGAAACGTCTTATTTTGTTGATGATGTTGGCTAGCCCAGCAGCCGCACAAGTAACACCGAACTTTACTCAAGGTTCGATGCAATCCACTACTACTACTACCATTGATATTGATCGTACAATTGCGACCAATGTTTATGGTGGCACTTATTCATCATGGTCTGGTACAAACGTAACACCCAGCGGAGACATCGCAGACACAGCAACGACCTACTCAGTAACCAATGCAGGGGAGCAGTTTCAACTAGAGATTGTGAACCGGGCAGCGGGTCTAATCGAAGACAGCCTGGTCACCGAAACCATTCAACAGGTCTCCACTACTACTTCCTTGTCGGTCTTCTCTCAGTAAGTCCTGCATTTGCTAACGAAGAACCAAAGGTTCAAAATACATCAAATCCTGTGGCAGCAGCTACAGGTAATGTGACTAATCAGGCGGTGCAATTCCAAAATAATGGGGCACCGTCTCGTCAATACTTTGCAGCCAATAATAGTTGTAATGGAACCACCATGCAATTCTCGCCCTTTTATATGGGCAACGATACTATTCCTCATGATTACACTGGGTACGTACGTAGCAATAACTATGGCGTACAGTTAAATTTTTCAGTACCACTGGATGGTGGTATGATTGAAACCTGCAAAGCTATTGCACGTAAACACGAACAAAAGATGCGTCTTGATTACGAACTTGTTCGTGCTCTTAAATGTACTGAAATTATGAAAGCTGGGTTTACCTTTAGACCCGGTTCACGTGTTGAAGTACTATGTAATGATATTGTACCTATCGTAGCACTAGAAAATGAGTGAAGCAATTGTCAGCATAGCCGTTGCAGTGGTTGCAGGCGGTGCTGCTTTAAATAACAGATTACACAATCGAATAAACAGCGTCCATGAACGTATTAGCGCCCTTGACCGTAGACTTGACGGTATAGAGCTGACTGTTGCTTCTGACTACGTAAAAAAAGCAGAGTTATCTGAATTACTTAGCCGTATGGAAGATCACATGGTACGTATTGAAAACAAATTAGATCAAATAGCACTTAAAAATTCTTAATTATGACCTATCAACTTGTAGATACTTATACTGATGTTGTGCTCGGTGATTTTGCTAAAAAAGCAGAAGCTGAAAAACAACTTAGCAGGTTGTATAACGAACCAGGTGAAACTCGTTATGAAGTTAAATCTACCCGTACTAAAAAAGTAGTGGAAGAAGTTAATGTCGAAGAAGAAAGCGACTGAAGATCAGTTTAACGAGCTGCATAATTTGGTTACTAAAGAATTCCTTGCCCGTATTAAATCGGGTGAGGCTTCTACTCAAGACCTAAAAGCAGCTTGTGACTGGCTCAAAACAAATGACATCAGTGGTGTCGCCTTTGATGGTAACCCACTTGATAAACTTGCAGCAGTAATGCCTACTGTTGATCCTGAAATTGTACAGCGTAAACTCTATGGCACGAAGCTCTAAGCACAGCGGCGCTAAATACGCTAACGGTAACTACAAAACGTACCAAAAAAAGTACGACTCAAGTTCAATGCAGATCAAAAAACGAGCTGCACTAAATAAAGAAAACAGAAAACGGGGAACCTATGGCAATGGTGACGGTAAAGATGTATCACACAAAAAGAATGGTAAAACATTCCTTGAAAAAGCATCTAAAAACCGAGCACGTAAAGGCCGAGCATGACCCCGTTACTTCCAACTCCTGACGATTACCTCTACAACTTAATAGTTATGACCTCACCAGAAGCCAAGCGCCTGTGGAGGCGCTCTATTAAGGAACACTTTGACCATACATGTATTTATTGCGGAAAAACTTATGACCTTAGTCAGTTATCTATCGATCATGTTCATCCTAGGGCTCGCGGTGGGCAGGATGTCGCAACGAATGTCGTATGTGCCTGTACCCGTTGTAATCAGGAGAAAGGAAGTGCCCCCGTCCTGGACTGGATGAGGGACAAATTTGGAGTCAATAGGCTCCGTGAAAAAGTTTTATTGGAGCATATTGCTTAAATGGATAAAGAGCTTTACGATTTAAAAAATTGGGCTATTGAAACACTAAAAGAATACAAAGCAGAGCTTCTAGTTAGAAAGCAAGTTACTGGAAAACCTCCTAGCGCACTAAAAAAAGTAGACCGTTTTTTAAATGCTCTGGCTGTCGATACGTCTGGTACTTATGCAGACATGATTGACGATGCCCGTCGTAAGGGTCTTAGTCAAAAAGAACTTGCTAATATGGGCAGGAATCTGGAAGAACGTATTATGAACTCATTTAGAGTTCTTCCTGATGACCCTGCTCATCACATGTATTCATTACGTACTGCTGGCGACCTTGTTCAAAATGTAGAACCAGGTGTCAGAGAAATGGGTCTTCAAATTCTAAGGGATGAAGGCTATGTTCTTGGTAATGTTCGAGAAAATTTAACCAGTCTTGCTGAAGCTACACACCAAGGTAGAACCGGTAAAGGTGCCGAATTGAAAGCATTAGGTGAAATTAATGTAGACAAAACTAAGATGGCTATTGCTCACCCTAGAGGTACTGGTGATCCTCTAATTAGCCGCACTATTGATTTTAAAAATATCAAAACACCTGAAGACTTTGCTAATGCATACAGACCGCTATTGGAGCAGCAAAAAGCAGACCTTGCAGACGTTTTAAAACCAGGTGGTCCGGAGGCTTCACGTCGCCAAATTGTTACTTCTTATGTTGCAGAACAAGGTGGTCCTGAAGATATTTTTGGTCTTGGACGATCACAAACTGAAGTAAAAACTGGTAAAGATATTATTAGAAAAGCACCTGGTGTAATGCAACGTTCTTACCAGGTAATTAAAGACAAAGGTAGCTTTCGTTTGTCTTTTGGTTTAGATGGCTTTGCTGATGCCATTAAAAAAAATGTATTAGGTGCTGTAACAGGTGCTGCTACTGCTATCGAACCTGAGGCAGTTAAAGCTGCATTACAAGGTGATTACATAGAAGCAGGTAAACAAACTGCAGCAGGTGCTGGCGTGGGTGCTTTAGTTGAGCAAGGTATTAAAAAAACAGCGCCTGTCGTTACTCAAGCCGCTTCTAAGGTATTACCTAAAGCTGCTATGTCTTTTATTGGAGGCGCAGCTAAATTTGCACCACCAGTTTTAGCAGGTGTTGCTGGTTATCAAATGCTGGACGCTATTGTAGAAGGTGCTACTGGTAGAAACCTTCAAGAAACTGGTGTCGCTGCTGAAGAAACTAAACAACAACTACGTGAGGAAGGTTACTCTGAGTATGATCTCCGTAGACGTGCTAGAACGGGCTACAGAAAGCCTTAACCACCCCTCCACGCTAGATTGTACCTATGACCCACCCAATCTTTGTTACAGGCCCACAGAGAGCAGGCTCACGGCTTGCTAGCCACATTATAGCCAGGCAAACTGGCAGAGAGTTTGTTGATGAGCTTGATTATAACCCTGACATACCTATGAACAGTGTTATTCAAGCTCCTTTTCTGTTAAAGGCTGTTATCGAACTATCATTCATGTTTCCTACAGCTCAATTTGCTTTTATGTATCGTGACAAACAAGATATAATTAAAAGTATGGGGAACATTGAATGGTATAAAGATTATGCTGATCATCCTGATTTTTACAGTACATTTGTAGATCATTGCTATACTTACATTGAACAACTCAAAAATGAGTTACCTCAAAACAGATGGTTTGATATACACTACGAATCTCTTGTACATGACCCGTTGTTTGTCACAGATCGGTCTGATTTTACAGTAAAACAATATTTAATTGATAAACCTGATGGACCCGAAACCTGGAGAAACGATGAATACATTAGAACTATTAAAAAGTGACTTTAAGCTCTTTCTACAAGCCTTGTGGTCTGAGCTAGATCTGCCTAACCCTACACGTGCGCAATATGCTATCGCAGACTATCTTCAACATGGACCTAAGCGTCTTCAAATTCAAGCTTTCCGTGGAGTTGGTAAGTCGTGGATCACAGGCGCATTTGTTCTCTGGACTCTCTTTAACGATTCAGAGCGAAAGATTATGATTATCTCCGCGTCTAAAGAACGTGCAGATAACATGTCTATCTTTCTACAAAAACTTATTATTGAAACGCCATGGCTTTCTCATTTACGACCGACTGGAGACGATGCAAGGTGGAGCAGGGTAAGCTTCGATGTGAAGTGCTCACCCCACCAAGCCCCAAGCGTAAAGTCCGTTGGAATCACAGGTCAGTTGACGGGCTCTCGCGCAGACCTAATGATTCTGGACGACATTGAAGTTCCTGGTAACTCAATGACGGAGTTAATGAGGGAGAAGTTACTACAACTGTGTACAGAAGCTGAATCTATCCTTACACCTAAGGATGACTCACGTATTATGTACTTAGGTACTCCTCAAACTACGTTTACCGTCTACAAGCGGTTAGCTGAGCGGTCCTACAAACCTTTTGTATGGCCGGCACGTTATCCACGTAAAACATCTAACTATGAAGGTCTCCTAGCACCTCAGCTGGTTGATGATATTGATAGTGGTGCTGATAAATGGGACGTGACAGATGACCGTTTTGATAATGAAGACCTGATTGAACGTGAAGCGTCAATGGGTCGTAGCAACTTTATGTTGCAATTCATGCTCGATACCTCCCTTAGTGATGCTGACAAATTTCCTCTCAAATGTGCAGACCTTATCGTTACCTCTGTTAACCCTAAGTCTGCTCCTGAGTCCGTCATCTGGTGCTCAGACCCCAAAAATGTTATCAAGGAACTCCCCACTGTCGGACTACCTGGAGATTATTTCTACAGTCCAATGCAGTTACAGGGAGAGTGGGGTTCTTACTCTGAAACAATCTGCAGCGTTGACCCATCGGGTCGTGGATCGGATGAAACGACAGCAGCTTATATCTCCCAACGTAACGGTATCTTGTACTTGCACGAAATGCGTGCTTATAAAGACGGATACTCAGACAAAACATTACTGGACATTTTAAAAGGTTGTAAAAAGTATGAAGTATCTAAGCTTGTCATTGAAACTAACTTTGGCGACGGTATTGTTAGCGAGTTGTTCCGAAAACACCTCCAACAAACTAATCAAAGATGCGATGTTGAAGAAGTCCGAGCAACTGTTAGAAAAGAAGATCGAATCATTGATTCCCTCGAACCCGTCCTCAATCAACACCGACTCGTTATCGACAAGTCCGTTATTGAATGGGACTTCCGGTCTAACCCCGACGAAGCTCCTGAACGTAGACTGATGTACATGCTGTTCTACCAAATGAGTAGAATGTGTCGTGAAAAAGGTGCAGTTAAACATGACGACAGAATTGACTGCCTCGCTCAAGGCGTTAAATACTTTACAGATGCTATGGGTATATCAGCCCAGGAGGCAATTAAAGAACGTAAACGTACTGAGTGGAATGCTATGTTAGAAGAGTTCTTTGATGACCCTCAATCCTCTGCAAATCACATGGTTTTGGGTATGAATTACAACCAAAGACAACAAGCTAGAGGTGGTGGTAAGAACTCAGTCCCTAACTGGGTTTAGAAAAATTTAAGTTTATGGGCCACCGTATACAGGAGAAGGGAAGGGTGGACCCGACTTCTGCGAAGGAAGGAACTCGTGTCTAACGACACTCCTTCCTTCTTATCTGATGATTCGTTTTCGTACTCATCAATTAAGTACTACCACCAACTACGTTAACCACCTCTTACATGTATCATACAGTATCATTAGTACATACTACCCCAGATGCTGAAAAGCTTATAGCATATATGGCTCGTGTATCAAACCCTGATAATCAGGATAACCCAGAGTCAGAACGTTTGATTAGATACTTGATTAAACATAAACATTGGTCACCTTTTGAGATGGTCAACATGTGTGTACAGATTGAGACAACCCGAAGTGTTGCTGCTCAAATCTTACGTCACAGATCCTTTAGTTTTCAAGAGTTTTCCCAAAGGTACGCTCAAGTAGATAAACACGCTCTCCTGCCCCAACTGCGGAGACAGGATGAGAAGAATAGACAGAATAGTGTTGATGATCTAGAAGTCTATACTGTAAAAGACTTTATGATTAAGATTAATAGCTTGTTTGAGCTTAGTGAAAGCCTATATAACGAGATGTTGGCAGCTGGTGTGGCTAAAGAATGTGCAAGAGATATTCTACCCCTCTCAACACCTACTAAACTCTATATGAACGGTACCCTACGCTCCTGGTTGCACTATTGTGACCTACGTTGTGCTAATGGTACCCAATATGAACATAAACTTATCGCAGATCAGGTTAAAGGCTTGATTGAACACGAATTTCCCACCATATACGCAGCTATGTTCTGCTAAACACATGTTTTTACTTAATATGCTGATCGTCGGACTGGTTGAAACCGGTCCAGATACGTTTTTACTGCAGTTACAGGCGGAAACTGGCGAGATCGTAGAGTATACCTTGTTAAAAAATGACAGAAATTTGTCTGACCTATCTTATTGAGAATGATTCTCATTATCCCCCCAAGGGGTGCCGGGTGGACACTTTTTTTTTCTGCCGCTCGCTGCGCTCGCTTCCTCTGCGCTGTGCTATACTGCGTTGCGCTGTGCCAACCGTGGCGCTGGCATAGCGAGCGCGTAGCGCGAGCGGGATGCTACGTGTTGCAGTTATTGAGAATCGTTCTCAAAACATCTGTCTTCGCACATTAGAGCATCTTATCAATAATGATAAGCAGTACTAATCAAAGAACGCTTGACAACAGTGCTAAGCTGTGCCATACTATATGCATACAAGACACAGAGGTTATGCGACTCATCGAACGTCAAATGTGCAGCGCAGTTATTAACAAGAATGACTGGCGTAAAGACAACACAGAGGTTATGTATTCACCATCACGTGATGTATGCTGTGTATACCTGCACAAGAATCTAATTGCCACCATTGATGACAACACTGTTGAAGTATATGATGGTGGTTGGCAATCAGTCACGACTAAATCACGTTTGAATGCTATCATCAACACACTGTGTGATGGCACACGTTGTGGTGTATTTCAGAAGAATTATGAGTGGTTCATTACTGATAACAATGAGACTGTAGAGTTTGAGCACGGTTACACCTTCTCTCGTAATTGATGATGAGCAAAGTTAAACTTAAGGATGTCACATTCACACTACACGCTAAGCCAATCAAAACGCTGCTATGGTGTGATCAACAGAAACGCGCTAAGCGTAACAAACCAGCCAAACTAAACGGCATTGTTGTCACTAACTCAATCGAGGTATTTCATGAACTCTGAGCTGATTGATTTGCAAGGTTATGTAGACTTTTGGTATGATGGGTTAAATGATGCTCATCGCCACAATATGCACGCTTATGTATACGAATACTTAGACGGCATTGAAGATGAGGACAGTGAGTAAGGTGTCCACAACCTCTTGACTTTTGCTTCATTCTGTGCTATGGTGTAACCATGATGAATAACAAAACAACCAATCCATACGCTTCTTACATCCTGTCAAAAGGACGCGATCTTCCTGCTGTGCAACCTTGCACGAAGCAAGTTCCTACACGCTTTGCTGATCGTTTCTCTACCTACGAGGAGTACGAAGAAGCAATGGCTGACTTTCTCAATGGCATGTGACGCTTGACAAGGTGCCCACCACCTCTTGACTTTCCATCCAATCTATGCCATACTAACAGTATGAACAAAACACAAACCATTCGCTTCAACTCACAAGGTGTGTACGCTTCTGACGAGCGTCTCGCTTCTATCGCTGCTGAGTGTCTCGCTGCTGAGCGTGCTAACCTTGCTGCTGCTCGTGCTGCGCGTGCTGCTGGTGCTTACGAATCCACCTGGCAAGTCAATTGGTGAACTGTCTACTGCCTCTTGACTTCTGCCTCATTCTCTGCCATACTTAACGCATGACTTACACAGCTTCCGACATCCGCCACGCTCTCATTGCAGAGCATGCTCACTATGCTCACGACGACTGCACCTTGCAGAATGTTGACGAGTTTACACGCGACATCTGGCACATGTCACGCGATGAGCTTATCTATGAGACTGACACTGACGACATTTATACGCTCGATGAGTACATGTCTCACTGGCTTTGATTGTTACACTGAGCGCATTCGTGCGTTCACTGTAGCATTCATCGCTACTCCATTCACTCTACACATTCACATGTTCATCATCCGTAATTCTTCCTGCTGCGACGGTGTTGCAGTTGACTTGCTCACCGGCACTGCTTCTGTTCTTTACACCAGCGGTGCTGTGTATAACTACACCAACGTGTCACGTCGTGCAATTGCTAACCTGATGCTCAATCCAAACATCTCTCTTGGTTTCTGGATCAACGCTAACCTGGTTGATAGCAAGCGTGTTGAGTTCACACAAACCTACGACGCATTGCCTGCCGGTTGCTGATGTTTACCTTGAGGGCATTCGTGCCTTCAATGTAGACTTCACATCTACACTATCCACCTCATTTTACATTCACATGTTTTTCGTTCCTGCTGCTCGTAACACCATCAAGTCTTCTTCTATCAAAGAGCTTGAAATCTCTCCTCTGCACAATCAAGCACTGGTTACCTACAAGAGTGGCAATCAGTACCTCTACAGCAACATTGACGAAGATGCTATGTTTGACATTCTATTCCACAATGTCGAGTCTTTCGGCAAGTGGGTTAACAAGTTCTGCAAGGCTGACGGTGTGTCAGTCTTCCCGATTGCTGCCTGATTATTGTCACTCATCAAACAACACATCTACAACGCTATGCTGACTGAAACTCTTTCTGAACTTGATCATGCTATCTCTAAAATAATTGAGTCTGACTCAGTCACTGACGTTAAGCATTTTCAAGAAGAACTTGAAGCTTATGGAATCACTAGTCTTGAGCAACTTGAAGAGGCATACTGTGGATGTTATCGTGATGAGGCAACATTCTGTGAAGACTTCATGAGTGATTGCTATTCTTCTGAGATTGATTCACTCCCAGTGTGGCTACAAACTGCCATTGATTGGGAACTAGTGTGGCATCAATCGTTGAAATACGATTACTTTGCTGTGTATTTTGATTCTGAATATTATTTCTTTAATCAAAACTTTTAATTAATTTGTAATTCTTATTACAACCTAATCACAATCCGTCGCTATTATTATATTTAGCGGCGGTATTTTTTGTGCTCCAAATTCATACACATTCACCACGGACGCAG
>Ga0208434_1000098_pt1 | contig 46060 bp, 56 predicted proteins | sample 13_taG_FD_184086 | JGI IMG/M metagenome (GOLD analysis project Ga0208434, IMG submission 184086) | Marine viral communities from the Subarctic Pacific Ocean - 13_ETSP_OMZ_AT15268 metaG (SPAdes) (version 2) | ecosystem: Environmental > Aquatic > Marine > Oceanic | place: Pacific Ocean | collected... | reverse complement strand
GGAACATGGGACTGCTGTAAATTTTCTAATGCTTGTATAAAAGCTATGACAGGTGAAGATTTAATACCAAAAGAGCTTTCATGGAAAAATGAAAAAGAAGCTATGAAATCTATTAAAGAATATGGTGGAACACTATCTAAAAGTATAGCCAAAGCATGTAAGATAAAAGGAGTACAAGAGGTTGATAAATCATTCATGCAAAAAGGCGATCTAGTGGTATATAAAGAAGAATCAGAGTTAGTAGGTATTACAGATGGTTGTAAAGTTATAACACCTACTGATAATAGATTGTCTTGTAAGCAGAATGTAAAAATAGTTTCTGTATGGAGAATATCTAATGTCTAAGGCAGTAAAAGCGGCAGTAACAGCTTTTATAATTACATTTGCTGTTGTAACAGGTACAGCATTTTTATTAGGTGGTTCGGCTTTGGGTATATTTGGAGTAAGTGCCACTGCAATGGCTACATTATCTGCAGTATCTACTCTTGTAGGTGGTCTTTTATCAAAGGGTGTTGATGCTGTTGGTGAAAACTTTGGTTCTAAAGTATCTACAAGAACAGCTACAGCACCTAGACAAATAATATATGGTAAAGCTAGAGTTGGTGGAACAATAACCCATATAGAGACATCAGGAACAGATAAATACAAACTATCAATGATTGTTGTATTAGCAGGTCATGAAGTAGAGAGTTTAGAAGAATTTTTAATAAATGATGAAGTTTTAACAACTACATCTAATGGTGGCTTTGAATATGCTACAAATAACAGATTCACTAATAGTGACAACGATAATAAATTCAGTGTACAAAATTCTTTGCTTAGATATGTATTTTTAGATGGCTCACAAACAACAGCGAACAATAATGTTATTTCTAATACATCTTTAGGTAATACAGATAAATTTATAGGTGTATCTTATGTATTTGTTGAAATGGTCTTTGATTCAGAAGCCTTTGGTGGTGGTATACCACCTATGTCCTTTGTAGTTAAAGGTAAAAAGGTTTTTGACCCAAGAACTAATGAAACAGCATTTATAGATAGCACTGGAAAAGAAATAGGCTCAAACCCTGCACTTTGCGTAAGAGATTATATAACTAATACAACTTACGGTCTTAAAGCTACATCTAGTGAAGTTAATGACACTTTAGCTCTCGGTAGTTTTAAAGTTGCCGCCAATACTTGTGAAGGCGATCAACCTATTACAACAGCTACTGTAAGTGGTGCTGTAACTACCTCTAGAATAGTTAATCTTGCTATAGCAGATACAGTAACCCTTATTGATGTTGGTCAAAAAGTAACAGGTGCAGGTATATCAAATGATGTATATGTATTAAAAAGAACTAACTTACAACTCACCCTTACTGCAAATGTAAGTTTATCTAATAATACAACGCTAACCTTTACAGAAAAGGCATATACAGCTAATGGTATTACTAATATGTCAGCAGACGGTGGTGGTGTTATAGAAGGCTTATTAAGTTCTTGTGCAGGTAAATTATCCTATATAGACGGTAAGTTTGTAATGTTCGCAGGTGCAAATGTATATCCTAATATGACTATTACAGATGATAATCTTTTAGCACCTATAACCGTACAAACAGCTCAATCAAGTGGAGAGACGTTTAACAGCGTAAAAGCTGTATATGTTGATGCTAATAATAACTATGTAGCTACAGATTCGCCTTTATATGAAGATAGCACTCTTTTAGCAAACGACACCCCTAGTGGTGAATCATCAGCTAACTATAAAAAGTCATTAGAAATACAATTACCTTTTACAGATACCACTACAATGGCACAAAGGCTACAAAGAACAGCCTTACTGCATACACGGAAAAAAACTAGTTTATCTGTAAGTTGCAATATAGCTTTCATGCAATTACAACCCTTTGACTGGGTTTACCTAACAAATGAAAGATTAGGCTATACTAATAAGACATTTGAAGTTTTAAGCACAAATTTAGAAGTTATAGACCAAGATGGCGTTCCAGTTTTAGCTACTAGACTTGACCTTAAAGAGATTGATTCTTCTGTGTATAACTTTGCATCTAGTAGTTATACAAACCCATTAGACGAAGGCTCAAGCGTTTCTACAGGTAGTTTTGCTGTATCTCCACCAACAAGTTTAGCTGTAGCAACCACATTAGAGATAACAGGGTTTGATCTTAATGTTTCATGGACTAATAACCCTGATGATCTTGTTCAAGGTACAGAAGTATTTTATGGGACTACATCAGGTACATATATTGGCTCTTTTATAGTAGGTAAAAGCACAGCTAAAGAATCTATCAATGGGGTTGGAGCAAGTACAACTTATTATGTAGCAGTTAGACATTTTTCATCTAATAACGTATTTAGTGCCTTAACCTCAGAAGTAAGTGTTACTACAGGCACAGCACCAATATCATATTCAACAGGTGGTGGTGCAGTAGGTAATTCAGATACTCTTAATGTATTAGGTAAAAATTTAGTATTAAATCGTTTTAACAGCACATCAGGTGGAGAAGATAACGAAAACTATACTTTTTTAAATAGTGGAAATGGTGCTTTAGGTGGTATTACAAGTTTTCAAAACTCAGATACAGAAAGAGTACAGCTTTTCTTTGGAGAAGATATAGGTGGAGACTTTACTAATCAATTTATAGCACTTGATGCTGATTGGGATTTAGGTAAAGGTGGTGCTAATGGCTCTAGCACAGGTACTTCTAAACTTATTATAAAAGGTAAGGCATATGGAAGCAGTACAGGTTCAGCAGGTGCTACATCTACTATAGCTACATTTAACGCTATAACTAATACAGATGGTTATGCTTTCCCAACAGTAGAACTTGCACCCACAACTATCTCAGGCTCAACTACAACACCTGTAGTAGTAGTATCACAAGGTTCAGCACCTTCTACTACAACTAACAAGCTTTATAACGTAGGTGGTTCTTTATACTGGAATGGTGCAGTGGTAGATACTGGTGCAGGAGATATCACAGGTGTAACTATAACCACATCAGGTCAAAGTGGTTTAACAGGTGGTGCTTCTTTTGCTTCAGGTGATGCTACTTTTACCCTTGCTATAGCAAGTAGTATAGATGGCTCTAAGACATTCACAGATGATGTTGTTGTACAAGGTGATCTTACAGTTGAAGGCACAACCACAACTATAGATACAACAAATCTAGACGTACAAGACAAAAACATTACTCTTAACTATGGCACTGGTGATACATCAGCTAATGCTAATGGTGCAGGTATTACCATTCAAGATGCTGTAAGTGCTACACAAGATGCTACCTTAACTTGGAATACAACCAACGATAGCTTTAACTTTTCGCACAATCTAAATTTTGCAAACAATGTAAAAGCACAATTTGGAGATGGTGATTTACAGATTTACAGTGCAGGTAATTATAGTGTAATAGATAATTTGACAAATAATTTAGTTATAAGAAATCAAGCTAATAATTCCGACATAATATTACAAAGTGACGATGGTGCAGGTAGCCTTACGGATTATTTAAAAATAGATGGCTCTACTGGTGAAACCAAATTATTTCACTATGGTAGCGAAAAAATATCAACAAAATCAAGCGGTGCAAATATTACAGGAAATATAGTTGCTGATGGTGGAACTATAGATGGAATATTTATTGTAGATGGTGGCACAGGTGTTGCTTCAACAGGTGTTTTAAATGTCAGACAAAGTGGTGATGGTGCAGGTAATGGCATAGCTATAACAAGTAGTCATGCCACAAGTCATAGAATATTTAAAAATGCTTCAGGTGTATTAAATATAGGTAGTAGCAGTAATACAAACGCTTTTCAACAAGATTTAACAGGGAATATCACAATAGAAGGCACTATAGATAGTGGTGCTATTACAAGTGATGGTTTGTCTGTTAATTCGGGAACTACTAACCAAGTTGCAACTTTTTCAAGTACAGATGCAACTGCATTTATAAAAGTAGCTGATAACAGCACTACAGCTTCTGCACATGGTTATGGTGTGAATGGTAATGACTTAAGTTTATACGCTAATGATTCTGAGAGAGTCAGAATAAAAAGCACAGGGGATGTAAATTTAAAAACTGGTGCTTTACAAATTGGTGGTCAAACAGTCATATCGTCTGCAAGAAATATTACAGCAGGTACTATTGATTCAGGTGCTATTGATGCTACAGGTTCTATTAGTACAACAGGTAGCATTACAAGTACAAACGGAACTGTTGATTTATATGATAATGCAGGAAATAAGCCAAAAATTAAGTTTAGAGAAGATGGTAGTGATGCTTTTATACTTGAATATAATGGAGATGGAAGTGGTACAGGAAATTATGTAGCTTTTTATAGCAATGTTACAGGTTGGGTTTCTAAAGGCAGTGGATTAAATTATATACCTGCTAATGGTAGGGTAGGTATAGGCCTAACGAATCCAAGTGAAAAGCTATCAGTTGTAGGAAACATATCAGTCACAGGCACAGTTGATGGTAGAGATATAGCTACTGATGGAACTAAACTTGATGGTATAGAAGCAGGTGCAACTACAGATCAAACTCAAGCTGAAATAAATGCACTAGGTATAACTGCAATAGGCTTATCAGGCACTCCTAATATAACTGTTGGCACTATCAATTCAGGTGCTATAGATGTAACAGGAGCAGTTACAAGTGATGGTTTGACTGTTGATGGTGTAGGTAGTTTAGATAACAATGGATTAAATTTAGAGTTATCAAGCTCTAACACAGGCATCATTTATGATGCACAAAATGGCTATCATACTTTTAAAAGAAATGGCACTAATGCACTACAGATTAATGGTGGAAATGGTGATATAGCTTTCTACGATGACAGTGGCACATCACAAAACATGGTATGGGATGCTAGTGAAGATAGGCTTAATTTTAAAGATGGAACAAAAAGCACTTTTGGTACGGGTAATGATTTACAAATTTATCATGTTGCAGATGGTAATAGTTTAATAGCAAATTTTACAAATACATTGGTTATTAGAAACTTAGCAGACGACCAAGATGTTGCAATACAATCAGACAATGGAAGTGGCGGCACTACAGACTATTTTAGAGCAGATGGCTCTACTGGTGAAACTAAGTTATTTCATTATGGTAGCGAAAAAATTGCAACAAAATCTACAGGCATAGACGTAACAGGAACAGTTGTAGCCGATGAAATTAAAGTAGGTGCTTCAGATAGAATTTATTTAGACGGAGGTAGTAATACTTTCATTCAAGAGTCAGCTTCAGATGACCTTAGATTTTTTGTAGGAGGACAACAAGCTGTAAGAGTAAGAACTAGCGGTACTGATATTTTAGGTACAGTTACAAGTGATGGGTTGACTATTAATGGTGTTGAATCACCTATGATTGAATTAACTGACCTTTCTACAAGCAATGAATTACAAATTTATACTGATAATAGTGGAGGTGTAATACGAACTTCTACAGATGATGATTTGTTTTTACGTACAAACTCATTAAACAGAATAAAGTTAGATAATGGTGGAGACATATCTTTCTATAACGACACAGGAACAGCAAAACTACTTTGGGATGCATCAACTGAAAGATTAGGTATTGGCACTACAGCACCGACAAGAGGAATACATTTAAAAGAATCAGATGGTTGGTCACAAATTAGATTAGAAGGTGCATCAGGTTCGGGTGGTGGAGATATACGTTTTGGTGACAATACAACAGAAGCACTTGGTAAAATTTTATATGCCATTAATGGTAACTACATGCAATTTGTTACCAACTCACAAACCGCTCTTACTATAAATAGTTCACAAAACGCTAGTTTTGCAGGTACTATCAATTCAGGAAATATTACAGCAGGTAGTAGTGGTAATAGTGCATTTCTAAGAGCTTACTATGGCTCTGATTATATGACATTGCAGGGTTATGGTTTAGAAATGAATCGTACTACTAGTTACATAAGACCAACAACTGATGGTAATAAAACACTCTATATTGGTGGTGCAAATGCTTCTTTAGACTGGGCGGCAATACATTTTAGATCATTATTAGGTCTTTACATGACTGGCACTCAGTTCCTTACAACTGATAGAAACTTGGTCAACATAGGAACTATCTCATCAGGCAATATAATAGTAAATACAACAAGTAGTGGAAATCAAATTACATTACAAGCACCAACACCTAGTATTGAGTTTATAGATTCTCAAGCAACATCAAGAAAAGCAAAAATAAGTGCAGAAAATGGCAGTCTACTTTTTGAAGCAGATACAAATACGGGTGAAGCTAATACTGCTATAACATTTAAAATGGATGGTGCAAATGCTTTGTCTTTTAACAATTCTAAAAACGCTAATTTTGCAAATGATGTAACTGTAACTAATGATTTAAACGTAGGTCAACAAATAACTGCTAGTGGTGGTATTACTACAGACCAATCAGGACAAACGATATCAGGCTTTTCTACCATAAGGGTAGGTGATGCCTTAATAGGTCAAGATGTAGCCACTTTAACAACTACAAGTGCTTCAGTAACCAATAGAATACTTGCTAGTGCAACCACCTATAGAACACTAAAGGTTTTAGTACAAATTAAATCAAGCACTAATTTTCATGCAACAGAGATACTTTTAACGCATAATGGAACTACAGTCTATATGACGGAATATGCAACGATATTTTCAAATACTTCGTTAGCAACTTTTGATGCCGATATTTCAGGTGGAAATATAAGATTATTGATTGACCCCAATCAGTCTGCTTCAACAGAATTTAAATTTAATGTATCAGGAATAGAAGCTTGATGACATAATAATAATAAGCACATTGGATAGGGAAGATGGCAACACAAAAAGATTTTATAGTAAAAAACGGACTTCAGGTCAAAGGTGGCAACATTGTCACATCTGATGGTTCATTAAGCATAGTTGATCAGATAAGTGGTGATACAGGTCAATTAACCATAACAAATGGTCAGCAAGGAAACTCCTTCATGCGTATGGGTATGATTGGTGGTGGAGATGCTAATTCATTTATAAGAACAGATAGAACCCTAGAATTTCATATAGGGCAATCAGCTACAAGTGCTACACCTAGTGCTTTTATAGACACAAGCCATAATTTAAATATAAAGGGCAATTTTCAAATAGACGGAGTTAATAGAATAGTTGGTACACCCTCTTATACAGAGTTTAGAAATCCACAAGGTGTAACAAAGCTTTGGCTTGGTGGTGGTTCAGATGGAACTAGCGACCCTAGTGCTTATGTTAATGGTAATAATTTTTATATAAGAGATTTTAATAGCACAGTCAATTCAGTTTTTAGTAGTAGTGGTTTAGATATAAAACGTGGCGATTTAAAGTTAAATGCAACAACTGTTATAGACTCCTCTCGTAATTTACAGAATATAGGAACTATAACTAGTGGTGCTATTACCACTTCTAATCGTTTAACTGTAAATGCAGGTCATACCACTACTAGACTGAACTTGGTTTACGATGATAGAACAGGTATTACAGATGATGGTAACTTATTGGCATGGGTTAGTGAGCCGGGAATAAGTTATGAAGATGCAGGGATTGGTGCAAATATAAATCCTAGTGGTCAATATTATGGAAGATATGTTGACGATGGATATGGTGTTTATGCAAGATTTAGAAAATCAAATGGTAATTTTGAGGTTTGGAATACACAAGGCACTTCAGGTTCAACCAATCAGCAGGGTACAGCAAGGTTAGTTTTAGGTGCATCAGGTGTTTTAAATTTACCTACTGGTAGTCTTAACATACGCGGCACAGAGGTTATCAGTGGTGGTAGAAATCTTGTAAACATTGGTACTATCTCCAACAGTGCTTTTACTATACCAAACAGCATAGGCACAGCAGGTCAAGTTTTAAAAGTACCATCTACAGGAACTACCCTAGAATGGGGTGCTGATACAGGTTTAATTTCAGGTATTACTAACTTTGCTGATAATAGATTATTAACTGCAAGTGGTTCTTCAACTATAAATGGTGAAACCAATCTAAGCTTTAATGGCTCTACTTTAACTGTAAATGCAGATGCTGATTTTAATGGTGCTAATGCAGATTTGCAGTGGGATTCTAGTGCTGATTCACTAATTTTTAATGATAATGCAAAGGCTATATTTGGAACAGGCTCAGATTTATCCATCTTCCATGATGGTAATCATAGTTATATTACAGATAGTGGCACAGGTGATTTATTAATAAATGCTACTAATTTAAGATTAAGAAATGTTGGTGGAGTAAATATGCTTTACGGACAGGCAGGTGGTTGGGTAAAGATATATTTTAACGGAAGTGAAAAATTTGAGACAACTAATACTGGTGTAAACATAACAGGAACAGTTACAAGTGATGGATTGACTGTTGATGGAAATATTAATCTTGGAGATAATAATTCATTATTTCTTGGAGATTCTAATGATTTGAGAATATACCATGATAGTGGTTCTAGTTTAATAAGAAATTCAACTGGTGATTTATATATACAAGATGATAATGGCAATATTTATATAAGACCAAAATCAGGACAAGATGGGTTAATTGCTGTAGCTGATGGTGCGGTAACTTTACATCATAGTGGTAATGCCAAACTAGCCACAACCTCAAGCGGTATAAACGTAACAGGTGGCATAAAACTTTCAGACAATAATTACCTAACATGGGCTAACAGTAATACAAGAATGGTTGGTCAATCAGGTTATCTACAATTTCAAATAGCTAGTTCAGACTCTATGAGACTGACACCAACTGGTCTTGGTATCGGGCTAACAAATCCAAGTGAAAAGCTAGAAGTATTAGGAAAAATAAAAGCTAGTGGACAAATTAGATCAAGCTCATATCTAGAATCATTCCCATCATTCTCATTTGATAACGATACAGACACAGGTATGTATAGAGCAAGTGAAAATGCACTAGCTTTTGCAACAGGTGGAACTGAAAGATGGAGAATCACTAGTACAGGTACTTTACAAGGTAATAATGCTACAGCTACATTTAATTATACTGGTGATGCGATAGCAATTAAATCTCTTGCTGATGGAACAACACCAGTTGGTATTACATTCACTTCACAAGGAGCTTCAGGAACGCAAATAGGTCATGTTAGATATACCCATAGAGATGCTTCTTCTTATGATTCTAATGAATCTTTTACTATTGGTGGAACTGAATCTACTACAACTATTCTTGCAGATGGTAAGTTAATGTTCAAAGAGGGTTTATATGTAAAACCTTCAAGTGGAACAGGTGCAGGGACAAAAATTATAGACTCATCAAGAAACCTCACTAATATAGGAACTATCTCTAGTGGTGCTATTACAAGTAGTGGAACTATTTCTAGTGGTGTTATAACAGCTACTAAACAAATAACTGCTGATACTATTTATTTTCCTTTAACAGTTGCAGGAATAGATGCAGGTAATACTGTAAATCAAACTACAGCATCAGGCATAGGAATTGAATTTAAGTTAGCAGGTAATAATTCAGCAGGTGACAGTCTAACAGGTGCTTCTATTGTCGCTAGAAGGGAAATGTCAAGTGATTCAGATTCAAGTACAGGACTATCTTTCAATGTCTCGCAAAATAACCCCACTTTAGACGAAGCATTAAGATTAAACCATGACCAAAACGCTACCTTTGCAGGTAAAGTAGGTATAGGAATGACTCCGACAGAAATGTTAGATATTACTTCTGCTTCAGGTGATGCAAGAATAAGATTAGATGCTCCTAGTGGTTCTGATACAGAGATTAAATTTTTCAATGCGGGTGTTGCTCAATACACAATAGGACATGATGATGCAACTGATAACTTTGTTATTGGCGGTGCAAATGTTGATGCAGAGCTTGTTAGTATTAGTAAATCAGGCAACGCTACCTTCAATGGTGCTGTTGAAGTTATAGGCAATCTAGATGGTACAACTGCTGATTTTGGTGGTGCTGTTAGTGTTGATTCACTAAAACAAGGGCTAACAACTGTAATAGACTCATCAAGAAACCTCACTAATATAGGAACTATCTCTAGTGGTGCTATAACGAGTAGTGTTGGAACAAATAAAAATTTAAGAACACTAGCATTAAATCATCAAACTATAGCAAATGAAGGTGTTGGAATATCATTTAGTAGAACAACAAGTGATGCACCATTAATGGCAGTTGGAGTATTGGATAGTGACAAACTATCTTTAATGTCTAGATCAGGGATTGTTTTTGCTACAGGTGGTACTAATAATTATGCCTATACTAGTGAGGTTGGAAGGTTTGATAATGCAGGTAATTTTTTAGTTGGTAAGAATTCAGCGGCAGGAGCGTCAACTGTAGGTGCAGAAATGCGTCCAGACGGAGATTTAATATCAACTCGTGCGTCTGCACAGCCTTTAACCCTTAACAGAACAACTTCTAATGGCACTATAGCACAGTTCCGCAAAGATAACTCAACCGTAGGTATTATTGGTACTGGTGGTAGTGGCGGACTTTACATTCACTCGCCTTATGGTAGTGACTCAGGTATTGTTTTCGCTAGTGAAATTGTAGCACCTTGTACTTCAACAGGTGCTTTTGAAGATGGAGTACAAAATCTTGGATATTCTACAGCAAGATGGAAAAACCTTTACCTTTCAAATGCGGTAAAAAATGAATCAGGTGCATTGGCTGTATCAAGTGGCGGTGGCGGTCAATTACTTTTACAAGCAAGTGCAGAGCTTACATTTACAGCAAATGCATCAGAGAGAGGACGTTTTGATACATCGGGCAATTTTTTATGTGGTACTACTGATTCACAAATATATGATGACAATACAGATGAAACTGGTATTGTTGCAGGTGGCTCTATTGGTCAATTACAAATATCAACCAATAATAATACTTCACTATATCTAAATAGACAAAATGCTAATGGAAGAATTATTGACTTTAGAATTAATGGTTCGCGAAAAGGCAGTATTGGAACTGCAAGTGATGACTTAAACATAAATGGTGGTACTAACCACTCAGGTATACGTTTCCAAGCTACAGGTTTATATCCTTTATATAATGGAAATTCTGCTGATGGAACTATTGATTTAGGTGCTACAGGTCAAAGATTCAAAGACCTCTACCTTTCAGGTACAGCAAGAAGTAATACAGTTTCAATAAATGGAACTACAGTTATAAATGCAAGTAGGGGTGCAACAAATTTAACCTCTGTAAGCTCTTCTTATTACACAGACGGTTATGTTACTTGGACTGCGGCACAATTTAACAGAGATGGTGCAAATGTTGAATTTCAATGGTCACCTTCAAATAGCTCAACTGGCGTGAGAATTGGTGGAAATGGCTCTAACCCAATAGTTCTTAATGCTTATACGGGAACTATCTCTAGTGGTGCTATATCTACAACAGAAAAAATTACAGTCACCAATGCAAACTTTGATAATCATATTGCTTTTGTAAGAGGTTCAGCAAACATGGGTCTTTCACCAAGTGGTAATGAGCTTTTAGTTATTGGTGGTGGTTTTGCACCTAATTCTAATAATTCATATAGTTTAGGAAGATCAGATAAGATTTGGGTAAATGTTTTTGCTTATAACTATAAAATTGGAGGAACTACAATAATAAATTCCTCTCGTAATTTATTAAATATAGGAACTATCTCTAGTGGTGCTATTACAAGTACGGGGAAACTTACTTTAAATGACGCAAGTGTGGGTGGTTGGATTCAATCAAATACAAGTGTTCGTATTGATATTGATAACGATAATAATCAAACTGATAGAGGATTTATTGTAAGCAAAAACAATGGTGCTACTGATTTATTTACAATTTTTGAAAATGGAAACGCAACCTTCGCAGGAAATATCTCATCAGGTTCTATAACCAGTTCATCAACAATAGGTAACAGAAGCACTAATATTGGTCAACAGCTAGAGAAGGGTAATTCAACTTATGCAACCTTAAGATTTGATGCTGATAATTGGAGAGTATATGCAGGTGGTACTGGTTCTATAGGCACTATTGCCGAATTTAACGAAGCAGGTAATGTAAACATAAATAATGGTGCTTTACAAATGGGGGCTACAACAGTTATTACAAGCTCTCGTAACCTCACTAATATAGGAACTATCTCAGGAACAGGAATATCTACAGGTGCAAACTTAATAGATTTGTTTAATAACCAAAATGGAGTTAATGAACTAAGACTTGATAATAATAGACAAGATTTAGGAAATGTACCAGTATCTAAGGTATCAGGACGAAATAGTGTAGAAGTTGCAAATATGACATTCTATCGTGGTAGTGGAGGTGCTTCAGGTTTTATTAGATTCCAAAATAAACCTACAAATGCTTCTTCATTAACAGATGTATTCCAAGTAGGTAATGGATCAACAGTTGGTTATGGTGTAGATATTCTTGCAGGCGGTCTACGAATAAATGGAACAACAGTAATAGACTCCTCAAGAAACCTCACCAATCTTAATTCTATTACTTTAAATGGTTCTTTAGGCACATGGTCAGTTAATTCTGAAGGTGCAAGAATGAATTTTGGCAGAGGTAGTGCCAATTATATTGATGCAGTACATGAAAATGGATATTTAGTATTTCAAACATCAAATGGGGAAACAGCACTTACATTAGACGCATCACAAAACGCCACCTTTGCAGGAATTGTCTCTAATGATGCTATTAGAGCTTCTGATTTAGGAAGTAATAGTCACAACTTAAGTATAAGTGGTACAAGTTCTCCTTGGAGTGCGACTAATAGAGCAACTATTCACCTTGATGGAGTCTCTAGTTCTTTAATAGGTTTTAGACATGGGAACGCTAATAAAGGTTATATTTTTGCTACTGGTAGTGTTATGGAGTTTTTATCTTATGGAAGTGTCGCACTTCTTGCAAATGCTAGTGGCAGTGTATATGGAAAACTTAGTGCATCAGGTATTTGGAATGTTTCTGGCTCTTATGCTTTAGGAGGCACAACAGTCATAGACTCCTCAAGAAACTTAACCAACATAGGAACTATCTCTAGTGGTAATGCAACAATAAATGGCTCATTACTTGGAAGAGGTTTTAGAACAGGTAGTAGGGGTGAATTTCATCTTAATTCAGCAGGTTCTTCACATACTTCAGAAATATTCTTTGGATATGGAGATGGATATACCGATGCAAATATACGTTGGGGCATATCAGACAGAGGTAATGATGACAAATTAATATTTTATAAAGGTCCGGCTCATGGTGGGTTTGCTAATGTAATGTACTTACATGCAGGAGATAACTCTATGGTGGTATCTGGAAATATTAGTACAGCTCAATATAGAATATCAGGAACAACAGTAATAGACTCCTCTCGTAATTTAAAAAATCTTAGTTTTATTGATGCTGTAGGTGATGGTAATTCAGGCACAACTTCACAAGTTGTAAAAATTAGAAATCCAAATGATTCTGCATATACTGCAAATGCTTTAACCGCATATAACGCAACAACTGGTTGGGATATAAGTGATAGAGTGACTTTATCACAATCATCAAGAGCAAAAAAAGCAAGTATATATACATACTTATCCGAAAATACTTCAGAACCAGTTGCTTTTGAGAGATTTGTTCAATTAAATAATTCAAATGCTAATTCTACCTATGGTATGAGAAGTATGCATTTTTATCAGTATGATGGCTCGGGTACATCAGGTACTGATATGAGAAAACCAAGTGGCAAGTTATTAACAGTGCATACCTATGAAGCAGGAAATCCACAAGAACAGTTATCTCTTAACTCTGATGGTGATTTTAGTGTTGCAGGAGGATTTACAGCTACCACAGGTGGTATTCACGTTGCAGATGGCGTTACTTTTGGGCAAGGCGATCATTTCTTAGGTGATGAAGGTGGTCAAAATGATTCTGAAGTTTTAGTTTTAAGAACAGGTGCATCAGCATCAAGTGCGGCATTAAAACTTATTGCAGGTTATGGACAAGGTGGAGACACATCAGGAAAACTACAATTTTATACAAATGGAAGTACATCATCACCAAAACTAGAGATTGATATTGATGGCAATATTAAAATGGGTTCTACACAGATTATATCAAGTGGTAGAAACCTAACCAACATAGGAACTATAAATTCAGGTGCTATTACAAGTAGTGGATTACTGGCTTTAACACCTACACAATCAACGATACAACTACACTCTACTGGTTATAGAATTAAAGGTGGTAGTGGTTTTGGTGATATTAGAATAGTAGCACCAAGATTTAGAATTTATGAGGACGATGAAACTGGAACTGCTGAATTTCAATTAAATGATGGTAACGCTGAATTCTCAGGCAATGTTGAGATGGCTTCATTCCTATCTTTAGGCAATGCAACAGTAGAAGGAACATTTACCTCAGAAGGATTATTTACAACAGATTCCAAAGCACAGATAGAGGGTATTAAAAGCAGTGCAACCAATCCTATAGCTACTATTAAAAATAAAAGCTCTATTAATACTAATGGTACTTATTTGGATTTTGTTGACCATAACGATAACTTTGTATGCAGTATTGGTACAAGACCACAAGACAACACATCTAACTCTTTTATAATTGGCGGTAGCGGTTCTTACAAAACAGGCTTAAAGTTTTTAAATTATACAACTTACCAAGCTATATATCCTGCAACTGGTGATGGTGCTACAGCAGATGATAAAATAGATTTAGGTGCATCAAGTGCAAGATTTGATGACATCTATGCAACTAATGGAACTATACAAACTTCAGACAGAAATCAAAAACAAGACATACAAGCCTTAACAGATGCAGAGCAAAGAGTTGCTACAGCATGTAAAGGTTTAATAAGAAGATTTAGATGGCAAGATTCAGTAGCAGAAAAAGATGATAATTCTGATTCTGATGAAACAGCTAGATATCATTTTGGAGTCATAGCACAAGACTTACAAGATGCATTTACAGCAGAAGGATTGGATGCAAGTGATTATGGGATGTTTATCTCTAGCACTTGGGAAGATGATGATGGTGTAGAACAAACGAGACTTGGTGTAAGATATAACGAATTGCTAAGTTTTATAATAACAACAATATAGGAGAAAAAAGATGGCGATAACATTAACAAGAACAGTGCAAAGAGTAGAGACATATCCTCTAGTAGATGCTTCATCAGAAACTGTATCTGATACTAAGCCTACTGTGATGGTAGTTTATAACGAGAAGTTTGATGACCCTGATGACGAACAGCTTCCAGTTACAGCTACTAAAGTAAGTCACTTCAACTGTACTGATGATGTAACAGGTGAAGATGCTTTAGTGCAAACTATCTGCACAGCAATTTGGGCTTAATATGTGGAACAAAGCAACCGTAAAGGTAGATAAAGATAAATTCTTGGCTTGGGTTAAAGATAACGAAATACAGATGAAGAACGTCATTGAGGTTGGTGACAAGATCAACCTTAATGGCAAACTTAGATCAGTAGAATCCCACACTACTAAGAATGGTCTTTTATCAATACAACTAAAAGAAGCAAAGCAGAAGAAATCTAAGTAAATGGATGCAGTAACTGTTATCCAAGAAGTAGGGTTTCCTATTGCCGCTTCTCTTGGTCTTGGTTGGTTTATATATAAGCTAATCATGCGAATTGTAGATGGCATGGAGACTAAACTTGATGTTGTAGATCAAAAAGTAGCAGAACAGATATCAGCTATAGAAGATAGGCTAGGCACAAAACTTGATTCACAACATGGTATTTTGGTAGCATTAATTGATAGAGTGCGAAGTTTAGACAATGAGATCATAAGGCAAGATACTCTTATTAAGACTATTCTTGGCGTACCACAACTAATAGATAGCAGTAAAATTGCTAAGGCAGATAGAGATGACCAAAGAAAAGATTAAAAGAAAAAGAGGTAGACCTAGTAATGCAGAACTTGCTAGGAGAAAAGAAGAAGCTGAAAAAGATACTATTATAAAATGGGTATCTGTTATAGGCATAATTCTCATTCTAGGAATATTTATACAAAATGCTACAGCAGATCAGATAGTACATAAGTTTAAATCTCCATCTTTTAGTGGTATTAATACATCTAGTCATTATCTAACTATAGAAAATCAAGAATTTAGTCGTAAACAAGCTATAAAAGCAGAAATAAAAGCTTATAAAGAAGAACTAGCAAGAGAAGCAGAGAATACTACTTTGGCTAGATTTATAAGAAACCTAGAATCAAGAATCTATGCACAATTATCAAGACAATTAGTAGACAATCTATTTGGCGAAACACCTAGCGATTCAGGAACTATAGAACTTGAAGGCAATATCATTGAATACACTAGTGATGGACAATTTATCACCCTTAAAATAACAGATGCCGATGGAAATGAAACAATTATTACCTTGCCTATTGGTTCTTTTACATTCTAGCTGTACCGTTCTTAATGTTCTAGAAGATACAGAGCAAATAAGATACGAAACAAAGAAAAAAGACAAACCAAGTATATTCTCATTACAATCTAAAGAACTTGCAGAGGTTCAATCTCCTACATCTATGCCTGTAGTGGCTGTTTATCCTAATTCTTTTACAGATCAAACTGGGCAACGTAAATCTAACTCTGAATTTGCATTATTTTCTACTGCTGTAACCCAAGCACCTAGCAACCTACTTATAAGAGCTTTAAAACATGCAAGTAATGGAAAGTTCTTTAGGGTTGTTGAAAGAGTAGGCTTAGATAACCTCACAAAAGAACGTCAAATAATTAGAAGTACAAGAGAAGAACTAGAAGATAAAAATAACCTTATGCCCTTGCTATTTGCAGGTGTATTGCTAGAGGGTGCAGTCGTAAGCTATGATAGTAATCTAACTACAGGTGGTGCAGGTGCAAGGTATTTAGGAATAGGCTCAACGGTACAGTATCGTGAAGATACGATTACTATAAGCCTTAGAATGGTTTCAGTAGCTACTGGAGAAATTCTTGTAGAAGTTTTGTCTAGCAAGACAATACTTAGTTATGGTCAGTCACTAGATGTGTTTAGGTTCATAGATATGTCCTCTGAATTAGTAGAAGTGGAATTTGGTATTTCACGCAACGAAAGTACAACTGTTGCTTTAATGAAAGCTATAGAAGGTGCTGTTTTGGAACTAATAATTATCGGTTACGATAAGGGATATTGGAAATATGAAGAAAATAAAATTAATGAGCCTGTTTGTGATGATGAGTGCATTGATAACATACGCGGATAATGAAATATATGTAAACCAAAGTGGTAATACAGCAAGTATTGATCTTGAGCAATTAGGTAGCTCTAACCTTATAGGTGGAACTTTAGCAGTTTCAGGAACAATGACTGCTCTTGATCTTGATGGTTTAACAATGACATTAGATATTAACCAAATTGGTTCATCTAATATATTTAGATCAGATGGTATTGATGGAGACAACTTTACAGGTTTCTTTGAATTTGATGGTGATAGCAATGTTATGGATATTCTTATGAATAGCACAGGTCTAATAAGTGCTGATTATGTAAACCTCAATATTGATGTTACAGGTGGCAGTAATGAATTTGATTTAGCTATAGCAGAAAATGCAGATTCATCTTATTTAGATTTAGACTGGATAATACTGGGCGATTCTAATGAACTAAATTTTGATATAGATTATGCAAATGCTATAAATTTTGTAGATGTTAATGGTAGTTCAAACACTATTAATTTCACAGGTAGTGGTTATTCAGGTAATACATCATCTGATGCAGGATATTTTTACATGGATTTGAATGGTAATAGTAATACTTTCAACGTCATACAATCATCAACACTAGCAAGGGATTGGTTAAAAATTGAAACTACTACATCTAACTCTAATATTTGTATCACTCAAAATGATGGGGGAACTTCCACAGGTTGCTGATATAGGTGATATATCAGAGCTTAATGGTTCTGCACAAATAGTAAGAGATCAGCCCTTAAAAGCTGAATTAAAGCTTGGCATACAAAGTAATGATGAAGCCATAACTACTAATGGTCGTATGGCTATAACCTTTCTTGATAACTCAACTGTAAGGCTTACAGAGCATTCTGAACTATTTATAGATGAATATATCTATGACCCTAACCCATCTAAATCTAAAATGGCTCTCACCTTCGGATTAGGCACAGCAAGATTTATTACAGGCAATCTTAATAGAATAGACAAGCAAAATATCCAACTTAGAACACCTACAGCAAATATAGCGATAAGAGGTACAGATTTTACAGCTACAGTAGATGAGTTAGGTCGTAGTCTTATTATATTGTTACCTGATGCTTATGGGCTATCTAGTGGTGAAATAGAAGTCATTACAGCCACTGGTAGCGTACTTCTAAATAAACCCTTTCAAGCTACTACAGTTTCTGTATTTGAGAATGCACCAAGCAAACCTGTGATATTAGATTTAACGCTAGACATAATAGATAACATGCTAATTGTCACACCACCTGTAGAAGAAATAGTTGAAGGTGAAGAGATAGTAGTGCAAAAGAAAAACATCTTAGACTTTAATGATCTTGATATAGATTATTTAGAAGAAGATTTTTTATCAGAAGATGAGCTTGAATTTACAGAGCTAGATATAAACTTCCTAGATGTGAACTTCTTAGAAGACTTATTAGATGTAATAGATGCTTTAGCTGTGGCACAAGAAGAAGATCTGTTGGTTGATGCAACATCTACTAGAATAAGAGGAACTAAATTAGGTCAAGATTTAGATACTCAGATTACAACATTCTATACAGGTGACAAATTAACTTTACTTAGAAGTGTCAATAACACAGCAAGAGTTGAAGTAGATAGTGATGCTAGTTACACAGTAATATTTATTCAAGACGGTGTGTCTAAGGTAGTAACTATAAATGGTGGAGAAGGTAGCACAATTAGAATAACGCAGGATAACTAATGAAAAAACTTATATTATCAATACTTATACTATTATCACTTCCACTTATATTTCAAAGTACACCTACTGAAATAATAAAACTAAGAACCTTTGATGCTTTAGTCAAACAATACAACCCATCAGGTAACTTTGTAATTCTAAACATTACAGAAGAAGATGTAGAAAACGAGGGTGGCTATCCTTTACCTAGAAGAAGATTAGCTGAAATACAAGTTGATCTTATTAATAAAGGTGCTATTGGCGTTGGTTGGGTTATATCTTTTCCACAGGCAGACAGACTAGGTGGTGATGAAGCCTTTGCAGAAGCATTAAGTTACGCACCATCTGTGATTGCAATGTTTGAAGATGGTAAAAATAATTACCCTAAATCCACTGGAACAGTTGTCAAAGGCAATGATGTTAGTGGTATAGTAAGTATGGGAGTCAAGGAAAACCTGAACACTCTAAAAGATAATACACTGCAGGGTCTAGCCATTGCTCCCACTGAAGTAGATCAATTAGTAAGAAGAATACCCCTTTTAGTAAACACTCCTGATAACGAATGGATTCCTGCATTCGGCACTCAAATATATAAAGCTCTATTTGGTGTAAAAACCTATATTATAAAAACTAATGATAATGGTATAGAAGAAATATCAATCAGAGGAATACCACCTATAAAAACAGACAGTCTTGGTCGTAAGTGGATTAGTTGGGTAGATACACCACAAACAGATCTTAAAGAAATGAACGTAGAAGGTAAATTTGTATTTATAGGAGTAACTGCAAATGGAGTAATGCCACAGATAGCTACTCCTGTAGGATTATTAGAACCACATAAGATACAGACAGCTTTAGCAGAATCAATTCTTATAGAAGATAGCCCTTATATACCTGATTGGGCTTTAGCCTTAGAAATACTTATATTTATCGTTTCTGTAAGCCTTATATGGCTTGTATTGAACGCTTTTGGTGTTACTTGGGGGATTATATTAGCTATATTAATAATGTTGTCCACAGCTTATACAGGATATGGACTTATCCACAGGGGAATATTAATAGATGTCACTTGGTCATTGATATCACAGTTTATAACAGGCTCTATAGCTTTATATATAAGATTTAGAGAGCAATGGAGACTAAGAGAACAAATTAAAGGACAATTTGAACACTATCTTGACCCAAGACAGGTCAAAAAATTACAAGATAATCCTAGTTTATTAAAATTAGGTGGTGAAAGACGTTATGCAACTTTTTTATTTACAGATGTTCGTGGTTTTACAGCTTTATCAGAATCATTAGAGCCTGAACAAGTAACATACATTATGAATAGAGCATTAACCGCACAACAAGAAGCAGTGCAAAAACATGGAGGTATGGTGGATAAATATATAGGTGATGCAATGATGGCTATATTTAATGCACCTATAGATCTAGAAGACCATGAAACAAAGGCATTAGAATGTGCTATAGATATACAGAAAAACATGCATGAGCTAAATTATGTATTAGTAGATGAAGGGATTACACCAGTTACTATAGGTATAGGAATAAATACAGGATTTGCAGTTATAGGCAATATGGGTTCTAAAAATAGATTTGATTATACTGCTATAGGTGATGCTGTTAATGTTGCGGCAAGACTTGAATCAGGAACAAAACAAGCAGGTGTAGATTTGCTAATTGGTCAAACAACAAAAAATGCTATAAAATTAGAATTAACATCTTTAGAACCAATTCAGGCTAAAGGTAAAAGCGAAAAATTACAGGTGTATACATGGGGTTCAAATTATCGTTAGCATTAGGTGGCTTACTGCTAATATCCCTTACAAGTAGCACATGGTATATAAACAAGTTACAAGATCAAATAGCAGTTTTAAAAGGTAATCAGATAGCCTTAGAAAATTCTATAGAACAACAAAATGAGTCTATAAAAAAAAATATAGAAAAACAAAAACAGACACAAGAGCAAGTAAATGTTCTAACTGCAAAGAACCAAGAAGCACAAAGAGAAGTAAATAAATTAAAAAATACCTTTGCTAAACATGACCTTGATAATCTTGCTTTAGCTAAACCTAAGTTAATAGAAAATATAGTCAATAAAGGCACTAAGAAAGTAAAAGATGATCTTATAGCCTTAACTAATCCAAATCAGTTTGATGAAAAACCTAATAATAGTTAGTTTCACCCTATTCTACTTCACAGCATGTTCTATGTTGCCAACACAACCTAAACCTGTAGAAGTAATAACAGTTGCAGAGCCTATGCCAATGTACCATCCACCACTCCCCATAGAACTTAATATAGTGGATATTGACTGGGAAATTTTAACCCCTCGTATAATGGAAGAGTACCTTTCAGACTTGGAACAAGGTTCTGCACCACCTACAGCATATTATGCTTTGACCTCTAAAGATTACGAAAATCTATCAATGAATATGGCAGAGATAAAACGCTATATCAAAGATACTTTACATATTCTTGAATTCTATAGAGATTATGATAAAAAAGATCAACCTCAAGAAAAGGTGTCAGACACAAAATAATCTGATACCATTTAGATTCATTCATTATAGGAGAGATTAATATGTTAGGAATGATAGGAGAGTGGTTAGGTATAATTACAGGTGTTGTATGTGGTGCATCAATACTATGTGCTTTAACACCTACACCTAAAGATGATGCCATGATTGGAAAGCTCTATAAGATTTTAGAGTTAATGGCTTTAAACATCGGCAAGGCAAAGCAGTAAGCTATGTCTGAATCAGTCACACCATTTGTATACAACGCTATACTTGAAAGGGTAATAGATGGAGACACCATAGATGTGACTTTAGATTTAGGCTTTGACGTAAAGCTACACAAACAAAGATGTAGACTCAATGGTATAGATACACCTGAGTCACGAACAAGAAATTTAGAAGAGAAAGCATTAGGGCTTAAAGCAAAGGAAAGGCTAAAAGAACTATGTGCTGAAAAATTGGTAATACAATCACATGGCAAAGGAAAATATGGCAGGATTCTTGCAACACCTTTTACAAAAGATAAAAAAGATATTTGCAAAGCACTCATTGAAGAAGGACACGCAGTTGAATACTGGGGTGGCAAAAAAACAGCCAAAGTTAAAAAAGACGGAACTTGGGGAGAATAATATGAAAATATCACAAGAAGGAATAGCACTTATAAAAGTATTTGAAGGATGCAAATTAGAAAGCTATCTTTGTGCCGCAGGTGTATGGACAATCGGATATGGACATACAAAGATGGTAGAAGAAGGGCAAGAGATAACACAGGAAGAAGCAGATAATATATTACTAAATGATCTAGAGATATATGAAGAAGCTGTACTTAAAGCTGTAGAAGTACCACTGCATCAACACCAATTTGATGCTTTAGTTTCATGGACTTTTAATCTTGGTGGTGCGAACTTAAACGCTTCAACTATGCTTAAAGTAATAAATAAAGGCGAATATGAAGATGTTCCTGCACAGATAAAAAGATGGAACAAAGCAGGTGGAAAGGTATTGCAAGGTCTTATAAGACGTAGAGAAGCAGAAGCATTATTATTTGAAGGTAAAGACTGGGAAAATGGCACTAAGTAAAACACAAACTAAAAGACTAGGTGGAATATTAGCAATAATGTTTGGTGATGATATACCTAGTGAAAACCTAACTGCTTTGATTGGAGATGGTTTTATAAAAGTAGAAGGACAAAAATATACTCTTACAGATAAAGGCTTAGACGAAAAAAACCGTCTTTGTACTTTATGTGGTTTAAATATTAAATATAGTTCAGAAAATAAATCTAATTAATGCAAATCATCATTGTTTAAAGAATTTCTTTGTTTCTCATAATTCATAACAATATCAGTAAATATTTCTAGACTTTTATCTTCAGTTAGATCTTTTAACAAAAAATTAACCCTATTTTTATCACGATCGCTTAATTCTTTATTCTTGTCAAAAAACCTTATAGTTCTTTTAAGAAATTCTATATCTGCTCCACTTAAAAATTTCAGCATTATTTTCTCCTAATTAATAAAAACTTTAGATTCTAATTGTTTATATCCCCACATTTTCTTAAATGTAAGCTGTGCATCATCAAAATCCATTTTTTCTTCTTTAAACATTTCTCTTTCAACACCTACAGCATGATACCATCTGTTAAAATTAACACTGTAAGGTGCTTGGTCATCGTATAAAAATTCATTCATCTTTCTCTCCCTTGTTATTAACAACTTGATTCAATTTATTTAAAAGCTTTTTATATTCTTCATAATTTATCATTGATTTTTCATGAAGATCAATAATTTTCTTATGTATTTCAAATAACATAGATTTGTTATTTTCTGCAATTGTTTTAGGTTTCTTAGTTTTATAGTCTTCTAGACTTACTACTTTGCTCATCATCCACCATATTGTTATGCATGTTTAACCAGTCTACATCGTCTTCAATCTTTATACCTGCTAAGTAAAAAAGCACAGAGCATACTTCTTTCCACTTTCTATCTAGAAAACGATCTAATCTTTTAAAAAACTTTTTAAACATTCAAATTGCTCCTTGCCTATAGTTATTGGCTTCTTCTTCTTGTAAATAGTTAATATATGCTTCTAGAACGCTTTCAGGGGTTTGTCCTAGCCTTATATTATAAAGTCTATGCCTTATGATTGAATCAATTAGTTTGCTTTTAGATGCTTTATATTCCCAAACATCTAATTCACCTAACGTATCATTTAATTCTTGGATTTGTTCTTTTGTACTAAACATCAATTACTCCTGTATTTGTTTTTGTGCAACTCTATATGAGTCACTAGATATTATTTTTGTTTGGAAGCCTTGTTTTTTAAACTTCATGCTTTGATCATCAATCATTCCATATTGAGTAGAACGCATTCTTTGAAACCAGTCTGAGTCAGTAGGTTTCTTTATGTATAAGTGAAAAGTTTTTAAGTTCTTGTTGCCTACTATCTTAGTCATTAAGCTACCCTCACTTTTTTTAGACCCTCTTCTTTAGCAACTTCAGGAAATTTAATCCATAAAGTTTTTGCTATTTCTTTTTGAAAGTCTCCTAATATTTTATTTCCTTTACGACCTGCTAATGTACGAAGTGTAAAAGATTTATAAAGTATAGATAAAAGCTCTTGACTGTTTTTTGTATCTAAGTCTATTGAATCTATTTTTGTTTTTAAGTTTTTTTTGTCTATCATTTTATTGTTCCTTACTCTGTGAGTATCAATTTATTATAAAGTTATTATAACCCCAAAATGGAATACATAGCAAGTATTTTATTGTATTAGTTTAAAAAGGCAGATCACTAGTATCTTCTACATAACAATCTTTTTCTTCATAAAGTTGTTTTGCGTACTTTTTACCTGCATCTTCTTTGATACCATATTTTTTAAAAAAAGCCTTTTCACTTCCATATCTAGTATGTAGTAAATGATGGTGCATTTGACAGAGTGGTATAACTTGATCATCTCCATTTTTTAATGACATGCCACGACCATTGACCCCTCTAGGCGTATCGTAACCTTTAAGAAGATGATGTGCTTGTACAGAACCACTACAGGATAAAAACCCTGCTCTGCTTATAAAACAGGGCAGGGTTCTAACCCACATAAGATGTTTCTTATCTACAAGTCTTTTAGACACTAAAAAGGAACTTGATCATCATCAAAATCTTGACTGGATGGAAACATCTCTTCATCTGATGTTGATTCTTTATTTTTATGTGAATCTACTAGACCTACGCTTAAATATTGAGTACCTTTTTCTGCATTAGTTTGTAGCCATCCACCAAACTTTTGACCTACTGTTTGACCATTTCCAAGATCAACTGTAACCGGACCGCCAATATCAGGTGGATTCCCATTAGTGTTAAAGTTGTCATCTTTTAAATATAGTAGACCTACAGATTGAACAAGTTCAAATTTAGATTTTTCATTTCCATACTTGTCCTTAATAATAGTTTTTAAAATACTATAATATTTATCTACACCCCTATCATTAGGGTCTTCAGGGTTCTTCTTGTGGTGCATAGACCCTTTCCAAACAACCTTACAATTGTTTTCTTTCCACATAGCTCCTTTCTTATCTTTCTTCGCATATTCAGTCATTCTATTCTCCTTTAGTAATTAATTTATATTCGTAACCTTTGCTATTCCAAATCTTTCTTTTTTCTATGACTTCTCCATACATAGGAAGCCCATAAGCTTCCCTGCAATAGTCTTTTCTCATATTTCTTATAGAAGCTGAGATTGTAGGTTCGCCATAGAACTTACCTACATTTTGTTTAATCATTCCTTGTATATGCCAAAAGCTCATATACTTTCCTTTTCTAAGACATAGGAATACACAATCATCTATAGTAAGTTTGCTTTTAGGCTTATCTTTAATGCTTTGTGGTACTTCTATCATCATGCTACCTCATAAAGACTTATAAGCTTCTTCAATCTAGTATTATTAGTATCATCGTCACTAGTAGATGCTAACGCTACCTGTATATTTGCTTTATTGGTTGCAAACGATTTCTTGTGTAGAACATTATCAGGGTCTTTTAGATTAGAAGCTAATATTAAAAGATAGTCTTCTATATCGTTAGTTGATAAAGTTTTTCCACCTGTTTTTTCAAACTTAAACTTTTTTACCTCTACAGGAACAACTTTAGCTTCAGCTTCGTCTACCTTACTATCAGGAAGCTCCTCACCTGCATATATATAGTGACCTAGACCAAACATAGCCATGCACTTAACTAAACATCTCATTCTAGTATCAGATACCTGTCTAGAGGTTGGGTTAGCTATTGAGTTGTTTTTATAATCCATTACAGGTAAAAACATGCTTCTTTCTAAGTTACCTATAGTTAAAGTGCAGTTAGTCATAACAGTTCCGTTAGAACTAGTGGCTTCTTCGTCAAACGTATAAGTAGCAAAAGGATAATGCTCCATTAAGATACCCCAAGCCCAAGCCCACGATAGATAAGTAAGATTCATCTTCTTATCAGTTTTTTCATTTACATTAACACTAGATAGTGTTTTCCATACTTGTCCAAAAGTTAATTCGTATTTCATTTTATTCTCCATAAGTCTTTAGCAAATTCAATATCTGATAAACTCCACATCCAGTCAGGATTAGGATAGAACTGATCTACTAAAGAATAAATATCATTATTTTGTAAAAGGTTCATCATTGCTGATGCGACCCTGTACACCTCGTTTAATCTCATGTCTATATCGTCTACCTCTAAAGTTATAACCTCTGCTTTCGTTTTGGTTACATAAAGGTAATCGGCATAGGCACGATCTTTTTCTAAAGCAGTAGCATAAATTGCTATCTGCCTTTGAACTGGTGGTAGTAATTCAGAAGGTTTTCTTGCAGTAGTCTTAATATCCCTAATACAATCTTCATACTCTAAATCAACAAATCCTAAAACTGGTATTGGTAGATCATCAAACTCTAGTTCTACCTTTTTTTGATAAGAAACAGGCTCACCTAACTCTTCATAAAAGGGTAAGCCAACTTCTAAATACTTTTCTATGTTTTTATATTCCGTTTCTGCTTTCACCTCGTCAAACGTAACGCCTTCCTTTTTATGGTAGTTCATAAGACTCATAAACTCTTTCTGTGCTTCCTTAACGCTGTGCTTCTCTCCTATAGCATGATCTATAACAGTTCCTCTAAGCATTGCAGAGTTAGTAGGTGATTTATGTTTAGCAAGATACCTAACTATAAAAAGTGGTATGTCTTGCATGTAAAGATTAATAGAACTAGATGAAAGATGCTCTATATCAAATTGGTCAAATGGATTGTTGCTACTCATTTTATGTCCTCATTTTATAGTTTGTTAAAAGTTATAAGGCAGAGTATAATCCAAATTGGTTTTCAATACAATATAAAATATATAAAAGGTAAACGTATGAAATTAAAAGAATATTTAGAAACAAAAGAACTAACTCAAGAAAAGTTTATTCAAGAAATGGAAGATCAGACTGGACATAAATTATCACAAGGTGGTTTATCAAAGTATGTTCTTGAATATAGAATTCCTAGAAAAGCAGAAATGGTTGCCATACACGAATATACAAAGGGTGAAGTAGAGCCTAATGATTTTTATTTAGAATAAGTCTAACTGTGCTTTCATTTTAATATCAATGCACTCATAATTTTTATTTAAACCTTTGGGATATTGCTCTATATCCCATCTCATATCTTTAACAAGATTTTTTTTATCACGCTTATCTGCATGAATATAGATGTATCTATAAGTGGGTAACATTTCTTCTTTACTAACTACATTACCTTTGATGAATTTTGTATGCATATTAGTTGAATCCTGATCTCTTCTAATGTCATTAATTGAACCATCTTCAAATGTATATTTATACTTGGGGGTGCTAGTTCCTGTATACAACCAGTTAGTTGCTTGATAAACATAACCATGATGATGATTATTTGGGTCTGCATAACTAACAATTGCTAGGGGTTTTGGTAGTTTATTTATTGCTTTCATAATAAAAAAACTTGCTGAATTTTTAGGAGTATCAGAATTAAGCACAAGTCTATTAAGCTCCATAGTCTTAACTTTTATATTACTAAATATACACTTACCATCATTAAAAAGCCTATTAGGTGGACATCCAAAAGTTATAACCCCTACTACATTTTGATCTAAATCAATTAGACCAAATGCATAAGAAACTGAACATAGTCTTTTTGCATAGTGCTTATTTAACAACCAGTCTCTGTATTCGTGATTGTTTAATTGCCTTACGCTGTAATCTTGGAGCATGGTCTAGCCTACTTCTAAATCATCAAACCAGTTGCCTTCAACGGTGCTTTGTGAATCTTTGACTATCTCTTGCATTTCATAATCTTCGTAATCCAAGAATCTTTTTTGATTTAGCCAAGTGGTGCAAAAGGGAATAAACTTCTTATCTTTCTTTTGAAACTCTATATCATTATTGTAACTCTCTACATAGGCAATCATCTGCTCATGGCTAAACTTCTTTAATATAGATTTATAAGATTCTTCTGCTTTAGCCTTATTGTCCTTTCTTGGATATAAAGACCAAAAGCTTTTAAAATCAGAATTATAGGCTTTAGTATTATCTTTAGTTTTATCTTTTGTGTCTTCTTTAGTATTGGGGGGGGTGGAGACCAGTAGGCTAGGGGTTTCAGGACTAGGGGGGGTGGGGGTCTCTAGACCATGAGGGGGGGTGTCTGTAGACCTAAGGGTCAGGAAGTACCTATTAGATGTATTACCTCCGTCATCTTTAAACCTTCTTTGTATTTTTAAAAGACCTAGACTCTCAAACTCTTTTACAATCTTAGCAATATGCTTTGGGTCTTTTAGACCTGCTAACTTTGCGATATGAGTATAACTAGGATAGCAACTATTCTGATCATCACAGTAGTTAGCTAGTAAGATTAAGATTAATCTCTTAGTTGGTGTTTGACCTTCAAATTGAATCTTCAGTGCTTTGTTTAGACATTCTATAGACATAGTTCTTTCCCTCGTTTTTTTTTATTTTGGTTTGTTAAGATAATCATAATTAATATTTAAGTCAATACAAATTGGATTAAGAGTTAATTTATTACTCCTTCCATTGATAATCTTCGTGTTCATGTAGCTTTTGCTCAATCGCTTCAAGTAGACACTCTTCCACTTCTTTCCATGTATAAAGTTCACCACTGTATTCTTTTTCATTTATGTTTACGAACTTGTTTCTGTAAAACTCGTATTCATTAATATGATAGAACTCACCCCACTTATCTAAAAGTTTTTTCACCCTTTGTTTGGGTGAGGTTCTTTTCTTAATATATCTTTTAGGCTCAGGTATTGGAGTAGTACATACAGCTTTAAATGGCTTTAGTCTTCTACTCAATCTTTTATTACAAATGGTTCTTTCAAAATCATAAAATTCAACATTAGCTTTATTCATACTTGCAACCAAATCTTTTATAGATGGTTGATCAGGGTGCAAGTAATGTAAAAGCATACAGAACTCTGCAACAAATTTACGACCATGTAAATCAGCACTAAGATGGTGAGCATATTCGTGTAGCAAGACTCCATAAGATCTACCCCATTCATTCCTTATAACAATCTCATAGCGATTAGCAAAACATTTTCCATGACCATTTTTAAATCTAAGGGTTATTTTACGTTTAAATATTTTGTTTAATCTTTTAATTACTGCATGACATTGATCTTGAGTCAGATAACTTTTCTTAACCATCCATGACTGAGAATCTTCCCAGTCATAGACTTTTTGTCTTTGTTTATCCCTCATGCTACCTCCAATACTTTGAAGGTTTTGCATGATTGGATTCTATCCCAAGTAGTTCTTTTGATTTTTGTCCAATGGTTCTCTCTAAAAGTGCTAAGTACAGCAGGTCTAATCTTTACCCACTTCCAACCTATCTGACCAACTTGGAAATGATGATAACCATGAGATAGTCTATTAGCTCTCTGAGGGTCATTGTAAAATCTTACTATGTCCCTCTTCTTTTTTGCTTCCTTATGTAAGGAAGGCATTTTGTATCTTTTTTTCATTTAATTCTCCTTTTTCATTTTATTAAAAATACTTCGTCCCAAACCCATTATAACATATCTTAAACCAAATTGGAATAGTTAATTTATTTGATGGTTTTACGTTTTGGATTATTCTGTGGTAATATCCATCTTAAATGGAGATTCTATGAAAGTTACAGATGTAAATATAAATCTTATAAAACCTTATAACGATAACCCTAGAGTTAATGAAGATGCAATTGAAGTAGTTCAAAAGTCTTTACAGGAGTTTGGTTTTCAACAGCCTTTAGTCTTAGATAAGAACTATGAAATTATTGTGGGACATACTAGGTTTAATGCTTCTAAAAGATTGGGTCTAAAAGAAGTACCTTGTGTAATAGCAGAGAATCTATCTGAAGAAAGAATTAAAGCTTATAGAATCATGGATAACAAATCTGCTGAGTTTGCTTCTTGGAACTATGGACTACTTACAAAAGAAATGACTGATTTATTACAAGCAGATTATGACTTAGATTTTACAGGTTTTACGGATGAGGAATTGGCTGATCTAGGTTTAGATTTTGATTTAGATGAATTTGCTGAAGAAGGATTAACTGATGAAGATGAAGCTCCTGCCTTAGAAAACGAACCTATTACTAAATTAGGTGATGTTTGGATTTTAGGTAATCACAGAATTATGTGTGGTGATAGTGCTAGTATAGATAATATAGATAAGCTTATGGATAATAATAAAGCAGATTTAGTATTTACAGACCCACCGTATAACATAGACTATCAAGACCTTCAGGGTAAGCATGAAAAAATCAAAAATGACAAAATGTCTGATGAGGACTTTGTAGACTTTCTTACTCAGACTATACATGGGTGTGAACAGATGTATGTGTGCTGTTCTTGGCAATATGTACATTTATTCAAAGAAGCTATGATAAAAATAGGTAGAAGCCCTAAGGCTATGATAGTTTGGGATAAAGTTAATCCTGCACAGCATCTAGATAAATATTATAAACAACATGAGCTAATACTATATTATGGAGACTTTGGTGGTCATAAAACCCTTAGAGGAGACGTTTGGAAGATTAAAAGACAAAGGAACGAGTTACATCCCACGATGAAGCCTGTAGAGTTAATTGATATAGCATTAAAAGATCAAGAGGGTAAAACTAAAGTAGCAGATTACTTTTTAGGTTCAGGAAGTACCCTAATAGCCTGTGAGAAGAACAGAAGGGTTTGTTATGGAATGGAACTAGACCCTAAATATTGTGATGTGACTATAAAAAGATGGCAGAACTATACGGGTAGTCAAGCTATATTAGAATCATCTAACGAAACTTTTGACGAACTAATAGAATTACATAAAGATACAAAAAATGGCGAATAAAAAACCTAAATATAAAAAAATAACATCTGATATTAAAGAAAGGCTTAGAATATCTTATGTGCAGGGAGACCTAGACCCACAAGGCTTTAGAAGATGCTCTACTATAGAAGAATTAGCCTTAGATAATAATTTATCTAAAAATACGCTGTATAAACTAGCACAAAGAGAAAATTGGAAGTTTGCACAAGAAAAATTTCAAAGAGACTACGAAGAAAAATTAGATGCACAAAGAATTAAAGAATTTTCTGTAGAAGCTAAAAAGCTTGACTCAGCATGTTTAAATATAGCTAAAGCACTACTTTCTAGGGTGGGCGTAGTAATAAGAAACACACAAAACGCTTCTATTCAAGAATTTACACCACAACAATTAGACTCAATGGCAAGTTCTGCTTTAAAAACGCAGAAATTTGCAAAATTAGCTTTAGGAGAATCTACGGATAACATTAATATAAATGGAAACATACAAGAAAATGACACCTTCGCAAGAGCTATGGAACTGCTTGACACAATTGAAGACAGCAGAAGCAAAGGCAGTAGCACTACGCACTGAATGGCTAGACACAGCAAGGGATAAACAACTTCAACCTAAAATAGAACATTATATTTGGTTAATACTAGCAGGACGTGGTTGGGGTAAAACAAGAACAGGCGCTCAGGACATAGCATTATATGCTTTAAGAAACCCTAATAGTAATTGTGCTGTAGTTGCTCCTACACATGGTGATTTAAGGCGTGTCTGCTTTGGCGGTCCTAGTGGGCTTATTTCAATAATACCTAGAGAGTGTTTTCTTAAATCTAATGATCAAAAAGGTTACTCATCTAGTGTATCTGAGATTAGATTATTTAACGGTTCTAAGATTACAGGTTATGCGGCTCAAGAGCCTGAAAGACTTCGCGGACCGCAATTTCATAGAGCATGGTGTGACGAGGTAGCGGCTTGGCGTTATCCTGAGACGTTTGATCAGCTTATGTTTGGTCTTAGATTAGGAAAAAAACCACAATGCGTTATTACTACTACACCTAAACCAACTAAGCTTATTAAGGATTTAGTAGAAAGAAAAGATGTATTAGTAACATCAGGAAGCACTTTTGAGAACGAAGCAAACTTAGCAGATAGTGCTTTATCTATGCTTAAAGATAAATATGAAGGTACTAATCTAGGTAGGCAGGAACTATACGCTGAGATAATAGAAGACTTTGAGGGTGCTTTGTGGAAACCTGAGTTGATAGACAAAGCTAGAATAGATGATGACAGAGATTTATCGCAGATTATAGTTGCAATTGACCCTGCTGTAACAGCTAATGCAAATAGCGATGAAACAGGTATAGTAGTAGTAGGTAAAGACTATAATAATCATTATTATGTCTTAGAGGACTTATCAGGAAGACATCCACCTGAGAAATGGGGTAGAATAGCTGTAAACGCTTTCTACGAATGGGAAGCAGATAGGATAGTAGCTGAAGTTAATAATGGTGGAGACTTGGTAGAAAGGCTTATACGAAACATAGATAGTCAAATATCTTATAGAAGTGTAAGGGCAACAAGAGGTAAAATACTTAGAGCAGAACCAATCTCAGCTTTATATGAACAAGAGAGAGTTCACCATGTAGGTGCATTCTCGGAGTTAGAATCGCAAATGTGCAGTTATACAGGAGATACAAATAGTTCGCCTGATAGATTAGATGCTTTAGTATGGGGATTAACCGAACTTAGCAAGTCTAAAGGACAAGTAAACTGGAGAATAAGCTAATGGCACAACAAACATTTTTACAACGACTTTTTAACGTACAACAACAAGAAGTCAAACAATCAAACATGATGGGTTATTTTGGGGTTGGTACAGATCAGCCTAAGAATTACAAATATGCAGATTTAGCCAAAGAGGGATATCTTAAAAACGCAATCGTTTATCGTTGTGTTAATGAAATATCCAAAGGTGCAAGTGCAGTACCCTTTGTAGTTAAAGCAGGAGATCAGATAATTGAACAACATCCACTCATTGACCTTCTTAATAGACCCAATCCTTTACAATCCTATTCAGAGTTCTTTAATAGCCTGTTTGGTTATGTGTTGCTTAGTGGCAATGCATATATACTCAAAGTAGGTGGAGAGACAGGTACGCCTAAAGAGCTACATCAATTAAGACCTGATCGTATTAATATAAAAGGAAGTGGCAACGCTATACCTGATAAATACGAATATTTAATAAATGGTAGGGTTCAAAATACCTATGATGTAGATCAAGACAATGGCTTTAGTGAAATTAAGCACGTTAAGCTGTGGAATCCATTAGATGATTATTATGGTTTATCTCCTATGAGTGCTGCGGCTATAGAGATAGATCAGTTCAATATGGCTAGTAAACATAATGTAAATCTACTTAATAATGGTGCTAGACCTAGTGGAGCTGTTATCTTTAAGCCTAAGGATGATGCAGGTTTTGCTGTAAACCTAACAGAATCACAAAGACAACAATTACTCACAGACCTTAACAATAGATTTAGTGGAACTGCTAATGCAGGTAGACCTATGCTTTTAGAAGGAGACTTTGACTGGAAGGAGATGGGTCTAAGCCCTAAAGATATGGATTTCCATGCATTAAAGAACATGGCAACTACAGATATAGCCTTATGTTTTGGCGTTCCTAGTCAATTAGTAGGTGTTCCTGATGCTCAGACATATTCTAATGTAGCAGAAGCAAGACTCGCTCTATACGAAGAAACTATAATTCCACATTTAAGAAAGATAGCATCTGATCTCAATGAATGGCTAGTACCGTTATTTGATGACAGGCTTACCTTAGAATTTGATATAGATTCTATACCTGCTCTAGCAGAAAGAAAAAAGAAGACTTATGAGAATGTGACCAGTGCTGTTCGTGAAGGTATTATGACTCGTAATGAAGCAAGAAAGATAATAGGTCTTGACCCTGTAGATGGTGCTGATGATCTTTATATATCAGCTAATCTATTCCCACTTTCAGATAGTGATGTTCCTAAACCTGAAAATCCTGTAAACGAAGAAGACTTAGAAGACTATGATGATGATGACGAGGTTGATAAAGAGATAGACTTCCTTTTACAAGAAGAAAAAGCTTTAGCAGATATAAATACAGTTCCTACCAGTGAGATGGCAGAAGAAGCTAAGAGAGGGCTTGAACTTAGAAAAAAGTTTAAAAGGGGTGGCACTTTAGTAGGTGTTGCTCGTGCAAACCAGTTGGTAGCTAAAGAAAGGTTATCTATTTCAACAGTAAAAAGAATGTATAGCTTTTTTAAAAGGCATGAGGTAGATAAACAAGCACAAGGTTTTAGACAAGGTGAAGATGGATATCCAAGTGCAGGTAAGATCGCATGGTTGCTTTGGGGTGGAGATTCAGGCTTTGCATGGGCTAAAAGAAAGCGTCAACAAATTATTACTGAAGAAGACAAAGAGTTTGCACTACAGGAGCATGTAGAATCTAAAGAAGATGAAAAGGCTTTATCAGGTAAGGTAAAAGAAGGCTTACAAAAAAAAGTAGATGATCATAATGAGAAGCATGGTGGAACTAAAACTAAAAGGGCTACATTAAGAATGCTTGAAGCTGTATTTAGACGAGGTGTAGGTGCATATAGAACAAACCCAAGCTCAGTAAGACCAAGTGTTAGTTCACCTGATCAATGGGCTTATGCTAGGGTAAATAGCTTTCTAAGAGCATTATCTACAGGTAAGTTTAGAGGTGGAAGACACGATACAGACTTATTTCCCAAAGGACACCCACTATCTAGTAAAACATGAAGGTAGAACGTAAAAAGTTCAATACCTTTAGGCAAGGTAGGATAAATGTAAGGAAAGAAGCTAGAAAACAGCTTGTTTTAAGAAATAATCTAGAAAAAAGGTTTTATAGACAACTTTCTAGCCTTTTTAAGAAGTTTCTAAGTGTTCAAATGTACTTATACAAGCAATATGGCTTATACGAGCCACAGATAGCAGAACAAACACTAAATGAGGATATGTTTCCTATTATTCATGCACATTACAAGCGTGTTTTTAAGGTCATGTTTGAATATAACGAATCCAAGTACAATTTAAATAAAAAGCAAGATGAAGCTTTTGTATTTGGTAGATCAATAGACTTTGAAAACTTAGTAGAGCAATATTTCAACACTAGGCAGTTAGTTCTTGCAGGTATTAGTATGCGACTAGCTACTCGTATTAGTAGTGTTATAGAGCAGGGCAGGGCTGATGATCTTACGTTAGCACAGATTACTAAACTGGTATCTGATAAGTTTTTACCTATTAGTAGAAGTAGATCAGCACTTATAGCTCGTACAGAAACCCATAATGCCGCAAGTTTTGCTAGTAATGCTTACTTTAAAACAGTAGAAGAAGACTTAGGAACTAAGATGCTTAAGAAGTGGGTAGCTACTAACGACAAAAGAACAAGATCAGCACATGCATTAGCTAACGGTCAAATTGTAGATATGAATGAAGATTTTATGGTTGGTGGTGTTCCTATGGAATATGCAGGAGACCCTAAAGGTGGTGCATCAAATGTCATCAACTGTAGATGTGTGATTATCTACGCTGATGAAAGAGATATGGATTAATTTTCTCCACCTGTCAAATCGTTTAATACTTTAATTTCAAAAGCTAAGTTTATACATTGTTTAGCTTGTTTCTTTGTTAGATTAAAAACTTGTTGCAAAACTTCAGGACTGTAATGTTTATTAGTTCTTAGAAGACTGCCAACTGCAAACTCAATATTCTTGTCTTGTAATTGTTTTTCTATTTCGCTTGTTACTTTATACATTATGCCATCACCTCTACATCAACATTATTACCAAATAAAGCAGGTTGATAAGTTGAATCAAAAAGATACTGTATTTCATATACTCTTTTCATACCATCAGGTGCATAATTAGTATTAGCAACAACACCTATTCTATTTTGATATGAATATTTTGCATTTCTATTCATATTAATGACTGTGCCTTGTTCTAGGTTTTCAATTTTTGTTTTGTTTTTTGAGTTTGTCATTTTATTTTACCTTGCCATTTAAGGCTGTTTTCAATTTATACAACTATTATAACCCCGTAATGGATTACAAAACAAGTATTATTAGGATTATTTTAACTATACCTATATATTGTGCTTATTTAATCAATAAGATACTATATAAAGTAATATGCCTATACTAAAATCAACTAAGGTTGTGTTAAGGCAAGATTTTAAACTAGATGTATGGGAGATGACACTATGACGAGTGAATATACCAATTCAAACCAAAGATTAGATGTCTGTACTAGTGAGTACGATTCAAACAAAGAAGATTCTATTCAGAATGATGAGAAGCATGTAAGAGCAGTAGAAGAAACAGAGGACTCTTATATTATTGAGTTTGGTAAAAGTAAACCTGATGTAGAAGAAACTGTAGATGAGATGGAAGATTCTAAAGAAGTAGAAAAAGAATCTATAGAAATCAAATCAAGTATCAAAGCCTACAATGATGATGAAGAAGACAAGAACTATGGAACATTTGAAGGATATGGGTCTGTTTTTGGAAATAAAGACTTAGGTAATGATGTTATAGAATCAGGTGCATTTACAAAATCCCTAAAAAGAAGAAAACCACAAAACGTAAAGCTTTTATATCAACACAAGTCTGATATGCCTATAGGTGTATTTGATGAGATCAGAGAAGATGATCATGGCTTGGTTGTTAAAGGTAGACTTGCTCTTAAAACACAAGCAGGTGCAGAAGCTTACGAATTATTAAAAATGGGTGCTTTAGATGGTCTTTCAATAGGCTTTAGAGTAAACCCTAAAGAAGTTTCATATGATAAGCGTGGTAACAAACGTATTATCAAAGAAGTAGATTTGATGGAAGTGTCGTTAGTAACCTTTCCTATGAACCCTCAGGCAACTGTTCGTTCAGTAAAAGGTGAAGATATTTCTATTAGAGAATGGGAGAAAGGACTGCGTGATGCTTTTCAGCTTTCTCGTTCAGAAGCAAAAATGTGTGCAAAAGCACTTGATGATTGTTTTGATCAGCGTGATGCTGATACAAAGTCAGACTTGGTAGATGCCATAAAGAACTTAACTTTAACCTTAAAATCTTAATAGGAGATTATTATGTCGGAAGATATAAAAAATGCTATTTCTGAACTAGGTCATACTTTTAACGAATTTAAAAAAGTAAATGACGAGAGATTAGAAAGCATAGAGAAAGGCGAAGGTACATCGTATGTAGATGAGAAGCTAAATAAATTAGAAGCCAAAATGGATTCTTATGAAGAAGTTAATCAAAAACTTACTGTTGCACAACAAAACGCCGAAGACATCAAAAGCCAAATTGAGAAGCTAGAGACGGTTGTAAGAAGACCTAACTCAGGCTTTGATACTAAGCAAGTAGATGAGTACATGGATGCTTTTGATAAGTATTGTAGAAAAGGCGTTGAAGGTCTTGATACAATTGAAAAGAAAGCTTTAACAGTCAGCAATGACTCAACTGGCGGATATCTAGCACCACCTGAATATGTGAGAGAGTTACTAAAAGACGTAACTGAAATTTCACCTATCAGAAGTATTGCTAGAACTAGAAGCACTGGTGCAAGATCAATCCAAGTTCCTAAAAGAACTGGTACGTTTGCCGCACAATGGGTAGCTGAATCAGGAACAAGATCAGAAACAACTGGTTATAATGTAGGTCTAGAAGAGATAGCGGCTCATGAGCAATATGCTTTAGTTGATATTTCTGAGCAAGACTTAGAAGACTCAGTATTTGATCTAGAAGCTGAAATGCAATCAGAATTCAGTCAGCAGTTTGCTAAAGCTGAAGGTGCCGCTTTTGTAAGTGGTAACTCAGTAGGTAAGCCTGAAGGATTTTTGACTAATTCTTCAGTTGGCGAAGCAAATTCAGGTGTTGCAGATGCTTTAAGTGCAGATGGTCTTTTAACTTTAATACATGGCATTAAGTCAGATTATGGTAAAAATGGCGTTTTTGTATTTAACAGATCAACACTTGCAGATATAAGAAAACTAAAAGATGGTAATGGTCAGTATATATTCCAAGCAGGATTCAGTGGAACTACTGGTGCTACTAATACTATTTTTGGTTATCAATATATAGAAGCAACTGATATGCCAAATGTAAGTGCAGGTACTTATCCTGTAGCATTTGGAGACTTTAGACGTGGTTACATGATCGTTGATAGAGTTAATTTAGCAGTTTTAAGAGACCCATTCACACAAGCTACTACTGGAAATGTAAGATACATTGCTAGAAGAAGAGTTGGTGGTCAAGTGGTTCTTCCTGAAGCTATCATTAAACAAAAAATTTCAACATAAGGTAGGTGAAATATGAAAGATTTATCACACAATATTTCAGTAGGTAACTCACTTATAAATGCTGTCAAAACTGCAGGTGCTAATGGCACAACTGTAGATTTACAGGGTTTTTTAAGTGCTACTGCTGTTGTTACTGTAGGTGCTGAAGGTGACACATTAAGTGGAACAAAATCATTTACTGTTGCATTAGAGCATTCAGATGATAACTCAACATGGACTGATGCAGTTCAAGCTGATATCGTCAATGGAACTATTGCTTCAGGTGGTATTTGGTTAACACTTGATGGGTCAGACGGTGGAGACCCCGGAACAACAGGTGGAGAATGGCAAGTTGGTTATGTAGGTGGAAAAAGATATGTAAGATTAGTTCTTGCAAAAACTGGAACACATACAAACGGAACACCACTATCAGGCATAATTGTTAAAGGTACACCTTTACATGCTCCTGCTAGTAATGTCGTTCATAACGTCTAATTAGACAATCTTGGGGGGTTTATACCCCCCTTTTTTTTGGAGAATCAAATGTCAAAGAAATACAAAATACTCACTACCAAACCTGCAACAGGTAACAAAGAAGGTAGTATCACAAAAGTTTATCAAAAAGATCAGATAGTTAATGCAAAAGACTTATGGCAAGAACAAATTATGGACGTTTTTGTTAATAACAGTTGGGCTATGGAAGTAAAAATGGATTCTGTAGAAGACACTTTAAATCTTGAATCTTCAGTTAAGCCTAAAAGAGCTAGAAACACAAAAGGTCAATTAAAAGCAGATGACCCTTCTACACCTAATATCAATGAAGCGTGGGAAGATGGCAAAGCACCTGTAAAAACTACTACAAAGAAAACTACTAAGAAAAAGTCTTAACACTTATCATTGTATGTAAAGAATTAATGGCTTAGAATAGTTAAATGGCAGTCAAGATACCAAGCGATACTATAAGTAAGCTAGAAGCACATGAACGTGAATGTGCTATTAGATATGACAACATAGATAGAAGATTAGAAAGTGGTTCAAAGAGATTTGATAGGCTTGAAAATCTTATTTATGGACTCTATGGCTTAATTATCGCTTCAATGTTTGGGCTGATAATAGAAAGGATATTTTTTTAGGAGAATAATATGTCAGAAGACTTAAACTACGAATCACTATATAACACAGCACAGCAAGAACTAGCTAATGCACAACATACTATAAGAGTATTAGTACAGAAGCTACAAGAAGCACAAGGTGATGATGCTATAGTAGGTGAACAACCAATAGTAGAAGAAGCAAAGGCAGAAAAGAAAAAAGCTAATTAGGAGTGGTAAATGGCAGGTCTAGTTTTACATACAGCACCTGCATCAGAACCTATAACCCTTGCAGAAGCAAAGTCATATTTAAGAGTAGATAGTTCAGGGGATGATGCTTTAATAACATCATTGATCTCAACATCAAGAAAGCTATGTGAAGAACATACACAAAGAGCTTTAATGACTCAAACATATCAACTGTTTCTAGATGCATTAGAAGACGTAGAAGATAGTCTATGGGAAGGTATGCGTACTGCTCCCTATATTAATTACTACAAAAACTATATAGAGTTACCTATGCCACCTGCTGTATCTATTAGTCATATAAAGACTTATGACGATAGTGATACTGCAACTACTTTTTCTAGTGATAATTACTATGTAGACAATGCAAGACAACCTGCAAGGGTAGTTTTACGAACAGGGGAGACATTTCCCACAGCATTACGAGTTGCTAATGCAATAGAAGTACAATATGTCACTGGTTATACATCAGCTAGTGCTGTACCTGAACCAATCAAATTCGCAATCTATCAAGTTCTTACATATTTGTACGAACACAGAGGTGATATGTATGAAGGTAAAACTTCACTACCTGCTACTGCAACTAGGCTTCTTGCTCCGTATGTAGTTTACAGTGGGATGGGTAGCTCAAAACTCATGTCATTAGGATAATGAGCCAAGTAGGTCAACTCCGACACCAAATTACCCTTCAAGGACAAGGCACTACTAGAGATAGTGGTGGGGGAATTAGTTCGGGGTGGTCTAGTATTGCTTCTGTGTATGCTGATATAAAGCCTAAAAGTGGGAAAGAGGTATATGCACAAGGTAAACTGGTTGGAAGCGTGTCACACGAGATTACAGTGCGTTATAGGACTGATATTACTAACGCTTCTAGGATTAGTTTTGATAATAAGTTATTTAATATTAGGGCTATTATTAATGTTGATGAAAGGGATAGATTCCTTAAACTTCTTTGTGAACAAGGAATAGCAACGTGAGTATTGATTTAAAGATAACTGAATTAAAGGCTTTTAATAAAAAACTAAATAAAAGACTTGCAGATAATAAAGTCAAAGAATATGTAACTCGTGGAACATTGATGGTTCATAATGATGCTAAAAAAAGTATTTTATCAGGTGGAACAGGTAGGACTTACGAAAAGTACGAGCCTAGAAGAACACATACAGCATCTGCACCTAATGAACCACCTGCAAGTGATACAGGATTTTTAGCTAGTAACATAACAATGGATGTAGATGTAAAACCCAATGGTACAGTGATTGGTCAAATAATTTCATCTGCACCATATTCAAAGCATTTAGAGTTTGGTACTACTAATATGACTGAAAGACCCTTTATGCAACCTGCATTAGAAAAGAATAAAAGAAAGATAGAAGCATTATTTAGAAAAGGCATATTGAAATGAGTATTGGTCAATTTGCATTACAAACCACCATATACAGCACTCTATCTAGTGATAATACACTTACATCAACTTTAGGTGCAGGTGTATATGACGAGGTTACAGAGGGTGCTACATATCCTTTTGTAGCATTAGGAGAAGAAACAGCTATTGATTATGGTACAAAAGACATTAATGGTGGTGAAACTACTATAAATGTTCATATATGGTCACAGTACAAAGGCTCTAAAGAAACAAAACAAATAATGGACAGAATTCACGATTTATTGCATGATAGTAATCTAAGCGTTACTGGATTTAATCTAATAAATTTAAGATTTGAATTTAGTGATATAATGAGAGACCCAGACGGTGTTACTAGACATGGAGTCATGCGATTCCGAGCAATAATATTAGGAACTAACTAATTTTATAAATAGGAGATAAAAATGGCGGCACAAAAAGGTAAAGAGGTCTTAATAAAAATAGACAATGGTAGTGGTACACAAACTACTATTGGAGGTTTGAGATCATCTTCAATAACATTAAATGATGAATCAGTAGATGTTACAAATAAAGACTCTTCAGGATATAGAACACTTTTAGCAGGTGGTGGTGTTAATAGCATCAGCATCAGTGGCTCAGGAGTTTTTACTGATAGCACTACTGAAGGTCTTTTAAAAGATGCATATATAAATCAATTACATTTTGCTGATAATGGTACAACAGCTAACGTACCTGAATTTGAAGATTTTGAATTTTTTATACCAAATTTTTTCAAGTTTACAGGTAAGTTTCAAGTTACATCTTTAGAATATGCAGGTGAATATAATGGAGAAGCCACTTATTCTGTTAGCTTTGAATCAGCAGGAATTATAGTAGTAGCAACTTCATAAGATGTCTTGGAATAAAGTACAACTTGATCTAGGTAACGAAAAGATTAATGCTTTTTTAAAAAATGATGAATCCCAACTATGTCTAGAAAACCTAATAGAAGTTGGTGAAAAAGTAAAAGTTGATAAAAAGGAATTTTTAGTTTTATCATCATTTGTTGAAGAAAGAGATAATTTATTAACCATAAATCTTGCAAAGGCAAGTAAACCTAAAAAGGAGAAGAAGTCAGATGACAAACAAACTAAAGGGTGAAACCACACTTAACTTAGCTAATAAAGAATATAAAGCTAGATTAACAATTGATGCAATTATTCAAATTGAAGATGCATGTGATTGTGGAATTATAAAACTTGCTACAAAAATGGGTGAAGCTGATATAAGAATGTCAGAGGTAATCCATGTATTATTACCTGCCCTAAGAGGTGGTGGTAATGATTTTCAACGAAAAGATGTAGTAAAAATAGTACAAGATGCAGGAATAGTAAAAGCAACAGCCGCAGTTGCTAACTTAATTGCACAATCTCTAACTGATGATTCAGAGGAAGAAGCAGACGAGGGAAAGCAAGAACAGGGGGATTAACTAGTGATTCCCTACCCATCAAACGATACTTTTCTATTTGTGTTGGCATGATGGGTATGTCTACTAATGATTTTTGGCAATCTAGCCCAAAAGAAATCTATATGGCTATAGATGGATTTACCGAATTTAATGGTGGTTCAGAAGATAAAGATAAGCCTATGACCAGTGATCGTCTTAGCGAACTAATGGAGTTATATCCTGATGAGTAAACCTATAGATGAGTTAGTAGTTCAAATCAAAGCTGATACTAAGCAATTACAAAAAGATTTAAAACAAGTACAAGGTAAATTAAAAACTACTGGAGTTGCAGGTGGTGCGGCTTTTGGTGGTATGGCAGGTGCTATGTCAAAAGCTAAGGTTGGTGCTTTAGCTGTAACAGGTGCATTAGTGGCTGTAGGTGCAACTATTAGCAAAATAGCACAAGTTGGTATGGGGTTTGAAGACCTTAGAGATTCTATTAATACTGTATTTGGTGGAATAGATCAGGGTGAACAAGCAATGCAAAAAATATTTACTTTTGCACAAACAACACCTTTTCAAATTGAAGATGTTACTAAAGCCTTTATACAATTAAAAGCAGTAGGTGTTGAACCTAGCATGGATATGCTACAAACATTCGCAGATACAGCTTCAACCTCAGTAGATCAATTAGGTGCGTTTCAAGCGTTAGTAAGAATTACACAAAGAGCCGCTTCAGGTGGATTAGGCTTAGAAGAACTTAATCAATTAGACGAGAGAGGTATACCTGCTTTAAAAATTCTCACAACAGAATTAGGCATGACCAAAGAAGAGTTGACAAAATTTGGTAAAACCACAGAAGGTGCGGCAACAATGATAGACACATTAGTTGCGGCTTTGAATAAGCAGTTTGGTGGTGCAATGACTAATAAAATGGATAATCTTTCTACCAAAGCATCAAATATGGGTATTGCTTTTAAACAATTAGCAGATGCAGTTTTTACAGGTGGTTTAGGAGATAGGTTAAAAAAACTTACAGATAGATTAACAGCGTTTGCAAATGAGTCTGCAAGATCAGTAAGAGTAGCAACAGGTCAAGCAACACTTGGCGATATAGTTGAGGACAGAACTGGTAAAACAGACAAACTTTCTGATGTTGACCAGTTGAAATTATCAAGAAATATCATACGAGAATACACCAAAGATATAAATAAATTATTACAATTGAAAACACAGTCAGAAGATGGCACATTTCCACCAGTAGATTTCACTGTTGAAGATCAAATGGAATTAGAAATTTTACAACGTGAAGTAAAATTACTTGAACAAGTAAATAAAAAAATAAATGCAAGAATAGAAGCAGAAAGACAACTAAAATTAGAAAAAAAAGATGATGACAAAAAAACAGGTGAATTTACACCTGAACAAAAATTTATAGAATTTTTAACTCCTCTACAAAAATTAGCAAAAGATGCAGAAGACCCACTAAAAGAAATCAATGCACAATTAGCATTAATTGATGAAATATTACAATCTGAAGATAAAACTGAATTGTTAAAGTTTTATGGCTTAACAGAAGAACAGATTGGAGCAGTTGTTGATAGTCTTGGTTTATTAAAAGAAGAAATAGGTCAAGTTGAAGAATCAACAGATGCCCTAGATATTTTAAATAATGTTTTTAAAGAAGCAACTGGTGACATAGGTCAGTTAGATACAATTTATAAAGCTCTTAACGAATCTATGGCAGAAGGGGTGTTAACACAAGAACAAGCTACAGCAAAATTAAGAGAATTTTTAGAAACTACCGGTCCTTATGGAAAAGCTTTAGCACAAATAGGTTCTGAAATAGAAGGACTAGCATCAAGCCTTTCTAATGATCTTACAGATGCACTACTTAATGGTGAAAGTGCTTTAGAATCATTTAAGAGTTTTGCACAAAACGTAGTACAAGCAGTTATATCAGCATTTATGGAACTAATGGTTATACAACCTATAGTAGATGCAATATTAGGTTCATTTGGTATGTCAACACCTAAAGGTGGTGTAGGAACAGGCACAGGCACGGGTGGTGGTATGGGTATGGGCAAAGCAGGTGGTGGGACTATACAAGGTGGTACGCCTACTTTAGTTGGTGAAAGGGGAGCTGAAATATTTGTACCTAATACTGGTGGCACTATTATGAATAATATGAATACCAAAAATGCTATGGGTGGAGGTACACCAGTAAACATATATCAAACTATAAGCTTTGCAACAGGCATAGTACCTACTGTAAGAGCAGAGGTTACAAAGATGATGCCACAGATAGCAGATGTAACTAAAGCGGCAGTACAAGAATCAGCAATGCGTGGTGGTAACTTTAGAAGGAGTCTAGTCGGTGGGTAAATTAGTAACAATGCCAAATACTCCTAACTTTGTTAGAAGTAATTTTAAATTAGTAAGGACTATAGGAACTGTAGCTTCTCCATATACAGGAAAAATAAGAACACAAGAATATGACGGTGTATTTTGGGAAGCAGTTGTAAGCCTTCCACCTATGCGAAGAGATGTAGCTAAAAATTGGCAATCTTTTCTTTTAGAGTGTAACGGTATGGTCAATCAATTTAAATTTGCAGACCCTGATGCTTTAGTTAATCAAGGCACATATAATGCAGATGATCTTAAGGCTAAGAACAGAATTAACCAAACAGCAAATATAGAATTAGATTTTAAAGTGGATAACACAATAGAAGCACCTAGCAACACTACACCTTTTGCAAATGCTTTAGTTGGTGATTTTATTTCTGTAACAGGTTCAAGGTTTCCTGAAAACAATGGAACACATAAAATAATTGCAAAAGCTAATTCATACACACTCACAGTACAGCCTGAAAACACAATTACATTAACAGAAGACCTAAATAGAACAGCTTGTACTATTAAATCCAATCAAAAGGGTTCTACAGGTCTAAATTTATCTGCAAGTAGTAATAGTGCTACAGGTACTATAAAAAAAGGTGATTACTTACAAATTTCAGCTAGTTCTACTACAGGGCAAAATCCTGTGCAGTATGTAATGGTTACAGAGGATGCGACACTAAATGTTATAAGTGGTGAAGATACTTATGGTGTAAAAATACAACCTAAATTAAGAACTGCTATTACAGAAAATCATCTAGTAAGGTTTGCATCACCCAAAGGCATGTTTAGATTAACAACTAAAGATGTTGACTGGGATGCAGACAATATATCTAATTATGGAATGTCTTTTTCATGTATTGAGGTAGTTTAAATGTCAAATAGAGGTGGTATAGATAGTGATATCGTCAAATATCTACAAGCTGATCACCAAGTTCTATTTTTAGCAGTTAAAGCTGAATTTGATACAGATACTTTATATGTTTGGAGTGGTGATTATAATATTTCTATTGATGGTAATACCTATACTGGTGCAGGTACTCTTTTAAGCATATCAAATATAGAAGATACCCTAGAATTAAAATCCAGTGGTTTATCTGTTTCACTAGCAGGTATGGATGCTACAGTATTAGATCTAGCACTTACCGAAAACTATCAAAATAGATTTATAACTGTATATCTTGGCTACCTTTCAGGTGGTACAGACACCGTTGCAGGGACTATGACTTTATTTAAAGGGCGTATGCAGTCTATGACAATTAATGATGACCCTAATGGCTCTACAATTAGCGTGGATGCAGAAAATAGGCTTATAGACTTACAAAGACCATCTAACCTTAGATATACCAAAGAATCACAACAATATATAAGTGATGGCGATACTTGTTTTGATAGAGTGCAGTCTTTACAGG
>Ga0208434_1000096_pt1 | contig 46317 bp, 52 predicted proteins | sample 13_taG_FD_184086 | JGI IMG/M metagenome (GOLD analysis project Ga0208434, IMG submission 184086) | Marine viral communities from the Subarctic Pacific Ocean - 13_ETSP_OMZ_AT15268 metaG (SPAdes) (version 2) | ecosystem: Environmental > Aquatic > Marine > Oceanic | place: Pacific Ocean | collected... | reverse complement strand
AGAGATGAGTATTTCTTTATACTTGATGAGTTGGAATTAAATGATGAGCAGCCAGATGTTTGGTACTACACCATCTTCTATGAAGCGGTAAATACAACTACTACTGATACTGTATGGATTTACTCTCCATTGAATGGTCATGATCGTGGTTTTGTACTTACGAATAACACCACTAGCACTTATGGTGATCAACTCTTTAATTACTTCCCACAAGGTATTCGTTTAATCGACAGCGCAGAGGGCAATAATACCTTAAGTAGGTTATGTCAGATCTTTGGTCGTGTTTTCGATGAGGTCCAAGACAGACTAAATCAGATTGATAAGAAGCGATTCTTACCAATGGAAGTTGATGCCTCTATTATACCTTATATTGATCACCTTTTAGGTTGGCCGACCAACTTTGAGCTAAGTGAGCTAAAAAGGCGTAGAGAGACACTAAATGCACTTGAGCTTTGGAAAGCTAAAGGTACTAATGATGCCCTTGAGTTAGCTCTGCAAGAGTTGACAGGTTGGGATATAGAGCTAACCAATGGTTATGAGTATGTATTGACTACCGCAACTGTAGATCAGAACCTTGACCCTAGCAATCCACCAAACGATTGGGTAGAAGCAACAGACGATGTTTGGGAAGATCAAGTGAGAGCAATGATCTTCAATGGAACACCAGACCTCAGTAGTGCGCCACCACCAGTGCCTTTTACAGAGGGTTCAAAAGACAATACTTTTAGGGTTATGTTTGACTCAAATAGTTGGGTAAATACTTTCGGAGTATTAGTGACCATAGTTTCACAACAGGGGACTTCGGCATTACCTCAAAATCTTGCTTATGATAAGATCGTTCGTTTGCTAGAATACTTATCGGTTCATTATGCTAACTTTGAAGTACGGACAGCAACATAAAAAAACAGGAGATAAGAAATGGCTTCATCACCGAATCTTAGTAATATAAATTACTCATTTGATAAAAAGAAACAGTACTCACAGGTAGTATTCCAACAGGGCAAACCGATACTTGATGTTGACTTAAATGATATGAGCAATGCTCTTTATGCCCAGTCAACCTCTGCGCTTGTTGAGAAAATGGGTTATGGTGCTTCTCAGATTGATTTCAGAGAATGGGCAATGACTGCTGTAGACACCAAAGACCCTAATGACGCTAGAAATCAATTGAACTTTGCAATGACTCTAGGTCGCTTAGATACCTTAAAGGGTGTGATTGATTTACATGAGTTGAGGGAGTTAGGTTTAGACTCAAGGGTAATCTTTGACTATGGTCGAATCGTAGATTCTGCTGCCACTCTAGGTAATGATCGACCCTACGCCAATTATATACTAAAGGGCAAAGTAACAGGTAATGCTAGTACCACTAAAGTTATTCGTGATGAACATAAAAACTTCTCAGTGGATCATCGATTAACAGCTTATCAAATCCAAGAGATCATCGCCCCAACTTACGGCACTGTAAATCCTATTACTAACCCAACAGAGGAGAGAAATACAGCAGATGCTTTAGTTAGAGTTAATGAGGGCGCTTGTCGATTGAGGCTTATCGCAGCTAACGAGGAACGAGAGATAACAAGTGTTGCAAATGGTGAGATCACAGTAGGAAATGCATTCTCTCAAGTCCCAAGTGCAGATGATGAGTATGTGATCTTGCCACCTAATACACTAGAGGACTACAAGTCCTTATACGATGCTGCCACAAGTCAAAGTAATTCTAAACCAGAGGGGCTTTCTAATCTTCCTAAGCTAGTAACTTACGTTCAAGTATTTGAAGAAGACATTTCTAGCGATGAGGATGGAGACATTAAATCTTCTGCATTAGGTGTAGAGACTACCCATAGGACTCAACTCCGTTGGTGCATTCGTGTAGCAAGGTTAACTACGTCTATTGATGGCGATTCTTTTAATGGTAATCCTGTTGGGAATCTTAAGATTGAGCATATCAATACTCTCTTAAATAGCCAACGTTTGGTAGAACACCATGCTTTAGCAGATGCTACAGATAGCACAGCAAGTAGTGATGAGGGTGCTTTACAAACTCAGTATTGGCAAGAATCACTTAATGGTGTTTTGACTCCGAGTAAGATCTTAGACCAAGAGTCTCCGTATGCAGAGCTTGGTCTTACTCCTGCTCACTTCTTCAATTCGGAAGAATATACTTTAGATCGACTGTATTGGGCTTTCTTAAAGGGCTTATTCATTACTAATCCTATTTTCCCAAGCGTTAACATTGGTTTTAACGACTTTGTGATCTTGAATGTATTTAACAGTGAGACTAAGTCAAACAAAACGAACGCTGGTAGTGAGACTCTAAGCAATATATTCTATCCTGGAGCGCAAACAGATACTGCGGCTAACATTATTGAACATGCGTTTTTATCGGTAGGTAATGGCTTTGTAAGAGTAGCTGGTGATGCAGGTGCAGAGCCTGCAAGATTCAAGTCTCCACCAAGAGTATTCCATACACATGCTGACTTATCAGTAGATAACATGAGAAGCCGAACCTTACATGGTTTACGAGGTGGGATTATCTATGGGGCAAATGCACCATTAGTATTTAAGTCACCTGCCTCTCACTTCTCATTCGTAGATCAAATGGTCTTAGGTATGAGTGGTATTGGTTCAGCTCAGGGTGAGACTTCTGAGGGTTACCGTATTCCAAGTGCGATTGATTACACCTTAGCGAGTACCACAGCAAGCTTGGCGCAGTCGGGTTATGATGCTGGCGCAATCAAGATGATCTCTCCTATCTCAGCCAGTACAATCAGTACAGGAGATACAGGTTCATTCTTAAGTGGTACAGCATCTTATCTATTGAGAGAAAAAGGTGGTCGCACAAGCCATACTGTAAATGCTGATGATGCTGACTTAGGTTGGTCACTATACAAGCAAGAGGGTGATGATCTAACCGATTCGAATAATCAGTCTGACTTCTCTATTCGTGGTTGGGAAGAGGGTATTGCTCAAGCGATTGCTTTCCAACAGGGTCTTAACTTTAGAAAGTTGGCGATTAAGACTACAGCACACAAGAGTATGGACTTATTCACAATAAGTGAGACTCCAAGACAGCAAGCTAATCTGCATGACCAAGATGTAGTTAATTACTCAAGTACTGCTTTTCAGATTCCTTATCTACAATCAGAGGCTAAAAATGGTAACTTATTCTTAGACTCATACAGTGGTGGCGCAGGGATAGCTTTGGGGGGGCAAAACTTTCTACCAAGCAACTTTATACCTGCAAATGTTAGTCGGTTTAACCCTAAGCCCTTACTACAACAGTACCAAGCTACAGGTGGTATAAAGGGGTATGATCAATCCTCTCAAGCGACTCGATCAGTAGATTATAAATATGGACCTTGGAATAGATTTAATCGAGATGAGATTCATGACCACCTACCAGGCGCTTTAGATGATGCAAACGCACCAACTTACTCTATGGATATGTGGGGTAACCGATGCACAGCAATGAGACTGCGTTACCATGTAGGTGACTTTTATCCAGGGGCTGTTGATACTAATGGTGTACCTAGCAATCAGCTAGTGGACTCACTGAACCTGTTTGTAAAGGTTGAGCCACTGAGTTTAGCGCACTGGATGACAATGCCAAAGCATCAACACTCAATCTTAGAGAACTCAATCTCTTTTGCAGAGGGTATTGAAGCCTTACTAAAGGTATCTCATGGTTTAGGAGATACAAGAAAACTTGTGAATAGTAGTGGTAGTCCTCTAGTGCAATCAACTTCACCTATTAGGAACAATGAGTTCCCACTATACCCAACAGCACCAAGTGTAGGTGTTGTAGACCCTACTAATCTACCATTTGAACACTATAAACAACCTTTTGTGCATTGGTATCACCCAACTATGCATAAGATTAAGTCACCACACCCCGATGGTACAAACAGTGGTTATGATGCTGCTGGTCTTAATTTAACTATTTATCCTAAGTTTGGTCGTAGGTCTTTAATTGTACCTGCATTAGTACCATCTAGGTTTAGCGAAAAAGAGATAACAGTAGGCAATGATGTCTTTACAGTCCCAATCAGTATTGATGGAGATACTTCGGGTACTCATGAACAATTCCCTAATCTTGTTGGCACTGATACAGAAACCAGCTTAAGAGGCAAGAGTACTGTAAATATACATAATGAAACTGGGCTTATTAGTGATGGAGTTAAAAACTCTATACTACCTTATCCTTATCATGGTTCTGTCCCTACAGATGGTGGTACGACTGTTATTACCGCAGATGGAGACAATTCTCTAATTACTTTTGATCACAACCAAATAACTTTCCCTGCGGTGGGTGTGGGTTCAGAAGAATTAACACCAAGTCCTGTTTTTATACCAGCCAGTAGATCATTTGCCTTTGGACAAAAGAGCGAATTTGAGCCAAAAGTAGGATTCAATACTCTTATAGAGTCATTCACACAAGGCCAATGGAGTGATGTTGTAGATGGGGAGTCTGCATTCCCTTACGATGAAAAGCTAACTCACTATATACCAGAGTCAGGTGGCGCAAGCACAGTACCTACAAATCTTAATGTAGACTTTGATGCATGGTCTGTTCCTGTTTTAAGAACAGCAATTAGCACCCAAACAGTAAGTGGTATTGTGAATCTAGTGCGTACCTCATTTGATAATGGATTAGATGGTACAAGCCTCATTAGTGGTGAATATGACTTCACTATGCCTACCAATGTATTTGAAAGCGTAGATACAAGTTATTTAGCACAGCAAGTACCTGCCATTGGTCCAGACAATCCTGTTGATACTTTGTTTGTTGGTGATCTTGGTACAGCACTAGGTGGCTTCTCAGATAGAGCAGGTTTTATTAGTCCATTAAATCTTGGTGTTCCAATGCGTGTAGGTACTGGACTTATGCCTAACGGTAGAGTAGCTACCTCATTAGACGTTAGAGACTCATTTGAGTTTGCTACATTTCTTTATGGTTCTGACTCTATGATCTTAGATACGTTTAAAGCAATCTTAGGTATGGGTCTTCAGCAGAAACTTATGTGGAACTGTTCATTCCGAGTTTTACATACTCGACCAGGCGGTATGACCTCTACTGAGGTATCAACTGCTCCTAAGAGCATTACAGAGGTATTCTTAGCGCATGACCGAACTGATGGTAATATGACTAAGAAAACATTCCCTGCACCAAGCAACTCACAGAAGAAGCCATTCATTCACTTGATGTCGATGCACCCTCATACTCATAGTAGCTTCCCGAACAAGTCTCACATGGAACACTTATACCCTATGATCAGTGATTCTACTGGTGGTACTCATGACTCTAATGCGATGACAAATGGGGTATATAATTACACATTAGATACTGTTAAGACCTCATCAATGGGTGACACCTTTGCAGTAGATCCTTTCGATACTTTGATGAATAATCATGTCTTTGGTAATGATAACCCTACTAAAGTAAGGGAGAACCTTGAGAAGAACAGTGGTATTGAAATTGATCTAATTAGTGAGTTGAATATGATTCACGATAATGTTGGTGATTATGGACTAGATGTTAATGCCACCGTAAATAATAGTTCTGTCCCAGCTATTAGAAATACAATGCCTACTGCTAATGAGCTTACCTTGCCAGGTGATCATGAGTTAGTCTTTGTACTATACACAGGCCACTATGGGGCAAAGATGTTTGATGCAAATGATGACGTTGATGTGTCGCATATCCCACCTGTTGCAGGTTGTCACCTTACCGCTACTTTAGAGATTAACCGACCTAGTGAGCGTATTAGCTCTGCATCTGCAACTGATAACAATCACCACTATGGTAACCTTATTACTACTTATGCCATTCCTGGCAGCAAGAAATCTTCTACTTAAGGAGTATGACAATGGAAGAAATCATGAAACATGTTATTGGTGAGCTTATCCCTGTATTGGGTGCGCTTCTTACAGCTTTAGCTACCTACGGTGTATCTTTATTGACTAAGCGTTTTAAGATTCAACTTAATGAGGAACATAAGGTTCTTACAAGAATCGCAGTACGCAAAGCAATCTCAGGTGCAGAGGAATGGGCTTACCGTAAGGGTAAGATTGAAGATCGTTCAGTCGATGGTCTTGAGAAAGCCCAATGGGTGCATGGGCGAGTAAAGAAAGCTTTCCCTAAGTTAGCCAGTGATGAGCTTGACCTATTGATTGACGAAGAACTTGGTTCAATTAAGGGAGTAGGTTCTAGCGGTGATAAAGGGTTAGACGTTTGATTACTATCATCACAAGCATTTTCTCTACTATAATCCCTATTCTATTAAAGTATTTATCTGATAGAATGGAGACTCCACAAGTAGAGAGGAAGCAGAATGAACTCAAACGACTCTATAAAGCTAAGAACACTAAAGAAATTGCTGTTGCTTGGAAGCGTCACGACAATAATCTTGATCGGTTGCTGCTTAAAGCCAAAGCCAGACGTAAAAGATGAAGTTATTGTCATCGACATTAACAGCTTCGTAGAGAATCCCGATGGTACATTTACTGTATCTAGGGGTTGGATGCTTGAGCGTATGGAAATGGAACAGAAGTTAGCTGAAGCTCTAAATATGTGCTTAGGAGAAGAATTATGATCTCAGGTATCTATAATATGACGATTGAGCAAGGCTCTACATTCAAGTTAGCTTTGTATTGGAAGAATAGTGCGAATAACGCTATCCCACTGACTAATTACACAGCCAAGATGCAGATTAGGGCTTCAACTGGCGCAAGTGTTGTTTTGTTGGAGCTATCAAGCGAGAACACTGATCAGATTCAGATTTATGAATCACAGGGTGCAATCAATCTGACTATTGGCTATGAACAGACACAAAATCTAACACCATCGGTAGCGGTATATGACTTAGAGGTCACTTCCCCAGAGGGTGTGCGAACTAAACTATTGAAAGGTCGATGCCGAATCGAGGGCGAGGTGACAAGATGAAAGTAGATGTATATCCAAACATAACCAATGTAGAGGTTTATGAGAACCCTATTTCAGTGCCTGTAGAGGCTACATGGGAGAAAGTCACTTTTTCAGTAGGTGACCCAGTACCAAACACCTTTGACTTAGGTCGTGCTGTAGTTACAGACCGAGATGGCGATTACGTTCTACAGGTTGCCCTAAATGGTGTGAGCGCAGAATATGGTGATGATTTTACCTTTGATGGTACTGTAATTACTTGGGTTAGTCCTATTGCTTTAGAGGTTGGCGAAGAACTTGTAGTTTGGTACTCACCAAAGTCTGCGTATGGGAGCGTACCTGGCTCTGGAGAGGTAACAACCTTAACACATTTGAATGATGTTACTATTCAAGGACCACAAGCTGGGCAACTCCTTATGCGAGACAGTAATGGCGATTTTGTTAATCGCTTTCTCTCAGCAGGTGATAATGTAAGTGTTATGTCTAGCGGTACTGCTGTTACTTTAAGTGCTAACCCTACTTTAGAGATGTCTTTACTGACTTCGAGTGTTACTGCATCTGCTCAGAGGTCATACCTCATGGACACAACAAACAGTGCTTTAATAGTAACTTTGCCACCAACACCAAGCCTTGGTGATACAATACAAGTCTCTTGTTTTGGTGGTGAGGCACTAACTATTTTACGCAATGGTAAGCTAATTAATGGTCTAGCTACAAACCTTAGCTTAGCGAACCTACAGTCCGTAACCTTGAGATATGCCAATCAAAGTATTGGTTGGTTTCAAGTGAAATAACAAATACTTGTGATATACTACGCATTAAATAATGGAGAACTGCTATGCCTGCAATTAGTAAAGTAAGCTACCCAAGCCAAGAGGGTAGATATAGAGCTGTACATGACGTAACAGCTAATGCCACCACCGATTGGACAGACCTTTCCTCAGATGACTTCTATAGTCTCATCACAGGTCAACAACTTGCCGATGGCAAGACAATGGTGACTATCAATGTGGCGATTGAGGGAACGGACCCAATGTTTTTCAAGCTCCGAGCCAGAGATGCTGCGAATGATGGAGTGGCTTACACTGATGGGGTATTAAAAATCCATAGCGGTTACCTTGAGAACCCAATAAATCTACATGGTGGTGCTGTAACTACCATTTCATATAAGAAAACTAATGCTAACACTTCCGCACAATTTATCTGCGGTTTTGTAGATCTACCATAAGGGGTATATGATATGACTATTTACTTAACACCACCAAGCGGTGGCGGTGGCGGTTCGGTGGCTTCTGGGACAACTGCGGCTGAGGGTACTGTGAGACTAGCTACTGCTGTTGAAGCTCAAGATGTTAATAACGAAACACTAGCGGTTACTCCAAAAGCTCTTAATGCACAGATTTCTGCTTCGGTCGCAGGTGGCGTAACCTACCAAGGTGTGATTGCAGGTGACGACATTACTACTTTGACAAGTGCGACTCAGGGTGACTTGTACAAGATTAGTGTAGCAAGTACAGGGGTGGTTGCAGGCTTCAACTGGGATGTTAATGACAACCTACTGATTAATGCAAACATGGGTGGTACTTTTGATGCTGCTAAAGTCAATAAGATTGATAGTACTGACAGCGACCTAGCTACTGTGGCTACTAGTGGTTCATACAATGATCTCACTAATAAACCCCCTATCCCAAGTGCTTCTACAGATCTTAGTGATACCGCAAGTTTAGTGCGTAGTGCAGATTTAGCTACTGTAGCTACCACAGGGGCATATAGTGATCTTACAGGTCAACCTACAGATCTAGGTCAGTTTAACAATGATCAAGGTTACATTACAAGTGTAGCTTCAGCGTCTGAAACTGTAGCAGGTATTATCGAGATCGCTACTGACTTAGAGGCTCAGGCTGCCACCGTTACGGATAAAGCACTTGTGCCAAGCAATATACCAGACATTGCTCTAAGTTCTTTTAACGATGATCTAACCTATCTTTCAAGTGTTGCTTCAGCGTCTACAACAACGGCAGGTATTATTGAGATTGCTGATCCTACTGAGACTTCTGCTGGCACAAGTAATGCTCTTGCAGTATCTCCATTAGGACTTGCTACTGAGCTTGGTAACTTAGCTTCGACTGATCTTAGTGATACAGCAGCCTTAGTTCGGACTACAGATTTAGCTACAGTAGCAACAAGTGGTGATTATAATGATCTCAGTAATACACCGACTTCTAGCGCAGGCTACCCTGTACAAACATCCGTAGGCGGAGTAGACGAAACTGGTGCAGGTGGTTCTGATAATTCCACAAGTGCAACCTTAAATACTGCGCTAGTATTAACAGCAGCAAGCGCTAATGATGTTGAGGTTAAACTACCGCTTATTTCTACAGCCTCCGATGGTGATGTTGTTATCATACTAAGAGCAAGAGCTGGTAGCCTAAAGATCACTAGAAATGATAGCGAAACTGTTAGTGGTGCCATCTCTTACATGGATCAAGGTAACTCAAACTCTGTCACTCTTACAAACAATCAACAGCAGATCCATGTTCGTTTTGATGCTGCGGGCGGTGGTCGTTGGTTTATTTTTGATAAAGCTCAAGCAGTAGTAGCAACAACAGGGTCTTACAATGATCTATTAAATAAACCTCCTATTCCGAGTAGTTCTGATGACCTAACTTCTGATCATGACCCAACTAATTATACAGGCGCTTTAGATGGGAGTCTTACAACTCACCTTGCAGGTATTGATACCGCACTTGGTAATGCCCTAAGTGGTACAACTGACTCAATCCTTGAGGGTCAAGCTAAAGTAGAAACAATCGACACTGGTGCAGATGCTCGAATTGAGTTCTCTGCTGACCCAAATGGTACAGGTACAGAGAAGATTTGGGAGTTCAACTCAAGCGGTCACCTTATTCCTAATGTTGATGATACTTATGATATAGGTAGTGCCCAAAAGAAAGTACGAGATCTTTACTTGGGTTCAAGTACTCTATATATGGGTGGCACTCTTTCATTAGGTATCGTAAGTGGTAACTTGCGCTTATCTGGCGGTGGTAGTCTTGAGGTTGGTACAGCCGCAGTTATTACGGATGCGACTTTACCTAGTATTCCAACAGAAAGCTCTGACCTAACAGATGGTGGAGACTTGTTGAAAACTAGCGATAAGGGGACTAGCGTTGGTGACCTTGTCGAAGTTGTAGATGTTGGCAGTAGTGTTGCTGGTATTTCGGCATTGGATGGTCGAAATCTTACCAACTTAACCTATGCAAACATCACAGGTACACCAAGCTTAGCTACTGTAGCTACGAGTGGTGATTATAATGATCTCAGTAATAAACCACCTTTAGGCACAGCCGCAGAACTAGACACAGGTACAGGGATTGGCGAAGTGGTTATCATGGAGAACGTAGGGGGGTCTGCCAAATTGCCTCAATTGGATGGTTCTCAACTAACAGGTATTACAGCTACAGACTCAACGAAACTAGCTATCGCTAACGATTTGAGTGATTTAAATAATGCGATCACAGCTCGTGGTCATTTAGGCTTAGGTACTTCCGCTACGCTCGATCATGGCACTGGAGCGAATGAATTAGTTAAGCTTGATGGCAGTTCTAAACTACCTGCTGTTGATGGTTCTAATCTTACCAACGTTGGGAAGTTTATAGGTTATAGTGTGGCCTCATCTGGGCCGTTGGCGATGTTTAAAAATAGAGGTTATCAGTTATCAGCTAATAACATCACATTAACACTACCAGCAAGAAGCACATTAACCGATGGCGATTATGTAGCGATAACATCGGCAGCTAGTTATACTGTGTCAATAGCTTTAAACGCTGCTGACAGTGGAACAAGCAACATTTTCTATAATGTTGGTACTGCTTCACATAGTACAACATCACACACTATGACAATCAACAAACAAGAGGTCTTTGTTAGATTTAATGGTTCAAGCTTTTTGATCACTTCTGAGACTAAAATTGCTGATGTAGTATCAGACACAAGTCCACAGCTTGGGGGTAATCTTGATGTCAATGCCAATGAGATTATCAGTGCATCAAATAATAATGTCACACTACGCCCTAATGGGATAGGGATAGTTAAACTCGGAGGAAATACAAACCCTGCCGAACTTCGTTTTTATTGTGAGACCACTGATCAGCATTGGGTTGGGTTTAAAGCTCCAACTCATAATGAGTTGCAAGGTAAATCATCAATTTCTTGGAGATTACCTATCGAAGATGCTTCAACCCCTGGCGATGCACTGGTAAGTGATGGAAGTGGCAATTTATCATTTACTACTATTAGCAGTGGCGGGGGCTATACTTATAGTGCTATTACCGCTAATCCAACAGGCGGCGCTCAATACGATTATCACTACTCATGTACAGGTACATTTACATTAGTGCTACCTGCGGTTGGTCCAAGCGATGTAGGTAAAGAGATTAGAGTAAAAAACATGGGCACAGGCACTATTACAGTGGATGGCAATGGTACAGCGACTATAGACGCTCAACAGACTATTGATCTAGATGTGAGGTATAGCTCAATTACACTAGTAGCCACAGGTGATACTTCAGCATCATGGGAGATTGTATAAAATGAGTCATAATAAAATAAAAGTGGCAGGTAAGAGCCCAAATCAAGCAGGAGAAATCTCTGTTGACGTAGGCGATTTAAATGACGTAACAGTTTCAAGCGCAAGTACAAGTCAGTTTTTACAATATAACGGAATCGCTTGGGTGAACACTACAGCAAGCGTAGGAGGCGCTGGTGAATTTATACTTTTCGGTCAAGGTTCATCTGTGGACTATAGTGACTCACCTGCTGTTAACTTTTCAGTAGGTAGCACTATCTACGCTCATGACCCGAGCCCCATAAACAATATATCAGGTTCTTCTCTTTCTGTTACATCGGGGTATACTGGGGCAGAAACAGATAAAAACAACTGGTTAAACAGTATTACACTACCAAGTGGAAATTATCTATTAACTGCATCAGTCGGAATCGAGTTTAGTGCCAGCGGTTATCTCTCATTTATGTTTCACGATGGCAGTCAACATGCTTCACATATTGCGAGTATCGGCGAAAGTGTGACAAGTTTTGATGGCGGAAGCGGTTTCATTCAATCCTTTCTAGAGCTGTCTAGTCAAACAACGCTAAATTTAGAAATATATAATCAAAGCAACGTTGACAGCGTAGCGAATCAAGGGACGACAGTAAGCACAGTTACTCAGATCATGATTTTAAAAGTGGGGTGATGAATGAGCCACAATAAAATTACAGTACAAAATCAGTCTGCAAATGTGAGCGGAGAAATTGATTTAAATGTATCAAATATTGGTTCGTTTACATCGACTACAAACAAATATTTAGGAATAGATGCAAGCAGTAATTTAATACAATTAGATGCATCAGGTGGAAGTGGATTATCTTGGACTCCTGTTTTTCACTATTTCGGTAAGCCAGCGTATTATGGTGGGGGGTTTAGCATCGACACAAATACAAATAGCTGGAGTGGTACGCTCAATGCAAGGATTCACTCGGGCATCGTTTATCAAAATACTTCATACATAGCAACATCTGCACCAGGATCCAATTCTCGGTGGGCAACACATTATTTAGTTCAGCCAGGTACATACGTATTTAATGCCTGTTTTATGAGTGACATTCAGACTAGCTCTGATCGTTGTATTGTTAGTTTATTAAATACGACTGACAACACAACCCATGGCAACAAAGGTTATTGGGGAGCTCAACAGTATTCGAATAATATGTATGCATATGTAACAATAAGTTCAGCAAAAACATTCACTTGGGGGATAGAGTCGATTACTGGGAGTCCGAATTGGGTGACTCATGTGGCAATCCTAGCAACACATATAAATATTTGGAGGTTATAACATGTTTGTAAATGTAAAATTAGCTAGTAATCTAGCTGTCGGTACAGTAGTCAGCTATGACTCTGTAAATCAAAATTGGAATAGTGCACCTGATGACTCAAGCATGATTGGAGTCATTGAGAGACCTCCAATTCAAGACGATGATTCGAATTACTGGGCTCATGTTCGTTTCTCGGGCTCAACTGTTGCAATTGCTGATCAAGCAATTCCAAATGAGGGCGGTATGCTTTGCGTTTCCAATGGTCGAGTGTTTGTAGATAATTCAATGGCAGGCTGTGGAATCGTAGCGCCCAAAATTGCTGATCAAGCTGATCGAATAGCAAATGATTTAGTGATGGTGAATATACGATGATTGAGTAACTACTAGCAAATAAAGAGACAATTCCTTATGCTTTGGCCTGTTTTGCCATCGTGCTCGAACATGGTTATCGGATACATGTTCGGACATCAAGAGCCTTTTTGCAGGCGCATACAACCGAAACATACGTTGGATAACAATGTAAATAATGTCTTACACACTTGTAGGATTATTTTAATTTAATAAAATTAACTTCATATAGAAGAGGTTTAATGAAAATTGTCAAAAAAGAATACTTAGGTATTCAACCTGTTTACGATACTGGCGTTCCTACTTTTTTAGCCGCCAATAATTTTTGTTTTTTAAAATGTATTAGTTGCTTTAGGTAAAAACATATCTTGGCTTATTCTTTAGTACAAAAAGTTTTTGGAAACTATTTATAGGGGGTCTTAAAATGCGACATTGGAAACCGTTTTTCTATGAATACTCAAAAGTTCCTATATGGTTGAGCAAGTTTACTCCGATTGAGATCAAGGCCATCACTTTGTTTTGCTTTGTTTTCTCTAGGGGCGAAATAGCTGAGAGAACCAAAAGGCATGAAACAATCCACTTCCAGCAGTTCTTAGAAACTTTGGTCATTGGTTTTATTGTGATTTACTACACAGACTACTTGTATCGCCTAGTAAAGTATCGTGATGGCAAGAAAGCCTATCGCATGATTTGTTTTGAGCAAGAGGCACACGACAATGATGATTTTGAGGACTACTTGGAGAGAAGAAAGCGTTATGCTTGGTTAGGTCGTAAGTAGTTCTGAGAATCTAAGCTCGTTCTTATATATAATATATATTATAAGGTATAATACTATTATAAGAGCGATTGCTTTTTTCTCAGAAAGGACAACGGATGTCATCTAGCATAAGTCACACTAAGGCTTCGGCATGTAAGTTTAACGTGAAGTCTTCACTTTCTCTAGGTTGGTTTGGGAATATGCCCGAAGCGGTATTAGGAGTTTACCCAGGTCTTGCTTGTGATCCTAATAGCTCTGGGCTATTTGAAGCGGTAAAGCTATTTCAGCTCGAAAATGGCTTACAGAGTGATGGGAAGCTTGGGCGTGGTACTTGGGCTTCGATTCTTAGAAACTTTCACCATATCGAAAATGAAGCGCCCTTTTGGACTATAAACGATAGACGTATAGAAGTAGATGTTGACTCAAGTGTAAAGATAGTGAACTTTGATCAACCCAATGGTCTGGATCTACATAGGTTTGGTCACTTCTCTAGCCGTAGAGGTAGAAAACCTCATTTAATAGTTGTTCACTGGGGTGGTTTAGACCCTCATCACTGTTACAGGGTATTCTCTAGTCCTGACCGAGAGGTATCTAGTCATGCTGGTATTGGATTAGATAAGCATGGTTTACCAAAGATCTATCAGTATTTAGATTTACATCATAAGAGTTGGCACGCAGGTTGGGCAAATAGTTACTCAGTCGGTATCGACATTTGTCAGCAGCCATCTCTTAAGTGGGAGGACTACTATGATGCTAAGGGTTACGATATAAGTGTTCAAAACAATAATACAGGTAGAGGTGATACCAAGGTTCTGAGCTTAGACCCTAAGATCGCTTTAGCTGTTAAGGAAGCGGTTATGAGTCTATGTGATGTACTTAACATTCCATACCAGTTCCCAATAAGTCGAGATGGTAGCTTTGACCATAGTGTTCAAAGTAAAGATTTCCTAGTTAATGGCTTCTCTGGTGTAATTGGACATCATCATATCACCTCAAAAAAGTGGGACTGTGCTTGTTGGTGGGATGAGATTTTCCAATGAGTGATAGCTTGATCGCTAAGAGTATTGAATACTCAGCACTGGGTTGTATCGATAAGTTTGAATTAGACTATTCTGTTACCTTAAAAGAGGTATCAGATCTCAGTAAACTATCGTTTAAAAATTGCAAAGAAAACGTAGTATTACATAAGGTTGGTGGTGGGCCTCTACCCTATAAAGTAGGCGATTGGGTATCTATTCGAGAGATACAAGGAAACCTAGTCTCAATAGGGGTATATAAAAAACATCGATAATTTTTATTGATCTTTTTGAGGCAAAGCTATATATCTTTGGTAGTCAAGGTTTAGACAAAGGAGAAAACATGGTACGCCTAGACAGCAAAAAAAAGACATTAATCTTAGACTTGGAGAACGAGACGTCTAAGCAATTAGCAGAGATGGTGCTGCAAGCGATTTACTTGTATGGTGCGGAGTCTGACGAAGATAAAGCTATCTTGCGTCAAATGGCTAGAATGGTCAAAGGAGAAGAACCTGCTGTAAGTATAAATCTTAAAGACTACCTTAAGAACCAGGAGCAAAGTAATGATCGAGTTTAATAATCTATCTGAGCAGGGGTTCTTACCAATTAGTAGGGTATTCCTTACTAATTATCGAAGTCTTAACATTAGTATGGAGGAGGCGATGTTAGTCTTGCACTTGCTTGATCACTCTTGGTTTGGTAATCGTGACTTCCCAAGTGCTGAATACTTTGCAAAAATGAGTGGTAAAAGTGGCCAAACAGTAAGAGCTTATCTACGTTCGCTGGCTCATAAAGGTTACCTCATACCTGTGATTTCTGAGGCCAATGAGAAGACTTTTGACTACTCACCTTTGCTTGGGGCGCTTAAAGATTTAGCAGGTATTCCTGTTGGTGAGGATGAGCTAAAGCCTATGCATGATGAACCAAGTAAACATGAGCCTAAAGATAAGCTAAAAGACCTAATCGATACATCTTTAGCTATGGCTAAAGATAAATCAAAAAAACGAACACCTGTGCAGACTAAGCCAGCTCATTGGAGGAGGCTTAACGCTTTCCAAAATAAGACTCCAGAGCAATACAATGCTAAAGATATGGAGTTTGTGGTCGCTCTTGAATGGAAAAAGAAGTGGCAGTCTCCACCACCAAGATTTTTTGGGCGTGATATGAAACATGCTAAGCATCTAATAAGCATTTATGGTGCAGAAGTAGTTTCTGATGTACTACAGCGTAGTATTGCAGATTGGGAGACTCTTGCACCTAAGTTCAACATCAAGGGTTACCCATCGATGCCTATCTTTTGGGGCTTTAGAAACTCCATATTTCCTTTAATGATTGATGGTGAATTGGACTCCAAGCCTACTTGGGGTTCTCAATTCACTAAAGAAGAAACTACACCCGATGGTGGTGAGATTGGTTGGTAAGTATGTTTGACGTAAATGAGCAGAAAATTGGAATCGTAGTAAAAGACAATCCAGAAAAACATCTACATAGACTTTTTGCTATGAAGATCACTGTAGGTGATACTTGGAGTACGATTTACATCTTAGACCGAGAGATGAAAGACAAACGAGCTATTCTAAGGCGTGAGAAATCACGAACAATAGATATGCCAAGGCAAGCAAGAGCATTGGCAAGACACTGGAAAATACTAAGAAATAACATTGAGGTAGTTCATGAGGACTCAGAACCCAAAACCAAGACAATTAAATGAAGAAACCCTACACCGAATGAATATAGGTCGCAGATACTGGGTAGCGGACATGACTCAAGTTGATGAGTCACCAGCAAAGAGTGTATTTCGGAAATACGTTCAATCCTTATCTGATAACTATGATCAAGGTTGGGGTATATTTTTATACGGTGCTAATGGTATCGGTAAAACATACACAGCATGTGCTATGCTTAAAGAGATTCAAAAACGAGGCTATAGTACTTATTGTGTTCTAGCTGATGTCCTCAAAGTGGCGTATATCGATGGGCAGAGATTTGACCAGGGCAACTCCGTAGTTCAAAGAGTAGAGTCTGTAGACTTTTTACTCTTAGAGGACTTGGGAAAAGAATACTCTGGTAAGGGCAGTGGATTTGCAGAGCTTTGCTTTGAGAATATGCTTCGTAAACGCTCTCGGGAGTGTTTGCCTACCATCGTGACTACTAACTTAAGCCCTAATGCATTCAAAGATCGTTACAAGCAATCTGCTGCATCTTTAGCTATGGAGTGTATGGTAGCTTGTGAGATGAAAGGTCAAGACCGAAGAAGAATCTTTGGCCAACAGAAAACTCAGGAACTAACAAAATGATGAGAGGTAGTATTGCAAATACCCTAAGCCCAACACTATGGATTCACTCAGATTGTGTACTAGAGTACAAAGGCCGTTGGTTATATGTGGGTAGCAAGCAGTATTCTCTTAAGAATGAAAGCTGGCTTTGGGGCGTGTCCTATCTGTTACGCCCAGTTGTAATCTACATTAATGAAGACCCTAACCCTTTATTATCGCATTACGATAATTTAACTTTCGACACTTTCTCAGAGTGTCGAGATGCGCTTAGGCGCAATCACCGAGCAGTTGAGATGGTAGTAGCTGACCCAGCGTTAGTTTGTACCGATACTGTGTTATTTACCTCTAATTTGAAAAGATACTGTTAAGACATGGATATAGAGAAAAGAATCATAGATAAGTGTGCTGAGAGTCCGAAACTCTATGCGGAAGCTATTGATATGGCAGTCATGCCTGATATGTTTACAGGAATGTTTAAGGACATTTGGGAATACGCTGTAAAATACATGAAGACTCATGGTGTTGGCCCAACCGATGAAGCAATTACAGAACAATTTACTGAGTACACTTGGGACTTCCCTGCACCCGAACCGCTTTCATACTATGTAGAGCAACTTAAGAAGAAACATGCATTCAATCTTACACTAACAGGTATTCAGAGTGCTTATGATAACCTAAACAAGCGTGAGGTTGATAAAGCAGTTGATCAGCTTAGAGATGCCTTACGCAAGATTGAAGACGCTACGGCTAGTGAAGCAGACTTAGACTGGGGTGCTTCCGCAGAAGAAAGATATAATGATTACCTAGAGCTTCAGAATAAAGGCGGTATTGATGGTTATAGAACACCTTTCCAAACCTTAGATGAGGCTACGCAAGGCTGGCACGATGGAGAGTTTATCTTGGTTGTTGCTAGGCAAGGTGTTGGTAAGACTTGGCTTACCAACATTATGTCACATAAGAATTACCGAGATGGCCTAAAGGTTCTTTACTTTTCTAAAGAGATGCCAAGTAAGCAAGTAGCTAGGCGCTTTGATGCACTTGAGTATAACTTACCTTATCAAGAGCTAAGAAGTGGTAAACTCAATAGTTTTAGAGAAGCAGAGTGGCGTAATAAAGTACAAGATGGCTTACCTGTAGGCCAAATGGTCATTGTGGGAGAAGAAACAGGTGGTGTATCACAGGTAGCCGCTAAGATAGAACGTCATAAGCCTGACATTATCTTTATTGATGGTATGTATCTTATGGATGATGATCAAAGAGCTAGGGATAACTGGCTTAAGATCAGCAACATATCGAGAGATATGAAACGACTTGCCAAGAGAGTAATGATTCCTATTATTGCTACCGTTCAATTCAATCGAAGTGCAGATAACTCCAAAGGTGATGCATCAAACATTGCTTATGGTGACATTGCTAAAGACGCAGACATTATCTTAGGGTTGTTCCAAGATGAAGACCAAAGACTAGATAAGCGCATGACCTTGAGAGTCCTTAAACAGCGTGAGGGTTCAAGACCAGAGATCGAGCTTGATTGGGACATGGATAACATGAAGTTTGCAGAGGTGAACCCCGACCCTTTTAAGACTGTAGACTTCTAATGAGTAAAGAGCAAACGATCTTCGATATGCTCTCTAAGAGCAACTTTAGGCCAAAGTTGGGTGCTGAGAATATATCTATTCCCTGTCCCCTTGCTCCGTATACGCCACTACATAAAAATAACTATGATACTCGACCATCAATGGGTATTAAGGTGACCGATGGTTCAGTCTTGGTTCATTGTTTCACCTGTGGCTTTAAGAGTGGCCAACTATCTTATCTTTATAGTAGATTAGCGCACCATGACTCAAGGTGGCAACCAGCCCTCAATGCAGTAAGGGATATGGAAAGCAAATACTTAGGCGATGGCCTCATGAGTCTTAGGAACTCTGGGTACAATCAGACGAAATCTTCTCAGAAAGCTCAACCCTTAGACGAATCTTTGTTTGAGCCATTTTCTAGGAAGTTTGCGCCTTACCTGCACCGTAGAGGCATTACCCTAGAGACAGGGGAGCGTTGGGGAGTCGGTGTTGACCAAGATAAGCATAGAGCCATCATTCCAGTGAGAGATGTAAAAGGTAATCTTTGGGGTGCTGTTGGCAGGTCTTACAACGGAGCTATGCCCAAGTATTTAAATTACTGGGAAATGAAAAAAGGCACTCATTTAATGGGAGCGCAACTGATAAAAGAAGCTAAGACAACTATTATAGTCGAGGGTACTTTAGATGCTATGCTTGCAGACCAAGCGATTAGACATAATGGCTTGAGTCAAGATTATAATGTAGTTAGCATTTTAGGTTCTCAAATTACTGAATCGCAAGCACACAAGCTAGTATCATGTTCTAACGCAATTGTAGTTGCGCTAGATGCAGACCAGGCAGGGGAGCGTGGCACTAAGAGAGTTAAAGAACTCCTGTCTACAAGACTAATGACTAAATACACTAGTTTTTCATTGGTAGGTAAAAAGGACTTCGGAGACTGCTCTGAGTCCGAGATTATCCAAGTTATCCAAAGCGCAAAATTGATATAAAAAAGTTATTGAAAACTATTGATTAGTACCTATTTTAAGTGTACTTATTTAACTCCATTCACCAACATAGATGACGAAAGGTTCAGAGATGAGTTGGTATAATAATGATGCAGGGTTCGTACAGAACTCACCTAAGAAATACACCAAGCGATTTTGGATGCCGAATAATACAGACCGCTTAATTACATTTGTTGATAACCCGATTGAGGACTTTGGTGGGGTTAAGGTTCAGACTCCGTTCAAATACAATGAGTACCAAGTGCAACTCAATGGTAGCTGGAAGAATTGGTTTACGCAGCCGATTGATACTACCCAAGATGTACTTAAAGAATTAGGCTATAAAGCCTCTAAGGTTGCTGTTCTTACAGTGATTGATCATGCAGAATGGACTGATCGCAATGGTACGGTCCATAAAGATGAGCTTGCTCTTTATGTGGTTAAACGATCACAACCTATTTGGGCACAGCTTGAGAAGATCATCGCTAGGGAGGGGAGCCTAAGTGGTAAGACTTTCCGAGTACATCGCATGGGTGACAAGTCTCCTGGTAGTGGTTCAATGCTTGAGAAGTACGAACAGAACTTTACCCTAAACACTGAGTTGCACAAGCCATTTGACTACCTTGAGATTCTCAAGCCGAAAGTTAAAGAAGAACTAGAGTCAATCTTCGACCCAAATGCCAATGACCCATTCAAGCAAACTCCACAAAATCAATCATCTAATGGTTTTGGTGGGGATGCTAGCTGGGGTCAACAGGGGCAATCCCAAGCTCAAAATAATGGTTGGGGTACACCTAGCCAAGAGAGTCGAGTATTTGGAGCTACTTCAAGTGGTAACGATTCAGACCCAATACCTTTCTAGGCTTACCTCTTACGCAGAGGTTTTCTCCACACCGCAGGGTGGGCTTGGGTGTGCCTAAAATAGAAGCCCCAACTATCTAGCCCTATGGGGCATTAAACAATTTAAAGGATATATTTAATGCAAAGTTCAATACTGACTACGAAAAAGCAGATTGAAGAAGTATTACAATTCATATCAAGCCATACTGAGTTCGCATTCGATACTGAGACGGATGGTATCACATGGGATAGACAATGGATTGGATTTAGCTTCTCTGTTTACCATAACTCCGAATATATTGGATGGTATGTGCCACTTCGTCATGAAAAAGGTGAGGAATTATTTGATTTACCACCAAGCAATGCACCCGAAGAAATGGCTAAATTAATCATAAACAGTATATTTAGGCCAAATAATAAGGTTTGGATTCACAATGCTAAGTTTGATCTAAAAGTCTTACGGAATGAGGGCTATGATGTAGAAAACCTAAAGTGCCAGGTATTAGATACAATAGCAGTGAGTTGGCTTTTAGAACCAGAGCGCATGGGAGGGCATAGCTTGAAAAGGCTTGTCCCAACTATCTTGGGTAAAGAGATGGGTTCATTTGATCAGTTCAAATTATACAAAAAGAACTCTTATGCGCCAGTGGGTACTATGGGTAAGTACGCAATAGATGATGCAGTATTCTTATTAGAGCTAGCTCATGTATTATATAAAGACTTATCCGACCAACTAAAAAAGGTATTCCATGACTTAGAGATGCCTATGGTCCGCATAGTAGAGGAAATGGAACACTTTGGTTTTAAAATAGATGTAAAAACCTTAAAGGAGCTTGGAATAACTCTAAAACACAAGGTTGACAAGCTAGAATATGACTTTAAGCAAATGTTTGGCGAATCAGCAATGATCTCTTCTACCCAGTGGTTATCAACCAATTTAGTAGGCTCACTATGGGGGGTCTTAGGTGAAAAAGGCAAAAATGGTAATTATTCTACCGACTCTGATTCTCTGCAAGCCTGGATTGATGGCGAAGCAGGAACAACTCAGGTGGGTAGGCGAGTAGCGCAAAAGGTCTTGGATTACCGTAAAGCTTCAAAGTTATATAGCACTTACTGTAAGAAGCTTGTCCAAACCGCAGATAGCCAAGGTCGAGTCCATTGCAGCTTCAATCAATTTGGTACAGGTACAGGTAGATTTAGTTCTAGTAAACCTAATCTTCAAAATATCCCATCAAGTCGTAGTAAAGAGGGAGATCTAATTCGTAAAGCTTTTATTGCAGAAGATGGGTATAAGCTTATAGTGGCTGACTATTCACAAGTGGAACTAAGGGTCACTACTCACTTGTCGAGCGACCCCATCATGACTAAGATATACAATGAAAATGGCGATATACACCAAATGACTGCCGATGCGTGTAATTGCGCAAGGTATGACGCTAAAGCAATCAACTTTGGCCTAATCTACAAGATGGGCGCAAAGACTCTTAGTGGTCAAATTGATAAGACAGTTATAGAAGCTCAGGAATACATTGATCGATACTTCCAAAATTATCGTGGTGTAGCTGAGTTCCAAGATAAACTGATTATGGAGTGTAGGCGTAAAGGTTATACTTGGACTATTACTGGCAGAAAAAGACCTCTTAGAAACATTAACAGCACCAACTTTGGTTTAAAGAATAGCGATGAGCGCAAGGCAATCAATACGCAGGTTCAAGGTTCGGCAGCAGACATTATGAAGATAGGTATGAGGAACTTCTATAAGAAGCTCAAAGACCAAGGCTTGACATCTAATGACTTTAGAATCATAGGTCAAGTACATGATGAGGTAGTAGTGGAAGTGCGAGAAGATATAGCTCAAATGGTATGTGACACATTGCAGTATGAAATGGAGAACTGCGTTAAGCTTTCTATACCTTTGATTGCTGAGCCATGTATTGGTGACTCTTGGGGAGAGGCCAAATGAATGGTTGGTCTTTAAAGACAGAATGGAGCAATGCAGACAAAGAAGCTTTGACCTTTGGTGAAGAAGACTCTCTGTGTGAGTGTTTCATTGAGACTGAGCAAGGGCTTCTAGTACCTAGAGGTTATGAGGGTTTTGGTTATACTGATACTAGCGTTAGTATTGGTGGGGAGTTAAGAGTATTAAATCCTATCTCGCTTAGAGAGGAACAAGTACCTGCGGTGCAGGCCATGATGGACACCTTAACTAAACCTGGACTAGGAGCTATTCTATTTGCACCTTGTGGTAAGGGTAAGACTGTGATGGGGCTTGAAATCATTAGAAGACTTGGGCGGAAAGCACTCGTGCTTGTTCATAAGAGCTTTTTAGTAGACCAGTGGGTAGAGAGAGCAAATACCTTTCTACCCGAAGCCAAAGTAGGGTTATGGCAAAGAGATACAATACCTACAGGCGATGAGGATATAGTCATTGGGATGGTTCAGTCTATTGTGAACCCAAAACGAGAGTACCCAAAAAAGATTTATGATATGTTTGGTACTTTGGTGGCAGATGAGACTCACAGATACGCTGCCCCAATGTGGCAGGCATCTATAAGTAACTTTAGTGCTGGGTATCGCATAGGGTTGACAGCAACTCCCGAGAGGAAAGATAAACTTCATCATGTTTTCTATTCGCACATCGGCCCTATAGCTTACTTTATGGAGGGTCATAAGCGATTACCCCTGATATGGAGAATTGATACAGATACTATGTTTCCTGAGAGGTCATATCTTTTGTACAATGGTGATGTAAATACCTCAAAGTTAGTAACTATGATTTCTAAAGAAGAAGATAGGACAGATCGTATAGTGGCCTTTGCAGTAAGGGCTTTAAAAAAAGGCCGTAAAGTCTTAATACTCTCAGAGCGTGTTGCTCATACTAAAGAGATGAAAAACTTATTGGAAACTACAGTTAGTGGAGAGTTTGATTGTTCACTCTATATTGGCGGTATGAAGCAAGCCCAAAGAGACAGGGCTAGTGGAGCAGACATTATCTGTGGGACTTACGCTATGGCTCAGGAGGGTTTAGATATACCAGCACTAGATACTTTAATACTAGCTACCCCAAAGACCTCTATTACTCAAAGCGTGGGCAGAATCCTAAGAGACTCTCCTGATAAAAAAGACCCAGTAGTTGTAGACTTTGTTGACTCTGAAATACCTATACTTATGGCCTATTGGTATTCTAGGCGGAAAACTTATAACAATTTAGGTTATGATTTTCTTTGACACACCAAAGATAACCACCTATGTTATTTGTGAAAGGAGAGTTTTATGACACTAAAAGAACTCATTCACGACTACCATACGGTACAGTCTGAAATCAAAGACCTAGAACAAAAAAAGAAAGACCTAAAAGTACGGATTGATCTTGCATTATCTTCGGAAGATACTAACCGATACGAAGATAGCCAGTATAGTGCAGTGCTATCGCAGCACCAAAGAGTTAAATACGACCTTGAGGGCATCGAATACTTACTACTCCACAAAGGTATACCGACTACTAGGTTTTTACAAAGTAAGGTTGACCTAAAAAAACTAGAAGAACTTATCGCAGATGGTCTTGTTGAACCAACTGAATTACTCGACTACTCAGAGGTCAAAACCATCAAAACATTAACTGTAAAGGAATCTTAAATGTCTGAGGATATGGAACTAAAAACATCTAATAACAAACTAAAATACAACCGAGAGTACTATCACAAAAACAAAAACCGTATTAAAGAACAAAAGAAAAAGCGTTACAAGAATGACGCAGATTACCGAGATGAGCTTAATCTGAAAAGAAGAAAGGCTAGATCGGTCATAGATCAGAACACTAACATCATTGATGAAACTGAGGTAGAAGTGGCTTACGATTGTGTTATGAAAGTCTTATCACCTGATGAAAGCAAAAGCTGTATCTGTAAGATGTACACCATGTCAGGTACAGCACAGAAGATGAAAATCAACAAAGAGAAATTAGTCCACTGGATTTACTTAGAGAAGATACCTAACGCTCGATACCGCAACCCAAGTAACTGGAGACTATTTACTGAGTTTGAAGTAGAGATCATGCGAAAGGCTTTCGCTAAGTTCCGTAAAAAAGCCACAATTAATAATTATCGTTTTAAGTTAACAAAAGAGTTAACAGAGTACATTAACCAAGAGTTCTCAAGCTTGGTTGGTGGTATTCCAGCAGAACATTTCAAAGAGGAAGCATAAAGACATGAGTAAAGATACAGTACAAGAAAAAGCAAAAGTCAGAGCTGGTGCGAGCATCAAAATTAATTTGGGTAACTATGAGAGTGCAGGTGTTGAAGCAAGCATTGAGTTACCATGTAATGTTCAAGATGTACCTAAAGAGTTTGAACGTGCCTGGGCAGAGGTTTATCGTCAGCTTGACATGCGAGTAGCCGAAATTAAAAAAGGCCGTAACGCATGAGTTTAGATAATTTAATTAAATCCATTAACAAGCGGTATGGTGACGACTGTTTTGTTCAAGCATCTAAATCTGAGAAACTCAATACTAGAAAGCGTATTGAAACAGGTATCTTGGCTTACGACCTAGCACTAGGCGGTGGCATACCACTTGGTACGATAGTTACATTAAAAGGGGAGTATTCAAGTGGTAAGAGCGCACTTGCTCATCGTATTGGTGCTAGCTTCCAGCGCACTTGTAGGAACTGTGGTAATCCTTTGGTTCTTTGGAATGAAATTGTACAAGATGGGGCACAAGTCGCTTGTTGCGATAACCCAGAGGCCATGCGAGTTGTTTGGTTTGATGCTGAGGGTTCTTATCAGAATGCCTGGGCAGAAAGACTAGGTATGAGCAGCGAAAGCACTTATGTGATTCGTACTGAGTTTGCAGAGCAAGGCATCGACATTGCAGACAGTGTTATCCGAAGTGGTGAATGTGATCTACTCGTAGTGGACTCTGTTGCTCACTTGACTCCATCTGTTGAGATTGAGCAATCATCTGAGAAATGGCAAATGGGAGTACATGCTCGACTAATGAATAAGGCCATGCGTAAATGGGTGTCAGCTCAGAATGCAGTAGGCATGAATCGAGTAGTGTCACCTACTATTCTTTTGATTAATCAAATAAGAATGAAGCTTGGTGTTATGTACGGCTCACCTGAAACTTCACCAGGTGGCAAGGGTATTGACTTTGCGTCTAGTGTGATCTGCAAAGTTAAGCGCAAAGGGTTTATTGAAGACAAGAGTGGTTCTGCACCTTTTGGGCAAGATATGGAAGTCACTATCCAAAAGAATAAGACAGCACCACCAAATAGGTCTTGTTTATTCAGCTTATACTTCAGAGATAGTATGCCTTATGTCGCTGGAGCATCAAACATTGCAGAGCAACTTGTGGCAATGGGTGAATACTGGAAGCTTATTGAAAAGGGTGGGGCTTGGTATACCTTACCGAATGGTGAGAAGTTCCAAGGTCTAATTAAGACTGCTGAAGCCTTAGCCAATGATGAGCCTACTATGTTTGATCTTAAAGATGAGATTTGGCGTAGAGAAGTCGATTGGATGAGTGGAGATACATTCGATGAAGAAGACTAGTCTTGGTTCTAAAAGACCAACACCAAAGGTCTTCGAGGATAACAATCCAAAGTGTAATAAGAGTAGATCTGTGGTCCATGAAAATCGTCTACAAGGTGTGCTGAGAAGTAAAGCAACACCAAACAGTGGCGCTTTGCCTAACATAAGCTTTAAAGGTGATCTTCAAGACGATCTATTTGTGTGGCAAGCCAAGCTTACCGATAAGTCTCGCTTTACAATTACGAGTGATGTACTTGTAGAGCTTCAAAGACAAGCGAGTCTCAACTCTAAGTGGCCAGGGGTCGCTTTAACCCTTGAGGGTTTACCCGACCACATGCAAAAAGACTGGGTTATGTTGCCAGCTACAGTCTTTGGCGAACTACTTGATGACTACAACCCCTAACTATAGTTTCCAAAAACTTTTCAAAGGATATGATAATGAACGTACAAGAGATTAATGTACAAGATATAGATACAAACTTAATTGTAAATTGCCGTAAAAACGTGAACGTTGAAGACCTCAAAGAGTCGATCCAAGATTCGGGTATTCAGATCCCCATTGGGGTTACCCTACAGGAGAGTGGGCGCTATGGTTTAATTTATGGCTTCCGAAGATTTACTGCTTGCTCAGAGCTTGGTATGGAGACTATTCCTGCACAGATTGTTAGACCAAAAGAAGAAGCCGACTTCTTGGTTATGAATCTACAAGAGAATGTCAGTAGGCAGAACCTTACTCCAATGGAGGAAGCTTTAGCTATCCAAAGAATTGTCAATGCAGGTAGAAGTGTAGATGAGTTTAGAGCGGCACTAGGGTGGTCGAAAACCATTGTTACCCAAAGGATGGCGCTACTTGAGATGAGTGACCCTATTCAAGATGCGCTTGAAAAAGACACCATCTCAGTGAGCCAAGCAAGAGCAATCGAGGATGCCGATGAGAATCATCATGATGAGCTTATAAAGCTGGCTGAGAATGGCTGTACGACCAAAACCCTTAAAGAAGAAGTAGAAAGCTTAAAGGGCTTCTCTCCTGTTGAAGATGATGAGATCTCTGACTTTAAGTTCGATGATGATGAGCAAAGTGATCAAGATTTCCAAAAAGAGATTGATAGAGAAGATGCAAAGGCACTTGCCGAAGCTAACTCTAACTTAGTTAAGAGCCAGCTACTCGATTGCGGGGCTAAGGTTATTGAAGATAACCATGCTTGGTTTGCTTATCAGATTGCCATCGATAGTATCGAGTTTAACAAGTTACCAAAGGCCGAATTAGGCGCATTAGTAAATGCTCTACAAACATTATCAGGTGAGCATGGCCTTAATGCCTGGGGCGAGGGAGTTCGCAGGAAATGAGTTTAACCAACATCATTAAGAACTTACATAATGCTGGTGGGGGTCCATCTCTTTCTGCTGAGATTGAGAAACACTTCTTAAAAAAAGCAAATGAGTTTGATCAAGATAAGTTTGAGGATAGACTTACAAGATTCCATCCAAGCCAGATCAGCTATTGGGGTGTATGCCCTAGAGCTTACTACTTAGTGATGAAGCGTGAAGAACTAGGGATTATTATTAATAAACCTAAACCACATGAGACTTCCTTATTAAGGATTTTTGAGCATGGTCATTCTATACATGCGATGTATCAAGATAATATTTTAGGTCAAGCTGGGTTATTATATGGAAAGTGGCAGCTTAATAATGAAGTTGTCGAGGGCTTTCAACCGTCACCTGAGTGGAAGTATGTAGAACCAAGATTATGGTGGACTGAGAAAAGAATCTCTGGTTACTGCGATGGATTCTTAAAAATTAATGGAAGATGGTATCTATTAGAGATAAAGTCTTCCAATGATATGGGCTTTAGGTACTTAAAGCGAAGTAGAGAGCCAAGGGCCTATCACACAAGACAAGCTCAAATATATATGAATGCCCCACATGATTTAGAACTTAAGCCAAAGTTTGAGGGAGCTTTTATCCTTTATATAAATAAAGATACAGGAGAGGAGCTGGATCTATTTATAGATAATGACCCTAGTATTATTGAACCATTGATGTCACAAATAGATGAAGCTATAGATGCGCTTGAGCTGCCTGTAATCCCTATGAGGGTAGAGGACTGTAAGACTAAGAAGTCTAAAAGAGCAAAAGACTGTATCGCTTGTAGCGTATGTTTCACTTGAGGTTCTTATGATTGATCAAAAAGTAATAGACTTTGGTACACATAGTAGAGAGCTACTGAAAAGCTTAGGACTTCATGCACCTAACCACCCTACTCAAGACCTAGTGTTTCCTAGTGATCTTGGTAGACTAAGTGATGAGGAAGTTAGTAAGCACCTTAGTTATTGGGCATCAATGACAGCATATGCCCATCAAAAGGTAAGTGTACTTGAGGGAGCGTTGGTGCTAGCTAAAAGTGAGTATGAGTTAGAGTACGATCTTAGGTTATACAATAAAGCAGGGAATAGTGTATCTGAGCGCAAAATAGGTTTAGGGGCCTCTAGGGTGCTAAGGGAGATGAAAACTCGTATAGCGATCATTGAGGCAGATCTTAAAGTATTAAAATCTATCTTAGTAGGGTATGATCTCAAGAACTCAGCTGTGAGTAGAGAAATTACTAGACGTAACAACGAGAGGAATCTTAGAGATGGATAATGATATAAAAGACATAAACCTAAAGGTAGCAGGGCGTTCCGACCCAAGCTCAGTAGCAGGAAGCACCGTTAAAAACTTACTTGAGGGTAAACAGGTTACCCTAACAGCCATAGGAGCAGGGGCTGTCAATCAAATGCTCAAGTCTGTAACTATTGCTCGTTCAATGTCAGCAAGTAGCGGTTTTGACTTGTACTTTATTAGTGGCTTTGCTACTGAATTAATAAATGGTGAAGAAAAGACAGCCATGAGGATTTTTGTAAAGAAAAGATAATGTTTACGATAACGTATAAGATGCAGATGCCTAGTGGCATTTTGATTTTTGAGATTGATCTGATGATAGATCGGTTAGTTGATGGTGAGGGCTATGGTGCGCCTCTAATTAAAGAGGCTCTAACTAACTGGTGGAATGACCCCAATTCACCAAGACGCAGCCCAGAGGAAGCGTGTCTTGGTGCTTGGGCTACTATCACAGATCACCTTGTAATAAAAAAACAACACCCAAGGGTGCAATGCTCAAGAGTGAGCGTTGACACCTCTGGACAAACAATAACATTCAAACCCACAGAAGATGTATGGAGTGACGTAAATGTCTGAATACAGAGAAAATGATGATAACATTGAAGTAGAGAGCTTAGCAGAAGAACAGCCACAAGCTGAAACGGACTTCAACCCATCTAGTGTCGATCTTAATGATAATCAGATTGATGATGAGGTGGTAACCGCAGTTCTTCTCATAAAGAACAAGCAAGGCGCTGTATTACCAGTTACAAACTTAGACTCTTTAAAGATGGAGAGGCAGGCAAATGCTCATGAAGTCTTGCGTATGTGTGCTGATGTACAAGATCAAATTAGCGCAATCCGAGTTGTTGGTGAGTTGGCTCAGATTTTCCAACATCTAAACCAAGAGAGCTTAAGTACCGTAGCTAAGTTGCTCAACGTAAAGATGAATGAGGGCGTAGGGGCCAGCAATACTGAGAGTTGATAGTATTTAGCTATAATGAGATACTTAACCTACACAAGGAGTATCTAAAATGGCTAAAAAATACAAAGACGAGTGGTTTACACCACCACAAGGTGTCCGCAAACGAGCTGAAAAAGGTCTTAAAGATCGAAAGAAGTATGGTCGTGGTGGCCTCTCAAATAAACAAGCATCCGAACAAGGTATTGGTTCAGGCGTACAAAGAGCTGTGAACCTAAAGAATGGTAACAAAGTATCACCACAAACCATTAAACGTATGAAGTCATTCTTTGCTAGGCATGAGAGAAATAAGAATTCAACCAAACCCGATGGCACTCCTGGTGCTGGGAAAATCGCTTGGGATTTATGGGGCGGTGATGCTGGGAAAAGATGGGCTGAGTCTGTTGATAAGAAAATGAAAAGAGCAGATGAAAAAGCTAAGGGTAAAAAAACACGTTAAAAAACATCGATAGATTTTAACGTTATTTTTTATCGTAATTTTTTACACTAAAAACTAGCGATAGATTTTTACAATTTAGGGTGTTTGTATAAAAAACATCGATAGATTTTATACATGCCACATATATATTATATATATATATATAAGAGAACTATATATAAGAGTTGATGATGAAGATTTTTTTAGGTGGTGTTGCTAGAGGAGACAGGATAGATCTCTTAACCGAAGCTGGCATTAAAGATTTGGTTTTAGATTTCTCGGTTGCTAGGAAGTATTCTTTTTCAGAACTTGAGCAAAAGCTTTCTTATTTTGAGAGCGTGATGCTTGAGTATGATCTATCTAGTTTTTGGTCTAGGATAAAGTATCTTTGGGCTGCTAATGATGACAGACATAAGGAAGTTATTGAAAAATATGGGAGCATAAAGGAAGCCCAAAGCAGAGAACTGGCTAAGTTACAGAAAAAGAGTACAGAGTACCTTACTTTCGGAAAGTCTATAGAAGACCTAGTAGAAGTCGTTTGGGTCCCTAGTCTTCCAATAGAATGGGATTTTGACTATATTGATTTCATTGATATGCCAAAGTTAGGCTACCTAACGAAAGTTTCCAAAAACTTTTCTGAGTTAGTTTGTCGATTTTCTTACATAGCTTTATCAAGTGAGATTGATCTTGTTGAAGCAAAGGCTCTAATCAAGCCTCATATTGCCACTATAAAGTCTTTTGACGTAAAATTGCATAGGATGGGTAGGGCTGATAAGGAAACGTGCCTTAGTGGGGTATTTTGGAGCGCATCTAGTTCTAACTGGATTAGTGGCTCAAAGAATGGCACCACTTTTGAGTACGTTGGTAATCTAAAGTTAAGTACATATCATGGCTCAAAAGGTGCAGGTAAAAAGATCAGGTCTAAACTTAAAGCTAAGTGTGAAACTTTAGGACTTGACCATGATCTTTTAATGAGCGATGAACGTAGGACCGTAAATCTTTGGAACTTGAACCAATGGCAAAAACTATCGCTAGACTTTGATAAAGTAGGTGGCTATTGGTCAAAAAAGGAGAGCAAGATGAGTGGGAGTAAATTACCTGTTCTACATAATCTAAATAAAACAGAGCTTGCTTCTGCCTCCGAAATCGGTAATTATTTACGTTCATGTAATTCATGCTACTTAAGCGAAACTTGTCCACTTTTTGAGAATGACTCAACTTGCAGAATAACGTCTACACCAAAGGTTGAGACACCTGAAGACGTACAAAACCTACTCAATCAAATCATTCAAATACAAGGGGAGCGAGTCCTATTTGCATCTATGTCCGAGAGGGTACAGAATGCTGGAATCAATCCCGAAGTTTCCAAAGAGATGGAAACGCTAACTAGATTAATGAAAGATGCTAAAGAGATCACTTCCGTTGGTGGGTGTGATGAGGTTACAATTAAAGCAAAGGGTTCTGGAGTAATCTCTAAGTTATTTGGTGGGTATGGTCGTAGCGGTGGCGGTTCAAAACCTAGTACGTCTGAAAATATAATAGACGTATCACCATTGGAGTCAGAAGATGACTAAATACTTTAGAAATGACCTTGGAGAACTTGTGTATCTACGTTCTTATGCACGTTGGCTAGAAAGCGAAAATCGCAGAGAAACTTGGGATGAGACTGTAGATCGAGTTTGTAGATTTTTATTCAAGGAATCCCCAGTAAACTCCGAAGAAATCGCCCTAATTAAAGAAATGATTCTCACTCAGCAGGTGATGCCATCAATGCGTTCCTTATGGGCGAGTGGGGACTTTGCTAGTGTAGATAATACAGCAATCTACAACTGCTCATTCTTGCCCATCGATAATCTTAAAGCATTCTCTGAATTGATTTACATTCTGATGCAGGGTACTGGGGTAGGCTTCTCAGTAGAGAGTAAGTTCGTAAGTAAACTACCTGTTATTGCTGAGATGGATAGCACAAAGGTGACTAGCATTCAGGTAGAGGACAGCTCAGTAGGTTGGGCTGATACTGTATTCTTTGTCATAACACAAGCTTGGAAAGGCTTTGGTTCTATTGATATAGATTACTCCTTAGTTCGCCCAAGAGGCTCACGACTAAAAACAAAAGGAGGTAGGGCGAGTGGACCGCAACCTTTGCAAGATGCTATAACATTTATCATAGATACTATCTCAAATGCACAAGGTAGGCAGCTTACGACTTTAGAAGTTTATGACATCTGCTGTTCACTAGCAGAGGTAGTTGTAGTTGGCGGTGTAAGGCGCTCTGCTATGATTTCATTCTCAGACCCTGATGATGAGTCACTGCGTCATGCAAAGGATTGGAAGATTGGTAACTTCCCCTTAAAGAGATATATGAGTAACAATTCTGCTTACTTCGCAGACCGACCAAGCAAAGAAGTATTTGACCGAGAATGGAAACAACTAGCTGAAAGCGGTAGTGGTGAGCGTGGTTTTTCTATTGATAACTGGCATAAGTATGCACCAAGACCCAAAGGTGAGTGTAGGTCTAACCCTTGCCATGAGATCGGTCTAAGATTTAAAGAATCAAATGATCCTTGGACAGGTGAGGGTGGCGGTGGCCAATTTTGTAATCTTAGTGCTGTAGTAGTTAGGCCCGAAGATACTTTAGATACTCTTAAAGTTAAGGTTAGGCTTGCAACCATTATTGGCTGTACTCAAGCTACCTTTACTAATTTCCCTTATCTGCGACCTGCTTGGAGAAATCTTTGTCAAGAAGACCGTTTGATTGGAGTAGATCTCACAGGTCAATGCGACAACCCAAAACTGCTAGATAATTTAGAGAACTTATCTGCATTGAATGACATCGCAATGTCTACTGCAAGTGAGATGTCTAAGCTTCTTCGTATAAATATACCTGCTGCCATTACTTGTGGTAAACCTAGTGGTAACACATCACAAATGGTTGACTGCGCAAGCGGATTCCACCCTAGATATAGTGATTTCTACTTCCGACATGTAAGAGTAAGTGCAGATGATCCCTTGAGTGATCTATTACGCTCTGAGGGAGTTCCTATGTTTCCAGAGGTTGGCCAAGAGGATTTACCACTAGATAAGATCAAGACTTGGGTGGCTCGTTTCCCTATCAAGTCCCCACAGGGTTCAATGACCAGGGATGATGAAACAAGCTTTGACCAAATGGAGCGTTACCTAACCATTATGAAAGGTTGGTGTAAAGAGCGTGGTCACAACCAATCTGCTACGATTTATGTAAAGAATGATGATTGGGATAAAGTAGGTCAGTGGGTTTGGGATAACTTTGATGATATAGTTGGCCTAAGTTTCTTACCTTACGATGGTGGTAATTATAAGCTTGCCCCATACGAGGAAATCTCTGAAGAAGAATACTTAGATGCTATTCAAGACTTCCCAAAAATCGACTTCCAGAGACTTTCTGAGTTTGAGACTTATGACCAAGGTCAGGGTTCAAGTGAGATAGCTTGTACAGGTGGGACTTGTGAAATATAGAAAATAAGCTTTTTTTTGTTTATTATGCAATCTCACTAAAAAAAGAGGTTGCATTAATGAAGTGGTTAAGAAGAAAAGAAGCTGGCATAGCATTAAATATACCATACCGCAGAGTAAGGACACTTGGGGACAATGGGACACTCCCTGTAAAGTTTGAGGGTAATATAAAATATTATGGAGTATCAGAAGAAGTAGAAACAAAGGAAAAGAATAATTCTGACTTTTTTGAGAAGACTTCTGATAAGTATATTTTTGACAGAGATAGCGATGAGTATCTTTTTTTTGGCTTACCCGACCAGCCGCCTGTAGTCAGAGTACCAAGAGTAAGGGTTGATGAGCTGATAAGCGATTACTCAAATGAGACTGGTGGGGCTACTATAAACCAACTTGCTAGCAGATATGAGCTGTCGAGGGCTACTATTAAAAGTATCATTGGTTGGCTTGGTAAAACTCATGATAGCGCACCATTTTCAGATGAAACTTTGGCTATGACAGACGAAGATAGTTTAGCCACCTCTGTCCTAAAAGCCAAAGAGCAGAGGGTTTTAGTAAAGGCTCAAAAGCGTAGACTAAGGAGACATGAAGCTACGTTAGATAATGAAGATTGGGTTAGGAATCTTATTACTGACTTAATAACCTCCCTACCAGAATATAAAGAAGCGGTACTAAAGCCAAAGAAGAAAAAATACCAAAGTAAAAACTATGTAGCTGTATTAGGTCTTACAGACTTGCATATTGGGAAACGTGGTATAGATGGTTTTAATTCAGAGATTGCTTCTAAGAGAGCTATAAAGACTATAAACGAAGCTTCCCTTAAGGCTAACAAGATGTGGGGTGTACCAAAGTTTTGGGTACTAACAATTGGGTCAGATATGCTTCATGTAGACAACTACCAGGGCACAACCCAAAAAGGTACACCAATGGACACCGATGTTGATGCAGTTGATATGATGTCTATAGCTTACAGAACTGTTGAAACTTTGGTAATTCATCTACAAAAAACAGCACCAGTAAAAGTTGTAGCAATGACAGGTAACCATGACAGAATGTTAAGCGCACTCTTGGGTATGATGGTGGGCGCAAGATTCAACGATGACCCAAATGTAGAGGTAATTGATGGCAGTCGTGGCAGCGCCTATATACGATATGGCAACTCATTACTTGGCTTTAATCATGGTGACTCTATCAAGCCTCAAAACCTACCCAGCATTATGTCTGCCGAACGCCCTAAAGACTGGGGTGATTGTAATGGGAACTGGGAATGGTTCTCAGGTCACTTACATTCTTTGATTCTAAGAGTTAGTGAACATAATGGGTGCAGAGTATGGACAATGCCAGCACTCAGTGGTACTGATCGTTGGCATAAATTAAACGGCTATGCTTTTAATCGTAAGCAGCTCGCTATGTTTAGGGTAGAGCCAAATGCAGGTGTCACAGCAGTTGAACTGATCGAGGGTAAAGATGACTAAGATAGATGTTTTAGATAAGGGCTTCGTTAAGCTTGTAGATGTGATGGGTTCTGATAAGAGTATCGTAAACTCAGCTAGAATAAGCTTTGCTAAACAAGTTGAAGAAATCGGACCTAAAGATGAGAAGCTGATTAAGTACCTTTGGGAGCATAAGCATACATCTCCATTTCGCCATGCTACATTGCAGTTCCATATCAAAGCGCCACTATTTGTCTTGCGTCAGTGGATGAAGCACCAAGTGGGCTGTGTTTCTGGAGATACTGAGATAAAGTTTGAAAGAGCCTCAAAGAATGGAAGTAAGAATGGTACATACACAAAGACCATAGAAGAACTTTATTACCTTTGGCACAAGGAGACTCCGCATAGCAGAAAAGGTTTAAAGTATGGCTATCGTGAACAAGTCAAAAAGATGCCTTTAAGAGTCTACAACACAGAAAAAGACTGTTTTGAGGTTGGGCATATAACCAATGTTATTGATAGTGGTAAAAAGGATGTCTTTAAAGTCACCTTAGAAAAAGGTTATGAAGTTACGCTGACGAGCGACCACAGGGTGTACACAAAAGATGGATGGAAGCCTTTGGCGGATGCTGTTGGTTTGGATATAACTCAAAGCGGTGTGGCTACTATGAATAGGAGTTGTTACCTGGCGACCAATGGTATCTTAAGCGACTCATCTAACCATGTATACCGAGATAAAGAATGGTTAAGCACCGCAAGAGAGACTTATTCAACGATCCAAGAGATTGCAGATGAAGCAGGTTGCTCTCCACACACTATTAGAAAGTGGTTAAAGCAACATGGGTTGCAAAAAGCTAAGTTTTTTGAAAAAGGCCATTCGCCCTGGAACAAAGGTAAAAAGGGCTACAAGGTAAACTCAAAGCCCATTACAGAAGAAAAATTAGAGAACATCCGCAAAGCGAGAAGTGGCTCAAACTCAAACTTTTGGAAAGGTGGTATTACTTCGGATAGAGATTCGATAGGTACTTGGACAAGTGCAAACGCACCAAAAGTACATAAAAAGTATGATTACACTTGTCAAAACTGTAAGCATAGAGGTGGTAAATTGGTAGCCCACCATATTATTCCTGTTTACGCTGACATTAGTCTTTCAAAAGACTTAAATAATTTAACTACTCTTTGTAATCCTTGTCATAAGTATCTCCATGCCAACAACTTAGAAAAAGAGTTTGCGGAGAATATGGACATTGGTTGGCAACCAGAGTATAAACCTAAGAAAAGACCTAAAAAGAAATACTTATCATCAGACTTTTTAAAGGTTCTCAAAATCGAAAAACTAGGTGTTCAGCAGGTATATGACTTATCCGTAGATCATGCTGATCATAACTTTATTGGCAATGGTGTTGTACTTCATAACTGTGCATGGAACGAAGTTAGCGGTCGCTATGTAGTCTTTGATGCGGAGTTCTATACGCCCAAAGATTGGCGAGAGCAACATGAATCGAATAAGCAAGGCTCAAAGGGTGCTATTCAGGATCAAGCAGGAGCAAACCTGCTTTACATCGACTCTATGCACTTTGCGGTACAGCGTTATATTGAACTACTCGATTTAGGTGTATGCAAAGAGCAAGCTCGAATGGTCTTACCTTTGTCGCTGTATACAGAATGCTATTGGACTGTCAGCTTACAAGCTATGATGCATTTCCTTACTCTCAGAGAAGATTCTCACTCCCAGTTAGAGATTCAAGAGTACGCAAAAGCAGTAAGAGAATTAAGCACACAGTATTTTCCCATTAGTCTCTCTCTATAATCTGATAAAATCTCTCGTAACATTTAAACGAGGGAGAGTTTATGTTTGATCTAGCGCAACTAGTCGTTGAAGCAAAAGAGATTGACCAATTTTACAGATCTGGAGAGATAACAAACAAGGAAGCTAATTCATTACCAAACTACTTTTTTTGCCTCAAGACAGAAGATGGTAAGCAAAGTGCTTTAGCGTATTATGATGATGAAATAGGGAAGCTGATCTTAATCAAGACTAAAGACTTACAGTATCAAGGGTTCAAACCAAGAGATGGAGCGCAGTCATGTTTATTTTGGGCATTGAGGCATAACGATTTGGTAGTTGGTCTTGGCTCTGCTGGAACAGGTAAGACAACGGTAGCTTTGGCCTACGCTCTTAACGAGCTGCACCGAAGTGGCAAGGATATAGTCCTTTGTAAACCTACCACTTTTGTAGGTATGAAAAGTAATGCGATAGGGGCAATACCAGGAGATCACAGAGAGAAGCTTGAGGGCTACATGGACTCTTACTTCACAGCGATGAAGAAAATTATGGGGGAAACTTTTGAGCATCACCTTTATCAGTTAGAAGATGAGGGAAGAATCTACTTTAAGCCTTTTGAGCTGCTAAGGGGTCAGCACTTTGAGAATTGTGTAGTCATCATAGATGAAGCTCAGAATACTACACCACATGAGCTTTTAACTGCTGTATCAAGAGTTGGGGCTAATAGTACACTGATTATCTTAGGTGACCCAGATCAAATAGACTCTGGTCTAAAACGTGAAGAAACAGGGCTATGGAAGCTGATTTATAGTGATGCTTTCGATGAGTGTCCCTTTGCTGTTGGAATCAAACTAACAGCTCAATATAGGTCTGCTATGGCTCATCTAGCTCAAGAGATTATTGAAGAACTCAGAGAAAAAGAGCAAGAAGATGAAGACTCAAATGACTAAAATCATTAGCTTCTAAAAATATGTTGAAAATAATTTAAAAAAAGTTCTTGAAAACTATTTTTAGGTAGGCTATCTATTGTGAGTCAGTAACGACAGCCAACTAATTAAAAAGACCTCTGGGTCAGAAAAGAGAAAAGAAATGAGCCGATCAAACCCCAACATAAAAGAGCTTAAAGGCATTAAGGTCATCACTAAGAAGCAAGTTAACGTTAAAGACTTCAAATACTGCACAGTCTCTCGTGAGCGAGGTGTGCTTCCTCTCAAGCAAGGCGAAGACTTCTATATGTACCACTTCTTCGAGCTTGATCACTTCTATGGCTGGTGTACCATCAAAGTAACTAAGGTTTAAAGAATAAGGATAAATCCAAATGAAAAAGCTAAAAAAATCAACTATCCAATCGTATTCATTTAAGCAGCTAGCAAACCACATTCAACGATACACTGAGAGCGTGGACTGTGGCTACCGAACCCTAAGACTAGGGCCAAATCAACTCCAGGTACTAACCGAAGCTGGTGACGCTTACTACTTTCAACAGAACTGCACTAACAAAGACGAACTAATCGAACTACTAAAGGAGATCTACTAATGAGTTTACTTAATCTATTCAACAAAAGTCATTTCAATACAGTGGTATCAAAAGAGAACCAAATGATGTCAATGACTGTGAGTCAAACACGTTTGGTGACCTTAGATGAGATTGAGGAACACCCAACAGGCTGTTTAGTAGTCGAGGGGGTACTGGTTGCTACTGAATGTGGTCATAGTGTTTTTGGTACTTGGGTAACATATAAGGGTAAGCATGTTTGCCCCAGTTACCACTGTTATTTAAGAGAAGACCATGATAAAAAAGTTTGGAACTTATACATTAATAACAAGATCACTAAGACCTGGAGCTTTAAAGATGTTAATTCGCCAAGCTAAGTTATTTAAGGATAAAAGAGTAATCGTTTTACAAGAAGACCGCAGCTTTCTATATGGGGTACTAATAAATGTAGAAGAATCGAGTGGGTCCATCCTATTAGATTCGGGCAAAATGATCAAAGCTCATGTGACTAGGATTTTTCCCAACAGAGAGAAAAATGTATAGAGTCAGTGACAGAGATACTAATGGGCTTTGTTGGTCAAGAGGTCAAGCGTTTGAAGCCAAGCTAAAAAAGACATTTGCGAAGCGCAACTTCAGAGTAAGGCCATCTACTCAGGAAGAGGACTACAAGCTTCATGCTGACTTTTGGGCATACTCTGAAGTATGGGGTCGCTGGGTAAGTGTAGATGCTAAGGCAATGAAGCGCATTAGTAGATATGGTGATATACAAGATGAATACACTTATGTAGAGTGGAAGAATAATGGTGGGTATGCTGGTTGGTTACAGTGTGGTGCTGATGTTCTGTGCTTTGAGCGCACCCATGACATTTTGGTGATCGCTAGAGTAGCTCTGCATACTTGGTGCAAAGAAAAAGTAAATAGAAGTAAAAAAGTAAGATACCCTACCGAGTCTTTGTACTGCTCATATAGTCGGCAAGGTCGCAATGATGAGATTAGTTTGATAAGACTTGAGGATATACCTAAAGATAAAGTAAAGATTTGGATAAAGGATAACTGATGTGGATAATCCCAAAAAACTCACCCATATTTCCCTCTGCGCTGGTTACGGAGGCATTGACCTCGGACTTAAAAGAGCTATCGGAGATGTGCGAACAGTCTGTTATGTGGAGATCGAAAACTTCGTCATCGACAACTTGGTTAAGAAGATTGAAGCGGGCCTCATCGACAACTGTCCTGTCTACACAAACCTTAAAACATTCCCCTGGGAACTCTTTAGTGGGCGAGTGGACATCCTTTCTGGAGGCTTCCCTTGTCAGCCATTTTCAGCAGCAGGAAGAAGAAAAGGCAGTGAAGACCCAAGACACCTGTGGCCCTACATTACAGATGGAATCAAGCGTTTGGGCAGACCTGCCATTGTTTACTTCGAGAATGTCGAGGGAATCATTAGTTCCAAAATCAAGGGAGAAGACTGGGCAGATCCAGAGGGAACACCAGTTCTGCTCCATGTCCTTAGAGAGTTGGAAAGAATGGGTTACAAAGCAACGGCAAGCGTATTCTCAGCGTGTGAAGTCGGTGCGCCCCATCAACGAAAGAGAGTGTTTATACTTGGTGTCAGAAATGACCTCACACAAACAAGTATTAATCTCATCAATGAACTCATCAAACGAAATGATTCACACTTCGAATTGGGCCACACCAAGAGCAAACAAGACGACTTCAGAGAACTACGAGACTTGGACAAAGAGAAACCAAAAGTGGGGCAAAAACTTCGGAATGCCTCTAGGTCTTCAAGTAGAAGTACAGCCTATCCCTCACCTAGAGGGCAAAGACAGTATTGGTACGAACCGCCAAGAGTTACGATGGGCAACACCTTGCACGATGGACCACTTGACTCCAAAGAGTCAAGAGACACTAATGAGGCAAGCGACAACAATACGCAAGGGCAGGAAAGCACCATCGAATCTAAGAGAACAAGTAGACCCTGTGGCAATGGAAGTTTACAAACAAGCAAATTGGGCAACTCCGATGGCAGGGACGAAGAATCACATGGGGGGGAGCATAGAGTACTACATTCTGTCTCCGAATGTAGGGAAGCAGGTGGACTTGAACGGACAGGTGAAAATGCAAAACCAAGAGAACTACACAGGCAAATTGAACCCTCGTTGGGTAGAGATGCTGATGGGGTTGCCAATCGGTTGGACTATGCCGAGCTGTACGAATCCTGTGACAATAGAACAGATGAGCTTAGAATGCTTGGGAATGGAGTTGTGCCAGATACCGCCACAAGAGCATTCAGAGTCCTTTGGGGAGAACTGGTCTACTCCACCAAGTAGTCAAAGAGGTGAAACTTTATACCCTTATTTAAATAGAATGGAGAGTAGGTACAAAAGAGGCTACAAAGACTTTTTTGCACCAACACTACAAATACAAGCAGAGGCTGCTGAGTTAGGTATAGATATAAAAGATGAGCTTAATAAAGTTAAGGATAAACATTCTCAAAATTGGCCAACGCCCAATGCAAGAGATTACAAAGATACTTTAAATACTGTTCCACCATCTATAAACCAAACTAGAGGGTATTCTTTAGGGCAAGCATTAGCAGAAGAATTGAATAAAAAACAAAATGAGTGATTTAGAAAAAGAATTCCCAGAGTCACAAGGAGCTTACGTCTTAGACAAGGTATTCAATAGCTGTATTCTCAGATTTGAGAGTGGCATATTTATTTACAAAGCTGAATGTGTAATTAATCTTCTTAAAGATGAGTTTAAGCAGTCTATAGAAAATGGCCTAATGGACTTGTATGGTGACTGTGATCTTAATGAGTCTGCTGATACTTATGCCATTGAGCATTTTGAGTATAACATTGAAGCCTCAAAAGGTGATCGCTACCCAAAATATGAATATGATGAGGTTGAGGAATGACTATACTTGTTTTAGCAACTTGGTTAACTACTATATTATGTGCGCTAGTATTCTTTGAGTACTATGGTGACTAATTATCTAAGTCTAGGTCAATCTCAATCTCATCTTGCAGATCAAGCACGCCAAGACTAACGTACTTCTCATCATCAATAGCTTCGTACATAACTATACGCTCACAGCCAAGAGCTTCTGCAACGTCTTCCATGACAGATAGACATTTCTCTTTATCATTAGAGATCATGCATATTGCTTGTGGGGGGTCTTGGTGAAAAAGCCACATATTAGACCATAGTGCTAAAGGTACAAGCATAAAAGCACTCCACATAGAAGTGTTCAATATGCATATCGCAACATAAACCATAAATAAAGCTTGGTACATTGTGGTCTTATCAATCTTGATTATCACTCATGTTCTCCAGGTACTTGATTAGTTTACTAGAAGCAAAGTTATACCATTTTTCAAAGTGTTCATCATCGTCAATCATCACTGGAGGTATCTCTATAACAGTGACTCCTTTATTGGTCATCGCATCAAGCCATTCGGTTAAAGACTTTGATACACTTTTTAAGTTATCTTCTCCAATTTCAGCGCATACAGACTTCTCATTTTCTAGCCTCTTTTGTGCATATTTGGGTATTGAGTGAAAGTACATAATTAAGTCAGGTAACTCGTGAAGCTCAGAGATACTATCTGTCATATCTTTGAATAGTTTAATCTCTGCCTGAGAGATTTCATCATCATCTACAATAGCTTTCGCATAGTAGTAAGATGCCCATACACATCTTTGGTGTAGGGTTATACCTGTTGCGTCTCTCCAGTTATGCATATTCTCTGATAATGCAAATACCCACGACCTTAAGCCATCGAATGGCGAAGCTCCAATCCCTACTTTTATTGCATCAAAATTAAAACTCTCACGTTTAATAAACTCAAAAGTAAACTTCTCCAATAAACAGCCCCAAACACCCTCGAATACAATGTGCTTTGTCATACTTATTACCTCTTATTATCTCATACTGTATAATGATCGTACTGGGGGTGCATTATGAATGATCTTACTAATCAATCAACTCAAAAATACTTTGTATCTAATAAAGACCTAGAGGAGATCTTAGACGAGTACGAAGACGAGTACGAAGATGAGGATAATACTGTTTGCGCTAGCTGTGGTACTTTAGGAGAGTGTGACTGTGGCCTTAGTTCAGTAGGAAGCGATATATACGATGAAGTTTAATGATCGAATACTTGCTATCGTATTACTAGACATTATTGGCAGCACTGCATTCGTGGAGAGGTACGGTGCTAGGAAATCTGCTGAATGGCTTCAGTACCACGATAGACTAACTCGATCTTTGCTTTATAAGTTCTCAGGCAGAGAGATTGATCGAAGCGATGGTTTTATGCTGTCATTTGACAGACCCATCGATGCTGTTAACTTTTGTCTGCATTATCAGAACTCAATACCAAAAAAAACACGATTACAGACTAGAATTGGAGTTCACTGGGGTAAAGTTGTCGAAGTCACACAAGATGAGCTTTATGTTGGTGTAGGTGCGAAACGGATAGAGTTAGAGGGTGTAGCTAAAAATATAACTGCTCGAACCATGTCAATATGCCGAGCAGGTCAAGTACTACTCACTAAAGAAGCCATGATAGCTGTCAAATCGAGAACGAATGCATTCACACCTAATAGCACCAGGTATGCTTGTATTGGCTTATACAAGTTTAAGGGAGTAAAGTCCCCACAACAATTATATTCTGTTGGTACTTCGATAGAATCGTTACAACCGCCAACCTCAAACGATAAAGTCAAGAGGCTTGGTGGGGCTAAGAAGATCAAATCTCGAATGAGGGATAAAAAATTAAGGGAACATCTCGTTTGGTTAATCAACAGATTAGCATTAGTCAGCTTTATTTACTTGTTAGCACTAACATACCCAATGCTCTCAAATCCATCTGCTAGGGAAATGTGGGGATTAGATGAATGTTTTTTTTGGTATGATTATATTGACTTAATTAAAAATGTAGTGAAACAAGCATATCAAGGTGTACTTGAAGACATTGGAGTGAACAGTGGAAGAAATCGATAACGACTTTGACCCAAAGGCAAAAAGAGGTTGGTGGTTCAGCGTATTATTTTTAGTAATCATCGTTGGTCTCATATTTTTTCTCTCTTATGTTGAGATTGTACCTAAAAACAGAGATGTTTTGGTTGGTATATTGGGTGTGCTCACAGGTAGCATATCCAGCATGATGGCCATAGCATCTGGTCGTGACCCTAGTGAAGTCGAGGAACTAAAAGAGAAGTTAAGCAGAGCAAATGCAGACAGAGAGGCTCTCATAGCTAGACTAAGAGACTCGCAAATACAGCTCCAAATAAAGAATGAGCAGGTAACCGACTTACAGACAGCAGTGATTGACAAGCTATCTATGTTTGCTGGGGAAAAAGTCGTTAAGAAGCGAGGTGCTCATGAGGTACTACTGAATCCTGATGTTGAGGCTTGGCTACCTGATCGGGATAAGAAGCTCTAAAGTTGTTGGAAACTACCAATAGGTATTACAATAATCCTTTAAATAGAGGGAGTTCCTCTAGCTTCTTACTCGGCGACTCAACTCTCTCAGCTTCTCCGCCCCAGTGCTTAACTCTAGCTTGGGCGATCTCACAGTATTCCTCTTGAAGCTCAATACCAATACCATTCATATTCTCAAGAGCAAGTGCGCACAGAGTAGAACCACTCCCACAGAACGGATCGAGCGCTGTTCCATTGGGAGGAGTAATCAGCTTTACTAGATACCTCATTAAATCTAAAGGCTTTACAGTTGGATGTGTATTATGTCTCTTGGTTAAGCCACGTTGAAACGGGTTATCAATCTCTTTTTTTCTACCATCATTTACTATCTGAGCGTCAAAAACTTTTAGGCCTGCTTCTCGCTCTTTCTTACTCGCTTTAGCACAATAGAAATAACGCTTCATTTCTTCTTGGTCAATATGCTCATCAATCATCACATTTGCAGGGAATCGACCGCCCTCTTTGAACATTTTTATCTCACTACCAACTTGGGCAACATGGCCTGACCAACCTTTATCTCTTGGGTCTGCTTGTTGTCTATGTATAGCATCAAAATTGATGTTCTCATCTTCACCATACTGTATGCGAGTTGCATCTACATTGATACCACCACAGCCATACTCTAGAGTATTTTGAGCAATAGAACCAACAGGTGGCTTGCGTACTAGAATAATAGGTTCATAAGCTGGCTTAAGTGCTGTACCCCAACCATTCCAACTTGTATTCTCACTATCTTTTTTTTGGATGCTTAAACTGACATTGTGACTCTTTGGGAATCCACTTCCGTAAACCCACATAAGTGTATCTCGAACCTCAAAACCTGCAAGGCGCAAGCTAATACTCATTAGGTCTTGGGTTCTGCTACCAGCGAAGACTAAACCATGCGCTCCAGGTTTAAGAACTCTAAAGACTTCTCTCCAAAGTTCAGGACTAGGTACAAATGAATCCCAAGCCTTGTTCATAAAGCCTTTCTCTTTGTGAGTATACTTCTCACCACTTAACCAGTTAGTAAGACACTCTTGTATATTCTCAGTAGTCATCTTACTAAGGCCATAAGGTGGGTCAGTAACTAGAGCTTCTAAAGAATCACTCTCCATGCTCTTAAGTACCTTTAGTGAATCACCATTAATTATCTTCATCTATATCTCTCTCAGTAAAAGTTTTTGGAAACTATTTATAGGTAGCTCTCGTATATATCTCGATCTGCTGTATAAGTTTCTCCATCCAAAAATCATGTTCAAGGCCATAATTATTTGGGCGAGTAATGCGGAGAACTTGTACACCTTTGCTCTCCATAATACTAAGCCACGTTTCATACAGGTCATCAAGCGCAATAAATTGATTTCTTGGTAAGGGTGATTTGTCAGCAGGGCAATCGAAGTAAACAACTAGGTGAGGAAGTGGGCAGTTAGAGATCATCTTCTCATACTCAGACTTAAGAATCTTATATCCCTCTAGGTCTAAAAATCGGCGCACACGATAATCCCAGTTAGCATAAACCATACTAGACCAAACAGATCTCTCATAGAATATAGTACTACCTTTAAGAGCGGTACTTATACCATATATCCATTCACCATATTTGTGCGCAGTATAATTAAACCACTGAGTATTAGACCAATGACCATCCCATATACATTCAGACTCATTAGTCCACTGGATATGGGAGCCACCATAAGACTCTAAATCCCAAAGAAATGAACTGATACCACTCCCAGTGATACCCTCAACTGAGATACGGCAGTATTTTGGCGCATAAGACCTCTTAACCATAAACATAACCCCAAGTACCAAAAATCTTAAAATCGGGCGCACAAAGCATTATATACCCCTAAGATATATATTATACACCCTATATACTAATACATACACCAGATACACTCCCTTATACACTCTCGTATACATAAACATATACTAAGAATACCCCAATCCTATACCACTCTCTATACAATACACTCTCTCTTCTCTATACCTAATCCGATACCGTAAACTACCAACTTCACTACTCTTTTAAACTAAATACCTCCCTCAGCATCAACCCCAATACACAAAACAAAACATAAAAATACCCATACACATACACCACCTACATCTTCATACACCTATACTTGTTTCTTAGGGAGACTCGCATGGTGTTTTACCCCCAGTAAATCGCTGACTCGATGCCCATTCTAGGCCGATTTCAAACAACGGTGATTTTTCGACAAACCTGTCAAACATGATGACTAAGAGTAGCAAAAATAGGTCGTATTTTGGTGTAAAATAGACAAATCCTATATTCGCCACCAGTAGGCGACAAAAAAACATGAAAATCCTAACATTCAGTAACTCTCGATTAGCGCATGTTAGAAAATAATAAAAAATATGGAGTGATTTACCACACAAATCAGCCCAGATTTGACCCAAATAGAGCTTTGCTACTCATAAGTATCTTTTTATTGAGGTAACCCCCAAA
>Ga0208434_1000095_pt1 | contig 46382 bp, 61 predicted proteins | sample 13_taG_FD_184086 | JGI IMG/M metagenome (GOLD analysis project Ga0208434, IMG submission 184086) | Marine viral communities from the Subarctic Pacific Ocean - 13_ETSP_OMZ_AT15268 metaG (SPAdes) (version 2) | ecosystem: Environmental > Aquatic > Marine > Oceanic | place: Pacific Ocean | collected... | reverse complement strand
ACTCCCTACTTTACCAAGTTGTGCATTTACAGGTGTAGGTACAATAGTTAATACATTATTTTTAATATAGTAAACAGGGCTAGTTAAAGTTGCTCTGTGTAAACTATCTGGGTCACTATATGCTCCCGCCATAGAAGGTTCACCTTCAATACAAGGTCTATCAATAGCACCGTCATTTCTTAAAACATAGTCTAACGACATTACATTTGTTAATGCTAGTGTTGGTGCTGCAGTATTTAAATCTGTATTAGCTGACAATCTTTCTCCCATTTCAGGGTTAGTCAACACTATAGAATAAATATATCTTACACCATCTTTTGCAAACTGCAATGCTTGTGCAGTAATGTCTGGAGTATCTATGTCACCAGTGTATGCTTCTATTTCTGTTTTAATACTCATTTACTTTCCTATTTAACTATTTTTTTGTATGCGTCTTTGTACATATTAACATTTTTTTGACCTTGCAATTCCATCTTTTTTGTCATAGGGTCTCTCATTAAATTATTTGTACTTGCTTGCTGTTGACCGTAAGACTTGCTTACTTTTGCAGGTTTCGTAGTTCTAGTAGTAGCTCCTGGTCCTCTACCGCCTTGTTTGTATTTTGATGGAACAAGTTTACTTTCTTTTTTCATGCCTCTTAAAACATTTAACACTTTCTTTGTTGCTTTTTTAGCCATAGGTGTTTTAGATAACATCTTCGCACCTCTTAATAATGCTCCTGGATTTGCCATAATATTCTCCTTTTATTTAATATTTAAAATTTTTTGGGGGAGTATATTGCAACTCCCCCGTATTCAACTATTAGCTAAATTTCAAGATAGCGTGTGTTTCAGGTAGTTGAATTTCAAGACCTGCTTCTGTAAGAATCATGTCTCTTCTGCCGTCAACATCGTTGTTTTGAATGTTAGTTAATATCTGAGTATCTCTTGACTCACCATTACCAGCTAGTGGTCTGTAAGCTACGTTGTTTAAATCAACAACGATAGCGTGGTTTGCCCAAGGACCTCTTAGTAGTGGTTCCATAACAAAGTTAAGAGTACCATATAGGGTATCTACTTGTGTTACGTTAACACCATTAAACAGTGATTGTCCTTTATCTATAGATACACCATAGTTTGATGAAGTTGGTACGCCATCTGCTGCCGCTCCTACTCCTGCACTCATAGTATTTCCTAAGAAAGAACTACCACCTAATTTGTTAAGCCAGTTCATGATTGAACGTGAAGCAAGTACCATTTTACTGCCACCTGCACCAGATTCTGCATCAAAAATATCTGACATAGCATCTACAAAGTCATCATATCCTGATGAAGCATAAGTAAATGTTTTTACTCTACCGTAAATTTCGGTGTATGGTAAGATACCCCAAGTTTTACGTGCAGCGTCTGTTGAACTTTCATCAGTTACACCATAACCGAATAGTAAAGCATTCTCAATGTCCATCTTATGTTCCATAAGTTTTTCTTGATATACTCTCATGTATTCGTTAGCGTCACCTCTGTAGCGTGTAGCTAAAGAAGTACCAGAAAATAGAGGTACAACAGTTTTGAAGATTTGAGCATATCCTTCTCTTGAGAAGAATTCATCTCTCCAACCACCTGCTGGTGCTGTATCGCCTTCTAAGTATGCTGAACCAATTACTTGTCCATCACCATTGTCTGCAAATACTAAAGTATCTCCAGATGCATAAGTTGATATTTCACCATTTTCAACACCTGTTTTTACAGCTTTAACATATGCTGCATTAATAGATGTATCTGTTGTGTTTTGTGTTACACCTGTAATTCTGTAATAAGCAATTACTGGTGATGCTGAACTTGATAAAGTAGCTGTTGCTTCCATAGCAATCATTTGTCCTACTTGTAAAAACTCAGCTTTGTATTCTCCGCCACTTACTTTTCTTCCATAAATATCGTAATCAACATCAACTTCAAATGAGCTCAGATTAAACTCTGAAGCTGCCCATGAACCGTCAGCAGTTAAAGTATCTGCTGCTTTAACAAAGAAGTTTCTTCTTTGCCATTGATGTCTTTTTTCTAAGAATTTAAATACAGGGTCATCTGTAGGTTTCTTAGCTACTTTTGATAAATATGCGAAGAAAGGTGAAGCAGCTGGGTTTAATTCAGCGACTCTCTCGCCGAAGTTAAATATTCTTCTGCTATCATTGATAGAAACACCTTGAGGTGTAACACCAATGCTAGGTGAGAATATTCCGTTTGCGTCTTGTGCCATTTTGCCTTCTCCTTAATTAAAATGGATTACGCTTATTGAAATTTCCAATCATCGCATCCATCATTTTATCTTCTACGTTTTTAGTTGGCGACTGGTCACTAGCTCCTGGCTGGACTCCGATAGGTTTTGGTATACTTAGCTTTTCATTACGTTGATTCATCACTGCCACTTTCTGTTGAGCTTCTGGGGTTATCTGTGTAACCTGTTGTGAACCATTGTTCATTTTCAACTGGTGAAGTTGCACCAAATTATCTAACGATAATGAATCTGGTGATGACATCTGAGCTACAAAATCACTAGCTTGCTGAGGAGTATAGTTATACTTAGACTGTAAGTCTGTCATAACTTTCTGGTCTCTTGCAATAGCTTCTTGCTCTTGTTGTGCTTTAGTCATCGTTTGCATGACTCTTTCATTTGAAGTTGCTACATACTCTGACATAGATTCCAAATAAGATTCTTGCTTAGCTAAATACCTTGCTGATGCACTATCAGGGTCAGTTAAAGCTTCAGAACGGTCGAAGTCAGCAGGCTTTGATGGTTTAACAGGTTTTTCTAACACTGTTTCCTTCTCTACTGGTGCTGCTTCTGTAGGTTGACTCACTTTGGTCATAACTTCGGCCATCTGTGATTTCAATAAATCTACTTCTGCTGCACGTTTATCTGCTTGACTTTGCCAGTATTGAAACTGGTCAGGGTCGTTCTTTGGTTCCATAGCAGTCTGAGTCTCAGTAGGTTCACTATTAACTACTTCTTGGCTTACAGGAGCAACCTGTTCTTGTGCTTGTCCAAATATTTCGTTAAAAATGTCTTCTGAAGCAGCTGTCGGTTCAGTCGTAACACCTTCTACTGCTTGCTCATCTACTCTGTCCATTGTATTTTCTTCCATTTTATCTCCTTGTTAACTCTCCATTTCTTCAGTCATAGGTTCAAAAACATCAAGTTCTTCAACATCTTCCTGAGTTACATTGGAGTTCATCAACTGTTGTTTTGCATCGTTCAACCTTGCTTTATAAAGCGTAGTTGCCATATCAGCACGATTAGATACTTTATCTAAATCTCCACTGAATTTTTCTACTTCAAGTCGTTTCTTAGCGTGAACTTCTTCACGTTGAGCAGTTTGTAAATCGCCCTTGACTCTTTTTAATTCTTCTGCCATAGCTTGCATCTGTTGTTGCATTTGTTTCATTTGTCCACTTCTTTCTAACACGCCATCTACATCTATAAGTTCTGATTTCTTTAACACTTCTGTTTGGTCTATTAATCCCATCTTATACATTTCCATGTAAGTATTTAATAATGCCATTCTATTTGTAGGTAATGTAGAACCAGAAACTACAACTATGTCATATTTACCAGCAGATATATCATGATACTTAGAAACTTCACCGTTGTCCATTTCTTTGTAATAATTAAATCGTTCTTCTTTTTCATTTCCATTAGGTTGAACCAATCTAATTACTTTTTCTTCTGTATATAACTGCTGTATTAAAGGTATTGCTACTTTAGCAACTTGATTCAACATACCTTCTATATCATCTCTTCTTGATTTAATTCTACGCTGGCCAAATTCATCTACAACTAATGTTCCTCTATAAGTAGACGGTGCACTTTTAGCACTACCCTGCATAAGTTCAAAAATACCAAAGCCATATTCTAAATCATATTTAGCATCAGCTTCATTTTTATACAACTCATTTGGTAGTGGGACTGGGCCAGCTACAATCGGTGCACCTAACTCTGCATCAAATTCAATAACACTTGTACCTGCTTTACTCCATTCTTGTTCTATTTGATTTAAATCAGCAGAACCTCTAGGAATTAATAGCTTAACATTTGTACTTGTACTTGCATGTGCTATAATCAATGAACGAATTTTATTAATGTATTCCTGCAATGGTCTATACAATCTTACATCTGATTCAGGGTATGGATTTCTATGATGAACATTCATCAAAGGTACAATAGGATAATCCTGTATTGGCATTAAACGTTCATATAATAATTTATCTCCAACTGTAACAACTTGTCTAACTCTACATTCTTCTATTTCATTACAAACAATTTCTCCAGTTCCTTTTAATTCTTCTGTTGTCATAGGAATTAAAATAGTAGTACTTCCAGGTATGGAGTTTTCGTCTTCTTCTCCTGGAACTCTTACAGGTTCTTGAGGAATAGGTTGACCTTGTTCATTTACTTCTAAATCTGGAAGTTCATAATGAAATATATTTCCAGTAGTTTCAATTATTTTGTACATTTCTTCTACAGACTCTTCTTCAAATAATATTATCTCTTCACCTTTAACAGTTTTTACTTTCATATAATATTTATTTGAATACTCAGCAAATTCTTCATAGTCAAATAAAAATTCTCTTTGTGAAAAAGGTTCATATACATTGTAATAAGAATGTCTTTCTCTTGTATATCTTTCTATGTATTGTCTTCTATTGTGTACTGTTTCAGTACCATCTGTGTCAAATAGCTGTCCTTCTGTAGCTGCTAAGTTTGTAACTGGATAATCATCTGATTCGTCTGGATGCATTGCTGATTGTTCTATAATATCAGTAAATTCTGGATATACTTGCATAGCTTGTTCGTCTGTCATATAAGTAGTAACTAAAATATGAGCAGCATCTCTTGCATATATATCTTTAGCATTAGGGTCGATATATACATCTAATGGATTTATAGATTTGATATATACTTCACCTTTACCCATATCAGCATCAGGGTCTTGATAAACCTGAAGAACTCCCATTCCACCAACATAATAGTCGTCAATAGATTGTTTTAGTTCTTCATCTCCTGTTGATATTTGCCATATATACTGAAACAAATCAGAAAATACTTTAGCAGTATCTCTGTCTGAGTCTTCTCTTCCAGTACTACGGAACTGAGGTGAATTGTATGTAAGAAGGGACTTAGCAGTCTCTACAATAGGATGTATTCTGTTTACTACGATTGGTGCTTGACCACGTGCTTCAAGTGTATCACGTTCTTCATTAGTCCATTGAGCACCAGCTCTAAATTCTACAGATTCTTGAAATTTTTGTGCCCATAACTCTCTAGCACTTTTATAATCAGTAAATACTTCTCTGGTTAGTTGTACTTCTTCTGGTATTTCTACCTGATTGACATCTCCAGTTTCATAATCAAAGACGAATTGTAAATCATCTTTTCCTTGTGTCCTTGTGCTTTGAACTCTTTTTTGAATCTTTTTTGGCATCTATTGCTACGTATCCCTTTGGTATCTCTACTTTGTCTAATTCGTCTATCTTGCGAATAAAATCATCAAATTGCAGAAAATACTTGCTTTTATCCATAATTGTACTATAGCGAAATTACGGGAAAAATGTTGTTGTTGTCAAGAGAAATCTACAGAGTCTTCCAAGATTTATTGGATTTTCTGCTATATACGGAGGTTTTGTTCTCTGATTCTACAGAATCGTGTACTGGTTTGTAGCAATTTTTGTTAGCATAAAAGAATCCATCAAGTAAATCATCGTGCTTTCCACGTGGATATAGAGTTAATTCGTCTACGAATGCTTGCATATTAGGTTGTATATGTACCTTCTTGTTAGCAAACAAAGGTTGCAAACTCTCTAATCTGTAGGATTTACTAGTTCTAGGATTCTCTTTAATCTCTAGTCCAGGTATAAACATTCCTAGTTCTTCTGCTTTTTCTTTGATATATTGTCGTAGCATCTCCTGATACCCAACCGATTCAATCCTCGTTTTATTACTTCTGTAGTTTTGAAAATTGTTAATGATGGAATCAGCCAAATCCAAAGGAGTAGCACGCTTCCTAAAATAAGGTAGGACAAAACGATTATTATCCCCATCCACTGCAATATTGAATATAACACTAAAGTCTGCTCCTTTCTTTGTACTAGATGCGGGGTCGATGCCAGTGAACACGTTCACAGGTCTCCTCTCTTCTACTTCCTCACCATTAAGGTTCGTCAGGATGAGAGTTGACAACCCCTGCTCGTCTCTTTCAATGTAGCCATCATAGTATCGTAAATCATCTTTTCTAAATAAATTATCTTCATCACCAACGATTTGACACAGGTATTCCCTGTAAAACACCGATAGTCTGTTGATACTTTCTAATTCTTCTTTCTTATTTTTTAATTTTTCTATAGGCCACACTTCGGGCCATAGACTAAGGTCTTCTTCTAAGTTAGGTCTAAACTCTAAGGTATTCCACCCTTTCATCTCTTTTAAGGTTTCCACCAAGCATCGTTCATGCTGGGGAGTACCAATAACAACTATCCTACCCGTTAAGGGGTCAACGGACGGAACTCCAGATTGTAATAGCCAACGAAGGTTATACTCCATTGCTTCAGACGTCTTGGTATTGTTTTCGTCTTCAGGGTCATCTAAGATTAATAGAGTAGGTCGTTGGTTTCCATGTTTAATACCACGTATCTGTTGTCCTGTCCCTTTGCAGATAATCAAGCTACCGTCTTTTAGTTCTACTTCTGTATTAGTCCATTTACGTGCAGACTGCATTCCCCAATAGCCAAAGAAGTATCTAAACTCCTGAGAATAGTCTAATACGTCTTTAATGGTACCTAAGAGTTTAGTAGCATGGGATTGGGTACGGGATACAAGTACAATGACTTTTACCCCTGGAGTGAACATTAAATGAAACAAAGGAAATATCCCTGCTGCTACCGAACTCTTAGCATGACCACGAGGTGCAATAATATTTATTTGCTTCTCGTCTGTGTTTAGTAGTTCTGTTGTTAAGTCATAGTGGAATGGAGGGGATTCACTACTAAACATATTAGGCATCACCATACGCCCAAATAACAGCATATCTTGCTGCATCTTTAATAAAATATCTTTTTTATCCATTCTGTATAACTACTTCTACTTCAAAATCTTCTGCTACTGCCTGTAGTACTGCTAGCAATTCACTCAGATTCGTTTTGTTGCCCGATATTATTACTATCTTCTTCATCTACCTGTCTCGTTTGGGTTGCTTTTAATTTCTTTGTTTGCGTTTCAAAGTTAGCTTCTATCTGATGTGACATATCCATTTCCAACGATTCAGTAACTTGTTTCGTTTTAGGTTTCATATCTAAAAACTCAGACAGCTCTTTAGCTGCACGTATCATATTACCAGAGTCTTCCTTTACTTTAGCTACTTCAATAGCATCTTTTATCACATCTAATACAAAGCCTTCGTCAATATTCTTGTCTACCAAGACTTCTTTCAACTTATCTTGTATCATCTTCTTTACCTGTTTCGTTTTAAATAATCTTTTTGCAGCCACCACGGGATTATCTTGGTCAGGCCTATATATCTTGCCTATTACACCCCAATCTGGCGATTTACCTGCTAATTTGTACGTTATATACGCATCCATAGCTAAGTCTGCACCTTTTTTCTGTACTTCCAAGTCATTATAGCTCTTTGTAGAGACTGTACTGAAGTTATTAGACTTCCAATGCGGTTCAAACTCTAATTTCCCCCACGCTGTGAGCCATTGTCTACCATATGGGTAGGTATATTCCACTTTTTCGCCATATACCTTGCGATAGATGCACTCAGCAACATACCCATCGTCTGATATCCCATACTCTCCCTCCTTTGCTTCACCCCAATGTTTCCATTTTAAGCCCTGTTCTTTAGCTTCTTGCTTAGTAAACACCTGGAACGTTTGAGATTTAAAGTTATTTCTCTTCAGCTTCTTTGTTATCTTTATCATTAACCTTGTATTTTTTTTCTAAAAATTTTTTGAAGGGTTCTGTTTCTTTTTTAAACTCTATAAACTCTTGTAATAGCTTATCTATGTTGAAAACTAGCATTTGTTGGTCCTGTATTTGTTTATCCATTCCTGTTAAAATGCTCAACATTTGTTTGTAAGTAAGCTTATTCTTTGCTTTTTTCATTTATTTCCTCTTAATTAACTTATTTCCTACATCTTCTATTTCTTTAGATACGTCTATAACGTCGTTATATGCACCTAGAAACGCTTTTTGAAGGTTTGTTATACTTATGCTATCAAAATGACTCTTAATCCTTTTATCGTACATTCCTTGCAGTAAACCTTTAGTAGATGTATAATAACTTCTATATCTATCTTTTTTTAAAAGACCTTCTGCATCCTTCGGTCCTTGTATTACAATAAAGTTGTATGTGTTAGTACCAATAACTACTCTATCTTTCTTGAATATTTTATCATATATAATCTTCATTTTGTATTTCTCCTAATGTAGGGTATAAATAAGATATAACTTATACGATATAACTTAATCGTAGTTTCTACAGAAACGTAATAAATAAGCTTATCTATTACGCTTATAGGCTAGCTCTTATTTTTTATTTCGTATAACCCTAGTTTCATTGCTTCTTGTTTAGCTGTAATTTCTAATTCAGCTTCCATCATTTCATAGATACGTATCATTTCTTCATTTGCGTCATCAAATGGTACAGATACCCATTTACCTGTTTCTTTATCATATTTTTCTAAAATGCGTTTCTTACGTTTCATATGCTATAACTTACACAACAAACGGTATTAAAGTCCAGATAAAAAAAATCCAAAAAAAAATTGGGTTAGAATGCGTGTGAGTGATATATATTGAATCTACCCACCCCTGATTTTGGTTTAAAAATATTATTTACGTTGAAATACACGATTTAGTTGAGAGGGTAGGTTAACCAAAGCTCAGGGCCGTGGGTATCTTCTTACACCCCTTATATGGTAGGGAGGAGAGACCTTTTCCCTAATAACATTAATCCATTTAACGAAAGGAAGTTCACAATGGAAAAACAGTTTAATATATACTTTAAAGCTTTTTGGGGAAAAGGGAAGAAACCTTCTCTTCTTAGCTTTGACCAGGTTGGTGTCGGGAATAACGTGGAAGTTCAAGCAACGCTTGCTGATAAAGCAATGGTTGAAGAGAAGCTTACTTCTCTCTTTGCCGAACGCCCTTCATTAAAGTTAGGTGACCTTAAATATGATAGTGAGTACTCCAAGTTTAGTACCGTCGTATTAGCAGGTGGCCGTTCTGGTATGAAGATATAGCACACCTTGGATAGGGGGATTCGTCTCCCTATTCAAATAAATACCCTACAACAAAAAAAATGTAATTGGTGGAATGAATGGCGAATAGTCCCAATACTTCACTCAGAGGAAGCGTTCTGAGCATTCCATCATATTACATAAAATGTAGCAAGGGAAGAAGACACCCCTTGCACAGCGTAATAATTAAATAATATAAAGGAAACTGATATGAAAAGTATAAGATATCACTTGATATGTGAATTAAATCAAAGGTGGAACATAGCCTTTGGTGTAAAAATGTTTGATTTCAAAATGTTAAAGACCAATGCGTTATTAGCATTAGATGAATGTCAATCATTACAAGAAGTAAAGAATATAATGCGTGATTATCGTAGGTATGATAAGTTATCTACAACAAGCGGTAGTCAATCAGCATTCTATAATTAGAGGCAAGAAACAACTACTACGATAGGGCGGACAAAGAATGAAACCTGGAAGACTATTGTAGTAGATTGTTTCGATTAAGGGAAATAATTGCATTAGAGAAAATTTTAAATGGTAATAATGCAGCTATATGCATAATAGTCTATAATTGGTCCTAATTCAAACATTATAGATTATTTCTCTTTTATTACAAGAGAAAAGAAATAAAAGGAAAGTAATCTTAACAGCTGATAATAATGCAATAGAAGACAAATTGGAGTCCATTATTAGTATATATACATATAGATTATTTCCCTTTTATTTCGTATATTCACAAGCAAAAAAAAGGAGAAAAAAATGCTTATGATTTAATGCAAAAGGCATGTGACAATATCTTCGCCAAATTATCTATCATGATAAGGATATTTGTCGATACAGTAAGACCTTTATAATGGGCTGATAAATAAATGAAAGGTAAAATAATGACTAAAGAAGAATTTGAATACTATAAACATAAAATACAAACTTATGGAGAGCAATATGAATAAGGCAATAGCAACAGTTTGTTTTGCATTCTTTGCAATACTAATTTATATGGGTTGGGTAGTTACTACATATAAACCAGAACAAATTGTTAATACAACAGGACCATTACCAAAGAAAGAGGTAAGGTCTGATTACGAACTACCAGAACTTTCTGAGACAGAACAAGCAGTCACTGATAGTATTATTAAAGATACAATCAAACAAGCAGAACAAGAATCAGAAAGAAAAAGCGTAGAAAGTATGCGTAATGAAGTTATCAAGATACTGGACAAAGCAGTAGAACAAGATAGCACCATTACAGTATCATTTAATATGCAATGGACCCCTTCGTGGGTAGATTAAGTAAAGGAAGTTAATCTTTTATAGTGCGTGGCAAGGTTTTGTTTATATCAGTTAGTACTTCCTTTCCCTTGCCAGCACACCCCTAATAAGATTTTAGATAGATAAAAATAGAATGTTTTATAATGAGGATGTCAAGCACATACAGTAGAATATTTCATGATTAGGCCAATCATTAGTACTTATAATACTTGTGTGTAGAAACACTTTATAAGCAAGAACATATTTCGAAGAAGAGTGCACATATGGTTTTTATCTATCTAATAAATTTAATAACAATAAGGAAAATAATATGAATAAACAGGAACTTTTCTACCCTGACGCAGTATATAGTAAGGAAGTAATAGATAGAGATACCATTTGGTTAGTCTATTATGATGTAGATAATGCAGAACTATATCGTATGAGAGTAGAAAAAGTAAAAGAAAGATGGAACAAAGAAGCCGAGTTCTATGCAGATAAATATAATGATGAAAAGGAAGGTTATAGATGATAATCATTGACGATACAAACACTTGCAATAAGTGTGGTGCATATTATGTAGATAATAACTATTGTGTCAATGGACATTACATAGACGCACTTGAAAAAGCAATTATACTATTAAATGATAATCCAGATATTACAGATGAATGCGATGGTATAATTGTTTCCAATGAACCTGAAATAGCAGAAACACTATTTGATATAGTAAAGGAGATGAATAATGAAAAAAGATAATATAACATACATTGCTAAAAATGGAAAACAAGTAACTACTACAAGAAAGTATACGAAATTTCCATACAAATTATCTAAGATTTCTATTGTAGATAATAGCGACGGTTCGTTTGATGATTGGTTAACAATTATCAATCCTTTTAGTGGTGAAGAATACAAGCTATCACCAGTAGAAGAAGCAGTATATTCTGTTATTATGGGAGCACAAATGATACCAGGATATATGACAAATTCAGAATTACAAAAAGATGTACGCAAAGGATTGGATTGGTTTAGAGAAAACAATGCTAAAGCGTATATGGTTTTGTTAGATTAATAATAATAAAAAAAAGGAGAGTAAAATGATAGATAGAACTATGTGGTTTCTATATAATAAACTTGGTGATAACGATAGACGAGCACCAAGTATTGATTCTATTTCTGGTATGTTCTTTAATTACTGGAAACTAATGAATGTAATGGATGTCAATACACAAACATTGAGTGCTATTGATATTTACAATGGTCTTAATAATTGCTATGATAAAACAGCAAAAGAAACAGCAAAGAACCTATATGAATATGGTGAAGTTGCGGCAAATGCTGATTATAGTGTAAGTTATTACGAACAAGAACACGAAATACACGATGTGTATGCTAATTGTGTGAATCTAAATGAAGTCTTAATTGAAGGTGGTGAACCTGAATTTGATGATACAGAACCATTTACAGAAGCACTAAATGAAGTAGTATACGAAGACATAGAGTATGAAGTAGCAAGTGAATCGTTTAATATCTATGAAGACGGTATTGAATGGTACAAAACCTGTCACCCTGGTGATGATAAGTTGATGACTTATATGTATGATACAGGCAAGAATCTTGACTGGGACGCTATTGATGATTTCCTTGGTGATAAATTGTCTTTAGTCGAAGCTCAGAATGCTGATATGCATCGTACACAAGTTAGAAAGTTTATGTTAGATAGACTTGCTAAACAGAACATTGATATCATAAGTAGTTTAGAACAAACTGAAAATGGTATGAAAGAAGTAGACCCTAATACAGGCGAACTTCAAGACTAATTAGTTACATCCCAGGTGGTCCGATAACAGGAATATCCTGAGTAACTTGAATCAGAATAGAGGTAAGTATGGTTATCCTACTAACACAACTAGCGGACTTGCCTCAGTTCTGAATAATATTAACAATAAGGAGAAACAAATGGGAAGATATTACAACGGAGATATAGAAGGTAAGTTTTGGTTTGCAGTACAGTCATCTGATGACGGTGAATACTTTGGTATGCGTGAGTCACAAAATTATATTGAATATTATTCTGATGACTTAGAAACAGCAAAAGAAGGTGTTCAAGAATGTTTAAATACATTAGGTAAATATAAAGAAGAAATAGATAAATATTTTACTAAATACTCTTCATACACAGATGAAAAACTTGCAGAAGCATTAGATATAAGCCTTGATAAGTTAAAAGAAATGCTTGTATGGTATGCAAGATTAGAATTAGGTAATCAAATAGTTGATTGTATAAAAGAACAAGGTTCTTGCTATTATCAAGCAGAGCTATAATAAGGAGGAATAATATGGGATTAGACCAATATGCAGGTACAATGCGTACCAAAACATATGAATATAAAACACCAGAAGGTGTAGAAAAAATAGATGAATATCAAATGGCAGGTCCATTTGAATGGCGTAAACACGCTAGATTACAAGAGTTTATGAATCATTTATATATGGAAAGAAATAAACTTGAATCTAAATGGGAATCAGATGATTTACAGAGTGGAGAAGTTGTCTGGAATCCTGTAAGTTGGAGTACATTAGAACTATCATGGGAAGACATTAACGAATTAGAAAAAGCTATAAACACTCAATATCGTAATTATTTCTGTGACGGTGGATTCTTTTGGGGTCATGAAATCCAAGAGTATCAAGCAGATTACTACAAAGAACAAGATTTAGAATTTGTAGAGTTTGCAAGAAAAGCATTAAAAGATAAAGAAACAGTTATCTACGAATGTAGTTGGTAATATTAACTTATTGTCCCCTAGTGTCGGCCTAGTATGTCGTAACGGTGTATAAATCTAGATGGTAAACACGGCTAGGGGATAATAACATAGGAGTATGTATGACATATGATGAAAATAATAACCCTTTAAAGTTTGAAAAAAGCTTTGAAGAACGATTAAAACAATTTAAAAGTGTAGACCCTTGGAGTAAAGAGGGTATGCAAGAACGTGAAGAGTTCTACAAACAATATGGTAGAGGTTGGCCTTGGTTTGCAGGAGTGCAAAATGTACCAAGGTATGCTGACCAGTGGGTAGAACAATTTAGAATAAAGGATACAGATGGAAACGAATAAAAAAGATATGGATGATATGTGGGTATGTGATTATTGTGGTTCAGAAGAAGTTGAAGAGCAAGTATGGGTCTATATGAATACAAGACAAATAGTAGAAACTACAGGAAATGATAATTTCTGGTGTTCTAATTGCGAAGATGAAGTAACACCATTAAGATACTTTGAATGGACAGAAAAGATTGCTGAAGAATGCGGAGGCAATAAAGATAAATATGATGAAATAACAGCAGGGAGTAGAATGTGAATAATAAAATAGAAAATGGATTTAAAATAGATGCAAGTATATCTATTGATGTATACTATTCTTTTGACGAAGAAGGAGGATACTACATAGATACGGATAGTATGCGAGAAGAGTTTGAAAAAGCATTAGATGAAATAGAAGGTGATATATCAAACTTAAATCACGAACGACAAGAACACTTAAGAACAAAACATATGGAGGGATAATGAGCATAAAAAAGACAACTGACAAAGAATGTTTAGAAGCAATAGACTACTTTATAAATATGGATATGATTAATAATGGAATGAAAAGCGATGAAAGACATTATTGTGCAATATTAATTAAAAGAGTAGTAGAAACATTGGAGGTTCCAAATGGAAAATAATGCAAGAATAATAACCAACATACAAAACACTTTGATGATGGTTCGTGAACAGCTTGATGCTGAAAATATAATACCTAAAAGAGTAAAATACAGTTCATTATTAGTAGATGATATAGCTCAACGATTAGATGTTGGTGCTAAAAAGTATGGTATGCAAGTACCAATAGAAGAATCAGATGGAAGAATATTTACACAAGAAGCATACGAAGAGCTATGTGATGCTATTGTGTATTTATCTTCTATAGGACTTAATCTAATTGCTAAAGCTAAAACTGAAGATGAACGAAATAAAGCACATACAATGGGTAGTGTATTATTTAATATTACCTATCAAACAATAAAGTATATGGAGGAAATCTATGAAAAAGAAAAGATATAGAAAGGATGAACTTCAATTACTTTCAAAGCAGTTTGTAATGAAAAGAATAGAAGGGTTTGAGATAGAAGAACAACGTAAATATTATCTTGAACCTAAATTAGTAGATGAATGGTCATATTATGTTTATTGTACCTGGAGAGAAAATACTATGATAAGAGGTTGGGATTTAAGATATCTTGATGACACACCCCTTGGTATGCCTGCGGTTATGGATAAGCGTAGATATGAATAGATAAAGTAATTGGATTAGTGAGTTATTATATGTAACTTACTAGTCCAATAATAATAAAAATATAATAAGGAGATATTATATGAAGTTTAAAGGTAAAGAATATACCGAAGTAAAAGATAGAATCATCGCATTCGCAGATGAATTTCCAGAATCAACTATTGAAACAGAAGTACTAAGTGTAAATCAAATTATAGATACACCTACAGGAGAATCTTGTAACGAGTATGTAATTAAAGCAATAGTTAGACCAAACCCTGTACAACAACCAGAATGGTTTTATGTTGGTCATGCAGCAGAGCGTGATAACACAGGATTTGTAAACAAAACATCAGCATTAGAAAATGGTGAAACATCAGCAGTAGGTCGTGCATTAGCATTTGCAGGCTTTGGTGGTGACTTTTCTATTGCTAGTAAAGAAGAAGTAGACAATGCTAAAGCTAAACAAAAGCAAATTAATCCTACAGTAGCATCCTTATCAGCTATGGATAAAGCAGCTAACAATGCAGCTAAGGCAGGTAAACTACCAGAAGAAGACCACTTACGTTATAAACAAAAACGTCAAGCAGGATTCTTTGATACTAAACTTAAAGTAAGTCAGAGTACAGAGTACTTTGAATCGTTAACGAAAACAGAAGGAGCTAAGTAATATGGCTATAACTGGAACAAAAGTGAAAACCAACACTTCCAATAAAAATTGGTTTATTAATCACTGCAGAATTGTAGAAGCAGAACAAATAGATTCTCAATACAATGACTGTAGTATTCGTATGAAGTATGAAGATGTAGATAGTGGATATAACTATACTGCATTCATCAATCAGAACTTTGAAAAAGATAATAATGGTATTGTAACTGGACTTAAATATCCAGATGATGTGAATACATTGTATCTTGCAGCTAAAGCTGATTTAAATGTATCTGATGTAGGTCAAGTAAATGTAGAAAAGTTAATTGGTAAAGAAGTAGCAGTACTGAATTACAAATCAACTGGTAAATATAAGAACGCTACATGGGGAGTAGTATCATCTTTAGATAATACAGATGAACTTGGTAAACGTTTTATGGACCAAGTTGCAAAAGGTTATCCTAAAAACTACATGAAACCTACACCCGAAGTACTTGAAGCTAAAAGTGGAGACACTTTAGACAATGGTATGAAGGTAGACGACTTACCATTTTAATGACTGCTCAAGACATTTTATTAAGATGGATTGACTCTAAGGCTAAATCTTCCGACGGACACTTTGCTAGCTATGATTTAGAAAGTGAAGTGCCTGTCTACGGAAGGTTAGCACACCAAAAAGTACATACCCCAAGTACTTATTCTAGGGCATTTAGAAAGATACGTGAAGGTAACACTTTAATGCGTTTAGGAATAGAGTTAGAAGAATATATTAATTCAGATACAAAGGTAAAAGGATGGAAAATAAAGAGACTATAATTGAAATAATCAATGGTAGTGTTTCCAGTCGTAATGGAACTGTGTGTACTGTAGATGAATTTAATAGTATGATTAGTGAACATAAATGGAATGGTGAAATGTATAGAAGCTATTACAGCTTTGATGAAACTATGAAAGATTATGTAGAAAAGAATCGTACTGTTAAAGGATTTGATGGTCTTACATATTTAGATTCAATTATATTGGATGTAGATAAAGGTAATATACCAGATGACCAGTTCCAACCTTATTTGTTACAATGCCTAGGTGAAATACAAGACCTGGGCATTAACAAAAAGCACGTTAATATATGGTTCAGTGGTAAGGGATATCATATAGAACTATTAAATGTATTTGGCTTTCAACCAAGTAGAGTATTACATGAAAAAGTAAAACTTACTATGAAAGAACATTTATCATTTGCAGATAGTATCTTTGATAAAACCCGTATCATAAGAGCACCATTTAGCTTAAATAAAAAAACAGATTTATATAAAGTATATATACCTTATCATAGAATCTGGAATTTAGATTATGCTGAAGTGCAAGAAATGGCTTCTAATAGTGATTCATATCAATCATATCGTGATGAAGATGGTGATTGGTATGATGATTTATTTAGAGACAAAGAAGTAGAACCGTATTTACAAAACCTTATTGTATCTACATCTAAAGCAGTAACAGGAGGAAACTATCGTAGTAAAGATACTACCTCTGTTGTTACGTGTATGCAACACGCATTCAATGAAGGTCCAGTAGAAGGACAAAGAAATATGAAAATGATGCGTATGTCTAGTACATACAAACGTGCAGGTGTTCCTTATATTGTAGCATTAAATGGTATGTTGCAATGGAGTGCAGGAACAATGGATGATGAAGAAATAATAAGGACAGTAAGTAATGTGTATGACGGAAACTACCAGTATGGCTGCAATGATGTTATCATGGCAGAATATTGTGACCCTAAATGTATACACTTTAAACGTAAAGACTATACATTAGATATTAAAGATGTAAATGAATTGACAGCATCTTTAGTAGAATACTTACAAAATGATGTAACTAAAATGTCAATTAATATGGCTGATATATTCGATTGCCAAGACTATGTAATTAAACCAGGAGAACTTGTAGTATTTTCTGGTGATACTGGTATGGGTAAATCTGCGTTCGTACAGAATGTAGTACAGAAAGCTAATAAAAGTACTTTGTTTCTATCTTTAGAGATGAATGAATTTCTTACATTTAGACGATTTGTACAAATAGCAAACAATCAAACTGAGAATTGGGTAGTAGACCAAGTAAAGTCTAATCCTAATATATCATTTGAGAAACAACTTGGTCATATACAAGTAATGACTATAGCACCAGAGATAGAAGCTATCAAGAAAGTAATAGCTACACATGAACCTAATATTCTTGTAGTAGATACTACTGATGAAGTTCATGTTGATAGAGTTGAGTCTGAAATACAACGACAAAACATTATCATTGGTGCATTAAAAGAAATGGCACAGAAACATAATATAATTATTATAGCTGTGCATCACGTAAACAAGATATCTGCAGCAGGTAACACCATAGCTCTACATTCATTAAAGGGTAGTACTAACGTAGTACAGAAAGCAGATAAAGTAATCATGGTTAAAGGTAATCGTGACGAGAAAGCTAGAGTAATATCTAGTGAGAAATCAAGAGATGATGGCAAGTTTGAAATGACAGCACTCTTTGATTACGAAACAATGACCTTTAGAAATGTAGATTGGAGTTAAAATGATAAAAATAGATACAGTAAATAATGATACATCTATGATACAAGAAATTGTATTGCTTTATGTGTTTAAATTTGGAGTATCATATCAGAAAAATAAAGGAGAACACTTTGGAATACACTTTGGTATAGGTCCAATGGAGTTAAACTTTACTGTGAGGTTGTGGAATGGCACATCCAAATAAAATACGTGGTAACAATCTTGAACGAGAAATCGTTAATCAGTCGAAAGAGGAAGGGCTCTCTGCAAAGAGGGCCTATGCCTCAGATGGTAGGTCACTAGGGTATAGTGAAGTAGTCGATTGTGTAGTAGAAGGTTGGACCATACAAGCAAAACGTAGAAAAAAAATAGCACAATGGTTATACCCAGAAAATCATGGAGATGATGTAGATGCGGTTGTGACTAGGATGGATAGAAAAGAGGCGTTAATAGTTATGCCTCTAAAAAAATGGATAAAAATGATGAAGGAGATAAAAGATGGCAACGGTAAAGCTAAATAAAGAAGAAATAGATATGGTGTTAAAAGGTTTAGCTAATATAATTACGATTAAACATAGGTATAGAGAAGTTAAGATGCCTAATATAGATACAGATGTAATTAGAGCAGCATTACATAAACTAGAAAACCCATTCATTAAAGAAGAAAATAAAATACTTAGAGCGTCAGAAGATTCAACCGATAGCTTTGAACCTAGAATAGGGAATTGTGAGTGTTGTGATGACTAAATTTAACAAAGAAGAGTTATTGATAATGCGGTCAGCATTGCTTAACTTTAAAAAAGCACCTTGGGTATCACCAGGAGAACATAAGATAATTAAAAATATGTTAGAAAAGATACATAAACTATTTGAAGAAGAATAATAATTATTCCCCCTCAACTATTAACACGCTTTGAAGGAAGCGGGTGGTGAAAATCCACCTTACCCTTAAAAGCAAATACACTTGGTTGGCACTGATGTATAAATATATTAACTAGAGGGGGAATAGTAAGGAGATGATATGAAACCATTAAGAGACGAAGTTGTAATAAAGCAGCAGTCCAAAGAAAATAAAACAGAAGCAGGTATTATTTTAACAACAGATGTAGCAATCAAAGAAAATGTTGGTGAAGTAATAGCTCTTGGTAGTAAAGCAGAAGAGCTAGAAATAGGAGACAAAGTATTATTTGGTCCAGGGTTTGTAGTTCAAGAAGTAGATAAAGAAGAATATTTAATTATGCGACAACAAAATATATTATTGGTGTTAAATAATGAAAAATAAAATAGTAAATTCAACGTGGTCTTTGAAAGATGAAGGCCACTTGAACAAAAATAATATAATATTTAAGAAAGATTTCCCATTAAAACGTATTATAAGCGATTTATCTAAAGAAAATGACAAGTTGCTCAAAAAAAGTCCACAAAAATAGCCCTAGAAGGCCGTAAAATAAATTATTTGATATAACTATCGCCTAAATATAGATAGTTGAATGTCGCATTGATTAGAGCCTTAAACCTATATTAATTGTCATCTTGCTCTAATACTTGCTCTTCATCGGGCATTTCTTCTTCTCTTGAAGCTAAAGCATCTCTTCTCATTCTATGAAGTGTGTGTACTGGCACTCCAAACATAAACTCTCCAGTCATTGCAGGTGAATTAATTGTTTTTTTAGCATCTCTATAGAATCTACCAAATGGCATATAAGTATATAATGTATATTTTTGGAAATCTTCAAAATCATTATTCAATATAGCTGTAATAGGATTCAAAACAAAACGAGCAACTGGTGGTGTTACAATAGTTAATGGTGATAACACTGGGTGTGGATAAGGACTAAAGAAAGCTCTATCTCTTGCTTTTTTATCACCAAATAGTAATGATGCTGTATCTTGCATCCAATTCATAGGTGGTGATAATGCATAATCAAATATACTAGCAACAAATATATTAGCTAATGCTAAAGACATAAGGTCTGCAGTTAATTGTCTTTGAGCTCTTTGTGTATTATGTCCACCAGACCACTCTTCTGCAAATCCACCTTTATATGCTTTTATTCTTCTACCAATACTATTCCAAGCATAAGGATGGAAACGTGTCATAACTCTACCTAATGAAGTATTTGCTATGTTAGGTCTTTGTGTTGCATGATAAATAAACTGAGATGACTCTACTGTTCTGTTAGCTATTTCAATAAGTATAGGACTATCAAATGGTAATGACTCACCAAACTCTCCTAATATCTTTCTAGCATTAATGTATGCTGCATCCCAAGTTCTACTACGTAATAAAAACTCTGAGCTTCGCATGAATGTAGCACCAGTATTCTTTAAAGCATCCCATACTCCAGCTTCTTTAGCTGCTTCCATTAATGTTAAATCTGCAAAATCATCAAACTCTTTTAGTTTTTTATTTGTTCTTAATCCTTTTTGACCAATCAGTGTATTTATTCTTTTAGCTGCTTGTTCAAAAGGAATAATTAAACCTTGTTTCTGGAATCGTGCATCTTTAGCAGCTTCATTGATTAACATATCTTCAAAAATACCAATGAACGCTTGCCATTCTTCCCAATCTTTTCTAGTTCTAATAGTTCTTTTAATTTTTTTACCAGTAGCAGAGTCTTGTATTGTATAGGTAGTATTTTCTCCCCATACATTGTCTTCCCACCATTCGTTTTTTAAAGCATCAGTAAATGGTTTTAGTCCTACATCTGTAATGGTATTAGTAAAACCACCGTAAAGGTTAGTTAAAAATGTTTTAGGGTGAAACAATAATGACATCATTTCAAATTGACCTTCAAGTGCATTAAACTTTTGACCTAACTGAGCTATATATCTATCACGTGCTGTACGTTCAGTAGGAGCATCTTTAAGTAATTTACCACCAAAGATTCTATCCATTTTTTCTGTAAAGTTAACAACAGATTCATCTGTCATTAATTGATAAGCAGAATGGAATCTACCTATTTTATTTACATTTTTACCTTGTGCTAAATCTTTTAAATTTTTTAACCTAAGATTGTAAGCCATATTTTCAGCTTTTTGTTGTATTTCTTTTTGTGATATTGTTTTCTTTTCATTTGCTTTTTTAATGTAAGTATTAATTTCTGCTTTTTGAAAAACAGATAAACCTACATTAGCTTCTATTCTTGCTAGAAAATCTTTATCTTTTGTAGACAGCCCTAATCCTTCTTTTTTCATTTTATTATTCATGTATTTTTTTAATAATCCAAGCTCATCTTTAGTAATACCATGGATATCAAAGTTACGTAAACTAGGAAGTCCCATTTGATTCTTAGCAACATCCATCATAAAGTACGCCCAAGATTCTGTAATATTTTTATCAGTACCAAAAGGATTCTTTTTAACAAAACGTTTAATGTTACTATTAATTTTTAATGAAAGATTACTATTTAAAAGATTTCTATATTGAGCTCCTACGTAACTTTCTACGTGACTTAAACCTGCATTCCATTCAGGTAAACTAACTTCAGAACCACGTGAACGTAAATTACCATTGCTTTTAAATACGTCCATAGGTTTAGTTAATGTAAAATCTTCAACTACTGCTAACTCTTGAACGTCTGTTTCTGGATTAACTCCTTTAGTTCTATATCCTGCATATTTATTATTTAAATATTCTCTATACCTACTTATAGCTTGTGCTTTATCTATTTCTGTTCTAGCACTGGTAGCAAACTTTGTATCTATACGTGCTAATAATTTTTCGTTTTTAGTTACTCTATTAATTTTTGCTTCTATTATTTTATCAATAGCTTCTCCATTTAATTTAGCTCTTTGAACAGTATCAAAACCTCCAGTATGTGGTACAAAACGACTAACAACTCCTTTAGAATCTTCATATCTACCAATACTAATAGACTTATTAGGCTTTAATATTTTTTTATATTCTTCTATTTCTGTTTTTACAAGTTCAAATTCTTTTTTACTTAATTGTTTTTCAAAGTTTATTTCAGGAAACTTTCTTGAAAGATGGTCGTTTAATCTTTGATAGTATCTAAAAAAGTTTACATCTGTAATAGAAGGTAGTCTAGTTAATGCTTGACTTGGATTACGTATAACTAATTCACTTAAGCCTGCATACAATGCATCAATTTTTGTAGCATCACTTAACAATCCGTTTTTATCTAAAAATGTCATTTCTAATTGTTGAATTTCATATTTAATTTGTTCTTCAACATTAGTTTTAGATTCTTGTTTTTGTAGCTTTTTAGGTATTTTATATTCATTAACTTTTTTACCTAATGATTTTAATTTATCTTTTAAGAACAAATGCCTACTTTTAATAACATCGTTTAACACTTGCGTCATTAAGTTTGTGTAGGCATCATTTACCATATTGCCAACTTCTTCTACACCTTTACGTATACGTTGTCCTTTTTCTACACCAGTAGCTTCAAACTTAAATGTTAAACCTTCTTTAATCATTCTGTCGTATTCTTTTTTAAAGGTATTATATTTTTCAGTAATGTTATCTTTTTGTGCTTGATTTTTAACTCCAGAATAAAACTTACCATTATTGTATTCTCTTGAATACATTAGATATTTAAACAACAAATTAAAATCTTTTGCTTGCTTAGAATCTTCTGGTTTTACTAATCGTAAAGTTTCTTCTATTTGATTTTGTATATCTTTATCTTTAGAGTTACCTAATCTATGAAAAGCTAATGCTAAATTGGTATTATATTCTAATGTAGATATTGGTACTTCACCATCTTTTAGTTTTATATTACCATTCTTATCCAAAACAACTGTTCTAATTTTTTGATAATCAGGGTTTACATCTTGCATTACAGCAAACTTTAATTGATTTTTTAAAGTATTAGATATAAAATGTGAAGCCCAACCAGGTGCACCAACAACTTTATACTGACCAGTATCTGGGTCTTGTTTAATATATTTTCTTGTTAAAAATTTTTTAATAGCACCAGGTTCCATAATGCTTTCCATGTAATCATTAAATCTTTTCAAATCTTTAGCAGTAGCATCAGTAAACTCTTTAGATATTTGAAATGTCATAAAGTCTGTACCTTGTAAAAACATTTCATATTGTGCATCAATAGTTCTAGTTAAATGCGGATTATTTTTTAACATCTTTTTCAAACGCATTAATTGTATTCTACCAAATGTGTTTATACTTGTATCGCTTAAAGCTTTATCAAAATCTATACTTGTTATTTTTTTATATACTTCACGTTCAACTTCTATTTCATTGACTTTTTCACCAGTATCTTTTTCTATTTCTTTTACTACCTCTTCATTTATATCTTCTAATTTTAATTTTTCTTTTGTTGGTTTTTTTGAAGTACCAGTTTCTACTTCTACTTCTATATTTTTACCTGCATTAATTTCAGCAGCTTTATTATAGATATTATCTATCTTAGTAAAAAATAATCTAGTATTCATAGGGTCAATAGCAGGAGATTCAAATGTAAGCTTCTCTTGTAAACCATCTATAGCATTTTCTATAGTTCTAATGTCTTTAAAAATACCATTAATTTCATTACTATATTCTAAGTCCTTACTTTCTGGATTTAATTTATCTATCTCTTTATGATATTCTCTAATTAAATCATATCCTTCGTTTAATGTAATTTCTTTTTTATTTACTTTAATACCAAGCTTTGGATTTGCAGATAGCTTAACAACTGGGTGTGCTAATAAAGCAAAGTCATAAAATCTAAATAATTGTTTCTTATATTTTGATGTAAGTTTTTTACCCTTACCTAACTTAGCTTCTATAGTGTTTGCTAATGCCTCTTTTGCTGCAATAATTTCTTTACTTAATTCTATTTTGTTTAAACCTTTTTGTTTAATACTAAATGTATTAGCTACAACAAGTTCTAAATCTGACATAATAGCTTCTCTTCTATATCCTGCCATAGATAACAAGTCAACTATAATCTCTGCTTGTTTTGTTAGCAAGTCTAATCCTATAAGATTATTTGTTTTACCTCTAATATTTTTACCATCAGTAAGTTCATTTGCTAAAAACTCTGGATTTAAATCTCTGTATAAATCAGCAATACCAAGCTCTTCAAATACCTTTCTACCTCTTACGTTTTTATATATACGTTGTAATGCTACTGCAATATCTGCTGGTCTAGCAAAGTCAAAGCTAAAGATATCATTGGTCATTTCAAGGTCAGCTATCTTTCTAGCTGTTTGTAAATAGTAGTTAGAATATGTATCTCCCTTTTGACCAAACTTACCCCATTCAAATATAAAATTGTTTGCTTGTTCGTATAAAGAACGTTCACCATCTAAATTAAATGTTACTTCTTTTTTACTACTAATTGCTTTTGCAAAGTTTCTAAAGCTTGGCATAATAGTAGAAGCATCTTTTTTAAACTTGTACCAACTTAAGTCAGAAGTTACATCCTGTCCTTGAAGTTCTACTTTAAAAAAGTCTTGAAACATTTGTTCTACATTTTTTCGAACTGGTCTTATAGATATATACTCAGAAGAGTCTACTGCAGTATTAATACCAACATAACTTACATCTTTTAAAAAGTTAAAATCATCTAATCTAATTTTTATTTGATAGCCACTACCTAACTCTATAACACCACCATTGTTCTTAATCATATCAAACATCATTTGAAATTCTGTAGTAGCATTAACAATAGTACCAACAGCTTTTTTACCTTCGTATGCAGCTTTACCAGCTTTTAATCTCATTTCACTACTAAGCATTTCACCTAATTGTTCACCAAAAGATTTTTTTGTTTCAGTTTTACCAAAATCTATACCATACCTAGTGTCTGCTATAGTTTTACCAGGATTGTATTTATCTTCCATAGCTTTTAAATCTTTAGTAGGTTTATTTACATCACCGTCATTCAATTCATAAAATACATTATCTTTAGCAAAAGACTTCTTCATAACACCTGGTAGTGATTGATATCCAGTAACAGTATCACCATCATTGTCTTTACCACCAAGGTATTCACTATTTAATTCATTAGCAAAAAAGTTAAATCCACCTTTCTTTTTAAATCCAACAAACTGCAATGCACGTACACCACCATTACCACTATTAGGTGTTCTCATAATAAGATAAGTCAAAGCTTCTTTGTATGCCATATACTCTTTTCTATTAGACCTGTAGTTTAATTTTTGGAATGTATCAAAAGCATCTTCAAGTCTTACAGGCTCTTTAACTCCTTCTACTGTAATTAACATATCACGCATAGATTCACCCAACATAAACTCATTATCTTTTAGATTAAAATCTTTTTGCATCTTCTGAGTATATAATCCAGAGTATGCTTTAAATCCATGCTTTACTTTTATTTGATTACCTCTACTAAGTATATACCTAGCAAGTTTATTGCTTATAAAGTTTTTGTATTCAAGCTGTGTATTAAATGCATGATTAGTTCTTTTTAATATTTCTGGTGTAAGACCTAACTCAACTAAATCAGCAGGGTCTAAACTAGAACTATCAGATAAATCTATTTCATCTTCCCTGGTATTTTCTAATATATCTCTAATTATTTTTTTAGATTTTAAAGATACAGGGTTATCAATTAAAGAATCAACTAATGATTGTATAGCTATATCATCAACTCTAAACTCTACAAAGTCTTGTCCGCTTTCTATAAACTTTTTAGTAGCTTCTATATTACCTACCATCATTTTTTCTTTTAGTATTTCAATAGCATCAAAATATTCTACAGGAAAATCTTGAAAAGTATTCTTATCGAGAAGTTGTTTATATATTTTTAACATACCTCTTTCATTAATCTCAATAAGATTTTTAAATACATAATCATTTACATCAGGATTTATTAATAATTCTTCTGCTCTTATTTTTGCAATATCTAAAGATTCTTTTAATGACCACGTATCGTTTTTACCATCTATTAATTCATTTAACGCAAGCTTACCTTTTGATTTTAAACCACTTCCATACATCATCATATGTATATTGTTATCAACCATAAACTTGTTTAATCCTTCAGACTCTGGTCTAAATCCACCAACCTTACCACGTATTTCACCTTTACCATTTCTAGCACTAGCTCTTACAACAGGTTTAACAAAACCATTTAATTTAGACATACCAAATACGTCTGTAATTAAATCAAATACATCATCTCTTATAATTAATCCACCATCAGTACCAGATTCGTATTCTTTGTCATAACGTTTTAAAATTTTATCTTTAATAGCAACCAGATTAAGATAGCCCTTAACTTGTCCATCTATGTATCCAAGATTATCTAAGACTTTTACCATAGCTTCAGAAGGAACTGGTATCCCTTTACCTTGATATAAAGGTTCATACTTAACTTCTTTTAATACGTCTATATTAATTTTGCCATCTATAACATCTTTTTTAAATTCATTTACAGCTTCTGTAATTTGTTTTCTTGATTCACCAGTACCAGTTAAATATCCATTATCAACTAATTTATAAATAAGATTAGATACAGAATACAATCTATCATTGTTTTTCTTAAAAAACTTTTTAGGTACACCTATATCTTTAGATTGTAGTATGTCTACCATCATGTCTAAAAACTTTTTACCTTTAGGTGTTTGTGGATTAATACCATCTGGTATTTTTTGTGCTATGATAGTACCTTTATCTTTAGGTGCACCATATATATAGTATCCTTTTTTGTATAATTGTTTTTGTAATTTAGATATAGCTTCAGAAGGATTTAACATATCTAATGGTGCTTCATACTTATTACTATTAGCTTCTGTTTCTAGCAGTCTTACAATCAATCTAGTATTTTTACCATAACGTACATCTATACCATTAGGAGATTCTTTAGCTACTAAGTTTTTACCATCAGCATCTACCTCTAAATTTTTAGCACCATTACGAATCATTTTAAGCGTACCATCTGCTAGTACACCTACCTCAGATGTTTCTGCGTAAGTTTTAGTTCTTATAAAAAATGTTCTTAAAGGATTTTCTCCTACTTGATTAAACTTTACTTCAAAATCTGGATGTACTAATTTAAATTCTTTAACAAAATCTGTATAACTTTTTGCGTTATAAACAGACTTTAATAATAATCTTTTTAAATCTGCTCTGGAATAACCTTCGTATCTAGCATCGTTTTTAATTTCTTTATATACACCTTCTAGTGCACGATTAATAGATATAGGGTCAACAATATCACTAGACTTTTGAGCTTCAACTAGACTAGCAAAATCAATACCTAGTTCTGACAATAGTTGTTCATTTAATTCTTTTAAGGCATCTTGTCTGCCTTTTTTATGTTCAGCCATTTCTTTTAAAAATGCTTTATCTGATTCTATTTTTTCTTTAAATATAGTTCTATCAACATTAGGTAAATCTTTTACCTTGTCATTTTCTAATACTATTTCAGTAGCTTTTTTAAGGTCTTCAACTTTAGTGACGTCAAGATTTTCTTCTTTAGCTGTTTTTTCTATTTCTCTATCTATTATTTTACCGCTAATAACACGTTGATTTTGTTGAGCTTGTTGTTCAAACAATACTTCTATATGTCTTTCAAACTCTTGTTTTACTTCAGCAGGTGCATCTTGATATTCTTTTACAGCTTCTATTTGTTTTTTATATCTACCTATATTAGCAGTACCATCTAACATAGGATTTTCCATAATAATTTTTCTTAGTTTTAATTCATTTACTGATTTAGTATGTGCACCAAAAAAGAATCCCATTAAGTATTCATACATTTGGTCAGGTAATGGTGCTCCTTGTACAGTAGACATACCACCCTGAAATGCAGAACCTACAGTACCTCTAGCAAAAGCATTTAATATTTCTTCTTTTTGTTTATTTTGTATTAAAATTTTTAAAGAATCTTTACCTAGCTTTTCTGTTTTAGGATTAGCTATTAACCTAGATACATTTACCCATTCACCTATACCACCAAAAACTGCTCCTGCCAATGCTCCATGAAATGTAGATTCCGCTATAGCCTTTGGTCCTTTCCATACTGCACTAGCACCAAGAGCTACACCTAGATGTGCAGATTCTCTAGCTACTTTTTGGAATTGTTCATTCTTAAATAATGCTTTGTTAAAAAATCCTTGTGATAATAACCCAGTATCAGCTATCTTGTTAGTAGCAGAGTCAATAGCTTTATCTGCAATACGCATTGGTATTGAACGTATTTGCCACCCTTTAATATCTGTTATTTCTTCTACTGCTTCTTTACCAGCTTTCTTAGCAGCTTTTTCTGCACCTTCATCTACAATAGCTTTAGCAAATGGTCTAAACCCACCTATCTGTATTTTAGCAGCAGCACTACCCATATTAGCTGTAAGCTTACGACCTGGTTGACTTCTTTTTTCTGCAAGTGCTGTGTTTCTAGCTACCGATTCTTCTATACGCAATCTTTCTTGAGTAGCTTTTTTAGTAGGTCTTCCTCTTGCACGCTTAACAGCTAACTTAGCAGTACCTCTTTTAGCAACAATACCTGGTACTAAAGCACCCATAGATAATACACTACTTATTATATCAGGTGCAAAACCTACAAGGTGTCCTACTTTATTAGCAATACCTTCTGTAGTGGTATCAGCTTCTTCTGCCCAACCTAATGTTGTAAAACCTTCAGCAACACCAGATGCAAATTGATTTAGCACAGAACCTAAATTAGATTCAGATGCAGCCATATCTCTATTAAAATCTACGCCAACATCTTTATTTAGTTTTTCAATAAAGTCTACATCTTCTTCATTAAAATTTTTAGGATTAGAAGAATACAACATATTCACTCTTCCAATATAACTTTCTTGACTTATAGTTTTAGAGTTGTATAAACTTTGTAAATAAAGTAAATTTCTATTCATTTTAATCGGCGTAAATATTTAAATAGTCTAACAACTGATTATATTGCTCTCTATTGTTAGTATCTAATCTTTCAGTATCTAATCCTTGCAAGTACTGTTTATACATATTAAAGTCTCTAACTTGTTCATCTGTTACTATTTCTTGACCTTCTGGAGATAAAGTAGGTTGATAAGATGCAGCAGCTTCTCTTACTACATCTAAAGCATTCACAATATCTTCTCCTCTTTCATATCCTTCTATATCAAAATCAGTTCCAGGTAATTGCCTAAGTCCACCTATTCCTAAACTTTTAACTAAAGATGTTCTAATAGGTCCATATATTTCCTCTGAAGCTTCTTCGATTGTACTTTTTACTCCTGGAATATCTCCTTCTAATTTACGACGAATTACTTCAGGCCCCAAACTTATTCTTCTTTTTTGTTCTAATAAATCCATTGCTTTTTCAGCTTCTATTCTTTTCATTTCTGCTAACTCAGATTCAATATTCATATCTATTAATCTTTTTTTAGCATACATATCTAGTTCTCTTTGAGGTTGATTAAAATCTCTTAAAGCACCTAGAAGCGTACTTAAATTTTTTATTGTTTCATTGCTTGCCATTTTATACCTCCATCATATCCATTAAGGATTGTCCATAATTTTTCTTACTTAAACCTTTTTCTGCCCTTGCTCTATCTAACTGAAAACCTGCAGCTTGTATATCACGCATACGTGAAGCTTCTCTTAATCCTAAATTAAACTGCGTTTCTTGAGCTTGTAAATTTCTAGCCATTTGTTGATTAGCAAATTCTTTTTGTGCAAGTTGCATAGTTTCTTGAGCTGCACCACTTCCAGATAAACCAGTCATTCCTATTTGTCCAGCCATTTGTTGTTGATTTGCACCATACCCCATTACTGCAGCTTGCTGTTCTAATCCTTGTGCTTCTGATTGAAAGCCTCTCATTTGTTGAAACTCTTGTTGTACATCACCAACTGTGCCTTCTAGGGCAGTATATTGCTCCCCTAACAAAGTACTAAAGTCTGTTAACTTTTGTTTTTCTTCTGCTCTTTTTTTTCTACTACCAAAAAAACCAGATAATCCGCTTATAGCTTTACCTATTCTTTTAGCTTTTTTATATTTAGCTGAACCTGTAGCTATAGCTGTTAAAATTCCTGCGATTGGCATTATTCCTCCCTTTCAAATGGTTCAAATACTTGACCCAAATCTTTCATTACATTTAAAACATTAAATCTTGTTCCTGCTACTTTAGAAGCAGCTTTCTTAGCTTCTTGTATTATCATTTCATTGTTATTTATAGTAGGCTTCATAGGCTCTATGTCATCTACTGGTCCAATCTTTTTTTCATACAGAGTTGAAACTCTTGTTCTTTCAGAATCGTAATCTTGAGATGAACGATTTCCAATCCAATGATAATCTACGTAAGCATCTTTTAAACTTAATTGTCCTGTAGCTAATTCATCTAATGGCATCTTACCTCTTTCTTTATCTGCATAAAATATTTCTTCTTGTAACTCTCTTGATAACTTAGAAAAATCAGGGTTATCAGAATTAACTCTATTTAGTTCTTCTTTATATTGTTCTGGTATTTCTTGACCATAATGTTCATAAAACGTTTTATACCTAGTCAATGCAGTTTTAGCAGCACCACTTCCTTTAGCTCCACCCATAGCATTTTCTGCTACTTCATACTGAAACAATCCTCTACCAGGACCTTTTGTTTGATTGGTATCTCTTTGTTTTTGTACTGCATTAAATCTATTGTTAGACTCTATTTTTGCAACTTCTTCTCCGTGCATACGCAATACTTGTGCGTGTTGCTCTCCTCTATTTTCTGATATAATATCTAATACATTCATTTTACTATCCCCAATAAATTATTTAATCTTATTTCCCCTTGTTTAGCTGTAATCTCATTCATACTTCTACCTGTTTGAAAACCTGTAACACCAGCACCCATAATTGTTGCATTAACTGCATCTTGATTCGGTAAAGCTTTAGGAACTACATTTGAAAAATTAACACCAGTGCTTTGTGCAAAAGCAGGTGTTGTATAATTTCCACTTAAACTTAAACCAGTATCTATAGTATTTGCTAAAAATAAATCTGCTGAACCACCGTATAATAATTGTTGATTAGCCAGTCCCATGTCATCAGATTTTTCACTAATATTTGGAACAGTAGGTCTTTTTGGTGCATCTCCCATATACATATCATCTAAAAATTCATCAGAGCTTGGTAAGTTACCTACAAAAGGTTTAACTGGCCTCATAGGTGCTTTAACATCTACTCCAACTTCTTCTACTTGCAAATCTCCTGCTAAATCTTCTTGCGTAGCTGGGTCTACTCCACTCAAACCCATTGTTCTTTGTACGTCTGGTCTATCAGGTTTGTTATCAAAAACTTTTTGACTTAAATCAACTGTTTCTACTTTACCAGTATCTGGGTTATATAGTTCCATTTCTTTAGCTATAGTAGGGTCTGTTTTTCTTTTTTCTGCAAAGTAACTTTGTGAATATTCTTTACTGTAAGGACCAAAAGCTGTGCTACCTACTTTTTGTAGCAATCCACCTTTTCGTGCATAGTCACCTGACATAAATTTGTCTTGAAAACCTCCTACACCTTTTTCTAGTGCGTATGTAGCTTCATCAAATGACTGTACTGCTAATGCACTTGCAGTTAAATCTTGTAATAATCCAGAACCACTATCTGCTTTTTTCTTAAAAATGTTTGCTGACCCAGCACCTAGCTGTGCTAATATTAGTTGTTCCTGTGATGCCATATTATCTTACCTCCTGAAGTTGCGTCTTCATCCATCTTCCTTCTATTTTTATATATAGATAATTATCGTTGCCTTCCTTTACAACTTTTCTATCTCCGTCTTTACCCTGTGCATTTTTAGGTATATTCCTATCTACTTTTATAGGTGTTTCATATTGTTGCTTTGTTTCTTCAATATCTTGTGTATTGTTTTTAATAGTATGCACTCTATCTAAAATTCTTTTACCTTCTTTTCTCATCGCACTACTTTATCCCTGTATACTAATTGTATATCGTTTACTTCAAAATCGCTCGATATAGCTCCTGAAGCATCTAAGGCTATACCAAAGCTCACTAAGTTCTTAAAATCGTCAGGAACAGGCAATTTAAGCGTCTGAAACGTACCTGATGTACCAGTTAAACCACCAATAGTAGTTAATCCAAGCGGTGCAGCACCTTTTTTACTACCAAATCCTTTTACAGTTACATTAGCACCATTCTTATAATTTATATATAATGTATTTAAATTCTTTTGTACCATTGGTGTACCCATATCAAACTCTTTACTTTTCATTACAGTGCCAGTTATACTATGACCATACGGACTATTATTCCATTTATATAGTTTCATAGCACCAGAGTCAATACCAACCCATTGTAATGTACCATCATTTCTTGTTATCATATTACTTATAGATTTTTTTAAAGATGTATCGCTTGTAATCCAAGATTGCGACTTAATATCAAACATTAATATATTAGTACCAGTTACCGTATTGGTAATATATAGTTGTTTTGTTTTTGGTATAAATCCAATCACATTGTTATCATGGTAATAATTAGTACCCCAATCATCAAATAAGGGTTGACCATTTTCATTTAAATGTATATCTAATATTCTATTACCATCATATATGTAAGCACCGTACGTATTAAACCAAGCTACAAATCCTTCACCCTGTACTACGTGATAATCTTTCTGACATCCTTTATATTCAAATGTAGCTTCTAAAAATTCTATGTTTCTTGATACATTAATAATAAATAAATTTTGTTTTTTAAATTGTAATAATTTATTACCTGTACTAGCTAATCTTACAATACTATCACCGTCTTCTACTTCTACATCTATAAAACTTTGTTCTTCAAAGTAGTCAAATTGATTTGGTAAAGACTTTAATACTCTATCAGATTTAGTTACTAGCTCACGTTTTTCATTATAGTATTGAACATTACCTGCGTATACTCTTCTATTCAACATTGTAGATGTTTTAAATCCAGTATTAGCTTCGCCTATAATACTAGGTGCATCTATAATATAAGGTTCAACAGTTGGTAAAGAAAATATATCTTCACCTATTGCATACGCATCACTACCTACTGTATAAAAAGTAGGTGGATACACAAATTGATTTTCATATCTTTCGGGGTCTACATTAACTTGTACTTGGTCTACGCCAAAAGGTTTATAACTATCTTCACCTGCTAAACGTATTCCTTGTTCAAAATCTACTTCACAAAATAAATATCTAGCACCAACAGAACCTTCATCTATTGTAGTGTTAGTTCCATCAGCTTCTACGTAATCTTCTATTATTCCCCAATATATTTTAAAACCTGCGTAATTAGTTTCTCTTTGTCCCATTCTACCTACTAATCCAAAATGTAATACTTGCGTAATTTCATCAGCACTTAAATGTTGTGGTGCAACACCAATATATGCAGCTGCAGATTCTTGTGAAATACCGTTAAAATCTTTGTAGACTTTAGAACACCAAAAACCATATCTTTTATTTTTATCTATAAGTATATCTGATTCAGTATTTTCAGTGCTTTTATTAACAAAATATGGTATAAAAGCCATTGAACCTTCTTGGCTGTCAGTATATCCGTCTATTGGTTGTGCATCAAAATTATCCCAATCATCTAAATCTTCTTCAAGAGTTGCAAAAGTAACATTCCATCTATCTTCTTGAGCTGTATTAGAACCTAAATTGCTTAATCTTACACTTGTTGGTATATATACTTCAGAACCTTCAGCAGGGTCAAAGTGAGGTTCACCGTCGTTTTCTATATGACTATATAGAGTATCTACGTTATAATTATATCCTTGTCTACTTCGTAATGGTGCTACAAATAAATCGTTAGTAGCATAAGTTCCTGTTTCATCATTACCTATTATATCAAAACTACCACCAAGTCTTCTTTGAAACTTGTAATAACTAAATACTTTAGGAGTATTACCAGCGTTACCATAGTGTGGTACTACACGTATAGCACCATCTACATTATACATTTCAACCCTAGAAGAAGTATCTCCATAATTAATCGTATCTGACTCTAAATCGTTATTAGATGGTGTAACATCTAATATTTCTACTTCACTATTAACGGTGTCATTAATAAATAAATATTCTGTTTCGTTAATAACAGTAGGTGCACCAACATTTCTATCAAAGTTAGTATGCAGTAATCCATTACCATGGTTCAATCCTGTAATACTATTAATACCAGAATCGGTAGTAACAGTATCTTGGTTACCAATCATCTTCAATTTACCAGGAATTTCATTACTAACATTATGCAGTATTTGAAATTCATTATCTGCTAAATCTCTAGGATTAGTATTGTTGTTGACTCCCCCGCTGAAGTTACTTACGTTTATAGCTTTTTTTGGCATTAGTTTTCTTCTTCTTTTTTTTCTTTTTTAAGTTGTATAACCTACGAGTATTGTTAATGCTTTCACCTTTTACTTTACTTGGTGCCATCTATTAACTCTCCCCATAACGTTGTTTTACCATCTGTTATTTCTACTACTTCTACTTTAAATTCACCATTGTCAAACCAATCAACAATAGCAAATGCGTGACCCCAGTTATGTAGCCTACCCTTTAACCACTTGTTATTCTCGTGTGACATATCTTTTAAACATCCCATAGACCAAGCACCGATGTTGCCATCAAACTTTGTCATAGTATGTCGTTGTATGTCATGGGTATGTCCATACATAACATTTTCACCATACGACTCTAAATGTTTCTTAGCATGATACGTAGTCGCATACGCACCATGAAAGAATACCAACTTACCTACTTGGATTGGTAAGTTGTATTCTGTGTATTTGTATCCTCTCTCTTTGATTTTACACGCTTTAAAAAATGTATAATCACTAAGATAGGGATACTTGTTAGCGAAATTATCCAACCAGAGGTCGTGATTACCTTGGAGGAGATACTTTTCTTTACATTTAACTTTCTTAAGTACTTCATCCCATTCATCTAATCCTTCATTCACTAACCTTATTTCTTCATCTACTAAAGGTAGTTGAAACTCTAAAGGCGGTAGCTTCTTATCTTTATACTTCCAAGCAGAACAGGATTCCCATTCTCCAACATCTCCAAGATTTACAAACACTGTTGGTTTAACTTTTAGTATTGCTTTCTTAACACATTCTACTGCAGCTCTATCTTCTAACGGATAATGCTGGTCAGGTATTACGATACCACGTTTTTTAAGTTTCAATGAAACCTCCTATTTTAATGCTTTTTTAATTTCTGCAAACAGCTTGTCATCTAATTTATTTGAAGACTTAGAAACTAAGTGTTCTCCTAAATGTAGTACAATAGCTTTCAATACTTTTTCAGTACCTAGTTTTGCTAATAACTTACCTAGAATTGGTCCCATTATTTTACCTCACAATCTTTTTCACAAGCTTCAAGGCCTTTCATATATCCTTGGTGCTCGATTATCATTTGTTTAATTTCTGCTAATCTTTCGTTAGCACTCTGTAATTCCTGTACAAGTGTATTATGTTGCTCAACCATAGATTCCATCTTAGTTTGTGCTTCTTGTCTTAGGTCTACTTTTTTTTCTTTTGCCATTTTTAGTGGTCTCCTATTATGTTATTATCTATAAGCTTTTGTTTTCTTAGCTACTTTTTTAGGTTGCTTAGAATGTTGCTTTCCCTTTTTAGTATCTTTTCTTTTTTTACGTGTAGTAGCTGCATATTCTTTATCACTTAATGCTTTAATTGCAGCATCGGGTAAATAACGTTCACCAGTTTCTGATGACTTTTTACCAGACTTTGTTCCCCACTTTTGCTTAGTCCACTTTTTTAAACTCTGTTGTGACTTAGCTAATGCCATTACTTATAACCTCCACCTGCTGCTTTATATCGTTTAGCAAGCATTTGTGCTTTACGAGCAGACCATTGTCCAGGCCTTCCCCCTTTACTACCAGCTTTAATTACTTGAAACAATCGTTTACGCATTGATGGCTTAGTATAGTTACCAGCTTGATTTACTTTTGATTTAGCTTTCTTTGGCATTAAATACTCGATTTATTTTTATCTCTTTTACCTTTTAAAATAGCTTCTTTTAATTGTTTTGGAAGCTTACGTTGTTTTGGTGTTAACTTCTTATCAATAGGTCCATCATTCATATTGTCTGTACTATTCTGTCCCTTGCCTCTTTGTGTTTGTGCATAATTGTCGGTACTATTCTTTCTCTTTGATGGTCTACCAACTTGACTACCATATGTTCCTTTACCTTGTGGCATAATGCCCTCCTTTTACCATTTAACTTTATTTGCCCAATATGCTGCAGACATTTTGCCTTTAGCTATATTCTTAGCGTGTCTTGCTTTAAAACTTCTTCTACGTGCTTTACCAGCTGCTGTTTTAGGAGCTTTACCAGCACCACTAACGCCTTGTTGACCAAAACGTATAGTCTTTACTTGTGTTCCTACTTTAGCTACTACTACGTGCGATTTAGTAGGATGACCAGGAGTACGTTTAGGTTTATTATAACCTGATACACCAGCTCTAGTAAGTCTTGAATCTTTTTTTCTAGCCATTATCCTTGTCCTCTACTTTTCTTTTTATAGTATTTACTACTAGTTTTAGTTCCGTATTTGGTATTATTAGACATTCCTTGACGTGTTTTCTTCTTTCCATTGCTGTGTTTTTTAGCATTATTTCCGAATACTTTACGCATGATGTCTAATATAACACCTATCTAACTTCTTTCCTAATACTTTCTATAATAGTTTTTTCATCAAAACTCATAGAAATACCAGGTTCAAATCTTTTTACTTCTACGCCTTCTTTTAATACTATAATAGTAGGAACTATATCTATGCTCCATTCTTTTACTATTACAGCACCAACTGTTTTATTTTCAATATCTATTTCTGCAATGTAACACAAGTTATTCAGTTGTGTTAGATTAACTCTATTTTGATAGTTCCAAGACGCATTTACTTGCACTACTGCACACTTATGTATGTTTAATGCTTGTATCTGCTGAAAACTATCCAAAGATACTGATTGCGAATATAGCGACGAGGTAAACAACCCAAGTCCCAATAACCACATACTTATCAACTTTTGCATAATCCATCCTAATTGTTATTCATGTTAAGTAAAGTTTCATTGATGCTTCTGGTATCTTCTTTAATATCATCTACCTTATCTTCAAGTGCCTCTACTTTATCTTCTGTATTCATAATACTATTACGAATCATTTGGTCTTTTAAGTCGTACTCTGTTCTACTTACAGGAGGTTCTGGTAATGCTTTAGCTTCCTCTATATCAGCTTGCAAATTAAACCATAAACCTACTACCATAAATATTGAAACAGCTATACTTATAGCAGTCTCTATACTTAGAGTAAACTTACTATCTTTGTTTACTTCCATTGTTATCCCCTATAATATTCCTAATAAAATTGCTATTACCATACCAACAGCAGTAATACGTGCAATGTTTTGTTCATTGGTACGTACTCTACCATTTTGCTCTTTAACTAATTCTTTAATTTCTTTAATATCGTGATAAATATCAATTACTTGAGCTTCTATAACAGCAACTCTTTCAGCCATTTGTTCTCTGTATTCACTTACTTTCATAATTTTTCCTACGGTTGAGGTGGACCGCCTCCGCCGCCACCACCTGGGTCGTCATCATGAAACAATCCTCTTACTTCACTCATTGCGTACGGTGCATCTCCTATTGTTGGTGGTGGACTCCCACCGTCCATATCTACACAAGGTCCACCAGAAGAAGCAAACGTAAGTCCTCCAGTACCAATCATTAGACCTTTTAAACTTAAATTGGTACTTTGATTGCAACCCGTGCCTGTTTTAATATCAGCACCTACACTACCTATACCAAAATTAGTTGTTCCTATTGCTGGTAAACCCATTTATTACTCAGCGTCTTTAATTGCTTTATAATCTACTAATTCAGCTTCTACATCTACTAAATCAGCTTCTAGTCTTGCTTTTTGTGCTTCTGCATCTGCTATAGCATTATCAACATCTTTAGTTTCTTCATAATCCAAAACAGTAACATCTTTACCGCTTGCATCTTTCATTACTCTAGTATGTTTAATTGAAACCATTTTTGGCGATTCAACTGATTCAACTGCTGCATCTACTGCACTTATTACTTTACCCATTTAACTTCTCCTCTAATTTGTTTATTTGTTGTTGTTGTTCTTTTATTGCCTCTATTAATAAAGAAACAATCTTTTCATATTTAACTGCTTTGTATCCATTATTTCTAGTTTCTACAACTTCAGGTAAAACTTTTTCTACTTCTTGTGCTATTACACCTACATCGTGTCCTTCGTTGTCGTGAATTTCCTTATCAACAATCCAGTCAAATTCAACACCTCTAATCTTAGATACTTTATTTATAGCGTTTTCTATAGGTTTAACATTTTCTTTCAATCTTTTGTCTGATGAGTAGTATGCTATAACATCATTACCAGCTCTTATAACTCCATCTGTTGTTGGTATAGCTACATTAACTCCTAATGAACCACCATTCAATACTAGTCCATCGCCATTCCAAGTACCTCTAATAGCATTACCAGCACTAAATCTCATATTGTTAGAACCATTACGATAAAATCCTAAATCAGGGTCGTTATTAAAAGAATGTGTTGGAGTTGCTGCTGAGCCATCTGGCACTCTTACACCGTAAGTTTGTCCTATTTGAGCACCACTATTTGCAATATTTACTTCTGAATTTGAACCGTGGTGATTAATATATAATGCTGCTGCATTTCCAGCACTATTATAAAAATTTAATTCGTTTGAACCATCTATTCTTACTAAATTATTACTACTATCACGCAAGTTATTAGCACTTGTTGCAGTTCCACTTAAAGATGCAGTAATTGTAGTTCCAGTAAATTGTATATAATTAGAACCGCTTGTATACCACCTTTGGGTACCACCAGTTCCACCTAGTGTTTGCAGTTTAAATCCGTTATCTGTATTAACTCTTAAAACATTGTAAGCAGTACCGCTACTAGTTGCGTCAAAAGTTAAAGCAGTATCTCTACCAGTATCCCAAGAACCTCCATAATTACGAGCTGCATGAAAATAATTTTTTGACCAAATACTAGTTTCTCCTAATGCAGCTCTTGGCGTACCATTAGTAGCCCATACCATTTGATGTCCGCCACCCATAGTTCCACCAGTAGTATTATTAACGTGTTTATAAGCTAATCCATAAAGATTACCAAAGTCTGCTCCTGTCGATGAGTTTCTGTAAGCAGTACCCATAGACCAAATATGGTCTGTTTTGTAAGAATCGTATGTGCCAAATAAACCTTTATCTCTTTGAGAAGAAACTATATCTCCTGTAAACGAACTGGTATTACCTTCGTGCCATACTTTATAAGAATTAGCTCCTTTACTCCAACCACCAACTGCTAAATCATTTGTACCTCCGTCTAGTCCAAAATAAAGAGCATAGTCATTAGCAACGTGAAATGTCATAAACGCATCTTCACCAATTGTATCTTGATATACTTGTAATCCAGATTGATTACCACTTGATGTATCTATTGCAGCGTTAGAGTTGAATGTGGTAATACTACTTGCAGTGTTTTCTGCTAGGTTTCCTCTTCTTGGAAAACCACTTGCATTTACTCCGTCTAATAAATCAGCATCTAAACCATTACCACTTCCTACATCAGCAGTAGTAATAAATCTTTGCCAACTTGTTGTGCCACTATTATTTGTTTTTCTTCCATAAAAGTTTTGGTCAAAAAAGCTACCTGCTATTTGCATACTAAAATAATTAGCATCGTTAGTGTGCGTAGTAGCTAATAAATGTGACCAAGTACCGCTAAAAGGCCAACCTTCGGCTGTTGTAGCAGTAGAAGTTTGATAAAATCCAGACTCTGTTCTATTTGTTATATCGTCTTGTGTAACAGAATCAGCACCAAAAGATGCTGGCATTCTTGCTGAAGAAAAAGTACCACTTGTTATTTTAGACGCTGGTAAATCATGAATATAAGCATTAGCTATAGCACTTCCTTGCCAAGTACCAGCAGTTACTGTTCCAAATGTCATATTAGCATAAGCATTTCCGTCAGTTAAAAAACTAAATGAATTAGAAGAATTTTGTATTCTATCTTCTCCAGTAACATTACCAATAGTAAAACCACCGTTCATAGTGCTTTTTAATTTACCAGTAGCTTCAACTTTACCAGTTACATTAACTCCAGCATCAGTAGTTTCAAATCTTAAGCCATTATTATAATAAATTAATGCACCTCCATTTGCATTAAATCTAATAGCATTTTCAAATGCATTACCAACAGGATTGTGATGTCTAATCTGTAAATAGTTATTATTTTCTAAAGTTTCTACATCTATGTTTTTATTACCATTACCCGTAAAGTCTAACTCGCTTTGTAATTTTACTACACCAGTAAAAGTTGCATCTCCTGATGATGATATTGTTAATCTATCATTAGTTCCTACTCCAGAATTATCGGAAATTTTAAAAGAATTAGCACTATCATCTATACCTATTGAAAAATATTTATTACCAGCATCTCTAAATGTTATTTGTGGGTCGCCACTTCCTGCATGAATATATACTTCAGCATAAGGGCTTGCTACTCCAACATCTCTAACAAATGATGCTATTTTATTACCACCCCTACCACCAGTTACTTTGAAAGCAACTGCATTATCATCTTCGTTCAAGTGTAATAAAGCACCAGGTGAGTTAGTTCCTATCCCGACATTTTGAGAAGCATTGATTCTCATAGCTTCAGCATTACCAGTATCGAAAGTTATTACATCACTGCCATCAAAGTTTATTTGCGTATCTAAATCTGCGTCTCCAAATATTTTGTCTACTCCAAGGTGTGCTACATTAGATATATTATTCTCATTCATATCTAATCCACCATTAAAGCCTACAGCTCCACTATCAACTGTTAATCCATTAGCTAGTGAAACGCCTCCACCATTTGCAATAGTTATAGCAGCATCTCCATCTGTATATTGAATATTTGCTACTTGTAAAGTTGTAAGTTCAAATGAACCTGCTGTTAAAGCATTAGTTACATCTAAGCTGTGTAAAGTTGTTTTACTTGTGCTTGAGTCTACTGTTAATACAGCTACTCCAGCATCATCTTCTACAACAAAATCTACATCAGTCGTACCATTACCAATAACTACCATATCTTGACTGTCATCTTCAATCATTTCAATCATATTACGATTACCAACAACAAATCTTAAATTGTCAGGAGAATCTGATTGTATGTAAGTGTCTCCACTTCCAGCAACTCCGTCAAGATAAAATCTATTACCTTGATTTATTGCTACATTACCTGATGAGTTTATAGTTAATCTTGAACTACCACCAGTAGAAAATTCTAATTGATTTGCAGTATCACTAAACATTCCAGTATCAGTATCATTAGCAAAACTAAAACTTGGAAAACCCTCTAAGTATGAACCACTTCTTATTTGACCACCTGATACTAATAATTTACCACCACTTATTTCTAATTTTTCTGCAGGTGATGCAGTTCCTATACCGACATTCCCTGAGTCTAAAATTTCTATTGAACCATTACTTCCATAAGTTCCTGCTCTTGTAGCTAAAGATATTCTACCATCACTTCTTTGTGATATTTGTGCATTATAAGATGCTCTACTATCTCTTAAATATATTGTTCCAGGACCATTTGTTTTAGTAATAAGAACATTTCCTTCTGCTATGTGTAGCTTTTGTGTTGGTGAGTTAGTTCCTATACCGACATTACCAGTATCTGTAATTCTCATTCTTTCTGCAGGTGCTGCAGATACTGCTGAAGTAGCAAAAATTAAATCGTGATTATTTCCTGTTGATTGAACTTCTGCAAGAATTGATGCTCCTCTTGTTGGTGTGCCTGATACTGATTTAGCAGCTAAGTGTATTCCTACTGTATCTGTTGCAACTCCTGCAACATCTCCTGCAACAACTAAACCATAATTACCATTAGCAAGGGTATTAGAAACTGTATCTAAAGTTTGCACAGTATGAAGTTTACTTTGTGGTGATGTAGTTCCTATACCGACATTACCATCAGATTTTTTTATTGTAACAATGTTAGAAGAAGTTCCATAAGAATAAATCTGTAATAAATCACTTGCACCTCTATATCTTATTTGCATATCAGAAGAATTAAAATCAATACCAGTATCACCTGAAGCATTATTTAATCTTATGACACCATCACCATTGACTTGCAAATCTCTATTAGCTGTTGTACCGCCAATAGCTACATTTCCAGATGCATTTATAAATAAAGCAGTTTGACCAGCTGTAATTAAAGATATATTGTCATTATTATAAGTAGCACCATTACCAAAAGTAATAGCTGCAGGAGTACCACCAGTTTCATTTTCATTGACAATACCTCTCGTCATTATATAACCATCGTATGATACTAAAGAATCTCCAGTTAAAAATGAAGATGTAGCGGTGCTGTTTCCACCACCAACTTCAACCATAGCATTACCATCACGTATGTACAATTTATCTGCACTGTAATCATATGCTAATTCATACTCAGCAAAGTCTGTATGCGTTGGTGCACCAGACCCACGTCTTATTTTTAATGTATTACCCATTTATATCCTTTATCAGTATGTTCCGCCATCAAATTCAGTATTTACAAAGCCTGCAGTTACTTCCATGGTTCCTGTAACAATCATACTGTCGTCAAATGCCCAATTTGAAGTACTTCCGTCATCGTCATAGGTCATAGATTTATTAGCTCCGTCTACTGTTATTCCTGCTCCATTCCATTGAGTGCTAGTAGTTGCTCCTTGTGCTATAGTAATGTTTTTATCAGCTATAGTAATCGTATCAGAATTAACAGTAGTTGTTGTACCTTCTACTTGCAAATCTCCTGAAATAGTAACTTTTTTAGTAGCACCATCGATAGTCATAGCTGTTTGCTGTGAACCTGTATTTACTGTAAATAAAATATCTCCACTTGCAATACTATTTCGTAATTCTAAGGTATTAGTACTTTCAATATTACCTGCTACAGCATTGTTAATTAAAAACTGACCAGTGTTTGCAGATTTTCTAATCATATCTGAAAAAGAACTACTAGCTCCTTCAAATAAAATATCACTACCAGATAATATTCTTATATCATCATCAACTCTTGCTGTTTGATTAAAAGTAACATCACCTGATGCAAGTGTCATTACAGTAGTTCCATTATCAGATGAAAGAGTGTCTACTTCAATGTCGTCAATATTTAAACTAGTATTAACATCAATGCTACCATTTGAAGGTATTGTTAAATTTCTAATAGTAGTCATAGGTGCAGAAGAATCTGCTACAACTTTAATTTGTGCATTTCTATTTTCGTCATATACTGTAAAATCTACATCTTGACCTGAATTACTATGAGGAGGATTTATTTCAATATTTGATTGTCCTGTAGCAGTAGAAGGTATATTTGTCATTCTAATTTCAGCATACTTCGTAGAAGATTCAGCTCTACCACTTCTTATAGATAGTCCGCCTTTTTCTGCTACGTTAGCATTAGCACCTGTATTAGTTTCTACGATTTCTGACCAAGTATTTAACGAAGTACCTTCAGAAGCTGGAGCAAATATTAATTCAATATCATCCCATAAAGTAAAATCTGTTCCATTGGCTGTAGATACTATTTTACTGTTAGCTTTTTGATGTAATTTATTTGAATCTGAAAAGTCTATATTAGTAGCACTATCTCTACCTACGGTTAAAGCTGAATTAATTATACTACTAACACCAGTTAAATTAGAAGCCAATCTAATAGTGTGAGTATTATCTGTATCACCTGAACCAGTGTCTGCTAAAATAAGGTCTACATTACTACTAGAACTAGTACTGCTAGTTCCAACACTTAAATCTGTTAATAACGGTAAATGTGTAGTAATTATATTACTTCCGTCAGAATTATGACCTATAAATAATTCTCTACCTGCATTATAATATGCTAATTCACCGTACTCTAATGAACTCGGTTTTAATGTCTGGTTATACGTTCCATTTCTTTTAATTTTTAATGTATTGTTACTCATATTTTTCCCCTTTAAACAAACTGACCACCGTCAATTTCTGTTACTCCTATCCATTTATTTGTATTGTTATCATATTGTAATAAAGCTTTGTCACTAGGACTAGATATGTTAGTATCTGTTAATTCTTGTAATGTATTTACCGTACTAACCTGAGTATCTACATAAGTTTTTGTAGCAATAACATTAGTATTTACAGCAACATCATTAGTATTTACTGTAATTCCAGTACCTGCTCCCACAGCAAAACTTCTATTAGCAGCAATATTTCCACCACTTCCTGCAGTTAGTCCTGCTCCTGCTGTTAATGTAATATTGCTATGTGCTATATGTTTATCGCTAGAATAATTGTTTAAACTGTTATGGTCTATTTCACTATCTACTGTGTTTACAGTAATACTATTACCACTTCCAGTTGTTGCAACTCCCGTTCCTCCAGACACTGTTAATGATTCACTATCTAAATCTATTGATAATGCTCCACCTGTATCTGCTTGAAAGTCTAAATCTTGGGCAGTTACCTGATTATCTACATAATCTTTTACTGCTGCTGTTGTAGGTAAACTCGTATCATTGTCTGAAGAGTTTAATCCTTCACTTTCTAGTACTAAAGAACTATCTGCAAAATTAGTTGTTTCTATTTCAGATAATGTTGTTTCAGTGCTTACAACAACATCTTCACTACCATTATCTATTTTAAATTTATTGTCATCATAAAAGACTATTTTTTTATAGACGTCTTTAATCTTATTTGGACTTGTTAAACTTCCACCCATAATTATCTCCTATGTATTTTTTATCCTATCTTCGTAACCAGAAACTGGTGTAGCAGACTTAGCAATATCGGTATATATATTACTACCTGATAAGGCAATATCAGTATAACCTGTATTGTTTTTATCCATATCTGTTGTACTGACATCAGAAATAACTCCAATGTCTTGAGTACTAATATCAGATAAAATAGCGATGTCTGAGAAATTCTCATTTATATTATCGTTAAAGTGCTGTATTAACTCGTTAAAAAATAAACTATGGTCATCAAACGAAGTTAATCCAAACTCTCCTGTTCTCCATGTTTTAGCCATTAATAACTAGACTGCCTTACGTGTCTCACTCCACTAATTCTGTTTCTATTTTTGTAGGTTTTACCCTCTTTAATTCCTTTTTCAAATTTTCTTTCAAAGTATGTAGCCATTTGAATCATCTCTGGTTTTTGTTCATAACCAACCTGTATTGCTTTATCTACTAAAAATTGATGAAATTGTTCTGGTAATTCACTTTGTTCATCCATCAAATTTGTAGTATTAGTAGTATCTGTAACTGTACCATCTAATGCTATCTGTCTACCAAAGTGGTCTGCCTTCTTGTGATAAAATAATGTTACACTTAAAGCAGATGCTAAACTTGCAAACCTATTTACTTCGCTTGCTAACGGGTCATATAAAGCTAATCCTATAGAATCTCTTTCAATCCACCAAACATTTTCTTTTGTTGACTTATTATATACTCTTGAATAATTATTTGACATTAGTCTATATCCCTATACTTTGGTCTACCTGATAAACGTTTAATAGTTTTATGATTACCATCTTCGTCTTGTAGGTCTACCGATTTAATTTCTAATATACCATCTTTTAATCCATAATATCTTTGTCCAGCTACTGTAGTAAATTGCGTAGCTTCATCTAACAATAATGTTCTTTGGCAAAATTCATCAGATGCTTGATTTAACATTTCAATAATCTCAACATTACCAAGTTCTGGATGATGTTTTTTTACCATATCTATCATACGTTGTAATTTCATTTTATGCTCCGCTCACATAAGGTTCTAAAAATGCAGCTAACGATTGACTTACTTTTACATACTGTGATTCATACCACTGGTATTGTGATTGGTCTCCAGTTAGTTCCATTTGATAATTTTGTAAATAACTATTTATTTTTGATAAATATGCAGATGCTAGTTCAACATCTTCATCTTGTATATAATCACCAACAATATTAAACCATTTAGTAATATCTACTCTATCAGCTTCTGTATCAACGCTAGCAGTACCTGCGATAGTAGTTAGATTTGTATCTGTTGGTTTTCCTATAGCATTCATTTTAGTTAACAATACCATGCTTGCAGTATATAAGGTAACTCCAGAATATAGTTCTGGTAATAGTCCAGTTAAACTAGAGTAATTATCAGTTAAAGAAAATGTAGTATCTGGTGTTACACTCCCTACTTTACCAAGTTGTGCATTTACAGGTGTAGGTACAATAGTTAATACATTATTTTTAATATAGTAAACAGGGCTAGTTAAAGTTGCTCTGTGTAAACTATCTGGGTCACTATATGCCCCCGCC